>ENA-ORRL01000082-ORRL01000082.1-human-gut-metagenome-genome-assembly--contig:-NODE-82-length-113316-cov-25.728662_pt1 | contig 113316 bp, 98 predicted proteins | sample MGYA00242175_ERZ509134 | MGnify/ENA primary metagenome ERZ509134 (study PRJEB26280, sample SAMEA2338660) | human gut metagenome | biome: human gut; feature: human-associated habitat; material: faeces... | reverse complement strand
CCGGCCAGGCTCAGGGCAGCCCGGGGGGCCGGGCCTGGGTGCTCTGCGGGCCGCCCGCCGTGCGGTTTGGCCGTTCCCCCCGTGGCGGCTGTGTGGTCGTTGGGGGCGTTTCTGCCGCCCCGGGTGGGGCGGGCAGCCCTTGGCCTGCCCTGGCCCGTCCCCGCTTGGGGGGCTGTAATTGGCTGGCCGGGGGCCCCCCAGCGCCCCGGCGGCAGGGATGGGCGCGGCCCCCTTTCCGGGGCCCGCGCTGTGGTCCTCTTTGGCCTGGTCCCGTGCCGCCGCCGTTCCGGCCCGCGCTTCTCCGGTCGCCCCGGGGCCGCAAGGGGGGGCGGGCACGTAGGCCCGCCCCCCTCGAAAGCAAATGCGGCCCGGGGCGCGGGGGTTCCGCCGCTGTGGCGGCGGGGAACGGCCCGGGTGCAAAGCCCCCGGGGGAAGAATGCGGTGATTGAAAACGAAAGACACCCCTGATGGGTTTCTTTCGTAATGATCTTCCTTTCCGAAGGCGGAGGCAATCCTGCTTTTTTGACAGTCTCTTCAAGAGGCCGCCCGCGGCAGGCGCGGGTTTCTTATCAGGAAAAACTATCCGTTTCGGCAGAAAATACCGCTCGTCCTTATTGCTCTGCCGCTCGGTGACTCCAACCAAAAACTTAACGCGAAAGCTCCAATACTTTATTGATTCTTTATGCTTTTCTGCGATATTTTAGCGCGATATATGAAAAATCCGAGAAATCTGTAACACTTCACAAAATGTTCGTTAAAACTTCGGCGCTTTGGCAATTGTAAACTTTCTATGACTGTTATAGAATTAACACAGGCCGGCCCACCGATTGTGACGGATCGGGCCGATAACAACAAAGGAGAGTGAATCTGTGTTTAAGAAATTCACCAATGGCTGCGTTCGCGTGGTCAACCGGTGGCTGCCGGATCCGTTCCTGTTTGCAGTCATCCTGTCCATCATCGTGTATGTGTTCGCGATGATCGCCACCAAGATGGGGCCGCTGAAGGTGCTCAATGCCTGGGGTTCCACCAGCGGCTTCTGGGGCCTGCTGGCCTTCTCCATGCAGATGGCTCTGGTGCTGGTGTTCGGCTCCGCCATGGCTTCCGCCAAGCCCTGCAAGAAGGCGCTGCGGTTCGTGGCCGGTATGTGCCACAACAACATGCAGGCCATCGTGGTCACCACCTTCATTTCCACCATCTGCTGCTGGCTGAACTGGGGCTTCGGCCTGATCGCCGGCGCTCTGCTGGCCCGCGAGGTTGCCAAGCGCGTTCCCACCGTGGATTATCCTCTGCTGATCGCCTCCGCCTATTCCGGCTTCGTCATCTGGCACGCCGGCCTGTCCGGCTCCATCCCCCTGCAGCTGGCCGAGGGCTACAAGCTGTTTGCCGGCACCGAGCAGGAAATGGTCCTGACCGCCTCCACCGCCGACACCATCTTCCACCCCATGAACATCATCATGTGCTGTGTGATTCTGCTGGTCATGCCCTTCGTGAACTATGCCATGCATCCCGACAGAGATCACGCCATCACCATCGACCCCACCCTGCTGCAGGATGAGGAGGACAAAACCTATGAGGTCAAGACGCCCGCCGACAAGATGGAGCACTCCCGCATCCTGTGGATCATCCTGGTAGTGGCCGGCTTCGCCTATATCATTTATTACTTCGCCACCCTGGAGGAGGGCAAGAACATCGCCTCCGCTCTGAACCTGAACATCGTCAACTTCATCTTCCTGTTCCTGGGCATCCTGCTGCACGGCGACCTGCGCCGCTATGTGGACGCCATCGGCGAGGCCGCTGCCGGCGCCTCGGGCATCCTGCTGCAGTTCCCCTTCTATGCCGGCATCATGGGCATGATGACCGTCCGCAACGACGCGGGCGTCTGCCTGGCCGGTGTGATCTCCGACTTCTTTGTCAGCATTTCCACCAGCGTCACCTTCCCCATGTGGACCTTCCTGTCCGCCGGTATCGTGAACTTCTTCGTTCCCTCCGGCGGCGGTCAGTGGGCGGTCCAGGGCCCCATCGTTATGCCCGCCGCTCCCCAGCTGGGCGTGGAGCCCGGCCGTGCCGCCATGGCCATTGCCTGGGGCGACCAGTGGACCAACATGATCCAGCCGTTCTGGGCGCTGCCTGCTCTGGGCGTGGCCAAGCTGTCCGCCCGGGACATCATGGGCTATCTGGTGATCGTCCTGCTGTTCACCGGCCTGGTGGCCATCCTGGGCTTCCTGGCCTGGGGCCTGTTCTTTGCCTGATCCCCTGCCCTGTAAATCAAAAGAGGCGCTGCCGCGGCAGCGCCTCTTTTTTGCTATGGCTCTTATTGCTCCCGATACACGGCGGCGTCGAAGTCCCGCACCAGCTCCTGGCGCTTGGTGTCCATGACCTTCACCAGGTTGAACTCCTCAAAGGCCAGCCGCATGGCGAATTCCTTGGCCTCCTGAATGTCGTTGGTCTCGAAAAAGGGGAAGAAGCTCATCCCCGGAACGTTTTCCTTTTTCAGCAAAACCTGAAAGCGCATGGTCTGCATCCTCCTGCATGTGTGGTGTATTCTTTAGTATACCCCCGGCGGCGGAAAAAAGCAACGGCGCGATTCGCCCAAAAACCTCCTGAAAAAACCGGCAGATTTGCCGGAGGGAAAAATGCAAAAAAGCTCTTTCCTCCCGGGCCTGTGTCGTGTATAATAACCAGGTTGAAGCAATCACCAGAAAGTAGGGAGCACATATGAAGATCGGGTTCGACAACAACAAATACCTGACCCTCCAGGCCCAGCACATCCGGGCCCGGCGGGAGCAATTCGGCGACAAGCTGTATATCGAGTTCGGCGGCAAGCTGTTCGACGATTACCACGCCTCCCGGGTGCTGCCGGGATTCCAGCCGGACAGCAAGATCCGCATGCTGGCCTCCATCCGGGACGACGTGGAGATCGTGGTGGTCATCTGCGCCGGAGACATCGAGAAGAAGAAGGTCCGGGGCGACCTGGGCATCGGCTACGATGAGGACGTGCTGCGGCTCATGGATGTTTTCCGGGGCCTGGGCTTCTATGTTGGCTCCGTGGTCATCACCCAGTACGCCGGTCAGCCGGCGGCGGACGCCTTCATCAAGCGGCTGACGGCCCTGGGCGTCCGGAGCTATCGCCACTATCCCATTGCCGGGTATCCCTCGGACGTGGCCCACATCGTGTCCGACGACGGCCTGGGCAAAAACGACTATATCGAGACCTCGCGTCCCATCGTGGTGGTAACGGCCCCCGGCCCCGGCAGCGGCAAGATGGCCACCTGCCTGAGCCAGCTGTACCATGAGAACAAGCGCGGCGTCCGGGCGGGCTACGCCAAGTATGAGACGTTCCCCATCTGGAACCTGCCGCTGAAGCACCCGGTGAACCTGGCCTATGAGGCGGCCACGGCGGACCTGAACGACGTGAACATGATCGACCCCTTCCATCTGGAGGCCTACGGCAAGACCACCGTGAACTACAACCGGGACGTGGAGATCTTCCCGGTGCTCAACGCCATGTTCCAGCGCATTCAGGGCGCGTCTCCCTACAAATCCCCCACGGACATGGGCGTGAACATGGCGGGCTTTGCCATTGTGGACGACCAGGTGTGCCAGGAGGCCTCCCGGATGGAGATCCTCCGCCGCTACTACGCCGGCATGGCCGACCGCACCCGGGGCCGCTGTGACGATGAGGTGGTGCGGAAGCTGGAGATCGTTATGCAGCAGGCCGGCGTTACGCCGGAGATCTGCCCTGCCGTGGCGGCCTGCCTGCAAAAGGCAGAGGAGACCGGCGCTCCCGCCGGGGCCATGGTGCTGCCGGACGGCTCCGTGGTCACGGGCAAGACCTCCTCCCTGCTGGGGGCCAGCGCGGCCCTGCTGCTGAATGCTCTGAAGGCCATGGCCGGCATCGACCACAAGCTCAAGCTGATCCCCGCCTCGGTCATCGAGCCCATCAGCCGCCTGAAAACCGGCAACCTGGGCCACCGGAATCCCCGGCTCCACTCCGACGAGGTACTCATCGCCCTGGCCATCTCGGGCCTGACCAACCCTCTGGCCGCCATGGTCCAGGAGCAGCTCAGCAGCCTCCGGGGCTGCGACGCCCACTTCTCCGTCATCATCTCCGAGGAGGACGAGAAGCTCTACAAGCGCCTGGGCATCAACGTCACCTGCCAGCCCCGCTATGAGGTGAAGAAGCTGTACCACAAGTAAAAATCTGCCGGGACGGAGGATATCCGTCCCGGCAGTTGCCTGCGAAAGGAGAAGCAAATGCAAAGCATCGCGGAAATTCTGGCCCGGGAGCTGGAAAAGCCCCTGGCCCATGTGCAGAATGTCATCAACCTGCTGGATGAGGGCAACACCATCCCCTTCATCGCCCGCTACCGCAAGGAGCTCCACGGCAGCATGGACGACACGGCCCTGCGGACCCTGGAGGACCGGCTGAACTATCTGCGGAACCTGGCCCAGCGCCGGGAGGAGGTCAAAAACGCCATCGACGGCCAGGGGAAGCTCACCCAGGAGCTGTCCGCCGCCATTGACAACGCCGCCACCCTGGCGGAGGTGGAGGACCTGTACCGCCCCTATAAGCAGAAGCGCCGGACCCGGGCCACCGTGGCCCGGGAAAAGGGCCTGGAGCCGTTGGCCCAGCTGCTGCTGGCTCAGGGCCGGGACTGCCCGGCTCCGGAGGAGGCTGCCCGGGACTATGTGGACCCGGAAAAGGGTGTGGAGACTCTGGCCGATGCCCTCCAGGGGGCCAACGACATCGTGGCGGAGCTGCTGTCGGACGATGCCGCCATCCGCAAGACCCTGCGGGAGCTGCTGCGCCGCCAGGGCCGGCTGCGGAGTCTGGCCGCTACGGAGGAGGACACCGTCTACCGCCTGTATTATGACTTTGACCAGCCCATCGCCAAGCTGGCCGGGCACCAGATCCTGGCCATCAACCGGGGCGAAAAGGAGGGCGTCCTCACCGTCACCGTGCTGCTGGACCGGGAGCTGGGTCTGATGACTCTGCGCCGGGCGGTGGTGCGTCCCGGGTCCCGGGCCATGGAGTTTATCAAGGCCGCCTGCGAGGACGCCTATGACCGGCTGATCTACCCCTCCCTGGAGCGGGAGGCCCGGTCCGATCTTACCGCCGCCGCCTGCGAGGGGGCCATTGCCAACTTCGGCCTGAACCTGAAGCCCCTGCTGATGCAGCCTCCGGTAAAGGGCCATGTGACCATGGGCCTGGACCCCGGCTATGCCCACGGCTGCAAGGTGGCGGTCATCGACGGCACCGGCCGGGTGCTGGACACCGCCGTGGTGTATCCCACCTTCGGTCCCCGCCAGAGGCAGGAGGCCATCGCCCGCCTGTCCCAGCTGGTACGCCGCCATGGCGTCACCCATATTGCCATCGGCAACGGCACCGCCAGCCGGGAGACGGAGCAGATGGCGGTGGAGCTGATCCGGCAGCTGGGCGGCGGCGTCAGCTATATGATGGTCAACGAGGCCGGGGCCTCCGTATACTCCGCCAGCAAGCTGGCGGCGGAGGAGTTTCCGGAGTATGACGTGAACCTCCGCAGCGCCGTGTCCATCGCCCGGCGGATGCAGGACCCCCTGGCGGAGCTGGTGAAGATCGACCCCAAGGCCATCGGCGTGGGCCAGTATCAGCACGATATGCCCCAGAAGCGGCTGGACGAGACCCTGTCCGGCGTGGTGGAGGACTGCGTCAACGCCGTGGGCGTGGACGTGAACACCGCCTCCGCCAGCCTGCTGGGCCGGGTGTCCGGCCTCAATGCCACCACTGCCAGGAATATTGTGAAATACCGGGAGGAAAACGGCGCCTTCACCGGCCGCCGCCAGCTGCTGAAGGTCCCCAAGCTGGGGCCCAAGGCGTTCCAGCAGTCGGCGGGCTTTTTGCGGGTGCCGGAGAGCAAATCCGTGCTGGACAACACCGGCGTCCATCCGGAGAGCTATGCCGCGGCCCAGGGACTCCTGGACCTGTGCGGCTATACCCTGGCGGATGTGTCCGCCGGGAGCCTGGCGGCCCTGCCGGACAAGATCAAGGCCCTGGGGGAGGAAAGCGTTGCCCGTCAGCTGGACATCGGCGTGCCCACCCTGCGGGACGTGGCGGCCGAGCTGGTGAAGCCGGGCCGGGACGTCCGGGATGAGCTGCCTGCCCCCATTCTGCGAACGGATGTGCTGGATATTAAGGACCTGGCCCCCGGCATGGTGCTGACGGGCACCGTCCGCAACGTGGTGGATTTCGGCGTGTTCGTGGACATCGGCGTCCACCAGGACGGCCTGGTGCATATCTCCCAGGTGTGCAATAGGTTCATCCGCCACCCCTCAGAGATCGTATCCGTGGGCGACGTGGTGCGGGTGGTGGTGCTGGAGGCCGACGAGAAAAAGCACCGCATCAGCCTGTCCATGAAGCAAGTGCCCAAGGAGTAAGCAGGCGCATTCCGCAACGGGCAGGGGAGGGGCCGTGCCCCTCCCCTGGTTTGCTTCTCCCTCCACCCCGGCAGCTTAAGGATTATTTTACGGTCTGTTCAAAAACAGCGGGAAAAACGTGGTATAATGATACCATCAACAAGTCGAGGGTTATTATGGACAAGCACGTTTTCACAGCCAAACAGAAAAAGCTCATTGGCTGGGCCGCCATTGCCATTTTCCTGCTGCTGTCGGCGGTGGTGGGATGGTTTGTGGGCCGCCCGCTGGTGCGGTTTGCATCCCAGCCGGAGCAGTTCCGCCAGTGGGTGGACGGTCACGGCCTGATGGGCTGCGCCGCCTATGTGGGCATGGTGTTTTTACAGGTGGTGGTGGCTGTGATCCCCGGAGAGCCTCTGGAGATCAGCGGCGGCTACGCCTTTGGCGCGGTGCGGGGGAGCCTGCTGTGCCTGCTGGGAGCGTTCCTGGGCAGCGTGGCGGTGTTTGCCCTGGTGCGCCGGTTTGGCCGGGAGCTGGTGGATATCTTCTTTCCCCGGGAGAAGCTGGAAAAGCTGAAATTTTTGCAGAGCTCCCCCAAGCGGGACGCTCTGTTCTGGCTGGTATTCATGGTGCCGGGCACGCCCAAGGACCTGCTGTGCTACTTCGCAGGGCTGACGGACCTGTCCTGGGGCAAGTGGCTGCTGCTGTGTACCGTGGGCCGCCTGCCGTCGGTGCTGACCTCCACCATAGGAGGCGACGCTCTGGGCGTGAAGGATTACCAGTTCGCGGTGCTGGTTTTTGCCGCCACCCTGGCGGTGTCCGCCGTGGGGCTGCTGATCTACCGGGCCCTGTGCCGCCGCCACCAGCGCAGGCAGGAGCATGTCTGAATAAAGCACCCCCGGTGCGGCGCACCGGGGGTATTCTTATGGCTCGTAGTCGAAAATGGCCTTCTTTTCCAGCAGGGGGCCGAAGCGATCCTTCCACCGGTGGTGCATGGCGGAGGCGTCATAGGCTGTCAGGGCCGCCGGGTCCATGTCCAGCCGGATCAGCACATGGTACCGGTTGTCCCGGTCCACGCAGCCGGGAAGGACCTCTGCGCCCCGGACGCCGGGAATGTCCCCGGCGGCGGAGAAAATCTCCCGGATCTGCGGCAGATAGGCCCGCCAGTCCCCGGCCTCGGGCCGGAATTTCGCCAGAATACAGTGCTTCACAGCCGCCCCTCCTCACAGGCCGACATACGGAATAATCAGGCCCAGGAGCATAACGATGGCCATCAGCAGGGCCACGCCCATGGCCACATACTGGGTCCATTTGCGATTTTTCATTGGATTTCCTCCTTCGGTATCACGCGCTTGATGCTCTTTTCCACCTTTCGCCGGGGGGCCAGCACCTCGTGGCCGCATCCGGCGCACCGCAGGCGGATGTCCATCCCCACCCGCAGCCCCCCCCCCCGGCGGCTGCCGCAGGGGTGTTCCTTTTTCAGCTCGACCACATCGTGGAGCTTCAGGTCCATGGGATCGCCCGCCTTTCCGGTCAATTTTTCTTGATATCCTCCCAGTACCGCCGGGCGGCCTGCTCGGTCTTGTTGTCGCCGTATTCGTAATAGGTCACGTCCCCCAGGGCCTCCGGCAGGTACCGCTGGGCCACATAGTGGTGGGGGTAATCGTGGGGATATTTGTAGGCCGGGGCCTTGCCGCTGCCGGTGCTGTCGGCGTGGACGTTCTGCAGGTGCCGGGGCACCTGGCCCACCTTCCCCTTCCGGATATCGCGCATAGCGGCGTTGATGGCGTTGTAGGCGGAGTTGGACTTGGGCGCAGTGGCCAGGAGAACGGCGGCCTCCGCCAGGGGCAGCCGCCCCTCCGGCAGACCCAGCTCCCGGGCCGCATCCACGCAGGCCTTGGTGATGGCCATGGCCTGGGGATAGGCCAGCCCCACATCCTCGGCGGCCATGACCAGCAGCCGCCGGCAGGGGGACAGCAGGTCCCCGGCCTCCAGCAGGCGGCCCAGGTAGTACACCGCCGCGTCGGGGTCGGAGCCCCGGACGGACTTTTGCAGGGCGGACAGCAGATCGTAGTGCTCGTCCCCCTCCCGGTCGTAGCGCATGGCGCTGCGTTGGGCCGCCTGCTGGGCGTCCTGGACGGTGATGCGCAGGCCGCCGTCCACAGGCCGGGCGGCCTGGTCCAGCAGCTCCACGGCGTTGACGGCCTTGCGCACGTCGCCGCCGCACCCGGCGGCAATGAGGCCCGGCACCTCCGGCTCCCAGGTCAGGGGCAGGGGGCTGCGGCGGCGGACGATGTCCAGGGCCCGCTCCACGGCGGGCAGCGTCTCCTCCGCCGTCAGGGCCTTGAACTCAAACACCGTGCTGCGGGACAGCAGGGCGTTGTATACATAGAAATACGGGTTCTCCGTGGTAGAGGCGATCAGGGTGATCTTGCCGTTTTCCATGAACTCCAGCAGGCTCTGCTGCTGCTTTTTGTTGAAATACTGGATCTCGTCCAGGTACAGCAGCACCCCGTTGGGGGCCAGCATGGTGTCCACATCGGCGATGATGGCCTTCACATCCTGCAAAGACGCGGTGGTGGCGTTCAGGTGGTACAGGGCCTTTTCCGTGCGCTTGGCGATGATGGAGGCGATGGTGGTCTTGCCGGTGCCGGAGGGCCCGTAAAAGATCATGTTGGCGGAGGTCCCGCCCTCGATGAGGCGGCGCAGCAGGGCGCCGGGGCCCAGCAGGTGTTTCTGGCCCGCCACCTGGTCCAGGGTCTGGGGGCGTATTTCGTCTGCCAATGGCCGCATAGCGGCACCTCCTTCCGGGAAAATCACAGCTATTATACCACATCCTGCCGCCCTTTGCACCCCCCGATTTGCATTTTTCCCGGCGGTCTGATACAATGAAGGCGAGGTGATGCCATATGAAGTCTCCCCAAGAGGTGAGCGCCATCATCGGGCGGCTGAAGGAGCTGTATCCCGACGCGGCGTGCTCCCTGGATTACGATAAGGACTACGAGCTGCTGTTTTCCGTGCGGCTGGCGGCCCAGTGCACCGATGCCCGGGTAAATCAGGTGACCCCGGCGCTGTTTGCCCGGTTCCCCACGCTGGAGGCCTTCGCCGCCGCCAGCCAGGAGGAGGTGGGCGAATACGTCCGCTCCTGCGGCTTCTGGCGGGCCAAGGCCCGGGACATGGTGGCGGCGGCAAAAATGCTGCTGTCGGACTACGGCGGGCGGGTGCCGGACAACATGGAGGACCTGCTGCGGCTGCCGGGTGTGGGCCGCAAGACCGCCAACCTGATTTTAGGCGACGTATACGGTCAGGCGGGCTACGTCTGCGACACCCACTGCATCCGCATCACCGGGCGGCTGGGCCTTACCGACGGCAGCCGGGACCCGGTGAAGGTGGAGCAGCAGCTGCGCCGGTGCATCCCGCCGGAGGAGTCCAGCGATTTCTGCCACCGGATGGTGCTTCACGGCCGGGCCGTGTGCATGGCCCGAAGGCCCAACTGCGGCGGCTGCACCCTGCGGGACCTGTGCGATTTTGGGAAGGCGCAGGAGACTGTATAAATACAGGCTGAAAAAATTGGCTGCCCGAAGGCAGCCAATTTTTTATGCAAGCGCTCAGAACCACGCGGCCCAGGCCAGGAAGCCCAGGCAGGCCACCACGCCCACAAACAGGGTGACGATGACCAGATAGCCCATGATGTCCCGGGCGGACAGCTTGGCGATGCCCAGAGCAGGCAGAGCCCAGAAGGGCTGGATCATGTTGGTCCACTGGTCGCCCCAGGCAATGGCCATGGCGGTGCGGCCATTCTCGATGCCCATAGCCGCGCCGGCAGGCATCATGATGGGGCCCTGCACGGCCCACTGACCGCCGCCGGAGGGAACGAAGAAGTTCACCACACCGGCTGCCAGGAAGGACAGCATGGGGAAGGTGACGTTGTTGGAGACGCTCACGAAGAACTCGGAGATGACACCCGCCAGAGACACGCCCTGGTCGTTGGCTGCCACCATCATGCCCATGATACCGGCATAGAAGGGGAACTGCAGCAGCACGCCTGCTGCGCCGCCGGCGGCGTCGGAGATGGCATCCACATAGCGGCGCAGGTCGCCGTGGAGCAGAATACCCAGGAACAGGAAGATCATGTTCACGATGTTCAGGCCCAGGGTAAAGCCGTTCTGCACAAAGTAATAGATGATGTACACGAAGCCGCCCACCAGGGTGATGGCCCACAGGAGCTTGGAGTGCTCCAGCTTATCGGCAGGGGTCCTGACCTCATAGGTGCGCTCGGCCTCATCCTCCAGCAGGGTGGGGTCGATGCACACGGTGTGGGCCTTATCGGGATGCATGGCGTAGTTCACAAGGGGCATGACAAACAGAATGACGCCCACCATGATCAGGTTCATGGGGTGGAACACCGTGTCGGTGATGGGGGCCTGATACAGGACCTCGCCGAATTTCTTGCCCGCCACCAGGTCCAGGGGGATGGAGCCGGACAGACCTGCGTGCCAGATGACGAAGCCGGAGTAGGCGGAGGCAATCAGCAGGGGATAGTCCACGGTGGGCACCCGGCGCACCACTTCCTTGGCCAGCAGCGTGCCGGCGATCAGGCCGAAGCCCCAGTTCAGCCAGCAGCAGAGGGTGGAGATGAAGGTGGTGACCACGATGGCCTGCATGTTGTTGTGGCACAAGCCGGCGGCAGCCCGCAGGGCCTTTTTGCAGGGCTTGGCAGCCGCCATGGCGGAGCCGAATACCAGCACCAGGGCCATCTGCATGGAGAAGCTCAGCAGGCCCCAGAAGCCCTTGGAGTCACCCCAGGCGTTGAGCACCTGCAGGGGGCCCATCTTGGTGGCGCACATGGAGCCGATGAAAACGATGATGCTCAGGATGATGGCAAACAGGAACGCATCCGGCAGCCACCGGTTGACCACGCGAACGCAGCCGTTGGTGAATTTCTTGAACACAGACTCACTCTCCTTTATTTTGTCCGGAAGGGGTGTCCCGCCTCCGCAATTCTGTCCCGGTCTCTGTGCGGAGCAGGGACGTCTCTGGTTCTATTGTATAATAGGAGCGGCCTGTTTACAATTAATGTTTCGCCGAATTATTAACAATCGTTTTGTAAAAGTATCACAATTTTTCCATTTTCAGCAGTTTGTTCCATTAATATACCGTTAAAGATTCAATAATCGCATAAAGCCGAATTAACAGCCCGTCGGAGTATTTCTGGCAGTCTGAAGGGGCGCCCTTTTTCCATATGCTTTTTACCGGTCAAACCTTGTTATGCGGTAGGATTTCTGGTATAATAAAATGATTCAGAACATTTTCAGGAAAGGAACGACATTGCATGGAGCTGCACGCAAAGCTGGTTCGTTCTCAGCTATCATTTTTCAAGCCCTTCGTGGCCGGTCTGTCCCTGGAGGTCACCCGAAAGGGGCAGGACAAACTGGGGGAGCTGATGACCGCCCTGCACCGGCGGGAGGTGCTGGTGCGGGACCACGACTTCGGCGCTTTTCAGGGGGCGTGGGTCATGCCCAAGGATCAGCGCCGCAGCGGCGTGATCCTGTATCTCCACGGCGGCGGCTATACCTGCGGCAGCCTGGAATATGCCAAGGGCTTTGCAGCCACCCTGGCCTCGGAATGCGGTGTACGGGTGTTCTGCCCGGCATACCGTCTGTCCCCGGAGCATCCGTATCCCGCGGCCCTGGACGATGCGCTGGAGAGCTATCAATACCTGCTGAAAAAGGGCTATGAGCCCCGGCAGATCCTGCTGGCGGGGGAGTCCGCCGGAGGCGGGCTCATTTACTGTCTGTGTCTGCGGCTCAAGCAGCTGGGCATGGCCCTGCCCTGCGGGCTTGTGGGCATCTCTCCCTGGACAGACCTGACCGGGTCCGGGGACTCCTATCGGGACAACCGGGAGAAGGACCCCTCTATGACTCCGGAGCTGCTGCAATTTTACGCCAAGTGCTATACGCAGGACCCCACGGACCCTCTGTGCTCGCCGCTGTTCGGCGACCTGACGGGGCTGCCGCCGTCTCTGCTGTTTGTGGGCGGGGACGAGGTGATGCTGGACGACACCCGTGCCCTGCATAACCGGCTCCTGTCCGCCGGATGCCGCAGCAAGCTGCACATTGCCCCGGAGCGGTGGCACGCCTATGTGCTGTACTGCCTCAATGAGAACATGGCTCAGGACTTCGAGGACATCAACCACTTCCTGGACCGGACCCTGTCCCCGGCCCGGAGCCTGCGGTGGATGCGGCTGGACAACGCTGCCAAGATCTATCCTGCCGCCAAGCGCCGGAACTGGAACAACTTCTTTCGCCTGTCCGTCACCCTGACCGAGCCCATCGACACAGCGGTGCTGCGGGCGGCGCTGGACGTGACGGTGCGGCGGTTCCCCTCCATTGCCGTGCGGCTGCGGCGGGGGGCATTCTGGTATTATCTGGAGGAAATTCCCAAGGCGCCGGACATCCAGCCGGAGAAAAGCTGCCCCCTGGCCCATGTGCCCTTCGGCCAGGTGCGCCAGTGCGCCTTCCGGGTGCTGGTGTACCATGACCGGATGGCGGTGGAGTTTTTCCACGCCGTCACCGACGGCACCGGCGGGCTGATTTTTCTGAAAACCCTGACGGCGGAGTATCTGTGCCAGAAATACGGCATCAGCATCCCGGCGGAAAAGGGTGTGCTGGGCCGCCTGGAGGAGCCCAGTCCGCAGGAGCTGGAGGACAGCTTCCTGCGCTATGCCGGGGACGTTACCGCCAGCCGGGCGGAGAACACTGCCTATCACCTCAGCGGCACGCCGGAAAAGGACGGATATAAAAACCTCATCACCATGATGGTGCCGGTGGACCGGGTCCGCGCCTGTGCCAGGCAGCATGGCGTATCCGTTACGGAGCTGCTGGGCGCGGCCATGATGCAGGCCATTGCCGACCTGCAGGCGGAGAAGGTACCCCGGCGCAGCCGGCGCAAGCCGGTGAAGGTGCTGCTGCCGGTGAACCTGCGGAACCTGTTCCCCAGCCGCAGTCTGCGGAACTTTGCCTCGTATATCACCCCGGAGATCGATCCCCGCACCGGGGACTATACCTTCTCCGAGATCTGCGCCGCCGTCCACCATCGGATGGGACTGGAGAACAACACCCACACCCTGCGGGCCAAATTCGCCGCCAATGTGGCCAGCGAAAAGTCCCCGGTGCTGAAGGTGATGCCCCTGTTCATCAAAAACATTGCCATGAAGGCGGTGTTTAACGCCGTGGGCGAGCGCAAATCCTGTCTGTGCCTGTCCAATCTGGGGGCGGTGGAGCTGCCGGAGGTCATGGCCCCCTATGTCCGGCGGGTGGACTTCATCATCGGCGTCCAGGCTGCCGCGCCTCACGACTGCGGCGTGGTGTCCTGGAACGGCACCATGTATATCAACTGTATCCGCAGCATCCAGGAGCCGGAGCTGGAGCTGCATTTTTACCGGGTCCTGCATCGGCTGGGTCTGCCTGTGAAGGTGGAGAGCAACCAGCGGGGCCGGGGATAAGGGAAAGGAGCGTTATCCATGTATTGTATCCATTGCGGCGTGGAGCTGTCTGACAGCGAGACCGTGTGCCCTCTGTGCGGCACCCGGGTGTTCCATCCGGATCTGCCCCGGCAGCAGGGGGAGCCCCCCTTCCCGCCGGAGCCGTCGGCCCACCCCGAGGAGGTGAACCGCTCCGGAGCGCTGTTCATCCTGACCATGCTGGCGGTGCTGCCCATCGTCATCTGCATCCTGTGCGACTGGTCGCTGAACGGAACCATCGTGTGGTCCGGGTTTGCCTCCGGCGGCGTGTTGCTGCTGTATATCCTGGCGGTGCTGCCCCTGTGGTTCAGAAGGCCCAACCCGGTGATCTTTGTTCCGGCGGACTTTGCGGCCATCGGGCTGTATCTGCTGTATATCAACTTTGCCACTGGCGGGCATTGGTTCCTGACGTTTGCCCTTCCGGTGACGGGGACCATCGGGGTGCTGGTGACCACGGTGGTGACGCTGCTGCGGTATCTCAGCCGGGGGTATCTCTACATCTTCGGCGGGGCGCTGATGGCCGGCGGCGGCCTGGCGGTGCTCATTGAGTTCCTGCTGAACATCACTTTCCAGGTCCATCGGACGTTTATCTGGTCGTTTTACCCCCTGGCGGCGGGAGTGCTGCTGGGGATCATGCTGCTGATCATCGCGGTGTGCAAGCCCCTGCGCCGGTCCCTGCACCGGAAATTCTTTATCTGAGGCGGTGAGGCGCAATGAGTGATTCCTGCGTGGAGCTGGTGACCTTTGACCAGCTGCTCCGGCGGTATCCCCAGCTGGAGCAGCACCGCATTGCTCCCACCGGCGGCGCCTTCTGCCGGGCGGAGCGGCTCAAGGGCGGCGGGGCCGCCGGGACCTATGCCATGCCCCGGCCCATGGCCCCCACCGGCGAGAAGCACTTTTTCGGCTTCTATCTGACCCAGCGGCGGCTGCTGCTGGCGGAGGACGGGGAGTTTTTGCGGGGCCTGGCGGACGACCTGGAGGCCGGGACCCCGGCCCAGGCCCTGGCGGAGCTGTTCACCCGGCTTCTGCAGGAGGACATGCCCACCCTGCAGAAATACGAAAAGCGCCTGACGGCTCTGGAGGAGGCCCTGATGCAGGACCAGGCTCAGGACCTGGACAAGAAGCTGTTCCGCATCCGCAGGGAGCTGTCGGTGTTCGCGGCGTATTATGAGCAGCTGGACGACCTGTTTGCCGCGCTGTCGGACGAAACGGAGGAGAGCGACGCCCACGCCTCCCGGCTGTTTGACCGCCTGACGGGACGGGCTCAGCGTCTGCTGTCGGCCACGGAGCTGGAAAAGGAGTACGCCCTGCAATTGCGGGAAATGCACCAGACGCAGCTGGACATGCGGCAAAACCAGATCATGAAGATCCTGACCATCGTTACCACGGTGTTTCTGCCCCTGTCCCTGATCGCCGGGTGGTACGGCATGAATTTCGTAAACATGCCGGAGCTTACCGCACAGCACGGATACCTGGCGGTGTGCATCATCAGCGTAGTGTGCATCATCGTGGAGCTGGTGATCTTCAAGTGGAAAAAGTGGCTGTGAGCTGCAAATAAGATCAAAAGGACGCGCCGGGGCGCGTCCTTTTTTCAAAATCTGAAATTTTCTCCGGGCCGCGGAACCAAAGGCCGGGCCGGAGTATCTAATATACGTCATGACAAATGGGCGGCCCCGGGGCCGCCAGGAAAGGACGGTGATGGCCTTGCGCCTGTCACAAGAGGAATTTACTCGAGGGGTGCAGACCTACAGCCGGGACATGTACCGGGCCGCCCGGGCCCTGACCCCCTGCGATGCCGACGCCCAGGACGCCGTGGGCCAGGCAGTGCTGCTGGCCTGGCAGTCCCTGGACCGGCTGCGGGACCCCGAAGCCCTGCGGGCGTGGCTGGTGAAGATCAGCGTGAACTGTGCCCGGCAGCTGAACCGCCGCAGCCGCCGGGAGGTGTATCTGGAGGACCTGCCGCCCCAGGCGGCAGCCCGGGAGGACCCGCGGCCGGAGCTGTGGGACGCGGTGCTGTCCCTGCCCCGGGACCAGCGGGCGGCGGTGGTGCTGTATTACTATGAGGACCTGCCGGTGGCGGACATTGCGTCGCTGCTGCGGGTACCGGCGGGCACGGTGAAATCCCGGCTCAGCCGGGCCCGGGATAAGCTGCGGCTGGCGCTGTCGGACCCGCAGGTCACGCGGAAGGAGGAACGAACATGAACGATCTGGATACCCGTTTGCGGCATATGGCCCGGGAGGAGGAAACCCCGGTGCCCAAGGACTTTGACGAAAATCTGACCCGGACCCTGGCCCAGCTTCCCGCACGGAAGCGGCGCAGGGTCCCCCGGGCGGTGCTGCTGGCAGCCTGCCTGGTGCTGGTGCTGACGGGGGCGGTGCTGGCGGCGGAGAGCGGGGTGTTTGCCCGGTTTGGGACCCCCGGCGATCTCAATACGGAGGGGCTGTTCTACGACGGCACCAAATACGGCGGCACCTGGACCTACAGCACGGACCTGCCGCTGGCAGACATTCCCCAGGCCAGCCAGGAGGCGGCGCGGACTTCGACGGAGGATCTGCAGTTTCCGGACATGGCGGCGGCGGACGCGTTCCTGGGCGGCGGCGTTCTGCCCCGCAGCGCCCAGCAGGAGGCACGCGAGCGCGGTCAGGTGTCCATAGAAGCCCAGTGCGACCAGCAGGGACAGCTGGTGCGGATGTATATCCGCACTGCGTACTGTGATGAGCTTCAAAATCCCGACGGCGGGATCCGATACGGCGACTACATGCACGTTTGGATGTATGTGCTGACGGATGTGACCCCGGAGGACGATGTGGTTTCCTGGATCTATTCTCAGGGACAACTGGAAAACCTGGAGCAGCTGGAGGACTACAAGGCCCCGGGCGGCGGCAAGGCGTATATTTTCCGGGAGACCATACCCGGTTATGGCAACCGCTATCGGGCGCTGTTCTGTGAGGGGCCCGTGGTGGTGCAGCTGGATCTCTCCATCATGACGGACGGCTCCCTGGTAGGCGGCATATCCGATGCCGACGCTCTGGCGTACCTGTACAGCGCCGTGGACAGCTACGGCCTGTAGACCTTGCAATTTCCCGGGAAAGACGGTACAATAAAACCGGCGGAGCACCGCCGGTTTTATTGCGCTTTTCAGGAGGTCATCTCATGCACAGATACGCTTTGGTGGTCATTGACATGCAGCGGGGGTTTCTGGACGCGTCCAGCCCCCTGTTTATCCCCGGGGCGGCGGACACAGTGCCCGCCTGCGCCCGGGCCATCGACTGCTGCCACAGGGCCGGGGTGCCGGTGGTGTTCGCCGTGCGGCACTACCGGGCGGACGGCTCCGACGTGGAGCGGGCCCGGTACGACGTGTGGGCCCGGGGCGGAAGGCCCCTGTCCGAGACGTGCCCGCCGTCCATGTCCGACGCGTGGCCGGAGGAATTTCACCGGGCGGACACGGACTATGTCATCGTAAAGCCCCGGTTTTCCGCATTTTTCCACACGGAGCTGGACCTGATCCTCCGGCGGCTGGGGGTGGACACGGTGCTGCTGGCCGGGACCACCACGCCCAACTGCATCCGCTCCACCTTCTACGACGCCCTGTCCCTGGACTATGACGCGGCAGTGCTGTCGGACTGCACCTCCTCCGTGACCCCTGCCGTGCAGGCCGCCAACCTGGCGGATATGCAGCGGGTGGGCGGACAGGTTCTGACGGCGGAGGAGCTGGAGCAGCTGCTGGGGCAGCAAGCAGAATAGCTCAAGCAGCAAAACCTCCGGTTTTCCCGGAGGTTTTGCTGCTTGCTCAGCTTGTCAAAAATCCTTTTTGACAAGCTGAGCAAGCATTTTCAGAACTTTCATAAAGGTTCTGAAAATGCGGTGATTGAAAACAAAAGACACCCCTGATGGGTTTCTTTCGTAACTATCTTCCTTTCCGAAGGCGGAGGCAATCCTGCTTTTTTGACAGTCTGCGAAGCACGTTTCAGCACGTTCAGTTCAGCACGCCGCTGACATAGCGGTACTTGTCCAGGCTGGACGCAGCGTTCCAGGTCATGTAGCCGCCGGTGTTGCCGGTGTCGTTCAGGGCCCGGATCTGGGCGGCGATCTCATCGGGGCCATAGGTGTTGTACGGCTCCCGGATGGCGTTGTAGCACTGGATCCAGGTGCGCACCGCGGCAGGGGAGGGCGTCTCCTGCTGCCGGGCGGCAGCCTTCTCGCCGAAGGTTTTCATGGTCTCATAGGGGTGCTCCCAGGGCAGCCAGCTGCCGGAGGCGGAATAATGATCGGGGTACGGCATGGCGCTGATGGCGTCCACCACGCCGCTGATGGCCGCCCAATACTGGCCGTAGGACGTGACGTACTTTTCCGCGCACTCGCCGAACACATCGGCAGACACATACACCCCCGCCCCGTGGAGCCGGTCGGCGGCGTACTGCAAAAACCGCTGAACGGCCTGGGCCTTGCTCTCGTCATTGTCGTTGTGATAGTCGATGGTGCCCGCCTCGTCATAGTCCCAGGTGCCGTCGGGGAAGCGGACATAGTCGAACTGAATTTCGTTGAAGCCCATGGTCTCGGCGGCCTCCAGAGCCAGGTCCACCTTATACTGCCACACCTGGCGGCTGTATACGCTGGGCCAGTACATGCCGCCGATCTTCAGCGGCTGGCCGCTCAGGTCCGCCACCACGCACTCCGGATGATCTGCGGCCAGGTTGGGATCGTTGAAGGCCGTGATGCGGCCGATGACGTAATACCCGGCGTCCTTCAGCTTTTTCACCGCCGCCTGATAGCTCTCCAGCGTGTTGTAGGCATCCGCATAGGCGCTGGGGGAATATTTCTGCATCACCGGCGAGGCGTAGCCGATGGCCCCGCCGTCCATGATGTCCACCACAAAGGCGTTGATGCCGCACCCGTCGGCCACGGCGATGTATGCCTCCGGATTCCGGATGGCCTCGTTGTTCAGGTACAGGGCCTTCACGGTATCGGGCATGACGCTGCCGCCAAAGCGGGGCTTTTCATAGGCGTCGTAGTCCAGGCCCGCCGCGTCGCCGCCGCCCCAGCTGTCGCCCCGGTCCGCGTGGAGCCGGGCCATATCCGCGTCATAGGGAGCCGTGGCCTGGTCCTCCGTCAGGCGGACATACCGGGCGGGGATGTACCCGCCGTCGGCCCGGTAATAGGATACGCTGCCGTCGGCCGCCAGGTCCCGGTAGCCGGTAACGGTCAGGGCCTGGCCCCGCAGCACCAGGGGGCCGGTGGGGTCGCCGCCCTCATCCGTCAGATTCTGGGCCCGGCGGACATACACGGTTTTCAGCGTCACCACGCCGCTCAGGTCATCGGTCAGGTTCTCCCGATCCAGCCAGGCGAAGCTGCCGTCCTCCTGGGGCACCCGAACCTGGTCCGGACGATCCTTGTGGGCCTCCTCCACCACATAGGTGACCTGGCTGCCCCGGACCAGCTGCCGCAGGACATTGCCCTCCTCGTCGTACAGCGGAGCCGTCTCCGCTTCCGAGGCCACATAACCGGCCGCCGTCTCCAGGGGGATCTCCTTCTGCCGGGTAAAATGCCACACCAGTGCGGCGATGGTGGCCAGGCACACCAGAGCCAGGGCGATCCCCGGCCACCGGGGGCGGCGCTGCTTCCGGCTGCGCCGGGGGCGGGGGGTATAATCCGGCTCCGTCTCCTGGACCCACTCCGGCGCCCACGCGCCGGTCTGCTGTTCTTTCACGGACATAGGGGAGTACCTCGCTTCTGTGTATTTTCGCCATTATACCGCATTTTCCGGCAAATGGCTACCCCCATTCTCCGGTCCGCCCTATCCCAATAGAAAACCGGGAAAATTCCCGGGAAAAACGGGACAAACCGCAGATTACCGGGGCAGAAATGTGAATTTTTTTCGCTGCCCTTGCTTTTTTGGAAAAATAGGCTATGATATAGAGGAAATAATATGTCCCGCACGGCGGGAAAAGAAAAGAAGGTACTGTTATGACGAAAATTGACATCGTGTCCGGTTTCCTGGGCGCAGGCAAGACCACCCTCATCAAGAAGATGGTGAAGGAAGCCTATCAGGGCGAAAAGCTGGTGCTGATCGAAAACGAGTTCGGCGAGATCAGCATCGACGGCGGCTTTCTGAAGGACGCGGGGATCCAGATCTCCGAAATGTCCTCGGGCTGCATCTGCTGCTCCCTGGTGGGCGACTTCGGCAAGGCCCTGCGGGAGGTGAAGGAGCAGTTCCAGCCGGACCGCATCCTCATCGAGCCCTCCGGCGTGGGGAAGCTCTCCGACGTGATCGTGGCGGTGGAAAACACCGTGGCGGATATCCCGGATATGAAGCTGAACTCCTTTGTCACCGTGGCCGACGCCGGCAAGGTGAAGGTGTATATGAAGAACTTCGGCGAGTTCTATAACAACCAGATCGAGGCCGCCGGCACCATCATCCTGTCCCGGACCCAGAAGCTGACCCAGGAGAAGCTGGAGGCCGCCGTGGCTCTGCTGCGGGAGAAGAACCCCACCGCCGCCATTCTGACCACCCCCTGGGACCAGCTGGACGGCAAGACCGTTCTGGCCGCCGTGGAAAAGGTGTCTCTGGCCGACGAGCTGCTGGAGAAAATGCGGGCCGAGCACGAGGCCGAGGAGGCTGAGCATCATCACCATCACCACGAGCATGACCACGATGACGACCACGACGAGCACGAGCATCACCATCATCATGACCACGATGACGAGGATGACCATGAGCACTGCTGCCACCATCACCACCATGAGGGTGAGGAGCACGAGGATTGCCATCATCATGACCATGACGAGGAGCACGAGCACCATCACCACCATGACGGCCAGGAGTGCGACGACCCCGCCTGCTCCTGCCACCACCATCACCACCACGCCGACGAGGTGTTCACCAGCTGGGGCGCGGAGACGCCCAGGCAGTTCACCCAGGCGGATATCGACCGCATCCTGACGGCTCTGGATTCCGGCGACTACGGCGCCATCCTGCGGGCCAAGGGCATCGTGCCCGCCGCCGACGGCCAGTGGCTGCACTTTGACTATGTGCCCCAGGAGCACGAGGTGCGCTATGGCTCCGCCGACTACACCGGCCGCCTGTGCGTCATCGGCTCCCAGCTGAAGGAGGACGGCCTGAAGACCCTGTTCGGCCTGTAAGGAGACGCCTATGGACATTCCTGTATATCTCATCACCGGCTTTCTGGATGCCGGAAAGACCGACTTCATCAACGGCATCCTGAAAGACGGCTTCGCCAGCGAGGACCGGACCCTGCTGCTGTGCTGCGAGGAGGGGGAGACGGAGTACGACCCCAAGGTGCTGTTCAACGTGTTCACCTACACCGTGGACGATCCCGCCCAGCTGACGCCGGAATTTTTCAAGAAGCTGGAAAAGCAGTACCGGCCCAAGCAGGTGATCATCGAGTTCAACGGCATGTGGAGCTTCGAGCCCCTGTACCGGGAGGGTCTGCCCGCCAACTGGATCCTGTATCAGATCATGTGCCTGGTGGACGCCACCACCTTTGAGCCGTATCTGCGGAACATGGGGCAGCTGATGATGGAAAAGATCCTCAACGCGGACATGATCATCTTCAACCGCTGCAACGAGGAGCTGCGCAAGGCCCTGCGGGGCCGGAACCTGCGGATGGTGAACCGGCGGGCCGACATCTATCTGGAGAACACCGACGGCACCAGCGAGGACTACGTCACCGACGATATGGCCCCCTTCGACCTGTCCGGCGGCCACCTGGACGTGCCGGACAACGACTACGGCATCTGGTATGTGGACATGATGGACAACCCCCAGCGCTACGACGGCATCACCGTGCGGTATAAGGCGCTGATGTGCCACTCCAAGAAGTTCCCGGGCATCCACTGCCCCGGCCGCTTCGCCATGGTGTGCTGCAACAACGACATGCAGTTCCTGGCCCTGGTATGCAAGGGCCAGGAGCTGGAGAAGTTCAAGAACCGCCAGTGGGTGGAGATCCAGGCCACCGTGAAGAAGGAGAAATGCCAGGCCTATGACGGTGAGGGCCCGGTGCTGTACGTCACCGATGTGAAGCCCTGCCAGAAGCCGGACCCGGAGAACGTCAGCTTCTGATACAGATCGTAATCATCAGAAAGAATCATACAGATAGGAAACCCTTCGGCTTTGCCGAAGGGTTTCCTATTTTTGAAAAACATCGAGCGCACAGCTGTCGCAAACCGCGGCAGGAGCCGCCCGGACGGGCGGCTCCTGCGGGATCTATGACGTGAGTAAGGTTCTTTGTATGGCTCAGTCGTCGTACATCTCGATGAGCTTCAGCAGGTGATCGTAGCGAGCCTTGGCCTCGGCCTCGTTGCGGGCGAACAGATTCTCCGCACGGTCGGGGAACTCGCGGGTCAGACGGCTGTAGCGGGCCTCGTTCATCAGGAAGTCGTGATAGCCGCCGGCGGGAGCCTTGGAATCCAGGGTGAACTTCTTCTCCGCAGCGGGGTTGAAGCGGAACAGGTTCCAATAACCGCAGTCCACAGCCTTCTTCATTTCCTTCTGGCAGTTCATCATACCGCCCTTGATGCTGTGCATCTCGCAGGGGCTGTAGCCGATGATCAGGGAGGGGCCATGATAAGCCTCGGCCTCGGTGATGGCCTTGAGGGTCTGAGCGGGGTTGGCGCCCATAGCCACCTGGGCCACGTACACATAGCCGTACTGCATGGCCATCTCCGCCAGGCTCTTCTTCTTGACCTCCTTACCGGCAGCGGCAAACTGAGCCACCTGGCCGATGTTGGAAGCCTTGGAGGCCTGTCCGCCGGTGTTGGAGTACACCTCGGTGTCGAACACGAAGATGTTCACGTCCTTCTTGCTGGCGATGACGTGATCCAGGCCGCCGTAACCAATGTCGTAGGCCCAGCCGTCGCCGCCGAAGATCCACATGGACTTCTTGGCCAGGTATTCCTTCTTGCTGAGGATGTCGGCAGCCAGGGTGCAGGCGTCGCAGTCGCACAGCAGCTTGCCCTGGGCCTTCAGCTGGGCGGCATGCTCGGCGAACTGAGGCACGGCGGCCAGCTCCTCCACGGTGCAGATGCTCTCCTCCAGGGCCTTGACATAGGCGCGGGCGGGCTCGGCGTTGGCGTTGCCATCGTCCATGGTATCCAGCCATGCCTGAGCGGCGGCCTTCAGAGAGGGCTGCGCCCACTCCACGGCGATCAGCTGGCGGGTCTCGTCGGCCAGATCCTGACGGATCTTGTCCTGACCGATGAACATGCCCAGACCGTGCTCGGCGTTATCCTCGAACAGGGAATTGCACCATGCGGGGCCGTGGCCCTCCTTGTTGGTGCAGTAGGGAGAGGTAGCCGCGGGACCGCCCCAGATGGAGGAGCAGCCGGTGGCGTTGGAGATGTACATATGGTCGCCGAACAGCTGGGTGACGATACGGGCATAGCTGGTCTCGGCGCAGCCGGCGCAGGAGCCGGAGAACTCCAGCATGGGCTGCTTGAACTGGCTGCCCTTGACGGTGTTGTCCTGCATATCCTTCTTCTCGGAGACCTTGTCCATGCAGTAGTCGAACACATCCTGCTGTTTAAGCTCGCCCTCCTGGGCCACCATGGACAGCGCGTTCACGGGGCAAACGCCGATGCAGACGCCGCAGCCCATGCAGTCCAGAGGACTGATGGCCATGGTGAACTGATAGGTGCCCTTGCCCTTGCCGGCCTTGACGTCCACGATCTTGGCGGCCTCGGGAGCATTCTTGGCCTCCTCGGCGGTCAGAGCGAAGGGACGGATGGTGGCGTGGGGGCAGACATAGGCGCACTGGTTGCACTGGATGCACTTGGCAGCGTCCCAGGTGGGGACAGACACGGCCACGCCGCGCTTCTCATAGGCGGAGGCGCCCAGCTCGAACTGGCCGTCCACATGATCGGAGAAGGCAGAAACGGGCAGGCTGTCGCCGTCCATCTTGCCCACAGGCTCCAGGATCTCCTTGACCATCTTCACAAGCTCGGGCTTGCCCTCCAGCTTCTTGTGCTCGGGCTCGTCCACGGCGTTGGCCCAGTCGGCGGGGACCTCCACCTTCTTATAGGCGGTGGCGCCCAGGTTGATGGCCTTGTAGTTCATATCCACCACGTCCTGGCCCTTCTTCAGGTAGGAGGCCTTGGCCTTCTCCTTCATGAAGCGGATGGCGTCCTCCTCGGGCATGACCTTGGCCAGGGAGAAGAATGCGGACTGGAGGATGGTGTTGTTGCGCTTGCCCATACCGATCTCGATGGCCAGGTCAATGGCGTCGATGGTATACAGCTGGATGTTGTTGCGGGCGATGTAGCGCTTGGCGTCGGCCTTCAGGTGATGGTTCAGCTCATCGAAGTCCCACTGGCAGTTGATCATGAACACGCCGCCGGGCTTGACGTCGTTGACCATCTTGAAGCCCTTGGTGATGTAGCTGGGGTTGTGGCAGGCCACGAAGTCGGCCTTGTTGATATAGTACGGGGAACGGATGGGGTGATCGCCGAAGCGCAGATGGCTGATGGTCACGCCGCCGGTCTTCTTGGAGTCATACTGGAAGTATGCCTGCACGTACTTGTCGGTGTGGTCGCCGATGATCTTGATGGAGTTCTTGTTGGCGCCCACGGTGCCGTCGCCGCCCAGGCCCCAGAACTTGCACTCGATGGTGCCGGGAGCAGCGGTGTTGGGACAGTTCTTGTCCTCGGGCAGGGACAGGTTGGTGACATCGTCCACGATGCCGATGGTGAACTGGCGCTTCATCTCGTCGCGCTTGAGCTCGTCGTACACGGCGAACACGGAGGCAGGAGGCGTATCCTTGCTGCCCAGACCGTAACGGCCGCCGATGACCTGGATGTCGCTGCGGCCGGCGTTGGCCAGAGAGGTGACCACATCCTGATACAGGGGCTCGCCCAGAGCGCCGGGCTCCTTGGTGCGGTCCAGAACGGCGATCTTCTTGACGGAGGCGGGAATGGCCTGGATGAGCTTCTCGGGAGCGAAGGGGCGGAACAGGCGGACCTTCACCAGGCCGACCTTCTCGCCGTGGGCATTCAGATAGTCGATGACCTCCTCGGCCACATCGCAGATGGAGCCCATGGCCACGATGACGCGGTCGGCGTCCTCAGCGCCATAGTAGTTGAACAGGCCATAGTTGGTGCCCAGCTTGGCGTTGATCTTGTCCATGTACTTCTCCACCACGGCGGGCAGAGCGGCATAGTACTTGTTGCAGGCCTCGCGGTGCTGGAAGAAGATATCGCCGTTTTCGTGGCTGCCGCGCATGTGGGGATGCTCGGGATTCAGAGCGTGCTGACGGAACTCCTTCACGGCGTCCATGTCGCACATATCCTTCAGATCCTCGTAATCCCACACGGCGATCTTCTGGATCTCGTGGCTGGTGCGGAAGCCGTCGAAGAAGTTGATGAAGGGAACCTTGCCCTCCAGAGCGGCCAGATGGGCCACGGGAGACAGATCCATGACCTCCTGGACGTTGCCCTCGCACAGCATGGCAAAGCCGGTCTGGCGGCAGGCCATCACGTCGGAGTGGTCGCCGAAGATGTTCAGCGCCTGGGTGGACACGGTACGGGCGGAGACATGGAACACGGCGGGCAGCTGCTCGGCTGCGATCTTGTACATGTTGGGGATCATCAGCAGCAGGCCCTGGGATGCGGTGTAGGTGGTGGTCAGGGCGCCGGCGCCCAGAGAACCGTGAACCGCGCCGGCAGCGCCGGCCTCAGACTGCATTTCCACCACCTTGACCCGGGTGCCGAAGATGTTCTTCAGCCCGTTGGCGGACCACTGGTCCACAAAGTCGGCCATGGGGGACGACGGGGTGATGGGATAGATGGCGGCAACCTCGGAGAACGCGTAGGACACGTGCGCCGCAGCGTTGTTACCATCCATGGACTTCATTTTTCTTACCATAAATGAACCTCCTCATAAAAACATTTCGCGGATTTCTCAACGAAACACCATACATTGTGTATAATACCACAATCTTTTTTCTTTGTAAACCGGGTTTTGCCCCTTTTTCACGGATTAAGGCTTTTTCTTCACCATGCACAAAAATTCTCACGGTAAAAGGGAAGTTTTTTTGACAATGTATTTCAAAACGGCGGGATATGTGCTAAAATATAAATGAAACACGTCAGAAAGCGCAGAACAAGCGCATTTTTTGTGAGAGGATGTGAAGGGTCATGGTGGTAACGGTACGGTCCCTGGGACTCAACGGCATCAGCGGCTATGAGGTGTCGGTGGAGTGCTTTTTGTCCGGGGGACTGCCCGCCTTCGACGTGGTGGGCCTGCCGGACGCGGCGGTGCGGGAATCCCGGGAGCGGGTCCGGGCCGCCATCAAGGCCTGCGGGGCCAAATTCCCCGTCAGCCGCATCACCGTGAACCTGGCCCCGGCGGGCCAGCGCAAGGAGGGCACGGTGTATGACCTGCCCATTCTGCTGGGCATCCTGACGGCGGCGGAGGAGCTGAAGCCTCTGCCCGCCGACGCGGCGTTTCTGGGGGAGCTGAGCCTTACCGGCGCGCTGCGTCCGGTGACGGGGGTGCTGCCCATGGCCCTGTGCGCCGCCCGGATGGGCATCCGCCAGCTGTTTGTCCCGGCCCAGAACGCCCCGGAGGCCACCCTGGCCCAGGGGATCACCGTCTATCCGGTGGAAAACATCGCCCAGCTGGTGGCCCACCTTACCGGTGACGCGCCCATCCGGCCCCAGACCCCCTGGACCCCCTCGCCGGTGTCCCAGGCCCTGCCGGACTTTGCCGACGTCATGGGCCAGGAAAACGTAAAGCGGGCCCTGGAGGTAGCCGCCGCCGGGGGCCACAATGTGCTGCTCATCGGCTCCCCCGGCTCCGGCAAGTCCATGCTGGCCCGGCGGCTGCCGTCCATTCTGCCGGACATGACCCGGCAGGAATCCCTTCAGACCACGGAGGTGTACTCCGTGGCGGGGATGACGGACCCGTCCCACCCCCTGGTGACCCGGCGGCCCTTCCGCAGCCCCCACCATACGGCCTCCCCCGTGTCCCTGTCCGGCGGCGGCACCGTGCCCCGGCCCGGGGAGATCTCCCTGGCCCACAACGGCATCCTCTTTTTGGATGAGCTGCCGGAGTTCGACAAAACCGCCCTGGAGACTCTGCGCCAGCCCCTGGAGGACGGGGTGGTGACCATTACCCGGGTATCCGGGTCCCTGACCCTGCCCAGCCGGTTCATGCTGGTGTGCGCCATGAACCCCTGCCGCTGTGGGTGGTACGGCCACCCCTCCGGCCGCTGCACCTGCTCGGAAACCCAGGTGGAGAGCTACATGCGCCGCATTTCCGGCCCCCTGCTGGACCGCATCGACATGCACATCGAGGTGCCGTCGGTGGAGTACGAGGCCATGCGCCGCCGGGAGAAGCCCGAGACGTCGGCCCAGGTCCGGCAGCGGGTCAACGCCGCCCGGGATATCCAGAAGCGCCGCTTTGCCGGCACCGCCGTCAGCTGCAACGCCTATATGACCCCCGCCATGATCGGGGAATACTGCCTGCTGGACCAGGCGGGGGAGCGGCTCATGAAGGGGGCCTTCGACCGGCTGGGCCTGACGGGCCGCAGCCATGACCGCATTCTCCGCATGGCCCGCACCATCGCCGACCTGGACGGCAGTGAGCGCATCGAGGCCGCCCACCTGGCTGAGGCCATTCAGTACCGCAGCAGCAATCTGTTGAAATAACCGGGGAAACACGCTATAATAAAAAACGGAAGGATAACCGGCCCGGGCGGACTGCGCCGCCGGAGCCGTCCCCATGAACCTATATATTAAGGAGAAACCCCATGCACGAAATGATCCTGTGCAAGCTGGGCGAGGTGGTCCTGAAGGGCCTGAACCGCCGCAGCTTTGAAATGAAGCTCATGTCCAACCTCCGCCGCCGCACCGCCCGGTTCGGCAGGTTCCGGGTCTATTCCAAGCAGAGCACCATCTATGTGGAGCCTGCCGGGGAGGCCTGCGACCTGGACGGGGCGTATGACGCCTGCAAGCGGGTGTTCGGCATCATCGCCGTGGCCCGGGCCCTGCCCTGTGCCAAGGAAAAGGAGGCCATTCTGGACACCGCCAAGACCTATCTGAGCAGCGCCCTGACAGCGGCCCGGAGCTTCAAGGTGGAGAGCAAGCGGGCAGACAAGACCTTTCCCATGACCTCCATCCAGCTGAGCCAGTGGGTAGGCGGCCACCTGCACGAGGCCTTCCCCCACCTGACGGTGGACGTTCACCACCCGGACCTGACGGTATATGTAGAGGTCCGGGAGGAGGCGGCGTATGTCCACGCCCCGGCGGAGCCTGCCGCAGGCGGCCTGCCCATCGGCATGGGCGGCCGGGCCGTGAGCCTGCTGTCCGGCGGCATCGACTCGCCGGTGGCCAGCTACATGATCGCCAAGCGGGGCGTGGAGCTGGAGATGATCCACTTTGCCTCGCCCCCCTATACCAGCGAGCAGGCCCGGGAAAAGGTTCTTCAGCTGGCCCGGGAGCTGGTGCCCTGGTGCGGGCGGCTGAATGTCACCATTGTCCCCTTTGCCGAGATCCAGGAGGAGATCCGCCGCAATTGCCCGGAGGATCACTTCACCCTGATCATGCGGCGGTTTATGATGCGCCTGGCCGACGCCCTGGCCCGGGACCTGAACTGCCACGCCCTGGTCACCGGCGAGAGCCTGGGCCAGGTGGCCAGCCAGACCATGGATGCCCTGGCCGTCAGCGGCGACGTGACGGACCTGCCGGTGCTGCGGCCCGTCATCGGCATGGACAAGGAGGAGATCGTCCGCATCGCCCGGCACATCGGCACGTTTGAAACCTCCATCCTGCCCTATGAGGACTGCTGCACCGTGTTCACCCCCCGCCATCCCAAGACCCGCCCCCACGTGGAGGAGGTCCGGGAGATGGAGCAGGCCCTGGACGTGGAGGGTCTGGTCCGCCGGGCCATGGAGGGCCGGGAAGTGGTCAAGCTCCGCTGAACCGGGGCCTGTCCTTGAAAATCTTCTTGCCGTGTCATTGCGCAACCAGTCCGCAGACTGGTTGCGGCAATCCGTTCCCCTGCCCCGGCCCGCCGAGGACGTCGGCCCTACTTGGCTCTCCCTCCGGGAGAGCTGTCACCGAAGGTGACTGAGAGGGCCTGTAGGGGCTTCTGAATGGTATGATCCATCTGTTCGCATTTCCCCTCTCAGTCGGCTGCGCCGACAGCTCCCCCGGAGGGGGAGCCAAGGGGCGGCGCTTCGGCGTTTTCCCCTCCAGCAATACCCCCCGACACCCCAACGAAAAGGATGTGATACCATGCCCCATCAGGCGGAGATCATCGCCGTGGGCACCGAGCTGCTTTTGGGCAATATTGCCAACACCAACGCGCAGTTTCTGTCGCAGCTGCTGGCCTCGGCCGGGGTCAACGTACTGTACCACACCGCCGTGGGGGACAACCTCCAGCGTCTGCGGGCGGCGGTGGAGACTGCCCGGTCCCGCTGCGACCTGCTGGTGTTCACCGGCGGCCTGGGCCCCACCTATGACGACATGACCAAGGAGACCGTGGCCGGCGTGTTCGGCCTGGCCCTGGAATACCACCCGGAGGTCATGGAGGAAATTCAGCAATATTTTGACCGTGTGTTCCACCGTCCCATGCCCGCCTGCAACCGGCAGCAGGCTATGCTGCCCCAGGGCTGCACGGTGCTGCATAACCCGGTGGGCACCGCCCCGGGCTGCATATTCACGGCGGGCGGCGTCACGGCGGTGCTGCTGCCGGGGGTGCCCCACGAGTGCCGCTATCTGGCGGAGCACGCGGTGCTGCCCTGGCTCCGGGGCCAGAGCGGCGGCGTTATCCGCAGCCGCGACCTGCATGTGTTCGGTCTGACGGAGCCCCAGGTCCAGGAGCTGCTGGGCGACCTGATGGACGGCGCGCAGAATCCCTCCCTGGCCCCCTACGCCAAGCCCGGCGAGGTGATGCTGCGGCTGACGGCCAAGGGCGGCAGCGACGACGACTGCCAGGAGCGCATGGCCCCTCTGTTCCGGGACGTCCGCTCCCGGCTGGGAGACTATCTGTACGGCGTGGACGTTTCCTCCCTGGAGGAGGTGGTCCTGACCCGGCTGCGGCAGCAGGGGCTGACTCTCTCCGCCGCAGAGAGCTGCACCGGCGGCCTCATCGCCAAGCGGCTGACGGACGTGGCCGGAGCCTCCGCCGCGTTTCTGGGCGGCGTGGTGTCCTATACCAACGGCGTGAAGGCCGGGGTGCTGGGCGTGCCCCGGGACCTGCTGGACCGATACGGCGCGGTGTCCGCGCCGGTGGCCCGGGCCATGGCGGAGGGCGTCCGCCGTGTCACCGGCAGCGACCTTTCGGTGTCCGTCACCGGTCTGGCCGGGCCAGACGGCGACGACCGGGGCAATCCCGTGGGCACCGTATATGTGGGGCTGAGCGGGCAGGGGGGCTCCCTGGTCCAGCATCTGACCCTGGGCGGTGACCGGGCCCGCATCCGGCTCCTGGCCGCCAGCAACGCACTGGATATCATACGCAGACACCTTTGTGATCTGCCTGTAGAAGGAGAAGAAGCATATGGCAGTTAACCCCATGAACAACAAGAACCTGAGCCGGACCCACAGCAAGGAGCTGGCCAAAAACAACCGCGGCAAGCGCACCCGGAAAAACAGCGACTATAAGACCACCGCCACCGCCGCCCGCCAGGCCCAGAGCCAGGCCCCTCAGAAGGCCTCCTGGCCCACCAAGGTCAAGGTCACCCTGGGTATCCTGTTCGGCATTCTGGTGGCAGCCCTGATCCTGCGGCTGGCGGTTCCGTCGCTGCAGGACAACCAGCTGCTGAACAACCTGACCACTCTGCTGCTGGGCATCTCCTGCGGCGCGCTGTATTTCATCCGCAAGGATTATCCCGCGCCCAAGGCCTCCAAGCTGGACGGCGTGGTCAACGCCGTACTTATCGTGTTCGCCCTGTTTTACGGCGTTATGGGCGTGTGGGGCCTGATCCGGATGGTCGGCTGAGCGTCCCGCCCTGTCCCGCGTTTGTCCCGGGAATTTCCCGTTGACAACCGGGACAGGGCGTGCTATATTACAGGGTAACAAAAGGCACTGACGAGGAAGCCGCCTGCGGCAGGCAGCAGAGAGGGACCCATTCTGGTGCAAGGGCCCCGGCTGAAAGCAGGACGCGTACCGCCTCCGAGCCGTCCGCCCAACGGGCGTATCCCCCAGTAGGCCGGACCGGGCCCTCCCGTTACAGAGGAGCTACGAGCGACGGGACGCTGTCCCGTAAGCAGGGTGGAACCGTGGAGTAATACCAATTACCTCACCCCTGAAGCATCATCAGGGGCGGGGATTTTTTATTTCCTGACCCCAATTTCAAGGAGGAATCACCATGAGCGAAGAAAACAAGTACACGTTTGAAAACGAGGAATACCGCCGGACGTACTGGCATACCTGCTCCCATGTGCTGGCCCAGGCCGTCAAGCGCCTGCACCCGGAGGTAAAGCTGGCCATCGGCCCCAGCATTGAAAACGGCTTCTATTACGATCTGGATGCGCCCTTTGCCTTCACCCAGGACGACCTGGCCGAGATCGAGGGCGAGATGCGGAAGATCTGCAAGGAAAAGCTGAAGCTGGAGCGGTTTGAGCTGCCCCGGGAGGAGGCTCTGAAATATATGGAGGAGCGGGAGGAGCCCTATAAGGTGGAGCTCATCAACGACCTGCCCGCCGATGCACACATCTCCTTCTATAAGCAGGGCGAGTTCGTGGACCTGTGCGCCGGTCCCCATCTGGACTCCACCGGCCGCATCAAGAGCAACGCCATCAAGCTGACCGCCTGCAACGCCGCCTATTGGCGGGGCGACAGCAATCGCCAGACTCTCCAGCGCATTTACGGCGTGGCCTTCCCCAAAAAGGAGGATCTGGACGCATATCTGAAGGAGCGGGAGGATGCTCTGAAGCGGGACCACAACAAGCTGGGCCGCGAGCTGGAGTATTTCACCACCGTGGACTGCATCGGTCAGGGCCTGCCCATCATGCTGCCCAAGGGCGCCCGGGTCATCCAGCTGCTGCAGCGCTGGGTGGAGGACGTGGAGCAGCAGCGGGGCTATCTGCTGACCAAGACTCCCCTGATGGCCAAGCGGGAGCTCTATAAGATCTCCGGCCACTGGGACCACTATCTGGACGGCATGTTCGTTCTGGGCGACCCCGATGACGAAACCAAGGAGTGCTTTGCTCTGCGGCCTATGACCTGCCCCTTCCAGTATCAGGTGTATCTGAACCGGCAGCGGTCCTACCGCGACCTGCCCATGCGCCTGGGCGAGACGTCCACCCTGTTCCGCAACGAGGACTCCGGCGAGATGCACGGCCTGATCCGTGTCCGCCAGTTTACCATCTCCGAGGGTCACCTGGTGCTGCGCCCGGACCAGCTGGAGGAGGAGTTCAAGGGCTGCCTGGCCCTGGCCAAGTATTGCCTGGGCACCGTGGGCCTGCTGGATAAGTGCACGTTCCGGTTCTCCCAGTGGGATCCCAGCAACCCCCACAACAAGTATGAGGGCACGGCGGAGCAGTGGGAGCACGCCCAGAGCACCATGGCCAAGATCCTGGACGACCTGGACGTTCACTATTCCATCGGCATCGACGAGGCCGCCTTCTACGGACCCAAGCTGGACATCCAGTATAAGAATGTGTTCGGCAAGGAGGACACCCTGGTCACCATCCAGATCGATATGCTGCTGGCCCAGCGCTTCGGCATGTACTATATCGACGAAAACGGCAACAAGGCCCTGCCGTATATCATCCACCGCACGTCCCTGGGCTGCTATGAGCGGACGCTGGCGTATCTGATCGAGGAGTACGCCGGGGCGCTGCCCACCTGGATGATGCCCGAGCAGGTCCGCTTCCTGCCCATTACCGACCGGGCCGCCGACTACTGTGCCCAGCAGGCGGACCAGCTGCGGCAGCAGGGCTTCCGGGTGGAGGTGGACGGCCGCAACGAGAAGATCGGCAAGAAGATCCGGGAGGCTACCCTGGAGAAGATCCCCTTCATGCTGGTGGTGGGCGACCGGGATATGGAGGCGGGCACTGTCTCCGTCCGTACCCGCACCGGCGAGGACCTGGGCGCCATGACCCTGGCGGGCTTCTCCGCCAAGCTCCGCCAGATCGTGGACACCAAGGCCAAGCAGTAACGCAAAGCATATAACCCCGACCGGCCCCCGTTTTCAAAGCGGGGGCCGGTTTTCAACATTTTATTCCCATTGTTCATTGACTTTCCGCAGGGCGGTATGGTATATTGGCGGCGTAGACGGAAACGTTCTTACAGTTAAATCAGGAGAAAAATCACAGAAAACACAGGAGGAATGGACATGTTGTTCCAAATCTACGGCGAAACCGCCATGTATCAGCTTCTGGGCTTTGTGCTGGTGTTTACCGGGCTGGTGCTGGCCAACGAATTCGCCCGCCGCACCAAAACCGGCGGCATCATCTGCTTTCTGGTGCTGCCCGCTGCGCTGACGGTGTATTTCATCGCCATCGCCATCGGCGCACGGGCCGGCGCGGAATGGGCCCTGAACAACCAGACCTACACCAATATGAACAGCTGGTTCCACTATGCCAAGCTCTATGCCGCCACCGCCGGGTGCATCGGCTTCATGATGCTCAAGTACAAGTGGAGCATCGGCAAGACCGAATGGTTCAAGGTGTTCCCCTTTGCCATCGTGGCCATCAACATTCTCATCGCCGTGGCCAGCGACTTTGAGTCCGCCATCCACGGCGCCGCGGCTTTGAAGGAGTTCGGCGACCGCTGGTGGCTGTCCTCCGAAAACGTGTGGCTGTACGGCGGCTGGTGGAACTGGGTCAACGGCATTGCCGGCATCGTCAACATCTTCTGCATGACCGCCTGGTGGGGCATTTACTCCTCCAAGGATCAGAAGGACATGCTGTGGCCCGACATGACCTGGTGCTACATCCTGGCCTATGACCTGTGGAACTTCGAGTATACCTACAACTGCCTGCCCACCCACTCCTGGTACTGCGGCCTGGCCCTGCTGCTGGCTCCCACCTTTGCCAACCACTTCTGGAACAAGGGCGGCTGGATCCAGAACCGGGCCAACACCCTGGCCCTGTGGTGCATGTTTGCCCAGGTGTTCCCCCTGTTCCAGGACAACAGCGTGTTCTCCACCATCACCTCCGTCTATGCCGACGGCTTTATGAACCCCGCCGTCCGGCCCACCGCCGCCAATCCCACCGCCCAGGGCGTGGTCTCCATTGTGGCACTGGTGGTGAACGTGGTGATCCTGGCCACCATCATCAAGCGGGCCAAGGCCCAGAAGAAGAATCCCTACAAGCAGGAGATCTTCACCGATCAGAGAGACTTCCGGGAAGCCATGGAGAGAGTCTGAGCATCCTTTTCCGGACTGCGGAACAGTATCAGGGAGGAGGCGCGGCGAGGGCCGCGCCTCCTCTTTGCCCCCTCTATCAGTGAGAATGCCCGTGCCGCAAGGATTTTTGCGGTTTTTATGGTTTTTCCACTTGACAATCCCGGAAAATTTGCTATAATAGTCAATGCTGTTGTCACAGCAAGAATATGCAGTGGTATCGAAGTGGTCATAACGAGCACGACTGGAAATCGTGTTGTCGTCAAAAGCGGCACGAGGGTTCAAATCCCTCCCACTGCGCCAGAGAAAATCCCCGTAACCGCAATGGTTACGGGGATTTGAGCTTGTCAAAAAAGGGCGGCGCCCTTTTTTGACAAAAGAGTTTTCACTCCGACCCGCGCGTCCGTGTGCGCAAGCGCCCACGAACACACTCTCTCCGCGCAAAGTATTTTTCGCGACGTACACGCCCAACGGAAGTCCCCTTGGGGGGCGCCGCCGCGAAAAATGGATTTGACTTGATTCGCGGCCTGCGGGCCGCGAACTCTGCGAGGCTTTTTTGACAGGCTGGAATCCCCGTAACCGCAATGGTTACGGGGATTTGTTTATGGGTGAAAAAATTTGCTTGACAAATACCCCATAGGGGTATAGGATGAATATACCCCTATGGGGTATATTGCATACGAAGTGAGGCGGGAATACTATGGAACAACATGACTGCTGCCACTGCTCCCAACGGAAAAAGGAGCGCTCGCCGGAGGAATATAAGCGCCTGATCCACCGGCTCAACCGCATCGAGGGCCAGATCCGGGGTATCCGGGGCATGGTGGAGGCCGGGGCGTACTGTCCCGACATTCTGGTTCAGGCGGCGGCGGTGAACGCGGCCATCAACGCCTTCAACAAGGAACTGCTGGCCAGCCATATCCGCACCTGTGTGGCCCAGGACATCCGGGACGGCAAGGACCAGGTCATCGACGAGCTGGTGGCCACCCTGCAAAAGCTGATGAAATAGGAGTGATCCCCATGAGGCAATACAATGTTACGGGCATGAGCTGCGCCGCCTGCTCGGCCCGGGTGGAAAAGGCGGTGGGGAAGGTCCCCGGCGTCACGTCATGCTCTGTGAGCCTTTTGACCAATTCCATGGGCGTAGAGGGCACGGCGGAGCCCTCCGCCATTATTGCCGCCGTGGAGGCGGCGGGCTACGGCGCGTCGGAAAAGGGCGCGGCCCAGTCGTCTCCCAGCGCCGCCGAGCAGCAGCTGGAGGACCACGAGACGCCCCGTATCCGGCGGCGGCTTATCTGGTCCGTGGGCTTTCTGCTGGTGCTGATGTACTTTTCCATGGGCCACATGATGTGGGGCTGGCCCCTGCCGCCGTTTTACGACAACAACCATGTGGCCATGGGGCTGACCCAGCTGCTGCTGACGGTGATCATCATGGTCATCAATCAGAAGTTCTTCATCAGCGGCTATAAGGCCCTGTGGCACCGGGCTCCCAATATGGACACCCTGGTGGCCCTGGGGGCCACGGCAGCCTTCGGCTACAGCACCTATGCCCTGTTTGCCATGACTGCCGCCCAGGTCCGGGGGGATGAGGCCGCCGTCATGAGCTGCATGATGGACTTCTACTTTGAGTCCGCCGCCATGATCCTGACTCTGATCACCGTGGGCAAGATGCTGGAGGCCCGGTCCAAGGGCAAGACCACCGACGCCCTGAAAAGCCTGATGCGGCTGGCCCCCAAGACTGCCACCGTTATCCGGGACGGCAAGGAAGCAGAGGTGCCGGTGGAGCAGGTGCAGCAGGGGGACGAGTTCGCCGTCCGGCCGGGGGAGAGCATCCCGGTGGACGGCGTGGTGCTGGAGGGAAACAGCGCCGTTAATGAGTCCGCCCTCACCGGCGAGAGCATCCCGGTGGACAAGGCTCCCGGCGACGGAGTGTCCGCCGCCACGGTGAACCAGTCCGGCTATCTCCGCTGCCGGGCCACCCGGGTGGGCCAGGATACCACCCTGTCCCAGATCATCCGCATGGTCAGCGACGCCGCCGCCACCAAGGCCCCCATTGCCAAGATCGCCGATAAGGTATCCGGCGTGTTCGTTCCGGCGGTGATCTCCATTGCCGCGGTGACCACGGCGGTGTGGCTGCTGCTGGGCCACCCGGTAGGCTACGCCCTGGCCCGGGGCATCTCCGTTCTGGTCATCAGCTGCCCCTGCGCCCTGGGCCTGGCCACTCCTGTGGCCATTATGGTGGGCAGCGGCCTGGGCGCCAAAAACGGCATCCTGTTCAAGACTGCCGCTTCCCTGGAGGAAACGGGCCGGGTGCAGATCGTGGCTCTGGACAAAACCGGCACCATCACCAGCGGTCAGCCCCGGGTGACGGATATCCTTCCGGCGGAGGGCGTCACGGAGCAGGAACTGCTGACAAATGCCCTGGCCCTGGAGCAGAAGAGCGAGCATCCCCTGGCCCGGGCTGTACTGGACCGGGCGGAGGGCCTGACAGCCCCGGAGGTATCGGATTTTCAGGCTCTGCCCGGCAACGGGCTGACAGCCAGGCTGGCGGGCCGGACCCTGTGGGGCGGCAGCGCCGCCTATACGGCGGAAAAGGCCGCCGTTTCCCCGGAGCTGCAGGCCCGGACGGAGGAGCTGGCCCGGCAGGGGAAAACGCCCCTGTTCTTCGGGCTGGATGACCGGCTTCTGGGCGTCATTGCCGTGGCGGACGTCATCAAGGAGGACAGCCCCCGGGCGGTCCGGGAGCTGCAGAACATGGGCATCCATGTGGTGATGCTCACCGGCGACAACGAGCACACCGCCCGGGCCATCGGGGCCCAGGCGGGGGTGGATCAGGTCATCGCCGGGGTGCTGCCGGAGGGCAAGGAGGCCGCCATCCGCCGCCTGATGCAGCGGGGCAAGGTGGCCATGGTGGGCGACGGCATCAACGATGCACCGGCCCTGACCCGGGCCGACACCGGCATCGCCATCGGCGCGGGAGCCGACGTGGCCATCGACGCGGCGGACGTGGTGCTGATGAACAGCAGCCTGCCGGACGTGCCCGCCGCCATCCGGCTCAGCCGGGCCACCCTGCGGAACATCCACGAGAACCTGTTCTGGGCTTTTTTCTACAATGCCATCGGCATACCCCTGGCCGCCGGGGTGTTCATCCCCCTGGGGCTGACGCTGAATCCTATGTTCGGCGCGGCGGCCATGAGCCTTTCCAGCTTCTGCGTGGTGTCCAACGCCCTGCGGCTGAATCTGTTCAAGCTCCGGGATAACCGGCACGATCATAAGAGAACCAATCATCTGAACAACGAGATCAAGGAGGAACAAGCTATGGAAAAGACACTGGAGATCAAGGGCATGATGTGCCCCCACTGCGAGGCCACCGTTCGCACCGCCCTGGAGGCTCTGCCCCAGGTTCAGGAGGCTCAGGTGAGCCACCAGACCGGCACCGCTGTGGTGACCCTCACCGGCCCGGTGGAGGACGACATCCTGCGCCGCACCGTGGAGGACAAGGGCTACACTGTCACCGCCATCCGGTAAACGGAAAAAATAAATGCACGGCCGCGGCCGTGCATTTATTTTTTCTTTTGCCAGTCAGCACTGGATCAGACGGATCACCGCTTGTCGCGGTCGTAGGACACCACCACACGGCGGTTAGGCTCCGAGCCAATAGAGTAGGTATTGACACCGGGGACATCCTGCAGGGCGGCGTGGATCACATGGCGCTCATAGGCATTCATGGGCTCCAGAGTGACGCTGCGGCGATACCTGGTGACCTTGGCAGCCACCTTGCGGGCCAGAGACTCCAGGCTCTGTTCCCGCTTGGCCCGGTAATTCTCGGCATCCACATGGACGCGGATGCGCTTTTCCCGGCCGGAATTGACGGCGTAGTTGGTCAGCTGCTGGATAGCGTCCAGGGTCTCGCCCCGGCGGCCAATCAGCTGGCCCAGCTTCTGTCCCTCCAGCACCACACTGTAGCGGCCCTTTTCCGTCTCCGTGACCTGCACTTGGGCAGGGCTGTCCATATGCTCCAGCAGGCCCGTCAGGAACTCGGTAATGCGCCGGGCGTTGTCGTCCAGGACATACTGCTCCGGGGCGGCAGCGGGGGCCTGGGCAGCCTTGGGAGGCTCAGGAGCCTTGACGGGAGCCTTGGGAGGCTCCGGCTTCCTGGTCTTGGGCTGCTCCGGCTTGGGCTGGGGTCTGGGCTCCGGCTTCTTTTCCGGCTGGACCGGCACGGCGGGAGCCTCCGGCTCCTCCTGGCCATAGGTCACGCGGACCCGGGCAGGGCTGCTGCCAATGCCCAGAAAGCCGCTTTTGGCCCGCTCCAGAATCTCAACGGACACGTCGTCGCGGTCCATATGCAGCTGTTCCAGCGCTTTGCGGATGGCTTCCTCCTCGGTCTTGCCCGTTACGTCGATATAACTCATAGACAAAACTCCTTAGTCATCATTGTAATGGCTCTCGTTGTAGGCCCGGCCCCGTGCATAGGGACGCTGGCCCACGCGGCCACTTTCGTTGGTGCCGGGATTCTTTTTCTTCTCGCCAGAGGACTGCTTTTTCTTGCCCTGCTGGTTATTCTGCTTCTTGCCGCCGTTGTAGGAAGCCTGCTGCTGTGCCATCAGCTCCTTCTGCTTCTGGTACTTGGCATAGCGCTTTTCACGGGCGGCCTTTTCCTTCTCGGTCTCCTCGCGGTCCAGCTTCTTGTTGAAATACTTATTCAGGGTCAGCTCCTGGATCAGGGAGAAGGCGGAGTTGGCAATCCAGTATACGCACAGAGCGGAGGGCAGAATATAGCCCATCCACAGGCTCATCAGGGGCATCATGTACATCATGGTCTTGGCGGACCCGTTGGGGGTAGAACCATTGGTGCGCATGGTGATGAGGCTCATGACGAACTGGATGCCGGCGGAAATGATGGGCAGCAGCAGCGCGCCCCAGACGGGCCAGCCGCCGCCGGGGAACTGGCTGAACAGAGAGGACGGCTGAGCCGCCAGGTCAATGTGCAGGAAGTTGTAGTTCAGGTCGATGAGGCCGTCGAACTTCCCGGCGAAATCCGCCCAGTGCTCGTGGATGAACTTGGCCAGATAAATCTGCTCATACGCCTGACTGCCCTCGGCCGCAGTGAAGCCCAGGGTGCCGGCCAGGGTGGTGATCTCCGCGATCACCGACTCGGACAGGCTCATAAAATACCGCAGAGGCACACGGATGATATAGTACAGGGCGATCAGGATGGGGAAGGGGATCATGGACCACAGGCAGCCGGACATGGGGTTGATGCCCTCTTTCATGTACAGCTCCTGCATGGCCTCCTGCTGACGCTGCTGGTTGTTGGCGTAGCGGGTCTGGATATCCTTGATCTTGCCCTGCATGCGGTTCATGCGCAGCATGCTCTTCTTGCTCTTGAGCTGGAAGGGCAGCAGCACCAGCTTCACCACCAGGGTGAACAGGATCAGAGCCACGCCATAGGACCCGGTCCAGCTGTAGAACAGCCGGGTCAGGAAGGCAAAGGGCACACAGATATAGTATCCGAGCTTTGCAAACATGGGATAGTTTCCTCCGTATTTTGTTGGGTGGGAAAAACGGGGTTTTCAGGGAACGGGATCATACCCGCCTTTGTGGAAGGGATTGCATCGCAGAAGGCGCCGCAGCGCCAGAAAGCCGCCCCGCAGAGGGCCGTATTTCTCCACCGCCTGCAGTGCGTATTCCGAGCAGGTGGGGATATAGCGGCAGCGAGGCGGAAACAGGGGAGACATAGCCGTCTGGTAAAAGCGGATCATCCGCAGGATGGCCCGCTTCATGACGGGTCCTCCCGCAGCAGGTCCAGCTGCTCCAGCAGACGCAGATAGGTGCGGTCCAGCTTCTGATAATCCGTTTCCACGGCCCGGACCCGGGCCACCACGATCAGGTCGTAGCCCGGGAGCATTTTCGCCTTGTTCAGCCGGTAGATCTCCCGAATGCGGCGCCGGACGCGGTTGCGCACCACGGCGCAGCCCAGCTTCGTACTGACGGAAACGCCCAGGCGGCTATGGCCCCGGCGGTTCCTCTGGCAGTAAATCACCAGCTGCGGCGAAACCGCCGATTTTCCCTTGCGGTAAATGCGGCGGAATTCGTAATTCTCTTTTACCGTGACGGCTGGATCCATGAAAACAAGCACCTTCTCCGCCAACGCGGCGGCTGAAATGAGCATAGGCCAAAGGGGACGGCAGTTTTCCCATCCACCGTCCCTGGTCTATCCTTTATGCGCGATGCACTTTCCGCGACCTCAATGGGTCAGGCGAGCGCGGCCCTTGGCGCGGCGGCGGGCCAGAACCTTACGGCCGTTGCTGGTGGCCATTCTCTTGCGGAAGCCGTGCTCCTTGGAGCGCTGGCGCTTCTTGGGCTGATAGGTACGGAACATTGCATGACACCTCCATTTTGTAAGATCCGGCGGCAGAACAAGGCTGCCGCACATACTCGACGGCGGGCAGGGGACTTGTCCCCGGCAGCCGCAGTTGACAGGTTGGATGCCGCAAAACGGCATGGTAAACATTATACAGATTTTCCGGCCCCCTGTCAACAGAAATCTGCATTTTCCACGAAAGAGCCGCATTCTGCCGCCGGGCGCCGGTTTTGGGCAAGAAATTCTGTTATATCTCCCACAAAATAGCGCATATTTGCCGGTTTCTGTATAGCAGCCCGGAAAAATTTTTATACTTAGTATTAGTATATGTGTGGACTTTTCCGGGGCCGTTTGGTATAATAAGAGGTGTATTTTTGCCTGAAACAAAGAGAGAAAATCGCATGACCAGCGGGAAAGGGGCGCTTTCATTGAATTCAATCGCAGACGTGTGGAAAAACGTACTGGACCGGCTGAGGTCCCAGCTGTCCGAGACCACCATCAATACCTGGTTCGACGAGGTGGATGTGGTGACCATGGAGGACTCCGCCTTTGTGCTGCATTGCAGCAACGCCTTCAAGAAGAGCACCATTGAGGCGCGCTTTATGAGCCACATCAAGGCCGCACTGAAGGATATTTTTTCCTCGGATCTGGAGGTAAAGATCCTGGACGATCAGCAGCTGTCCGCCTATCACGGGGTGGCTCCGGACCGGCCCGGCTCCCTTCTGGAGTCCGACGCCTTTACCTTCGGCACCTATGTGGTGGGGCCCCAGAACAAGATGGCCTATGCCGCCGCCCGCGCCGTGGCGGAAAAGCCGGCGGAGCACTATAACCCCCTGTTTATCTATGGCGACTCCGGCCTGGGCAAGACCCATCTGCTGTATGCCATTGCCCACCAGGTCCGCTCCCGCCAGCCGGATGCCCGCATCGTATACATCAAGGGCGACGATTTCACCAACGAGCTGATCGCCTCCATCCGGGAGGGAAAAAATGCGGAGTTCCGGGAGAAATACCGTCAGACCACCCTGCTGCTGGTGGACGATATCCAATTCATCGCCGGAAAAAAACAGACCCAGGAGGAGTTTTTCCATACCTTCAACACCCTGTATGAATCCGGGCGGCAGATCGTTCTGACGTCAGACCGTCCGCCCCGGGAGATGACCCAGCTGGAGGACCGGCTTCAGACCCGGTTTGAATGGGGTCTGATGGTGGATGTGGCCCCCCCGGACTTTGAGACGAGACTGGCCATCATCAAAAACAAGGCTGCCCTGCTGGGGGTGCAGCTGCCCGACGATATCAGCAGCTTTATCGCGGAAAATCTCACCGCCAACGTTCGACAGATCGAGGGCGCCCTGAATAAGCTGCTGGCCTATCGGGATCTGCTGGGCAACCAGGTGGACGGCGAGGCCGTCAGCCGTGCCGTGAAGGATATGCTGAAAAAATACAATGAGTTTGTGCCGTCGCCAGGCCTGATCGTCGAGTACATCTGCCGTTATTATGACGTGGATGAGGAGCAGGTCCGGGGACAGGGCCGCAAGCGGGATCTGATGGAAGCCCGGCAAACGGCCATGTATCTGATCCGCCGGATGACAAACCTCTCCCTCAACGACATCGGCAAGGAGTTCGGCGACCGGGATCACACCACGGTGCTTCACTCCCTGGATCAGGTGGAGAAAAAGATGCGCTCCGATCCGGCCTACGCCGAAAAGGTCAAGGAGATCACCACCAACATCAACAATAAGAAATGATCTCTTTTCCACATATCCCTGTGGATTCCACCTGGACAACCTGTGGAGTATTTGCTTCTCTCTTTTTCTGTGGAAAACCCCCGGATATTGTCCCCAAAGGGGTGTGGACAGAAATTTCTGTGATCCCAGTGCTTTTGGGAGATTTCCACATAAATTTTCCCTACGACGTCTGTTACTAAAATAAAGATATCTTTTGTTCTCTTTTGGAGAACGGAGTCTCTTTTCAGTCTGAAAGAAAGGAACGCTTCGATATGCTTCGATTTTCCTGTGAGAAGGCGCTGCTGCAAGGCGCCGTCAACACTGCCTCCCGGGCGGTGGCCGCCAAAAGCTCCATTCCGGCCCTGGAGGGAATTCTGCTGGAGGGCGGGGACACTCTGACCCTGTCCGGCTACAACATGCAGACCGGCATCCGCACCGGCGTGGACGCTCAGATCCAGTCTCCCGGCCGTATCGTCCTCAGCGCCCGTCTGTTCGGCGAGATGATCCGCAAGATGCCCGACGACGTTATTGTGTTCGACGCTGACGACAAGCTGACGGTTCATCTTACCTGCGGTGACGCCAGCTTCGAGATCATCGGCTTGTCTGCCGACGATTACCCGGAGCTTCCTGAGGTGGATGACCAGTTTTCCGTGGATATTCGTCAGGGGACGCTGAAGGCTATGATCAACCAGACCAGCTTCGCCGTGTCCACCAATGAAAGCCGCCCGGTACATACCGGCTCTCTGTTCGAGGTGGGGGATAAGGACCTGACGGTGGTGTCCGTGGACGGGTTTCGTCTGGCCCTGCGCCGGGAGCCTTTGGACCGGTCCGAGGGCGGCGCGTTCAAATTCGTGGCACCCGGCTCCGCTCTGAACGAAGTGGAGAAAATCTGCGAAGATTCCGACGAAAAGATCACCATTATTCAGGGCAAGCGGCACCTGCTGTTTGAGGCCGGGGCCACCCAGCTGATCTGCCGTCGCCTGGAGGGAGATTTCCTGGATTACAAGAACGCCATCCCCCGGAACAATCCCATCCGGCTGACGGTGGACACCAAAACCATGCTGGGCAGCCTGGACCGGGTGTCCGTGGTCATCAGCGAAAAGCTCAAGAGCCCGGTGCGCTGCGTTTTTGAAAACGGCCGGGTGATGCTGTCTGCCCGCACCGGCGCCGGCGAGGCCAAGGACATCTGCCCCCTGGACGGCGACGGAAACGGGCTGGAGATCGGATTCAACAACCGGTATCTGATGGACGCCCTGCGCTACGCTCCGGCGGACGCTGTGACCATGGAGCTGAATACCAGCATTTCTCCGGCGGTGCTGGTGCCGGTGGATGGGGAGGAGAGCTTCCTTTATATGGTGCTGCCGGTGCGGCTGAAGGCGTGAGAAAACGAGGTCAATATGGAAATCATTACCATTACTACAGAATATATCAAGCTCCAGGATCTGCTGAAGCTGGCGGCTGCCGCCACCGGCGGCGAGGCCAAGCTGCTGGTTCAGGAGGGAGAGGTCCTGGTCAACGGGGAGGTATGCACCATGCGGGGCAAGAAGCTTCGTCCCGGCGACGTGGTGGACGCCCTGGGACAGCGCTGCGGCGTGAAGTATGCGGATTGAAGGACTGCTGCTGGAGGGCTTCCGGAATTACGACAGCCAGCAGCTGACCTTTGATGAGAGCTGCAACGTGATCTATGGAGACAATGCCCAGGGAAAAACCAACCTGCTGGAGGCCATTGTGTATCTGTCCTGCGGCCGCAGTCCCCGGACCCATGCGGATCGGGAGCTTATTGGCTTCGGAACGGACAGGGCCAGGCTGGTGGGACAGATCCGGTCCCGGGAGCGGGAATTTGAAACGGAGATTCAGCTGACCCGGGGACGGCGGCGGAAGATGACCGTCAACGGTGTGGCCGCCAAAAACGGCGGCGACCTGTCCCAGGTGCTGCACACGGTGTTTTTCTCGCCGGAGGACCTGTTTCTCATCCGGGAGGGAGCGGCGGCCCGGCGGCGGTTCATGGATATGTCCCTGTGCCAGCTGCGGCCCCGGTATGCCGAGGCCCTGGCGGAATACGGGCGGCTGTATGAACACAAGACCCGCATCCTCCGGGACAGTGACGAGTATCCCCAGCTGCTGGACACCCTGCCCGACTTTGACCGGCGGCTGTGCCAGGTGGGAGCGGTGCTCATCAGCTATCGGGCGCGGTATGTGCAGGCCCTGGCCGTCCACGCCCAGAGAGCCCACTGGGAGTGCTCCGGGGAACGGGAGGAGCTGGCTCTGTCGTATCAGACCGTGAAAACCGTGGAGGACCCATTGGGTCCGGCGGCGGACATTGCGGCGGCGCTGGCAGAGCACCAGGCACAGCATCATCAGGCGGAGCTGGCCTCCCGGCTGTGTCTGTCGGGACCCCATAAGGACGATATCGCCGTGACGGTAAACGGGCTGGAGGCCCGGCATTTCTGCTCCCAGGGCCAGGTGCGCACCGCGGCCCTGAGCCTGAAGCTGGCGGACCGGGAGATCCACAAAAACGCCATCGGCGAGTACCCGGTGATGCTGCTGGACGACGTGCTGTCGGAGCTGGACCCCCGGCGGCAGGAGTATGTCCTCAACCGCATCGCCGGGGGACAGGTGTTCATCACCTGCTGCGAAAACGACCGGCTGGACGCCCTGCTGTCCGGCCGGGTATACCACATCCGGGAAGGGAAGGTGCTGTGATGGGCTTTCTGCATATCGGCCAGAACGTGATGGTCAACGACCGGCACATCATCGGCATATTTGACCTGGACATTACGTCCCAGTCCCCCCAGACCCGGCGGTTTCTGGACCAGGCGGAAAAGGACAGCGTGGTCTTGCCGGTGTGCGATGACATTCCCAAGTCGTTTCTGGTGTGCGACCATCCGTATCACCGGCAGATCGTATATATTTCCCAGCTGAATACCCAGACGCTGGTGAAAAGAGCGGAAAAGAAGTAAAGAATTCCCTGCCATTGCCGGGAGATCGGCAGACACCGGGTTCCCGGGAATGACAGGAAAGACCCAAGGAAAGGAAAGATGACCCAATGAGCGAACTGGAAAAAGTCACCGCCGTGGACACCACCTATGACGCCTCGGAAATTCAGGTTCTGGAGGGGCTGGAGGCGGTGCGCAAGCGGCCCGGCATGTATATCGGCTCCACATCGGCCTCGGGCCTGCACCATCTGGTGTATGAGATCGTGGACAACGCCATTGACGAGGCACTGGCCGGATACTGCACCGAGATCACTGTTACCATCAACCCCGGCGACACCATCACCGTTACCGATAACGGCCGCGGCATCCCCGTGGACATCCAGAAGCAGACCGGCCGGCCAGCGCTGGAGGTGGTATACACCGTGCTCCACGCCGGCGGTAAGTTCGGCGGCGGAGGCTATAAGGTATCCGGCGGCCTCCACGGCGTGGGCGCGTCCGTGGTCAACGCCCTGTCCGAATGGCTGGAGGTGCAGGTTCAGAAGGACGGCAGAATTTACGAGATGAAGTTCTCCCGGGGAGCGATCACCCAGGAGATGAAGATTTTGGGCGACACCGATCAGACCGGCACCGCCGTTACCTTCAAGCCGGACCCGGAGATGTTCGACACCCTGGTGTATGACTATGAAACGCTGCACACCCGGATGCGGGAGCAGGCGTTCCTGAATGCGGGGCTGCGTATCACCATTACCGACGCCCGGCCCGGCCAGGAGCAAAGTGACTCCATGTGCTACGAGGGAGGCATCCGGGAATTTGTTACCTGGCTCAACCGCAACAAGACGGCGCTGCATGAGGAGGTCGTCTATCTGGCCGGGGCCAAGGGCGACAGCACCGCCGAGGTGGCGCTGCAATACAACGACAGCTATAACGAGACGCTGGTGTCCTTCGCCAACGACATCCACACCCCCGAGGGCGGCATGCATGAGACGGGCTTCAAAACGGCCCTGACCCGGGTGCTCAATGCCTACGGCATGAAATACGGCATGATCAAGGAGGGAGACAAGGTCTCCGGCGAGGACGTCCGGGAGGGTATCACCGCCGTGATCTCCGTGAAGCTGACGGAGGCCCAGTTCGAGGGACAGACCAAGGCCAAGCTGGGCAACGCCTCCATCCGCACCCTGGTGGACAACGTGGTATCCGACCAGCTGGCCGTGTATCTGGAGGAGCACCCGGTGGTGGCCCGGACCATTCTGGACAAGGCCCTGACCGCCAACCGGGCCAGGGAGGCTGCCCGAAAGGCCCGGGAATCCATTCGCCGCAAGACCGCCCTGGGCGGGGCGGCCATGCCAGACAAGCTGCGGGACTGCAACGAAAATAACCCCGAGCTGACGGAGATCTATATCGTGGAGGGCGACTCCGCAGGCGGCTCTGCTACTCAGGGACGGGACTCCCGGTTCCAGGCCATCCTGCCTCTGTGGGGCAAGATGCTGAACGTGGAAAAGGCCCGGGCGGACAAGGTGTACGGCAACGACAAGCTTCAGCCGGTGATCACGGCTCTGGGGGCCGGGATCGGCGACGAGCTGGACCTGAACCGGCTGCGGTATCACAAGATCATCATCATGGCCGATGCCGATGTGGACGGCGCCCATATCCGGACGCTGCTGCTGACCTTCTTCTTCCGGTTTATGCGGCCCCTGATCGAGGAGGGGTATGTATACTCCGCCGTGCCCCCTCTGTATAAGCTGACCCGGGGCAAGCAGCAGCGGGTTGCCTATACCGACGAGGAGCGGGACACCATTTCCGCCGAAATGCGCAGCGGCAACCCCAACGTGAAAATTGACATCAGCCGCTTTAAGGGCCTGGGCGAGATGAATCCCCATGAGCTGTGGGAGACCACCATGGACCCGGAGAAGCGCACCCTGCGCCGCATCACCCTGGACGACGCCGTGGCCGCCGACGCCACGTTTACGGTGCTGATGGGCGAAAAGGTGGAGCCCCGGAAGGAGTTCATTGAGAAAAACGCCAAATACGCGGTGAATCTGGACTATTGATTCAAAAAATGCATGCATTTTTTGAATTTTTGAATTTTACCATCCCCACAAGGAGAATAAAATATGAGCAAAAAACCACAGTACGATCCTGAGGAGCTGCGGTACCCGGACCAGCACATTGTGGAGCGGTCCCTGGTGCCGGAGATGGAAAAATCCTATATCGAATACGCCATGTCCGTGATCGTGGGCCGGGCCCTGCCCGACGTGCGGGACGGACTGAAGCCCGTGCACCGGCGCATTCTCTACGCCATGTACGAGGACAATCTGACCTCGGACCGCCCCTTCAAGAAGTCCGCCACCTGCGTGGGCGACGTGCTGGGCCGGTATCACCCCCACGGCGACGCGTCCGTGTACGACGCCCTGGTGCGCCTGGCCCAGGATTTCTCCATGCGCTATATGCTGGTGGACGGCCACGGCAACTTCGGCTCCGTGGATGGCGATCCCCCGGCGGCCTACCGATACACTGAGGCCAGGCTTGCCAAGATTGCAGGCGAAATGCTGCGGGACATCGAAAAGGACACCGTGGACTGGGACCCCAACTTCGACGAGAGCCGCAAGGAGCCCCGGGTGCTGCCCTGCCGGTTCCCCAATCTGCTGGTCAACGGTTCCTCCGGCATTGCCGTAGGTATGGCCACCAATATCCCGCCCCATAACCTGCGGGAGGTCATCGGTGCGTGCATCTGTGTGCTGGATAATCCGGACGCCACCCTGGGCGATCTGATGGAGCATGTTCAGGGTCCCGACTTCCCCACAAAGGGCATCATCATGGGCCGGGCCGGGATCCGGGCCGCCTATGCCACCGGCCGGGGCCGGGTAGTGGTTCGGGCCCGCCACGAATTCGAGGAATTCGGCAACAACCGCACCCGCATCATCATCACGGAGCTGCCGTATCAGGTGAACAAGCGGATGCTTATCAAGAACATGGCCGACCAGGTGGAGGATAAGCGTCTGGAGGGCATCAGCAACATTCAGGATGAGACAGACCGCAACGGTATGCGCATCGTCATCGAGCTGAAGCGGGACGCCAACCCCCAGGTGGTGCTCAACCGCCTGTTTGCCCAGACGCAGCTGCAAAGCTCCTTTGCCATCAATATGCTGGCCCTGGTCCAGAATCAGTCCCAGCCGAAGATCCTGTCTCTGCGGCACATCATCGACGAGTATCTGGCCTTCCAGGAGGAGATCATCGTCCGGCGCACCAGATACGACCTGAAGAAGGCTCAGGAGCGGGCCCATCTGCTGGAGGGTCTGCTGATCGCCCAGGACAACATTGACGAGGTCATCCATATCATCCGCACCAGCTATGACAATGCCAAGGAGAACCTGATGCAGCGCTTTGGTCTGGACGACGTCCAGGCCCAGGCCATTCTGGATATGCGCCTGAAGGCTTTGCAGGGGCTGGACCGGGAAAAGCTCCAGAATGAGTATCAGGAGCTGGAGGAGAAAATCGCCTATTATCTGCGGGTGCTGGGGGATGAGAATCTGGTAAAGTCCATCCTGAAGGAGGAGCTGCAGGCCATCTCCGACAAGTATGGCGACGACCGCAAGACGGAGATCCAGGATGTGGAGGACGAGATCGACATCGAGGACCTGATCGAGGAGGAGGAATGCGTCTTTACCCTCACCGCCAACGGGTACATCAAGCGCACTCCCGTCAGCGAATATACCGCCCAGAGCAAGGGCGGTATGGGCAAAAAGGGCATCACCACCCGGGAGGAGGATACCGTGGTGGATGTGTTCACCGCCTCCACCCACGACTATATTCTGTTCTTTACCGACACCGGCAAGGTGTATAAGAAGAAGGGCTATCTCATCCCCGAAAGCGGCAAGGCCGCCAAGGGCACCAACATCGTGAACATTCTTCAGGTGGAGACCGGCGAGCGGGTCCAGGCCATGCTGCACTTCCGGGAGACCGGCGACGACCAGCTGTATTTGTTCATGACCACCCGCAACGGCACCGTGAAGCGGCTGGAGGTATCGGCTCTGAAGAATCTGCGCAACAACGGCATCCGGGCCCTGACCCTGGACGAGGGGGATGAGCTCATCAACGTGCAGGAGACCCACGGCAGCGACCGTATCCTGATTGCCACCCACGACGGGCAGGCTGTCTGCTTTGACGAGACGGATGTGCGGGCTATGGGCCGCACGGCGGTAGGCGTCCGGGGCATCCGCCTGCGGGAGGGCGACTATGTGGTGGGCGCCGCCAAGGCGGTGCCCGGCAAGACGGTGCTGTCTATCACCGAGCGGGGCTACGGCAAGCGCACAGCGGTGGAGGAATACCGCATTACCGCCCGGGGCGGCCTGGGCATCCGCAACTATATGGTCACGGAAAAAACCGGGCCCATCGTGGGTATCAAGGTGGTGGACGGTACCGAGGACCTGCTGCTGGTGACGGAGGCAGGCATTCTCATCCGCACGGCAGTGGAGAATATCCGCATTGCCGGCCGCGCCACCCAGGGCGTCATCGTCATGCGCTTTAAGGAGGAGGGCGACCGCGTCATTTCCATGGCTCTGACGGACCGGGAGCAGGAGACCGAAAAGGAGTGATCTGATGGGGAAGAAGAAGGAAATGTACGCCCCGCTGACCCGGTGGCAGTATTTTACCAAGACCCTGTATCATGACCCCAGCCGCACCAATGAGTTTGAATACGACGGCGTGATCTATCTGAAAAGCGAAGAACTGCGGGACATTGAGTATGCCAACGCACGGGTGAATTGGATGCTTCTGCTGGTTCTGTGCGCTATGTTCCTGACGGCGGTGAAATGGCAGAACATTGTGGTCATTGCCGTGGGCATGGTGGTGATCGTGGCGGGAGAGCTGTATCGCATGAGCCGCCTGCCCAAGGATATCAAGGCCCACCTGACGGATTCCGGACGGAGGAAGCGGTGACGGAGATGAAGATCATCGCCCGCATTCGCACGGAGCTGCCGGAGAAGTTCGGCGTGCCCCGGCAAAGCGGGCTGGTGCCCCAGCTGAGGGGCCGTGTGGTGTTTGAGCCGGGGTACCGGAATCCGGACGCTGTTCGGGGACTGGAGGACTTCTCCCACATCTGGCTGATCTGGCAGTTTTCCCAGGCGGTCCGGGAGGACTGGTCCCCTACGGTGCGGCCGCCCCGGCTGGGGGGAAACCGGCGTATGGGGGTGTTTGCCACCCGGTCGCCCTTCCGGCCCAATGCCATGGGCCTGTCCTCTGTGCAGCTGGACCGGGTGGAGCTGGACCCGCAGCTGGGCCCGGTGCTCCATGTGCGGGGGGCGGACCTGATGGACGGGACGCCGATTTTCGACATCAAGCCCTATCTGGCCTATACCGACAGCCATCCCCAGGCCACCGGAGGATTCACCGACGGCCTGGCCCATGCGCCGCTGACGGTGGACTGCGCCCGGTCTCTGCTGGAGCGTATCCCGGCGGACAGCCGGGAGGGGCTTCTGGGCGTGCTGGCCGGAGATCCCCGGCCCCGCTATCAGGAGGACCCCCAGCGGGTGTACGGCCTGGCCTTTGCCGGGTACAACATCCGGTTCACCGTGGACGGGGACCGGCTGACAGTGGTGGACGTGGAGGAAGCGAGATAAGGCGATGAAAACAGTGACCATATATACCGACGGCGAGAGCCGCTGCGCGGCCTCGGAAAAGATGTCTGTCCTGCTCGCCCCTGTCGGGGCAACCGCAGGACATGACAGGCAGGCGCCGTCGGGCTGGGCTGCCGGAGGCATGAGAAGCGGGAAAAAGAAATGAAAACAGTAACCATATATACCGACGGCGCCTGCTCCGGTAATCCCGGACCCGGGGGGTGGGGGGCGATTCTGGAGTGGAACGGCGTGGAAAAGGAGTTGTCCGGCGGCGCGGCGGATACCACCAACAACCGCATGGAGCTTACCGGTGTCATCCGGGCCCTGTCGTGCCTGAGGGAGCCCTGCGTGGTGGAGCTGTATTCCGACTCCAAATACGTCATCGATGCCCTGTCCAAGGGATGGGTATACGGCTGGCAGAAGCGGGGCTGGGTGAAAAGTGATAAAAAGCCCGCCCTGAACGCGGACCTGTGGCAGGAGCTGCTGCCCCTGATCGCCCGGCACGATGTGCGCTACCACTGGGTCAAGGGCCACGCCGCCAACGAGAAAAACAACCGCTGCGACCAGTTGGCGGTGGCGGAGAGTAAAAAGTTCTGAAAATCTGCGATGTTCACAAAAAGTTCACGCGGATTTCATGATTTCGCCATGTTTACAAGGTATTCTTTTACCTGTACAAAGGAACCATTCCTTATGTGATTTTCTCTCTCTCCTAACAAACACACAGAAAACTCCCTTCGCCAGCGGCGAAGGGAGTTTTCTGTGCTTGTCAAAAAGAACATTGCCCTTTTTGTTTTTTATGGAGTGCATTCAATGCCAACTCCCCTGCCAATTTGAAAAGAGCATCCGACATGACCTTTTCCGGTGAAAGTCCACCTGCTTGCTGGCCAACCTTTTTATAAAAGTTGTAAAGGCTTTCTTCCATTGTAAGTGTGATTTGCTTCATTGTTTGCACTCCTTTCTAAAATAGGACCCGTTTCGGTCCCATTCTATCATACCTTTCCCATACAATCAAGAAAAAGAACCAATATTGGTCCTATGGGAGGGGCGTATGGAGCAAAAAATCAAACAGGATTCCATTCACATCGGTGAGAATATTCGCCGAGAGAGGCTTCGAAAGGGAATTGGACAGACGGAGCTGGTCCGCCAACTTCAGCTGGCGGGAGTGGAGATGACCCGCGAGTCTCTGGTGAAGATCGAGCGGGGCACCCAGCACATTCAGGCCACGCAGCTTCGGGGTATTCGGGATGCCCTGGGCGTCACATACGATGAATTACTGCAATAAGAGGAGCGGACAGCGTCCGCTCCTCTTGCTTGTTATAGGGAGTTTATTCCTCCTCTTGTGCTGTGATGGCAATATGCAGCTCGTCCAGCTGCTTTTGTCTGTCCCCACAAAATGACGCGGCATTTTGCGGGGGCCCCTCACTGGGAATGAATATCCTCGGCGGAAATGAATTCCGCCTGCGGCAAGGTTTTGCTGCGCAAAACGCTTGATGTGGAACAAAAGCAGCAGGGGAGTAGGTGGATGGGGGAGTTTATTCCTCCTCTTGTGCTGTGATCTGAATATGCAGCTCGTCCAGCTGCTTTTGTTCCACAGTGGAGGGGGCGCCCATCATGATATCCTGGGCGTTCTTATTCATGGGGAAGGGGATGATCTCGCGGATGGAGCTTTCACCGGCCAGCAGCATCACCATGCGGTCCACACCGGGGGCGATGCCGGCATGGGGAGGCGCACCGTAGCAGAAGGCGTTGTACATGGCGGGGAACTTCTTCTTCACATCCTCCTCGCCCAAGCGCACCAGCTCAAAGGCCTTGACCATGATCTCCGGGTCGTGGTTCCGGACGGCACCGCTGGACAGCTCCACGCCGTTGCATACCAGGTCATACTGGTCGGCGGTGATGGTCAGGGGGTCGATTTCGCCCCGCTCCGCCTTCAGCAGTACCTCCAGGCCGCCGCTGGGCATGGAGAAGGGATTGTGGCAAAACTCCAGCTGGCCGGACTCGTCGCCGATCTCGTACATGGGGAAGTCCACGATCCAGCAGAACTCGTAGCGCTCCTTGTCCATGTGGCCCTCACAGGCCGCGCCGAAGGTCTTGATGAGCACACCGGCGGATTTGGTGGCGGCGGGACCTGCGGCCACCAGCACCAGAGTGTTGGGCTTCAGATCCAGGGTCTCAGTCAGCTCCTGCTGAAGGCCTGTGACGAACTTGGCAATGCCGCCGGCCAGCTGGCCGTTTTCGTCCGCCTTGAACCAGTAGGCTTTGGAGCCGGACTGCACCTCGCAGTCGGCCAGCAGCTTGTCGATCTGCTTGCGGGTGAGCTTGCAGTTGGACACGGGGACCATCTTCACGGTCTGACCCCGCAAGGCGTCGAACTCACTCTCGGTAAACAGGGAGGTGACATTCTTGCAGGTCAGGTCAATGCGCAGGTCGGGCTTATCGGAGCCGTAGGTCTCCATGGCGTCCCGGTAGGCGATGCGGCGGAAGGGGGCGGAGGAGGCCACGTTGTAGGTGCCGAATTTGGCGAAGATGGGAGGCAGCACGTCCTCCAGGACGGCGAACACATCCTCCTGGGTGGCGAAGGCCATTTCCATATCCAGCTGGTAGAACTCGCCGGGGGAACGGTCGCCTCGGGCGTCCTCGTCCCGGAAGCAGGGGGCAATCTGGAAATAGCGGTCAAACCCGGCGGTCATCAGCAGCTGCTTGAACTGCTGGGGAGCCTGGGGCAGAGCATAGAACTTGCCGGGGTGCTTCCGGGCGGGCACCAGATAATCCCGGGCGCCCTCAGGGGAGGAGGCCGTCAGGATGGGCGTGGTGATTTCCAGGAAACCGTGATCCGTCATGGCAGCCCGCAGGGCGGACACCACCTGGCAGCGGAGGATGATGTTGCTCTTTACTGCCGGGTTCCGCAGGTCCAGATAACGATATTTCAGACGCTGGGTCTCGTCGGCCTCGCGGCTGCGGTTGATCTCAAAGGGCAGGCTGTTGTAGCGGCAGCGGCCCAGGACCTCAATTTTTTCGGGGAGCACCTCCACATCGCCGGTGGCCTGCTTGGGATTCTTGCTGGCCCGCTCCCGGACGGTGCCCTCTACGCTGATGGTGGACTCCTTGTTCAGGCCGTTGATGACGTCCATCATCTCCTGACTCTCTACCACCACCTGGGTGGTGCCGTAGAAGTCACGCAGCACCACAAAGGCGAAGTTCTGGCCCACCACGCGGACGTTCTCCATCCAACCCACGATCTTCACGTGCTTTCCGGCGTCGGTCAGACGCAGCTCCCCGCAGGTATGGGTTCGCATTTGCATCATATTGATCTCTCCTGTTCTGATTATAATTTGTATTTTAGTTAACGGATTCAACTATCTGTATTCAAATCTATGATTACAATTTTGAATATTTGTGGGTAATATTGCATTTTGTATTTATTTTTCCAGAATGACCTTGCCTTGATTCCGCTGGGACAGGCCCTCCTGAATGCGGGAAAGTGTGGCGTCGAAGGGGAGCTTGGTCTGTTCGCCGGAGGTCATATCCTTGCACGCCACCAGGCCCGCCGCAATCTCGTCGTCGCCCAGAAACACCACATAGGGGACCCCCAGCTTGTCGGCATAGTTCATCTTGGCTTTGAACTTTTTCTGCTCGGTATACAGCTGCGTGCGGACACCGGCGCCTCGCAGCCGGGTAGCCAGCTGGATGGCCGGGGTCAGGTCCTGGGTCATGGGCAGGATCAGCACATCGGCAGGAGCCGTGGGCAGGGAGGGGTTCAGGAGGCCCTGCTCACCCAGCACATAAAACAGACGGGTCAGGCCAATGGAGATGCCCACGCCGGGAAGCTGACGGTCGGTATAATATTCAGCGAGATTGTCGTAACGCCCTCCGGAACACACGGAACCGATCTCTGGATGGTCCAGCAGGGTGGTCTCATACACGGTACCGGTGTAGTAGTCCAGGCCCCGGGCGATGGTCAGATCCACGGCGAAATTGACCTCCGGAACGCCGAAGGCGGCCAGGTAACGGGTGACGGTGGTAAGCTCATCCAGTCCTTGGTCGAACAGCTCATGGCGGCTCCGGTAGCCCTCCAGGGCGGAGAGCACCTGGTCATTGCTGCCGGTGATGGAGATGAAACGCATGATCTCCTCCGCCTGCTCCCCCGTCAGTCCTACGTCGTCCATTAGGCAGGCGCGGACCTTATGAGGCCCGATCTTGTCCAGCTTGTCCACGGTGCGCATGATGTCGCCGGACCGGTCCGTCAGGCCCAGCATGGCATAGAAGCCGTTGAGGATCTTGCGGTTGTTGACCCGGATCTGGAACCGGGTCAGGCCCAGTGCGGTGAAGGTCTGGTAGATGATGGAGGGGATCTCCGCCTCGTTGGTGATGTCCAGCTTGCCGTCGCCGATAATATCGATGTCTGCCTGATAGAATTCCCGGAAACGCCCTCGCTGGGCCCGCTCGCCCCGGTATACCTTACCAATCTGATAACGGCGGAAGGGGAAGGCCAGGTCATTGCCGTGGAGGGCCACATATTTGGCCAGCGGCACCGTCAGGTCAAACCGCAGGGCCAGGTCGGCGTCGCCCTTCTGGAAGCGGTAGATTTGCTTTTCGGTCTCGCCGCCGCCCTTGGCCAGCAGCACCTCGCTGGCCTCAATCACAGGGGTGTCCAGGGGCGTGAAGCCGTAGCGGCTATAGGTGGTGCGCAGAATGTCCATCATCCGCTCCAGCTGCTGCTGCTGCGCAGGCAGCAGCTCCATGAAGCCGGAGAGGGTCCGGGGGGTCACAGTTGCCATGGTGATCTATTCCTTTCTGTTTTGTTTTTGGGTTATTATTGGGGACTCTGCGGAGGCATCATAGCTCGGCTGCAGCTGGGTTTGGAAACGGAAAAATGCGCTCCCGTCCCTTGTTTGGGACGAGAGCGCATGAATACGCTTCGTGGTGCCACCCAAATTCAGCCCCAAGGGGCCCTCGCGGCTCCTGTTACGGGGAGCGGGCCGTGGATGTTTCCATCCCCGCTGGGGGACTGTCTTCGCTTCTCCTGCCGGGGCGCGCTTGCAGCCGGTGACGCGTCTCTCTGGTGCCGGTGGGGATGAAGGTACTCCTGTCTCCTTTATGGCGGTCGCTTTTCCTATTTTATGGCATCCGGGGCCGCTTGTCAAGCGGTAAAGGGCTTGGTTTTGGGATTGACAATATTGCGCCAGTCCAGGTCGCCCCGGGCCAGGCCCAGCACCAGCATTTCCGCCGAGGCCAGGTTGCTGGCATAGGGGATGTTGTTCTGGTCACACAGACGGAAGATGTTGGCTACATCCTCATTCGGGGTCTTCTGATTGGGGTCGCCGAAGCACAGCACCATGTCGATCTCATTATAGGCGATACGGGCCGCGATCTGCTGGCCGCCGCCGTGGTCGAAGGACAGGAAACGGTGGATGCGCAGGCCGGTGGCTTCGCTGATCTGAAGGCCGGTGGTGGCGGTGGCGCAAAGGGTGTGCGGGGCCAGAATGCCGCAGTAAGCGGTGCAGAACTGGACCATCAGTTCCTTTTTGTTGTCGTGAGCGATCAGTGCGATATTCATGGGGGCACTTCCTTTCATAAGATCAGATCCGCATCAGCGGCACACGCTGGCCGGTGATGCGTCGGGCAATGTTTTCATAGGACCGTGCGGCATAGTAGTTCATGTCCCGCAGGGGAATGCCGCGGTTGAGGGAATAGGGGACGTCGCTGTCCTCCGGGACCACGCCCAGAAGGGGAAGGCCGGCAGCGTCCATGGCGTCGTCGATGGTGCTGTGCAGGGCCCGCAGGAGCTTTTTCTGTACTCGCCCCACCACCAAAAACAGGCTCTCTGTGGTGAAGCGTTTGTCCAGGATCATAACGGTGTGCTGTGCGTCCCGCAGAGCGGAGGCGTCGGTGGTGGTGATGACCACCACGCAGTCGGCGCAGCCGGTGGCCAGCTGGAAGCCCTGACCCAGTCCCGCCGGGGCGTCGATGAGGCAATAGTCATACTGCTGGCGCACCTGATCCAGGAGCCGTTTCATCTGCCCCATGGTGACGTTCAGCTGCCCGGTGGCGGACAAGGGAGCGGTGAGCAGGTGGAGCTTGGGATATTTGGGGTGGACAGCCACCGCGTCCGACAGTGCGCAGCGCCCGGCTATAACGTCGGAAAAGTCCATCAGTGCACTGTCTGTCAGCCCCAGGGCCAGGTCCAGGTTCCTCAGGGTAATGTCACAGTCCAGGCACAGAGTGCTCTTTCCCAGGGCGGCCAGAGCCAACCCCACGTTGGCGGTGAAGGAGGTCTTGCCGGTGCCGCCCTTTCCGGAGACCACTGCTATGATTTTTCCCATATCCAGGTACCTCGTATACAGATGGGGTTCAGCCCAGCGGCGCTTTTTTGATTCGGGCAAAGGGACGGGGATAGGCCGCCGGAGTAGGATGCTGCTTTTGAATGACCACCACCCGGTGACGAATGTCCGTACCGGGAATGGTGTAATCCCAGATTTTTCCAATTTTTCCGCCCAGCTGGGCAATGGCGCTTTTGGCGGACTGGACCTCCTGGTCGGAGTCCACAGACTTCATGGCCAGGAACTGGCCGCCTACCTTCACCAGGGGCAGGGCCAGCTCACACAATATGTTCAGCTGGGCAACGGCCCGGGAGGTGGCGATGTCGAATTTCTCCCGATGCTGCCGGGCAAATTCTTCGGCCCGGGCATGCACGCATTGGACGCGCTTGAGATCCATGGCTTGTGCCGTTTCCTGGAGAAAATCCACACGCTTTCCCAGGCTGTCCAGCAGAGTCAGGTCAAAGTCCGGCTCCAGCAGCCGCAGGGGCATACCGGGAAAACCCGCGCCTGTGCCTACGTCCACGACGTTTTTGCCCCGGAAGTCTGCTATCGTCAGCAGGGAAGCACAGTCCAGAAAGTGCAGCCGCGCCACATCTGCCGGATCGGTGATGGCTGTCAGATTCATGACCCGGTTTTTCTCCAGCAGGAGCCGGGAAAATTCCTGCAGCCGGGGGATGGCGTCGGTGGGAAGGCCCCAGGTCTCGAGGCCCTGCTGCAAGATGCGTTCCATTTATTTCTGCTCCTTCAGCAGGTCCCGGATCTCCGTCAGCAGTTCCTCCGTGGTGGGACCGGCGGGCTCCTCCGGAGCGGGGGCCTCGTCCTTTTTCTTGTGGAAGGCGTTGATGGCCTTGACCATCAGGAAGATGACGAATGCCACCAGGATGAAGTCGATGATGGTGGTCAGAAAGGTGCCCAGGCCCAGAGTTACGGCAGCCGTGACCTCCTTGTCCCCATTCATAACGGCGGGCTTCAGGACGATATCCAGCTTGCCCAGGTCGATGCCGCCGATGACCAGACCAATCAACGGCATGAACACATCGTTGACCAGGGAGGTGGTGATTTTGCCGAAGGCGGAGCCCAGCACCACGCCGATGGCCATGTCCAGCACATTGCCGCGCATGGCAAATTCCTTGAATTCATTGAAAAACTTTTTCATATGGTCCCTCCTCTCAGTGCTTGGGGATAATGCGGTCGTGGCCACCCATATAAGGCCGCAGAGCCTGGGGGATCCGCACAGAGCCGTCAGGCTGGAGGTTGTTTTCCAGGAAGGCGATGAGCATCCGGGGAGGGGCTACACAGGTGTTGTTCAGGGTGTGGCACAGCTGCATTCTGCCGTTTTCATCCTTGTAGCGGATCTTCAGGCGGCGGGCCTGGGCATCACCCAGGTTGGAGCAGGAGCATACCTCGAAATACTTCTGCTGCCGGGGGGACCAGGCCTCAATATCACAGGACCTGCACTTCAGGTCTGCCAGATCGCCGGAGCAGCACTCCAGCTGCCGCACGGGAATATCCAGAGAGCGGAACAGCTCGACGCTGTACTGCCACAGCTGATCATACCATTTTTTGGAATCTTCAGGCTTGCATACCACGATCATTTCCTGCTTTTCAAATTGGTGAATGCGATAGATGCCCCGCTCCTCGATGCCGTGGGCGCCCTTCTCCTTGCGGAAGCAGGGAGAGTAGGAGGTCAGGGTCTGGGGCAGGGATTCGGTGGGGAGGATCTGGTCAATAAACTTGCCGATCATAGAGTGCTCGCTGGTACCGATGAGGTAGAGGTCCTCGCCCTCGATCTTATACATCATGGCATCCATGTCGGTCTGGCTCATGACGCCCTCCACCACGTTGCCGTGGATCATGAAGGGCGGGATGCAGTAGGTGAAGCCCTTGTCGATCATAAAGTCCCGGCCATAGGCCAGCACGGCCTCGTGGAGCCGTGCAATATCGCCCATGAGATAATAGAATCCGTTGCCGGATACCCGGCCGGCGGCGTCCATATCAATGCCGTCGAAGCGCTCCATGATCTCCGTGTGGTAGGGAATGTCGAATTCCGGGGTTTTGGGCTCGCCAAAGCGCTGGACCTCCACATTGTGGGTGTCGTCCGGGCCGATGGGAACGGAGGGATCAATCATCTGCGGGATCACCATCATGATTTTGGTGATCTGCTGGGTCAGGCGGCCCTCCATCTCCTCCAACTGGGCCAGCCGGTCGGCGTTGGCCTTCACCTGGGCCTTGGCCTCCTCGGCTTCCGCCAGCTTGCTGGGGTCCTTTTTGGCCTGTCCCATCAGCATGCCTACCCGCTTGGACAGCTGGTTGCGCTGGGCCCGCAGGTCGTTGGCCTCGTTCATGGCGGCGCGCTTTTCGGCGTCCAGAGCGATTACCTCGTCTACCAGGGGGAGCTTGGCGTTCTGAAATTTCTTGCGGATATTCTCCTTGACGGCTTCCGGGTTGTCCCGGACAAATTTGATATCAAGCATGGTAATGCACCTTTCCGTGTTTCACGTGAAACAGTTATTTCTTTTTGATGGTATGGAGGGCCTCCAACAGGTCGTTGAGGTCGTCCACGCTGTAATACTCCAGTTCGATGCGGCCCTTTTTCCGCCCGGTGACGATCCGACAGCCGCGCCCCAGGGAATTTCCCAGATCGCGGGCGGCCTCCTGAGCATAGTCCACGGTGACGCCGGTGGGGGAGGGCTTCTCCCTTTTTTCGGCGGTGAGCTTCTTCACCAGCAGTTCCGTCTGGCGGACGGACAGGTCGTTTTTCAGAATGGAGGCAGCGGCTGTTTCCTGCAGGGCAGGGGACAGGGGCAGCAGTGCCCGGGCGTGACCGTTGGTGAGACGTCCGTCCTCCACCATGGCCCGCACCGGCGGACACAGGTTCAGCAGACGCAGGGCGTTGGCCACAGCGGACCGGGATTTGCCCACCCGTTGGGCCGTTTCCTCCTGGGTCATGTTGTACTGGCTCATGAGCACCTGGTAGCCCTCGGCCTCTTCAATAGGGTTCAGGTCCTCCCGCTGGAGGTTTTCAATCATGGCCAGCTCCATGGCCTTTCGATCGTCGGCCTCGATGATGATGGCGGGAACCTGGGTCAGGCCCGCCATCCGGGCTGCGCGCCAACGGCGCTCTCCGGCGATGATCTGATAATAGCCGGATTGCAGCTTCCGTACCGTCAGGGGCTGGATGATGCCGTGCTCCCGGATGGAGTCAGCCAAGTCCGCCAGAGATTCGGGGTCAAATTGCTTGCGGGGTTGGGATGCGCAGCTTTCCACCTGGGAAATTGGCAGAAATAAACTGCTTTTCTCCTCCTGGGAATCGATGACATCATCTCCCAGCAGGGCGGCCAGGCCTTTGCCCAGCCCTTTTGGGTTGTTGGCCATTGCTAAAACGCTCCTTTCCGCACAGAATCAAACATTTTTCTTGAGAAATTCGTTGGCCAGTGACAGATATGCCTCCGCACCGCGGCAGGTCCGATCATAGGCGGTAATGGGCTTTCCGTGACTGGGCGCCTCGGACAGGCGAATATTTCTGGGGATCACCGTGGCATACACCTTGCCGGGGAAGAATCGCTTCACCTCTTGCGCCACCTGGATAGCCAGGTTGGTTCGGCCGTCGAACATGGTCAGCAGAACGCCTTCAATCTGGAGACGTGGATTCATATTCCGGCGGACAATACGCACGGTGTTCATCAGGTCACTGAGACCCTCCAAGGCGTAATACTCTCCCTGCAAGGGTACCAGCAGGGAATCTGCAGCGCACAGGGCGTTGAGGGTCAGAAGCTCCAGGGAAGGGGGACAATCGATGAAAATGTAGTCGTAGTTTTCCCGTACACCGTTCAGGGCGTTGCGCAGCAGAAATTGCCGGTCTGCCAGCTCGATCATCTCCACGCCGCCACCAGCCAGGGCCTTGCTGCTGGGCAGCACGTCGCCGTAAGGCGTGGCGACGATGGCTTTGGCGGTGTCCACGCCGTTGATGAGGACATCATATACGCCGTTGGAGGTGGACTTGTCCACACCCATGCCGGAAGTGGCGTTGGCCTGGGGATCAAAATCGCACAAAAGCACGCGCTTTCCCAGATATTTTAGTGCCGCAGCCAGGTTGACGCAGGTGGTAGTCTTTCCAACGCCGCCTTTTTGGTTCACGATCGCTACGATTTTCGCCACTTTTCCCACTCACTTTCTGTCAGTCTTTTTATTTAGTATATCACATTTTCGAGCGGTTTCAATAGAAAATTTGCAAAACGAGAAAAAACTTGAGAAAAATGTTTCACGTGAAACAGAAGAAATAATGAAAAAGGTGGATGTTTCACGTGAAACATCCACCCTGTAACAGTTCAAATCAAAATCATACCCGACACCGGCGGCAGACGCAGACGCAGCTTTCCGCCGGGGGCAAAGAACTGCTGGAAGGTCAGAGCCTCCCGGGCCAGATCCCGGGGCCAAGGGAGAGATACCTCCACGGCTGTTTCCCCAGCATTCAGCGCCGCCACAGTGATTTCGTCTCCCAATTGCCGCCGCAGTACCAGTGCGCCGCCCTGAGCATAGACATAGGTCAGATCGCCGTCCTGTAAGGAGGGGCGATGTCGCCGCAGCTGACCCAGACTGCAAAAGAAATCCAGCAGCGCCCGGTCCTGCCGGCCCCAGGGATAGGTTTTTCGGTTCAGAGGGTCCTCAAAGCCCTCCATTCCGGCCTCATCACCGTAGTACACGGTAGGGGAGCCGGGGAAACAGTACAACAGCATTTCACCCACCCGCAGCCGGGCTTCGCCCTTTTGCCGCTCCTCCAGGGAGAGACGGTAGGCCGCACGGGCGTCCTTGGTGTCCGGCACATGCTCCGCACCCAACAGAGTCAGAATGCGCGGGGTGTCGTGGGTGCCCAGAATGTTCAGGGCACTGTAAAACGCCGGACGAGGATAGTGCTCACGGATTGTCTCCATGGTATCCCGGAAGCAGGCGGCATCGCCGCCCCGGAGCCAATCCAGAGCGGCCGTCCGGAAGGGGTAGTTCATCAGGCCGTGAGTCTCACTTCCCAGCAGATACCGGCGGCGCTGGCTGTAGGCCACCTTGTTGCTGCCGTCCTCCCAGACCTCCCCCAGCAGGAAGCTATCGGGATTCTCCTGCTCCATGGCGTCGCGGATCTCGGCGATAAAGTCATCTGGCAGCTCGTCGGCTACATCCAGCCGCCAGCCGGAGGCGCCCTGCCGCAGCCAGTGCCGCACCACGGAGTCGTGATCCCGGATGATGAAGCGGCGGTAGCTGTCGGTGGATTCCTGCACGGCAGGCAGGGTCTTGATGCCCCACCAGGCGTCATAGTCGTCGGGCCAGGGGTGGAAGGAATACCAAGAATAATAGGGAGACTCCCGGCTCTGGGCTGCGCCCAGCTCCGGATAAAAGCCTTGAGCGTTGAAATACCGGCTGTTGTTGCCGGTGTGGTTAAACACGCCGTCCAGCATCACCCGGATGCCCCGGCAGCGTGCCTCCCGGCACAGGGTTCGGAAGTCCTCCTCCGTGCCCAGCATGGGGTCAATACGCCGGTAGTCGGCAGTGTCGTATCGGTGATTGCTGTCGGATTCGAAAATGGGACACAGATACAACGTACCCACTCCCATACTCTGTAGGTAGTCTAATTGGGAGGTGATGCCCGCCAGACTGCCGCCAAAAAAGTCATTGTTGCGGACGATGCCGTTTTCGTCAGGCCGCCATACCGGCGTATCGTCCCAGCTCTGATGGACCACACGGTCCCCCACCATGCCGGCAGCGTTTGGCACAGACAGACGACAAAACCGGTCCGGAAAGATCTGATAGGTGACGCCGCGGCCGAACCAGGCGGGGGCGGGGCGGCTGTCATCGTACACCGTCAGCTGCCAGCGGGAGGAGTCATCAAAACCGTGGGGACCGTATGGACGAACACAGTCCGAATAAGTGAATTGAAACGCATACCATACCAGGTCCGGCTCCGCTGGGGCGGTATAGACGACTTGCCAGCGGCCGTCGCCGGATGGGGACAAGGGCAGCGCCTGCTCTGTGCCGCCGAATTCCCGGCGCAGCAGCAGAGATACTCCGGTAACGTTTTCAGTCCCGGGACGAACCGCGAAACGGACAGCGGCGCCGCACGCGGCGGCGCCAAAGGGGGACTTGTATTCCAGGTCGCGGGAATCAAAAATCTTGCTCATAGGGTTCCCTCATTTCAACAGGGTATTTTCGCCGATGATCACGGCACCGATCTCCTCCTGAGAAAAGTAGGAGTTGACGATGTCCACGGCGGTAGAGGCCAGGGCAGCGCCGGAGCCGCCCTTTTCAATGACCACGGCCACAGCGATCTGAGGATCGTCGTAGGGGGCGAAGCACACAAACACACCGTTGTTGGTGTTGTTGATACCCGTCTCGGCTGTACCGGTTTTGGCGCCGGCGGATACCACGCACTTGGAAAAGTAGTAAGACAGGCTGCCGGTGGTCAGATTGTGCATGCCTTCCTTCACTGCCCGGACGGTGCTGTCGCTCATCTGCACCGTGTTCAGGGGCTCCTTATCATAGGCATAGATCACCGAGGAGTTGTCGTAGGATTTCACGTTTTTCAGCAGGTGGGCCTCATAATGCTGTCCGTCGCCCACCAGAGTGGCGATATAGTTGGCCAGCTGCAGGGGAGTGAACAGGTCATAGCTCTGGCCGATGGCGGCGGTGAGGGTCTGGCCGTCGGTCCATTCCAGGTGCTCGGCCTCGGCAAATTCCGGGGTGGCCATGGAGCCCTTGGCCTCGGCGCTGCCGGGGCCGCCGATCTCGATGCCGGTATATTCGCCCAGACCGAACTGCTTGGCATAGCTGGCCAGGGTCTTGATCCCCGTCAGGCGGCCCACCTCATAGAAGAAGTAGTTGCAGGAAACGGTGATGGCCTGGGACACGTTGACCCGTCCGTGGGTGCCGCCGTACTCGTTGTAGATCCAGCACCGGGGCTGGGGAGACTTGTAATAGTCATAGACGCCCCGGTCCACAATGGTGGAGGAGGGGGTGATGATGCCGGACTCCAGAGCCGCTACCGCTGTGCAGGGCTTAAAGGTGGAGCCCGGTGCATACGCACCGCCGATGGCCCGGTTCAGCAGGGGCGTGCCCGCGGTGTCGCTGACCAGCTTGGAGTAATCCTGGTCAAAGGTGGACAGGTTATAGGTAGGATAGCTGGCCATGGCCAGCACCTCGCCACTGCCAACACCCACCACCACCGCTGCGCCGCCACGGACCACGCCGTCCTTTTGCGTCATGGCCTGGATGGTCTGGGCCAGGGATTTTTCCGTGTCCTCCTGCAGGTCGATGTCCAGGGTCAGGGCCACGGTACCGCCGGGCTGAGGCTCCTTGGTATAGAGCTCGCCGGTGATCTTGCCCTCCTGATTGGTGGTGATGATGCGGGTGCCCTTGGTGCCGTGGAGATAGGATTCAAAGGCCTTTTCCGCGCCCTCGCGGCCTACCAGGGAGTTCATGGAGTAACCCTCCATATCCCGGTAGCCGGTAATGCCATTCTCCGGATCGCCCACCCAGTCCTCGTAGTAAATAGGACTCAGACGGCCCAGAACGTGGGCGGCATATTCAGTGTTGTACACCCGGGCCGAGGAGGTGCCGGTGGACACGCCCCGGTACTGGCCGTCCGCCGTCTGGCTGATGAGCTCCATGGACACATCGTCGGCAAAGACATACTGGGCATCCGTCAGACTCTTGATGGTCAGCTCGTAGCGTACCCCGGCGATGGTCCGGGCCTGGTCCTCGGTATAGCTGTCGTCGATATTGAACAGCTGCCGCAGCTTGGCCATAAACCGGTCCGGCTGCAAAGTAGGCGTCACCTGGGAGAGCGTGGAATAGGGAATGTCCTTGTTTTTCAAAAACAGGGCAAAGCCCTCGCCGTCGGCAGGGTCCGTATAGCTGTAGGGAGCGGTTCGGCTCACAGGCAGCGTATCGTTCCAGGCGGTGCCGTTCTCTGTGCACAGGTCCGTCAGCCGCAGGATGGCGGCATTGAGCTCCTGATCCGTGTCAAATTCCTTGGCGGAAAAGATCAGCGTATAGGTCAGCCGGTTGGACACCAGCACCTTTCCGTTGCGGTCGGTGATAATGCCCCGGGACGCTTCCACCGTTTCACTGGCGGCATTGCTGGCCAGGGACTTGGCCCGGTTTTCCTCGCCGTGAAGGATTTGGGTATAGTACATGACCCCGGCAAAGGCCACCAGACACAGACCCATCAGACCCGTCAGCGCCCAGATACGGACCCGGACCGGGTCGAATGCATTTTTCTTCATAGGACTCCTCCTATTTCAGGATACGGTTGTGTACGCTGCGCAGCAGCAGATACACCAGCGGCGACAGCACCACAGTCACGGCGGCCTCCCGCCCCGTCAGAGACAGGGCGGCCGTAAGCTCCACCCCTTGGCGGAATGTCAGCAGCAGCGTGTGCAGGAGATCGGTCACCAGCAGGGACAGACCTGCGCACAGAACGGCGCACAGAAAGCCCTGGCTCAGAAACCGCTTGGCGATCACAGCCGCCAGCAGCGCCGCTGCCAGAAAGGCCAGTGTATAAAAGCAGGGGATGATCCCCGGCATGGTCAGGTCGCACAGCAGGCCGAATACTCCGGCAAAGGCGGCCCCCTCGCCGGGGCCCTCCAGCATGGCGGTGATGGCAGCGATCAGCGGCGGCAGAAAGGGATGCACGCCCCACACGCAGATGCGGTTGAGCACCAGGGACTGCACCAAAACCAGCAGCAGGGTGGCCCCGGCATAGTACAGCCACTTGAAAAACATATCCCGTTGGTTCAAGGCTTGGTTCATGGTGTCACCCCTCAGTCAACGATGGTGAAATCCGTGATGACGAAAACCTCCACCAGCTGGGTGATGTCGGTTTTGGGCAGGATGGTGGCATAACGGGTCAGGCCGTTGTCATCGGTTTTGATCTCCTCTACAGAGCCGATGACCAGCCCCGAGGGATAGTAGCCGCCCAGGCCGGAGGTGACGATCATGTCGCCGTTGATGAGACTGGATTCCCCCTCCAGATACGACAGCTTCAGCTTTCCCTGGTTCATCAGCGCCAGATCGCCCATGGCCACCGTCACCTCGCCCGTGCGGAACACCAGGGCACCCAGCTGGGAATCCGTGTCCAGAATGGTGGTAACGGTGCTCCAATTGAGCCCCGTGTCGGTGATAACACCCACCAGATAGCCGTACTGGTCCACCACGCAGTCGCCCTTTTCCACGCCCAGGCTGGTGCCCTTGTTCAGGGTCAGGGTCCGGGACCAATTGGAGGTGCTGCGCTCGATCACGTGGGCCGCCTCAAAGGTAAAATCCCGACGCTGCTGGCGCAGACCGTTCAGGTCCCGCAGACGCTGGTTTTCCTCGCTGTCGGTCTTGGCCTGACGCAGGTCCTCCGTCAGCTGTGCATTTTCCTTGCGCAGGTCCTCGTTTTCCTTGCGCAGACTCTCCACCGTCTGGAACCGTTCTCCAATACTCTGGAACCATCCGGTCACGGCGGAGCCCGCCGCCCGGAAGGGGTAGGTCACCACTCCGGCGGCGTTCTGCAAAAACCCCGTCTGGTTGCTGACGGCGCTGGCGATACATAATCCCACCGCCACCACTACCACAGCGGCCAGCATCATAATGCCGTTTTTCTGAAAAAATCGTTTCATAGCTTGTTCCCTTTTTCACAGCAGCGTTACGCCAAACTCTGCCAGCATCCGGCTCAGCAGCAGCACCGGCAGACCCATGACGTTGAAAAAGTCTCCGTCAATGCGCTCTACCAGCAGGGCGCCCTGGCCCTGGACGCCGTAGGCTCCGGCCTTGTCCATGGGCTCACCCCCCCGGATATAGGCCCGCAGCTCCGACTCGGACGCCGGACGGAAATACACGTCCGTGGACTGGGCCCGGGTCAGGGACCGCTGCCCCTGCCGCACGGTAACGCCGGTACAAACCGTGTGCCGCCGCCCGGAAAGCTCCGTCAGCATCCGCAGGGCGTCTGCCTCGTCCCGGGGCTTGCCCAGCCGCTGTTGGTCCAGAAATACCATGGTGTCGGCGGTGATGACGATCTCGTCGTCCTCCGACGGCACTGCCTGGGATTTTTCCCGGCTGATGTAGGATACGATCTCCGGCGGCGTCAGCCCCTGAGGGTACCATTCCTCCACCTGGGGGACCCGGACGGTGAAGTCCCGGATGCCGATCCGGCCCAAAAGCTCCTGCCGCCGGGGAGACCCGGAGGCCAATACGATCCTTGCCATAGGCTTACCTCCCGGTGGAGCCGAAGCCGCCTGCGCCCCGGTCCGTCTCATCCAACTCCTCCGCCTGCACCAGAACGGGCCGCACTACCGGCGTTACCATCAGCTGGGCGATGCGGTCCCCGGGCTGAATGGTATAGCTGTCCTGGGACAGGTTCACCAGTCCCACGGAGATCTCGCCCCGATAGTCGCTGTCGATAACGCCCACGCCGTTGGACAGGGCGATGCCGTGCCTGAAGCCCATGCCGCTGCGCACGAACACCAGGGCCACATAATCAGGGGAGGGCAGGGCGATGGCAATGCCCGTAGGGATGCCCCGGCGCTGGCCCGGGGCCAGCGTCACGGCCTCGTCCACGCAGGCGCACAGGTCCATGGCTGCGGCTCCCGCCGTCTGATAGCGGGGCAGGGGAATCTCCCGGCCCATTTTCGGCGACACCGCCTTGATTTTAAGCTCCATTGTATCACTTGCTCCCATTGTATATAAAAACAATCTGTAAAAAAATCATGAATCCTGAAAAGGGCTTACTCCACGCCCCGGTAGAACAGCCCCCGGGTCAGCTCCTGGGGCCGGTAGTCGCTGCGGCCCTGATAGGCCCGCAGCACCCGGACGCACTCCTCCGGCGACTCCGTGGTAAACCGCAGCCGCGCCCGGGTAAGGCCCAGCTGCCGCCACTCCGGCTTATCCGCCAGAAACAGCACCCGGCTGTTCTCGATTTCGCACCGGTGGCCCCATTGCCCCACCAGGGGAAACCGCGCCCCGGTGCGGTCGATCAGATCATTGTCCTGGCCGCAGCGGCAGGCGGCGGAGCGGTCCGCATAGTCCCGCCCCGCGTCCCGGCAGCCCAGGCTGTTGCGGATGACGCAGTTTTCCGTGATCATCAGCGGCAGGCGGCCGTATACCACCGCCTCGCAGGGCAGAACCTTCCGCAGATCCCGGATCTGCTGCCACCGCAGCTCCATGGACACCGCGGCGGCGGAAAGACCCAGCTCCTGCCAGAACAGCAGGGCCCCGCTGTTGAAAATATTCAGCCCCAGATCCCCCCATAGGGGAAGGCCCAGCCCATCGGCAATGGGCAGGTGTCCCAGATTGCCGATGGCCACGGCGGACAGGTGTTCCCGGTGCCGCTGCAAAAGCAGCCGCAGAGGCTCCTCGTCCTCTGTCCGGAAGATCCGGGGAAGCACCGCGCAGATCTGGGTCATGCCCGCCCAGCGGGCCAGGTCCATGCCGTCCAGCAGCTCTGCCGGGACATACACCGTCCCGCACTGGGCCAGCTCCTCCGTCAGCTGCTCCGCCCGGGTAACGGAGCAGGTCAGCTGCGGCGTCTCCGGCCCCGGCAGGGCCGGGGGCAGGGGAGAGGGGGTTCCTGTCCGCCGCCGGGTTGGCTGGGTCAGAGCCATCTCCAGCTCCTCCAGCACTTGGCGGCGCATAGCGTTCACGGCGCTGGCCGGCAGCATCAGACCGTCCGCCAGCTCCACTTGGGTCTCCTTGGGCTCAAACACCGTGCCGCCGGTTTTTTCCAGCCGGATGCGCAGATCCTCCGCCGTCAGGGCCCGGTTCCGGGCCGCCTCCGGTACGGGACCTTCTGCCCGGACAGTGTGTCCTTTGGCGGAGGCCGTCAGCTGAGCGGGCACACCGGCCCCCAGGGTGCAGGACATGGTCACCGGTATCCGGCGGCGATCCTCCTTTTCATAGGCGGCCTTGGCCCGGGCAAACAGCTCCTTGGGCTCCGGCGCATTCTCCGGCCGGGTGCCGAACATCTCCGGACCCGTGCGGCCCCGGTAATAGCCGTCGGTGAAGCCGCTGCGGGAAAAGGCAGCTTCCAGCTGCCGGGATTCCTCCTGGGTGGGGGGGCGTTTTTCGTCCAGCAGGCGGCGATAGATGCCGGTGATCACCGCCACATATTCCGGCCGCTTCATGCGGCCCTCCAGCTTCAGGCACGCCACGCCCATATCGTCCAGCTCCTGCAGATACGCCGACAGATTGGCATCCTTCAGGCTCAGAGGGTGGCCGCCGGTGGCCTTTTCATTAACGCCGTAGGGCAGGCGGCAGGGCTGGGCGCAGGCCCCCCGGTTGCCGCTTCGTCCGCCGATAACGGCGCTCATCCCGCACTGGCCGGAGTAGCACATGCACAGGGCCCCGTGGACAAACACCTCGATCTCTGCGGGACAGTCCCGGGTGATGGCCGCGATGTCCCGGCGGCTCAGCTCCCGGGCCAGTACCACCCGCTCCAGACCCAGCTCCGCCGCGCGGCAGGCGCCGCCCAAGGTGTGCAGGCTCATTTGGGTGCTGGCGTGGAGGGGAACATCGGGCGCAATTTCCCGGGCCAGCCGCCACACGCCCCAATCCTGGATGAGGATAGCGTCCACCCCCATGTCCGAGGCTTTCTGCAAAGCCTGGGCGGCGGCGGGCAGCTCCCGGTCCGTCACCAGGGTGTTCAGGGTCAGATAGACCTTCACGCCCCGCAGGTGGCAATAGGCCACGGCGGCACGGAATTCCTCATCGGTGAAGTTCCGGGCGCTGCGCCGGGCGTTGAGCCCGCCGAAGCCCATATACACCGCGTCGGCCCCATTCTGCACGGCGGCTACCATGGCCTCCCAGCCTCCGGCGGGGCTCAGCAGCTCGGTCATTGGCCCCGGCCCTGCTGGGCCTTGAACAGCTGACGGCGCAGCTCCGACGCCTCATTTTTGGCCTGAGTGGCCTCATCCAGATAGTTTTTCACTTGCCGGCGCAGATTCTCTGCCGCTGCCTGGTTTTTCAGCAGCTCGTCCGCCAGGTTCACCGCCGCCAGAACTGCCGCATCCGCCTGGCTCACATGCAGGGTCTCCTGGATCCGGTCCATTCGCTGGTCCACCAGGGCGCCTACCTTTTTCATATACTCCGCGCTTTCGTCCGCCACCAGGGTATACTCCTGGCCGCAGATGCTCATCGTCACTTTATTCGCCATGTTGCCCTCCCATTTATGTAAACCGAAAAGTTAGTCACATCGATACATAATCCATTATACCACAAAATCCCGCCGGGAAAAGCTTTTTCTGGCGAAAAGGAGAATTTTGTGAAAAACCCGCTGCGGCGGCTTTACGAACCGGGGGTTTTCGTGTAAAATAAAGTAATTAAACCATGGAAAGAGGGGAGGCGCGGCATGAGCGGCTATATTCTGCGGGACAGTGAGCCCAGCATCGTCCTGACGGCGGATCAGGTGGATCGCCTGGTGAAAAACGGCGACGGCGACGCCGCGCTTTTGTATCTGCTGCTGATGCGGGCAGACCGCGGGGTCACGGAGCAGGAGCTTCAGTCCCGGCTGCGGTGGAGCCAGCTGCGGCTGAATGCGGCGGAGGGAGCCTTGCAGCGGCTGGGGCTGATCCAGCGTCCGGCGGAGACACCGGCCCCTGCGCCGGCGGAGGAGCGCCCGGTATACAGCGCCCAGGACCTGGCCCAGCTGTTGGAGGACGACCGGTCCTTCCGGATGCTGATTCCCCAGGTGGAGGAAAAGCTGGGCCGCAGGCTGAAAACGGCGGATCTGCAGATTCTGGCGGGCCTGTATGACGATATGGGCATGCCGGCGGATGTGATCTATCTGCTGGTGAACCACTGTATTGCCCGGTCCGAGGAACGATACGGCCCCGGCCGCCGGCCCACCCTGCGCCAGATCGAGAAGGAGGGCTACTATTGGGCCCGGCAGGGCCTGTTTGACCAGGACAGCGCCGCCCGTTATCTGAAAACCTGGCGGGAAAAGCAGCAGGGGCAGGCCGCGTATATGCAGGTGCTGGGCCTGGGCCAGCGCCGTCCGGTGGCCAGTGAAGAAAAATACATCTCCGACTGGATGGACAAGGGCTTTCCGCCGGAAACGGTGGCCCTGGCCTATGACAAGACGGTGTTCTATAAAAAGCAGCTGGAGTGGCGGTATCTCAACGGAATCCTCCGCCGCTGGCACGAAAACGGCTGGCATACGCCGGAGGAGGTCCAGCAGGGCGACGCCAAAAAGTCCGCCGCGCCTCCGGACCAGAAGCCGGATAAAAACGATTCCCGCATGGGAAAGTATATGAAGTGGTAAAGGAGGGGACCCTATGCCCTATGACGGTAAAATTCTCAGTCGGGCCATGGCCCGCTTTGATGAGGACAAGCAGCGCCGGACCCAGCAGTTCCGGGAGCGGCAGCAGCGTCTGTTTTGCCGGGAGCCGGAGCTGGCGGATATCGACCGCCGCCTGCGCGGCACCATGAGCCAGATCATCTCCCGGGCTCTGCGGCAGGGGAAGGATCCCGTTCCCGCCATCCACGCCATCCGGGATGAGAATCTGGCCCTCCAGCGCCGCCGGGGGGAGCTTCTGGAGGCTATGGGCTATCCTGCCGACTATCTGGAGGAAAAGCCCCGGTGCGCCCGGTGCGGCGACGCAGGCTTCCGGTCCGACGGGACCATGTGCCCCTGTCTGCGCAGCTACTACGCCCGGGAGCAGATCGCCGAGCTGTCCCACTTGCTGGATATCGGCTCTCAGAGCTTTGATACCTTCCAGCTGAGCTGGTACTCCACCGACCGAAACGGTCTGCCGCGCTCTCCCAGGGAGACGGCGGAGCGGAATCTGGAGATCTGCCGCCGGTTTGCCCGGGACTTCCGTCCCGGTGCACAGAACCTGCTGCTGTTCGGCGACCCGGGCCTGGGCAAGACCTTTCTGTCTGCCTGCATTGCCCGGGTGGTCAGCGAGGACGGCTTCTCCGTGGTGTATGACACGGCGGGTCACATTTTCGCCCAGTTCGAGGCATCAAAATTCCGCCGGGATGACGTGGACGAGCCGGATGAGAGCGTGGAGCGGTGCATGGCCTGCGATCTGCTGATCCTGGACGACCTGGGCACGGAGATGACCACAGCCTTTGTTCAGAGTGCCCTGTACCAGCTGCTCAACAGCCGCCTTCTGGCAGGAAAGAGCACCATCATCAGCACCAATCTGGACCCCGATCAGATCGGCAGGCGATACTCCGCCCAGATCATGTCCCGGCTGGAGGGGGAGTTTGAACTGCTGCCCTTTATCGGGCAGGACATCCGCCGCCTGAAACGGGAACAGCAGCGCTGACCGGCCATATCCTGCTCCCGCGCGGGATTTTTCGCATGGAAACGGGTTTAACAACCGAAAATGTTACCAATGGGGGAAACAAACGGTTTGTCAATACTCGAAAACACCGTATGAGACCAGACGATGGACAGCGCATAATTTCATCAGAATAAAGAAAATGCGAATAATCTGCAAATATCGTAACGGAATTGTAAAGATTTTTTGTGCAAAGTGGGGATTGACTTTTTCTGTAAAAAAATTATCATATTGGACGGAAAGCAAAAGGATTCGTACCCTTTTGCTTCAAATCGTTACATTGTATGTATGAAGGAGGAGAAAAAATGGTAAGCTTTCTGATTTGCCTGGCCTTGCTGATCGGCGGTTATTTCGTCTATGGCAAGGTGGTGGAAAACACCTTCGGGCCGGACGACCGCGAGACCCCCGCTGTGAAGATCAACGACGGTGTGGACTATGTGGTTCTGCCTCAGTGGAAGCTGTTCATGATCCAACTGCTGAACATCGCGGGCCTTGGCCCCATCTTCGGCGCAATGCAGGGTGCTCTGTGGGGCCCCATCGTGTTCCTGTGGATCACCTTTGGTACGATCTTTGCCGGTGCTGTGCATGACTATTTCTCCGGCATGATGAGCGAGCGCAACAACGGCGCTTCCATTTCCGAGATTTCCGGTATCTACCTGGGCGGGTTCATGAAGAACGTCATGCGCGTGTTCAGCGTGGTGCTGCTGATCATGGTGGGCACCGTGTTCGCCGTGGGTCCTGCGGGCCTGATCGTGACCCTGTTCAAGAACGGCGGCTCCACCGGCGTTGTTACCACCACCCTGTTCTGGCTGGTCATCGTTCTGGTGTATTATTTCATCGCCACCTTTATTTCCATCGACAAGATCATCGGCAAGATCTATCCTCTGTTCGGCATTTGCCTGATCATCATGGCCGTGGGCGTTGCCGTCGGCATCTTTGTCAAGCCTGAGTACACCATCCCCGAGATCTGGGATCACTTCGGTTCCATGCATCCCAAGGGAACTCCCGTGTGGAGCTTCATGTTCATCACCGTGGCCTGCGGCGCTATCTCCGGCTTCCACTCCACCCAGAGCCCCCTGATGGCTCGCTGCATGAAGAGTGAGAAGCAGGGCCGCTTCGTGTTCTACGGCGCCATGGTTTCCGAGGGCGTTATCGCCCTGGTGTGGGCCGCTGCCGGCTGCGCTCTGTATGAGGTCACCGGCGGTCTGAATACCGGCCTGGCCGAGATCCTGGCCAACGGCCAGTCTGCCGCCATCTACGATGTGTGCATCAAGACCATGGGCAAGGTCGGCGTGGCTCTGGCCATGCTGGGCGTCATCGCCTGCCCCATTACCTCCGGCGATACTGCGTTCCGCAGCGCTCGTCTGGTGCTGGCCGACTGGTTCAAGATCGACCAGAAGAAGTGGAAGAACCGTCTGCTGCTGTGCGTGCCCGTCCTGGGCGTCGGCGCTGTCCTGGGCGTGGGCAATGCTCTGGGCTTCATCGACTACTCCGTGATTTGGCGTTACTTCAGCTGGACCAACCAGACCCTGGCCATGATCGTTCTGTGGGCCGCCTCCATGTATCTGTTCTATGAAAAGAAGAACTACTGGATCACCGCTGTGCCTGCTACCTTCATGAGCGCCGTCTCCGCCACCTACTTCCTGCTGGGCAACGAGTGCCTGGGCCAGTTCATCAACCACAAGACCGCCGAGGGCGTTGCCGTTTACAACACCGCCGTGGCTTATCCCATCGGCATTGCTGTGGCCGTTCTGTTCCTGGGTATCTTCCTGTATACCATCAAGAAGCGGCACACCCAGCCTCACTATGAGACTCTGGGCAAGTAATCTGACCCTTTAACTATTTCGCAAAGCGGCAGGCATCTCCTGCCGCTTTGCCCCTATGGGAGGACATGCTATGATCTTTGCACCTGCGCGCCTTGGCAGCGTCACGCTGGACAACGAGACGCTGGCGGCGGACAAAAAGGGCTGCCGCCGCTTCGGCCCCTGCGGCGTGGGCGAAAAGGCCCTGTATCTCAACAGCTTTTTCATTGACCGGCACTACTATGTGGCGCTGGAGTCGGTGCGCCGTGTGTTCAAGCGGGTGGCTATGAGCAAGGGCGGCTTTACCGGTAAGGGCGCCTTCGGCTCCATCCCCTATCTGGTGGTGGAGTATGACGACGGCGCGCAGAAGCAGTGCAACTTCAAGCACGAGGCGGATGTGGACAATCTGCTGGCCTATCTGGCCAAGATCTGCCCGGATCTGCCTCTCCAGAGCCAGAAGGTGGAGCGCCATATGGCCCAGCAGCAGGCTCAGGAGGCCCGCCGCTATCTCAAGGAGCTGACGCCCCAGGCCCAGAGCGAAAAGGAACGCCTGGAGCAGGCCCGCGCCTTCCTGGAGGACCACACCAATCTGACCCGCCGCCTGTCCCAGGCGGCCAAGGCCAAGCGGGTCAATGACCGTTCCAACCCCAGCTACAAATGGGTGGCCCTGGCCATCGTTATCGCCGGTGTTGCCGCTTTGGTGTATGGCATCATCACCATGGTCCGGGGAACCAGCAGCCTGGGCATCTACTTTGCCCTATTTGGCTTTGCGGCAGTGTTTCTGTTCTCCGGTGCTCATGTGCTGCCCACCGCCCGCAACAACAAGACGGCCCTGTCCCGGGAGTGGGAACAGGCTCAGGCGGATCTGGCGGCGGTGCTGCCCAAGGACTTTCCTCTGCCTGCCCGCTATGCCCACCCGGTGGTGCTGACCCGGATGATCCGCGTCCTGCGGGAGGGCCGGGCCCAGACTGCCGATCAGGCGCTGGAGGTGGTGAAGCAGGACCTGAAGGCCCTGACCGCCGACGTTCAGGTGGAGCAGTGGGAGTACGACGAGGTAGTGGCCATAAAGCCCATGTTCCTGCTGTCCGACTATCAGTAAATATGTTTCAAACAAGAAATGCGGCTGATTATGGTCAGCCGCATTTCTTGTTTGTTATATTAGGAATGACCCGTAGTCGGGATTACCCGTGCATGGGGCAGCCGTGGGGAGTGGGCCCCCGGCGCTGCGCCCGGACCTGGATCATCTCTCCGGCGATGCTGACGGCGATCTCCTCCGGCGTTACCGCCAGGATGGGGGTGCCGATGGGGGTGTGCACCAGGGCGATGGCCTCCTCCGGAATGCCCGCCTCCCGGAGCCGCTGGTTCACCGACGCGGTTTTGCGACGGGAGCCGATGACTCCCACATAGGCAAAGGGCCCCCGCAGCACCTGGTCCTCCACCTGGAAGTCCCGCATATGGCCGCTGGTCATGATGACCACAAAGTCCTCCTCCGTCACAGTGAGATAGTCGCTGATGCGGGTGAAATCCCCACAGATCACCTGCTCCGCCGTGGGGAACAGGGAGGTGTTGGCCAGCTCCGGCCTGTCGTCGAATACCACCGGGCGGAAGTCCACCGTGGTCAGCAGAGGGCACAGGGCCTGAGAAATGTGTCCCGCGCCGAACAGCATCGCCCGCTGACCGATAGGCAGAGGCAGGGAGATATATCCCGCTGCCATGGAAAAGCCCGGGGTCCGCAGGGCCTGGGCAATATCCTCCGGCAGACTGCCGGCAGCGACGGTTTCCTTATCCAACAGCGCCGGAGCGGAGCCGTCCTCCGCCAGCACCAGCCACCCGGCGGTGTGCTGCTCCAGCAGAGCCAGGGCCCGGCTGGCGGTGTCGTTCCACAGGGGGTCCTCCGCCGGAATGAACTGGAAATGGGCCGTGACGTCGCCGCCGCAGACCATGCCGATATCCTGCTCCGGGGCCTGGTGCAGGGGAAACTCCCGGATGCAGGAGCGGCGCTGGTCCAGCAGCTCCCGGCACAGTTGGATGCTGCGCCCCTCCACCGCGCCGCCGCCGATGGTACCCACCAGGCGGCCTTCGGCTCCCACCAGCATCTGTGCTCCGGCCTTCCGGGGGGCGCTGCCTCGGTCGGCGATCAGCGTCACCAGCACCGTGTCCCGGCGCTTCTCCACCTCGTAAAACAGTTGGGAAAAAATCTGCTTCATGACGTTATCCTTTTTTCCAGGCCTCCGTCTCCTCCAGCAGCCACTGACGCCAGGCATCCACGCCCAGGCCGGACTTGGCGGAGATGGGGAAAATCTTCAGGTTGGGATTGCGCCGGTGAGCGTACTCCACCACCTTGTCCATGTCAAAGTCGAAATACGGCAGCACGTCGATCTTGTTGATAATCAGCGCGTCGCACACTGTGAAGATCAGGGGGTACTTCAGGGGCTTGTCGTGGCCCTCGGGCACGGAAAGGATCATGGCGTTTTTCACCGCGCCGGTGTCGAACTCCGCGGGGCACACCAGGTTGCCCACGTTCTCCAGCACCACCAGGTCCAGGTCATCGGTACCCAGCTCCCGCAGTCCCTGCTGGGTCATCCCGGCGTCCAGGTGGCACATGCCGCCGGTGTGCAGCTGGATGGACCGGACCCCGGCATTGGCCATGGCGGCGGCGTCCACGTCGGAGTCGATGTCCGCCTCCATAACGCCCATGCGCAGCTGATCCTTCAGGCCCTCCACGGTTCGCAGCAGGGTGGTGGTCTTGCCGCTGCCTGGAGAGGACATCAGATTCAGCAGGAAGGTGCCCTGCTTTTTCAGCTGCTGCCGGACCCGGTCCGCCTCCCGGTCGTTGTCGGCGAAAACGCTTTCCTTCACCTGGATGATCTTATATTTGTCCATAGGTACGCCTCGTTTCTGTGGATTTTTCAGCAGTATACCATATTTGTCATGAATATGCAAACGACGCGACAAAAAATACCGGAATATGCCAAAAATTATTTGCGTTACCCACCGGACTGGGGGTATAATGAGGGGACAAGAAGGAGGCAGATAGCATGATCTCGACAAAAGGACGGTACTCCATCCGGATCCTTTTGGACCTGGCAGAGCACCGCAGCGGCGGCTACATCCCTATGAAGGAGGTGGCAGCGCGGCAGAATATCTCGCTGAAATACATCGAGAAGCTGATGCCTGCGCTGAAGACTGCCGGATTCATTGAGAGCGTCCACGGCATCGGCGGCGGCTACCGCCTGGCCCGGGAGCCGGAAACGTGCACCCTGTGGGACATCCTGCAGTGCTCCGAGGGGAACCTGGCCCCGGTAAGCTGCCTGAAGGACGGGGCTGGTCTCTGCGCCCGGTCCGCCGAGTGCCGCACCCTCCCGGTGTGGGAGGGATACTACCGGATGACCCGGGACTATTTTTCCGGTGTCACTCTGGCGGACCTGATGGACACCCCCCAGGGGGACAACTACGTCATTTGAATATACGCCGCCCGGATCGGAACTGCCCATCCCAGCCTGGGCGGCGTATATATTTTCCGGGTTCGACGAAAAAAGCGGTTGCAAAACGGCAGGGAGTTTGGTATAATCAGCGGGTAACAGATGCGCAGGGTTAGTACATCGGTAGTACATCGGCTTCCCAAGCCGAGGAGGCGGGTTCGATTCCCGTACCCTGCTCCATAAAACAAAAGACCGCCAACGGCGGTCTTTTGTTTTATGGTATGCTCTACTGATGAGAAATTACTATATTGAGGACACTGTTATGAATCACTATGCATATACGCCCATTCCAACCGACCCTGTTATCTTGAATTTGGATGGCTGCAGGGACTGGGGCACATTACACCAGCGCATCCGTAAGGCGTTTGGGTTTCCGGATTACTACGGAGAAAACTGGGATGCCATGTGGGATTGCCTGACGGACGTATTCTTGCGGCCGGTGCAGAGACACATCGTTGTGGAAGGCTTTGCTTCTATGCCCCAAGAGCTGCAGGACTATGCCGCACCGATGCAGGAGATTTTCAGCGACCTTCAGGAGAAATATCCTTGGGTATCGATCACATACCGCTGATTGCAGACACAACAAAACCTGGGGGCAATCACAAAGCGAGGGCTTTAAGAGAAATCTTGAAGTCCTCGCTTTGTTGTGTCCGGAATCCATTGCGGCATATGGACTTTCAGGCGTTACGCCCTCAAAAGAGCCTAGTATCCATGCGGCGAACCGGCTTCTCGATGCGTTTGTTTACAAATAATTCAAAGCCTTCCACTTGACAAGGGCGGCGGGGGGTGGTAAACTGCGTTTAGCACTCAGGAAGATGGAGTGCTAACGGAGAAACGATATGGAAATGACAGATCGAAAAAAGCAAATACTGAAGATCGTCGTGGAAGAATATGTGGCGGCGGCGGAGCCGGTGGGCTCCAAGGCCATTGCCCAGCGGATGCCCGGAAAGATCAGCTCTGCCACCATTCGCAATGAGCTGGCGGATCTGACGGAAATGGGCTATCTGGAGCAGCCGCACACCTCCGCCGGGCGGGTCCCCTCCGCCAAGGGCTATCGGCTGTACGTCAACGAGCTGATGGAGCATCGCGCCCTGAGCCGGGAGGAGGAGGATAAGCTCAACGCCTCTCTGGCGGAGAAGCTGGCGGGGACGGATCAGCTCATGGCCCGGGCAGGCCAGATGGTGTCCTCCTTTGTGGGTTATCCGGCCTATACCGTGGCGGATCACAAGACAGCCGCCACCGTGCGGCGGTTCGAGCTGATTCCGGTGGACGCCAACAGCTTCATTGCCGTGGTGATGCTGTCGGACAGCCAGGTGAAAAGCCAGCTGCTGCCGCTGCAATTGCCGGTGGCCGACGGCGCCCTGCCAGACATGAGCCATCTGCTGAACACCCACTTCACGGGGATCGGCCCGGAGGATATGAACGGACGGCTCATGAGCCTGTCCGAGCAGGTGCCCGGCCAGTGGTTCCTGCCGCTGAACCAGGTGGTGGAATACGCCGGGCGGCTATTGAAGGAAGCAAACAGCCAGGAGGTCTTTCCCAGCGGGGCCAAGGAATTCCTGCGGTTCCCGGAATACCGGGACGCGGACAAGGCCCACGACCTGATGACCTTTATGGTGGACAATAAAGAGCAGCTGCCGGCGCCCACGGAGGGCGGCCCGGTGCAGATCCTCATCGGCCCGGAAAATCTCAGCGAGGCCCTGCGGGACAGCAGCGTGGTGGTGGCCAGCTATGACATCGGAGACAATATGCGGGGACTGGTGGGCGTGGTCGGCCCCACCCGGATGGACTACGCCACCGTGGCGGCGCGCCTGAGCTACTTTGCAGAGAGCCTGGGCCGCATGTTCGGGAAGAACCAGCTGCCCCCCAAGGAGGACCAGGAAACATGAGCGAGAATGTGAATCAGGAAAACAAACAGGAACAGGAAAACACGGACACCCCGGAGACCCAGCCCCAGCAGGAGCCGTCTCCGGAAACGGCGGAGGAGACCTTCACCGTTACCCGGGATCAGATGGAAAAAATGGAGCAGCTGGCCAAGATGGTGTCCGACGCCAGCGACAAATATCTGCGTTTGGCGGCGGAGTACGACAACTACCGCAAACGCACCGCCAAGGAAAAGGAGAGCCTGTACGGCGACGCCAAGGCCGACACCGTGAAGCCCTTCCTGGAGGTGCTGGATAATCTGGAGCGGGGCCTTTCCCAGTTTGAAGAGGGCGACCCCCACCGCCAGGGTATGGAAATGATCTGCAGGCAGTTCATGACCGTGCTGGAAAAGCTGGGGGTGCAGCAAATTGAAGCGCTGGGCCAGCCCTTTGACCCTGCCCGCCACAACGCCGTGATGCATGTGGAGGACGAGAGCGCCGGAGAAAACACCGTGGTGGAGGTATTCCAGCAGGGATATGCCATGGACGACAAGGTCCTGCGGTTCGCCATGGTGAAGGTAGCCAACTGAAAGGAGCTTGTGCTATGAACGGAAAAAGACTGTATAAGAGCCGCGACAACCGGATGATCTCCGGCGTGTGCGCGGGAATCGCGGAATATTTCGGCATTGACCCCACACTGGTCCGTCTGGCCTGGGTGGTGTTCAGCCTGCTGGGCGGCAGCGGACTGCTGGCGTATATCATCGCCGCCATCATCGTGCCGGAGAATCCGGCGGACTGATGACGGAGATCATCCTGCTTTTTTGACAGACTAAAATTTTATTTCATATATTCAGGAGGCAATCATTATGTCTAAAGTTATCGGTATCGACCTTGGCACCACCAATTCCTGCGTAGCCGTCATGGAGGGCGGCGAGGCAGTTGTTATCCCCAACGCAGAGGGCAACCGCACCACCCCGTCCGTGGTGGCATTTTCCAAGACCGGCGAGCGCATGGTTGGCCAGGTGGCCAAGCGCCAGGCCATCACCAACCCCGACCGCACCATCTCCTCCATCAAGCGCGAGATGGGCTCCGATCACCGGGTGAGCATCGACGGGAAGGCCTACACGCCCCAGGAGATCAGCGCCATGATCCTGCAGAAGCTCAAGAGTGACGCCGAGGCCTATCTGGGCAGCCCCGTCACCGAGGCCGTTATCACCGTGCCCGCCTACTTTACCGACGCTCAGCGTCAGGCCACCAAGGACGCCGGCAAGATTGCGGGTCTGGATGTGAAGCGTATCATCAACGAGCCCACTGCCGCGGCCCTGGCCTATGGCGTGGACAAGGAGCAGGCCCAGAAGATCATGGTGTACGACCTGGGCGGCGGCACCTTCGATGTGTCCATTCTGGAGATCGACGACGGCGTGATCGAGGTTCTGGCCACCGCCGGCAACAACCGCCTGGGCGGCGATGATTTTGACCAGTGCATCATGAAGTATCTGGTCAGCGAGTTCAAGCGCACCGAGGGCATCGACCTGTCCGGCGACAAGGTGGCCATGCAGCGCCTGAAGGAGGCCGCCGAGAAGGCCAAGATCGAGCTGTCCGGCGTTACCACCAGCAACATCAACCTGCCCTATATCACCGCCGACGCCACCGGCCCCAAGCACCTGGACGTGACCCTGACCCGGGCCAAGTTCAACGAGCTCACCGGCCATCTGGTGGACGCCACCATGGGCCCCGTGCGTCAGGCCATGTCCGACGCCGGTCTGAAGCCCTCTGACCTGTCCAAGGTCCTGATGGTGGGCGGCTCCAGCCGTATCCCCGCCGTGGTGGAGGCCGTGAAGAACTTCACCGGCAGCGAGCCCTTCAAGGGCATCAACCCCGATGAGTGCGTGGCCATGGGCGCGGCCCTGCAGGCCGGCGTGCTGACCGGCGATGTAAAGGGTCTGCTGCTGCTGGACGTGACCCCGCTGTCTCTGGGCATCGAGACCATGGGCGGCGTGTGCACCCGCCTGATCGAGCGCAACACCACCATCCCTGTGAAGAAGAGCCAGATCTTCTCCACTGCCGCCGATAACCAGACCTCTGTGGAGGTCAACGTGCTCCAGGGTGAGCGCGAGATGGCTGCCGCCAATAAGAGCCTGGGACGCTTCCACCTGGACGGCATCGCTCCGGCCCGCCGCGGCGTGCCCCAGATCGAGGTGACCTTCGACATCGACGCCAACGGCATCGTCAACGTGTCCGCCAAGGACCTGGGCACCGGCACCGAGCAGCACATCACCATCACCTCCTCCTCCAACATGAGCAAGGACGACATTGAGAAGGCCGTGAAGGAGGCCGAGCAGTATGCCGCCGAGGACGCCAAGGTCAAGGAGAAGGTAGAGGTCCGCAACCAGGCCGACCAGATGGTCTATCAGTCCGAAAAGACCCTCAGCGAGGTGGGCGACAAGCTGCCTGAGAGCGAGAAGGCCCCCATCCAGGCCGGTATCGACAAGCTGAAGGAGACTCTGAAGGGCGAGGACACCGACGCCATCAAGGCTGCCACCGAGGAACTGACCCAGCTGTTCTACAAGATGAGCGAGAAGCTGTATCAGCAGCAGGCGCCCCAGGGTGATGCCGGTCAGGCCGGCGCCCAGGGCGGTCCCACCGGCGCCCAGGGCGGCCAGTATTACGACGCCGACTACAAGGTCGTGGATGACGACGACAAGAATAAGTAAGTGAAAATATACCACCGGAAAGGGGCAGGGCTTCCTGTCCCTTCCTGTGGTGTTCCGGGATAAAAGACCCAGAGAAGGGAGCGGGCCTTTATGGCAGACAAACGCGATTATTATGAGGTCCTGGGCGTGGAAAAGGGCGCCAGCGAGGACGAGATCAAAAAAGCATACAAAAAGCTGGCCCGGAAGTATCACCCGGACATGAACCCCGGCGACAAGGCGGCCGAGGAGAAGTTCAAGGAGATCAACGAGGCCAACGAGGTGCTGTCCAACCCCGAAAAGCGCCAGAAATACGACCAGTTCGGCTTTGCCGGGGTGGACCCCAACTATGGCGCGGGCCAGGGCGGCGCATACGGCGCAGGGGGCTTCGACTTCGGCGACCTGGGCGATATTTTCGGCAGCTTCTTTGGCGGCGGCTTCGGCGGCGGCCAGCAGCGGCGCAACGGCCCCCGCCGGGGCGAGAGCATCCGGGCCAGCGTCTCCGTAGACTTCACGGAGGCGGCCTTCGGCTGCGAAAAATCCGTGACGGTGGACCGCAGCGAGCCCTGCCCCACCTGTAAGGGCAACGGCTGCGCCCACGGCACCACGCCGGAGGTGTGCCCCGATTGCCGCGGCACCGGCACCGTGACCCAGGCCCAGCGGACGCCCTTCGGCGTCATGCAGAGCCAGGGACCCTGCCAGAAGTGCCGGGGCACCGGCAAGATCATCCACCAGCCCTGTCCTGATTGCCGGGGCAGCGGACGCATCCGCAAGCGCCGGACCATCCAGGTGACCATCCCCGCCGGTATCGACAACGGGCAGACCATCTCCCTGCGGGGCCAGGGCCATGCCGGGTCCAACGGCGGCCCCAGCGGCGATCTGCTGATCACCGTGATGGTGCGGCCCCACGAGATCTTCCGGCGGGAGGGAACGTCCGTGTTCTGCGAGGCACCCATCACCTTCACCCAGGCGGTGCTGGGCGCGGAGCTGGAGATCCCCACCATCGACGGGCGGGTGAAGTATACCATCCCCGAGGGCACCCAGACCGGCACTGTGTTCCGGCTGCGGGGCAAGGGCATCCCGGTGCTTAACGGCCGGGGCCGGGGCGACCAGTATGTCACCGTTACCATTGAGACGCCCCGGGACCTGAACCGGGAGCAGAAGGAAGCCCTGAAGAGGTTCAGCGAGACCCTGGGCGAGGGCAACTACGAAAAGCACCGCAGCTTTTTCGGAAAGAAGAAGTAAGCCATGTACCTTGCCGATTATCACGTACATTCCACCTGTTCCCCGGACGGACACCAGACCATGGCCCAGGCGGCGGAGGCCGCCGTCCGGCAGGGCCTTAATGAGCTGTGTATCACCGACCATGTGGACACCCTGTACTGGGATGATTTCCGCCCTCGGTGGGATTTTGACTGGGACGAGGCCCGGCGCCAGTTCCGGGAGGCCCAGGCCCTGTGGGGGGACCGGATCACCCTGCGGCTGGGGGCGGAGTTGGGCGACGCTCAGTACGGCTTTGACCGGGCCGTCCATATGATGGACGGTGCACCGGTGGATTTTGTCATCGGGTCCGTGCATCTGGGCGGAAAAAAGTTTGGCAACATGGACCTGTACTATATTGAAAAAGGTGACGAAGCGTATTATGATAGTGTCATCGACAGCTATCTGGACAGCGTTCTGGAGCTGGCCCGGTGGGGACAGTTTCAGGTGCTGGGTCACCTGACCCTGCCGCTGCGGTATATCAACGAGCACCACGGGGAGCATATGACGTTCCGCCGCCATATGGATCGGGTGGAGGAGGTCCTCCGCACTGTGATCCCCAAGGGGGTGGGCATCGAGTGCAATACCAACCGGGGAAACGAGCCCCTGCCGGGGCCGGAGATTCTGCGGCTGTACCGCCGCCTGGGGGGCGAGATCGTCACCCTGGGCAGTGACGCCCACCGGCCCGGGGACGTGGGCTGCTTCATCCAGCAGCGTCAGGAGCTGCTGCGGGAATGCGGCTTCCGCTATTTTACCACATTTGAACAGGGCAAGCCGCGGTTTCAGGCCCTGTGAACCACCCGAGAGGAGCATAGCATCATGAAAATTGCCATTGGCTGCGATCACGGCGGCTATCTGCTGAAGCAGGACATTCTCATCTGGCTGGAGGAGCACGACATCGACTTTGAGGATGTGGGCTGCTTCTCCACCGAAAGCGTGGACTATCCCATTTATGGCGAAAAGGTGGCCCGGCTGGTGGCCTCCGGCGCATGCGAGAAGGGTATCGTCATCTGTACTACCGGCATTGGCATCTCCATTGCCGCCAACAAGGTCAAGGGTATCCGCTGCGCCCACTGCACCGATTCCCTGTCTGCCGAGATGACCCGCCGTCATAACGATGCCAACGTGCTGGCCCTGGGTGCGGGCATCACCGGCCCCAACCTGGCCAAGCGTATTGTGGAGGTGTTTCTGAACACCGAGTTTGAGGGCGGCCGCCATGCCCGCCGGGTGGGTCAGCTGGACAGCATCCAGCCCTGAAGCATTTGCATGAACGGAGGTGCGCGCCATGACCACAAAAGGATATCATCGCTACCGGGGGCGGAATACCCGGGGCAAGGTGGCGCTGGTCGTTGTGCTGGTGCTGATCCTGCTGGCGGCGGTGGCCTATCTGCTGACCCAGGAGTATGTGGTGTATGATGACGAGGGCAAGGCCCATCTGGAGCTGCCCTGGTCCCGGAAGGAGCCGGAGAAGCCCCAGCCGGACTCCACGCCTGTGCCGGATGATGTGGACATCACCCGGGAGGAGCCCCAGCGGCAGAAGGTGGAGGCCATCCACGCCTGGGAGCTGCCATACGGCTGCCTGGGCAGCGACCCCGGCTATCTGCTGACGGACCGGGAGGCTGTGGCCGTCAACGTGAAGATGTATGACGGGTCCGTGGCGTATCACACGGCGGTGGCCTTGCCGGAAGGCATTCTCACCGGCGGACTGTCCACCAGCCGGAACCTCCAGACCATACTGGACAGCAACTGCTATACCGTGGCGCGGCTGGCGTGCTTCTGCGACAACGCCTTTGCCGACGCTCAGCAGGAGCAGGCGGCCCTGTGTGCTGCCGACGGGACCCTGTACCGGGACGGCTCCGGCCGCCGGTGGCTGGACCCCTCCAAGCCGGGGACCCTGCGGTATATCACGGACCTGGCCAAGGAGTGCGCCCAGATGGGCTTTGACGAGATTCTGCTGGATTGGTTCCTGTATCCCATCAGCGGCGATCAGTCGGCTCTGGAACTGCCTGCCGACAAGACGGTGGTGCTGAAGGACTTTGCCCAGGCTTTGGAAAAGCAGCTGCCGGAGGGCACGGTGCTGTCCGTGGTGCTGCGGGAGACTCCGTCGGCGGACAACGGCGTCACGGCGGAGCTGCTGGCGTCCTGCTTCGACCGGGTGTATGTCATGCCTGATGCGGACGCATCGGCGCTGCCCACCGGCTATGACCGGGCCACGCGTGTGGTGACTATGGCCGGCTATGCGCCCGAGAGCGGCAGCTATCTGGTGACGCAGTGAGCTGATTGTCTCGAAGCACGAAATAAGTTTCCGAAATCAATAAAAAATCCTCCGATAAGCTGCGGAAAATGTAGCTTCCGGAGGGTTTTCTTTTGCGCGGCGCTATGATACAATACTCTCTTGTGAACAGATTCGTAAGGAGGGGAAAGCAGTCCCATGGAAAAAGAGAACAAATTGGGCACCATGCCCATTTCCAAGCTCATCATCAACATGTCCCTGCCCATCATCGCGTCTATGCTGGTGCAGGCCCTATACAACATTGTGGACAGCGTGTTCGTGTCCCGGGTGTGTGAGCAGGCGCTGACCGCCGTGTCCCTGGCGTTTCCGGCCCAGAACCTGATGATCGGCCTGGCCACCGGCACCGCCGTGGGCGTCAACGCCCTGATGGGCCGGGCTCTGGGGGCCAAGGACCAGCAGCGGGCCAACGCCGTGGCCATCAACGGCGTATTCCTGGCGGTGGTGGGCTTTGTCATCAGCGCCGTGCTGGCGCTGCTGTTTGCGGGGCCCTTCTTCCGGTCCCAGACCCAAATCGACTACATCATCGACAACGGCATTGACTATCTGCTGATCTGCTGCTGCGGCTCCCTGGGGCTGTTCGGCGAGATCATGTTTGAGCGGCTTTTACAGGGCACCGGCCGGTCCATCCTGTCCATGTATACCCAGGGACTGGGCGCTATCGTGAATATTGTGCTGGACCCCATCTTCATCTTTGTGTTCGACATGGGCGTTACCGGCGCGGCGGTGGCCACGGTTATCGGACAGTTCTGCGGCTGTATTCTGGCACTGATCTTCAACCTGAAGAAGAACAAGGAGATCCATTTGCAGTTCCGGGGCTTCCGGCCCAATTGGCGGCTGGTGGGGAATATCTATGCCATCGGCCTGCCCAGCGTCATCATGGTGGCTATCGGCTCGGTGATGACCTTCTGCATGAACAAGATCCTCATTGCCTATCACTCCGCCAAGGAGACGGCAGCCACGGCCTTCGGCATTTACTTCAAGCTCAACAGCTTCATCTTTATGCCGGTGTTCGGCCTGAACAACGGCGTGGTGCCCATCGTGGCGTATAACTACGGGGCCCAGAACCGGCTGCGGATGGTGGAGACCATCAAGCGCAGCGCCATCTATGCCTCCTGCATCATGCTGGTGGGCATGGCGGTGTTCTGGTCCATTCCCGGGAGCCTGCTGAAAATTTTCGACGCCACGGACACCATGCTGCAGGTGGGCGTCCCCGCCCTGCGGATCATCTCCCTGAGCTTTTGCATGGCCGGCGCCTGCATCGCCCTGGGCAGCTCCTTCCAGGCCCTGGGCAAAGCGGTGTACTCCATGACCACCTCCATCATCCGGCAGCTGGTGTTCCTGGTGCCCATTGCCTATGTCCTGGCCCGGTACGGCCAGAGCATCGGCAACGACGACCTGGTGTGGTGGAGCTATCCCTTGGCGGAGATCGCGTCCCTGCTTGTGACCCTGGCCTTCTTCCGGCGGCTGTACCGGACCCTGATCGCGCCCCTGCCCGCCAGCGGCGGAGCGCCGGTCCGCGACGACTCCGACGACGATCCCATAGGAGAATAACTGAAAATGCTCTGCCCCATGGGCAGAGCATTTTCAGTTATACAGCGGCGGTCTCGGCGGCAGGCTTCTTTTCCGGCTCCTCCTGGCAGAAGGGGTATTCCAGCATCTGCGGCAGACGCATATAACGGCGGAAATCGTTGCAGAAGGCGGCATATTCGTACCCGGTGCAGATACGCTCGTCCATGACCACGCCGATGGGCATCATCTTTCGGGTCAGGTCGCCGGATATATAGTTTGGCACAGGCTTGCCCATGCACACAAACACGCTGGTGGTGCCGAATTCATAACAATGGTGGTGGATATAGCTGGTCTTGATGGAGGCCAGATTCGTGATGAACATGCTGGTGTGGAAGGGGGACAGCTCGATGATCTTCCGGGGCAGCAGACCGTGGCGGTCCAGATGATAGGCCAGCCACACGACGAATTTCGGCAGACCCGGCACGGAGAACATGAACTTGGCGAACTTGTCGGTGCTGTTGGACTGGTGCTCCGCCCGATTGGAGGCAATTGCGTCGGCAATTTTCTGATTCACGGTAAACACTGTGTCGTTCTCGTCCAGATATACCTTCAGCGTGGTCTCGTTGACTACCCCGTTGGCCTGTTTTTTCAGGATCACGAAGGACACGCAGAAGTGGTTGCGGCAGTAAATGCGGCCGTTCATGACGAAGTAGTTCAGCTTGGGATTGCGCAGCACCGCCTTGTAATAGGCGGAGATGATGACGCTCATATGGTTCAGCCGCACCCCAGCCCGGCGGTGGGTGCGGATGAAGTCCTTGATGATCTCCTCGTCGATGTTCTCGGTGACGGAGTTCCAGGCGTCGTAGCGCTTGGGCATGATATAGGGAATGGCCGCCACCAGCGGCGGCAGGTCCTTTACGCGGGTTCCATCAGGGCGCATGGCAAAGCCCTCCTGTTTCGTTAGATAGGGGCATTATACGGCATATTAGCGGACAATGCAATGGATTATTAACAAAAATAACGGCCGGGCAGGAGAAAGCCGGAGAAAGGGGCGATCGGGATAACGTTTATGAGACGGATTTTCCGCTTTTTTATACTCCAAGAACTTCACGCGCTTCATATGCTAATTAGTTGGGAAAATCGACCGTTTTCGGTGGACACCCCTGAAAAAAGGTGCTATACTATTCCTGAATACGACACAGTATTGTGTTTTTCGATTACATGCTTTGCAACGGGGTGATACGATGAAAACCATGCGTAGAGGGACGAGTATTTTGCTTTGCCTGGCGCTGTTGGTGGCGGCCATTCCGGTGATCCTGCCGGTGTTCACATCGGCCACCGCCGCCGATGACCAGGAGGAGCAGCTGCTGGGGACACTGAGCCAGCGCTTTGAGGCCAGCGGTCCGGGGGTCATTTCCTCCGGCTCCGGCGACGCCGGCGGCAAGTCCTACGGTGCGTATCAGTTCTCCAGCCGCAGCGACATTCCCCGGGCCTTTTTCCGGTGGTGCCAGTCCTCCTCGGATACATACTACCGATCCATCGGCAACCGGCTCTCTGCCGCCTATGACGCCGACGGGGGCTACGGCTCCAATTTCGACGCCACCTGGCGGGCCCTGGCCAACGAGGACAGCGACGGCTTCCTGCGGGTGCAGCGGAACTATGTCCGCCGCAGCTACTATGACCCCATCGTCCGGTCCATTGAGTCCGCTGTTCCCGGCTTTGACATGGATAACTACAGCATCGCACTGCGCAACGTGTTCTGGTCCCGTGCCGTGCAGCACGGAGTGGGCGGCTCCTCGGGCTTTTCCAGCAGCGATGGACGGGGCGGCGCCACCGGCGTCATTATGCGGGCCTTCGACGCTCTGGGCGGCTTTGCCAATCAGCCTGAGGCCCAGCTCATCGAGGCCATTTACAACGAAAGCGGCGCCGTGCGGGAGCCTCAGTCAGACTCCTACGGCGTTATGACCGGCCCCACCGCCGACAAGTACGGCGTCACCGGCAAGGTGCTGAAGTATTACGATGGCAACTCCGGCGACGTGCAGCTGGGCGTATACGCCCGCCTGCGGATCAACGAGCCCGCCAAGGCCCAGGTCATGCTGGCGGATTACGGCTTCAAGGATGCCACGGTGGGGGAGGGCGTGTATCAGCTGCGCTCCTCTGCCAACAGTAACCTGACCGCCACCCCTGGCTCCTCGGGCCTGACCCTGAACGCCGTGGGCAGCGGCAAAAACCAGCAGTTCCGCCTGGATTATCATGCCAGCGGGTACTATACCATCACCTGCCAGGAAAACGGCCTGCGGCTGACCGCCGGGAAAAACGGCGTTACTCTGGCCAAAGCCTCCACGGATAACGGTCAGCTGTGGAAGGCCGCCGTATACAACAGCGGCTTCTCCCTGCAAAACCGGGGCACGGGCAGCTATCTGTCCGTTTCCTCCAACGCCGCAGGCGGCCGCCTGATCCTGGCGGATACGGCCATGCAGTGGCAGCTGGCCCTGGCCGGGGCGGGCTGGACCCTGGACGGCGCGTCCTATCCCACGGTAAACTCCACCCTGACGGTGGGGCAGACGGGCTTTCCCTTCCGGGGCACCCTGCGCAACGCCTATGACATCCGCCGGGTGACGGTGTCCATCCAGAAATCCAACGGCTCCAATGCCATTTCCCCCGCCACAGCCACTCCCAACGCCAAGAGCTATGACCTGTCCCGGCTGGACGACGCCGTGGCCTTCTCCCGGCTGGGTGTGGGCGGCTATACCCTGGTCATCGCGGCGGAGAATACCGCCGGGGACAACTACCGCCTGGAGTCCAAGTTCTACGTTACCGACGGCTCCTATGTGGTGTCCTTCGACCCCTGCGGCGGCACCTGCTCCGAGAGCACCCGCCTGGTATCCGCCGGTCAGAAGTACGGCAATCTGCCCACGGCGGTGAAGGACGGCTGCGCCTTTGTGGGCTGGTTCACCCAGCCCGACGGCGGCCAGCAGATCACCGCCAACAGCACCACCGGCGCCAGCAACATTACCCTTTACGCCCACTATCAGGGGCAGTATACCTATCAGTTTGTGAACTACGACGGTTCCGTGTATGCCCAGGGGAAGCTCACCGCGGGACAGACCATTCCCCGTCCCGCCGGAACGCCTACCCGTCCCGCCGACAGCCAGTATACCTATACCTTCACCGGCTGGCAGGGCTACACCAACGGCATGACCATCTCCGGCAACGTGACCTTTACCGCTCAGTATGCGGCCAAGGCCGTGGAGTCCGTCCCCAAGGAGATCACCACCGGGGCCTACCGCATCGCCGACAGCTATCTGCGGGCCATCCCCATGGGCACCACTGCCCGCCAGCTGCTGGCAAACCTGTCCCCCAGCGATTACATTACTCTGCCGGTTCAGGGCGACAGCCTGGTGGGCACCGGCATGACCGTCACCTATGTCAGGGACGGCCAGACCATCCAGACATTGACCACCGTGGTCACCGGCGACCTCAGCGGCGACGGCCGGGTCACCATTACCGATATGGTCCGGCTCCAGGCTCACCTGCTGGGCAAGACGTCCCTGACCGGCGCGGCCCTTCAGGCGGCGGACCTCAACGGCGACGGTCAGGTCACCATCACCGATATGGTCCGGCTTCAGGCGTACCTGCTGGGCCGGGGTACCATACAACCCAACTGAGTATGAGGAACCATGCCATGCGAAAGAATATCTCATCTGCCCTGGCGGGCTTTCTGGCAGCACTGCTGCTGTGGTGTCTGCTGCCGGTGACAGCGGAGGCCGCCGGGGCCAGCTTCTCCGGCTCCGGCAGCGTCCGGGCCGGCGACAGCGTCACCGTTACCTTTTCCGTCAGCGGCTCCAATATCCAGGGCATCACCGCTGTGCTGCACTACGACAGCAGTGCCCTGACCCTCACCGGCACCCGCCAGCTCATCGGTGACAGCTGGTCCGTGGACATGAGCGGCGGCAACCTGCTGGCCTATGACCAGTCTCTTAACAACCCCATCAGCGGCAGCTCCGCCGTTCTGGCCGTCACGTTCCGGGTGAAGTCCGGCGTGGCTGCCGGGACCAAGGTCAGCGCCACCATCACCGATATCGTGACCAGCGACGGCAATAGTGACCAGAGTCTCAACGATGCCTCCTGGTCGGCCAGCGTGGCCTCGCCCCCTTCCGGCAACGCCAATCTGTCCGGCCTTTCCTGCGGGAGCTACGCCCTGTCGCCGTCCTTTTCCGCCGGCACAACAGAATACAGCGTCACCGTGCCCTATGATGTGTCCCGCCTGCCTCTGGATTACAGTGCGGCGGACGGCGGCGCCAATGTATCCGTCAGCGGCAACCAGCTGTCCGTGGGCGTCAACACGGTGGTCCTCACCGTCACCGCCGCCAACGGCGCCACCCGCCGCTATACCATTTCCGTTACCCGCCAGCCAGACCCCACGGCGACCCTCAGCAGCGATGCGGATCTGGCGGATCTGACTCCCTCTGAGGGGAAGCTGACCCCGGCCTTTGCACCCAATATCACGGAATATGCCGTGTATGTCCCCTATGAGACCACCAAGCTCTCCCTTTCCGCCACCGCCAAGGACAGCAAGGCCCTGGGTGTTACCCAGCCGGACGCCGCCCTGAAGCAGGGCGACAATGTGCTGACCGTTACCTGCACCGCTGAAGACGGCACCACCCGGGACTATACGGTCCATGTGGTGCGGATGCCTGGCTTTGCCGGGACCCTGCCCCAGATCGGAGAACCGGAGCCGGAGGCCCCCGCGCCGGAGCCTGACGATCAGCAGCCCGGTCCCTTCCGATCCCTGTGGACGGCGCTGTGCGCACCGGTGGATCTGCCCCTGCTGACGGGGCGCTGGGTGCCGCTGTACGCCATCCTGGCTTTGCAGCTGGTGGTTTTGCTGGTGGCGCTGTTCTTTATCGGGCGGTCCGTTGGCATTTCCCGCAGCCGCCGCCGTATCCTGGATCGTCTGGCCCGGATGGAGCAGCCGGAGCCCCAGGAGCCCCAGCCGGAGCCTGAACACGAACCGACTGCCCAACCGGAGGAATCCGCACAGGAGCCTGCACCTGCGGCGTCCGCCCAACCGGAAGCCCCGGAGCCGGAGATTCCGCCGGAGCCCTCGGAACTCCCGGAGGTCCCGGAGCCTGCTCAGCCGGAAGCCCCGGACCCGGCACCCGCCGAGTCGGAACCTGCCCCTGTGGAGTCGGAGACCCCTGCCCCGGAGGCGGAGTCTGCCCCTGTAGAGCCGGAGACCCCTGCCCCGGAGGCGGAGTCTGCCGCACCGGAGGAGCCGGAAACCCCGGAATCCGAGGAAAAGACCCTGGACCGGGAGAGCCTGGACGCCCTCCTGGAGGAAATCCGCAATATGTAAAAAACGGGACGCCAAGGGGCAGCTGTCCATAAAACAGGTTTTGAAAAACAAATACTATGGCAGCTGCCGGACAAGGGTTGCTGACAAAAAGGGGTATGTGCCATTAAGGCACATGCCCCTTTGATTTTGCAGAAGAAGAATAATACCGCAGCTTCCAGGAAATGGAAACTGCGGTATGGGGGGCAAGGCGTACCCTTTCGCGTGCTTAGTCTGTGCGCAAAGCGCTCATGCGTCCGGATACCTCCAGGGCGCTGGTGTCCGTCAGCGGGTTCCCGGCGGCGTGGATAGAGGACAGGCTTGTGAGTTTTTCCAATCCGGCCAGGCTGCGGATCTGATTGTTCTCCATGCGAAGAGACTGAAGCTCTGTCAATCCAGCCAGGGGCGTCAGATCGCTGATTTGGTTATCGCCAATATCCAGGTCCCTCAATTGCGTCAGACCAGCCAGCGGGGTCAAGTCGCTGATCTGGTTATCGGCAACATCCAGGTTCCTCAATTGCGTCAAACCTGCCAAGGGCGTCAGGTCGCTGATTTGATTGTTGGAAATACGCAGGGACTCTAATTGCGTCAGATCAGCCAGGGGAGTCAAGTCATTGAGCTTGCCCTTGATTAAAGTCAGACTGGTTATCTTCGTTATCCGCTCCTGTTGAAGAAGCCAATTCATCAGTTCCTCATCAGCGTGCCCGCCCAGGATGATTATTTTTGTGAACGAATGTGTTTCCATGAGCGATTCTGCCCGAGCCAGCTGTCTTGCCCTGATGGGTGCGATACTGCTTAGTTCGATTCTCAACTGTACGGTACTGCCATAGGTTTTGCATGACACCAGACTATAAACGTTGAACAGATAGAATACTGCCAATATCACCAGAATCACAAGGATGGGATGTGATTTGAGCCCAGAGGACTTTTTCGCCGCCGGGGCCTTGGCCGGAGCGGGCTGGGCCTGCTTCGGCTGCTGGGCTTGCTGCTGCGTCTGCTTTGCCTGTTGGGCCGGTTCCGGCTGCTGCACGCGGACCGTCAGGATCAGGTCGCCGTTTTTGCCGCCGTTTTTGCCGGGGTAGCCCTGCTCCGCACAACGCAGCAGACCGCCGTCCTTCCAGTTGGCGGGGATGGTCACCTCCACGCGCTTGCCGCCAGAGTACCCTGCGGTGATCCGGCAGCCCTGCGCTGCCTGCTCCGGGGTGATGACGATCTCGCGGTTTATGTTTCCGCCGTCCACCCTGGGCGCCTGCTTCTGTTCCCACTCCCGCCGCAGGGCGCGGGTGCTTTTTGCGTTTCGGACCGTGAACGCCGTGGGGTAGCGCTCATAGTCGCAGCTGCCGTCGAACCCGCACTTGGGGCAGACGGTTACATCGCCATATTCCGTTTCACATACCGGGCATTTCCACATAATTGATTTTCCCTTTCAACGCTCCTGCTGTCTTTAGTTCAATTTTTTAGGGTCTCCAGCCGCTGCTTTGCATAGGCATGGCCTTGGTCGGCGGCTTTGCGATACCAGGCGGCTGCCTGAGCTGTATCCTTGGGCACGCCGGTGCCGTTTTCATAGAGACGGCCCAGACTGTACTGGGCGTCGGCGTCACCCTGATTGGCTGCCCTGCGGTACCAGGCCGCCGCCTGGGCCGCATCCTTGGGCACGCCGGTGCCATTTTTATAGCATATGCCCAGATTGTACTGAGCGATGGTCTGGCCCTGTTCTGCCGCCTTGCGGTACCAGCGTGCCGCCTGGGCCAGATCCTTGGGTACGCCTGCACCGGTTTCATAGCAATAGCCAAGATTGCATTGGGCGTCGGCGTAGCCCTGCTCGGCAGCTTTGCGGTACCAGACCACGGCCTGGGCCGCATCCTTGGGTACGCCTTTTCCATTTTTATAGCATACGCCCAGGTTATACTGAGCCGTGGCGTAGCCCTGCTCGGCTGCTTTGCGGTACCAGTCCACGGCCTGGACCGGGTCCTTGGGCACGCCTGCGCCGTCTCTATAGCACACGCCCAGGTTGTTCTGGGCACGGGCGAAACCCTGTTCTGCTGCCTTGCGATACCACTTTATTGCCAGCCTCTCGTCCTTGAGTACGCCGATGCCGTTTTTATAGCAGTAGCCCAGGTTGCACTGGGCACGGGCGAAGCCCTGTTCTGCCGCCTTGCGGTACCATACCACTGCCTGTGCGGGGTCTTTTTCCACTCCGGTACCGGATTCGCAGCAGTAGCCCAGGTTGCACTGCGCCCGGGCAAAGCCTTGCTCGGCGGCTTTGCGGTACCAGGCCGCGGCCTGGGCCGTGTCCTGGGGCACGCCTGTGCCATCGTCATAGCATATGCCCAGGTTGCACTGGGCACGGGCGAGGCCCTGTTCTGCTGCCTTACGGTACCAGACCACGGCCTGGGCGGTATCTTTGGGTACGCCTGCACCGCTTTCATAGCAAACGCCCAGGTTGTTTTGGGCATCAACATCCCCTTGCTCGGCGGCTTTGCGGTACCAGCTTACCGCCTGGGCCGCATCCTTGGGCACGCCGGTGCCATTTTTATAGCATACGCCCAGGTTGTACTGGGCCGTGGCAAAGCCTTGTTCCGCTGCCTTGCGGTACCAGCTTGTCGCCTGGGCTGGGTCCTTGGGCACGCCGGTGCCGGAATCATAGCAATAGCCCAGTTGATTCTGGGCCGGCGCGCAGCCCATCGCGGCAGCCCGCACCAGATATGCAGTCCTCTTTTCCTCGTCCTTCTCATCCAGATATGCCTTATACCACTGCTCCGCCGTTTTTTCGCTGACCGGCGGCTGCTCGGGGGCCTTCGGCTTATTCGGGCTGCTGTTTTTTTCCAATGCTTCCAGCTGCTGCTTCGCGTCGGCGCTGCCCTGCTGGGCGGCCAGGGAATACCACTTCACCGCCTGAGCCGTGTCCTGGGGCACGCCGGTGCCGTTTTTATAGCACGCCCCCAAATTGCACTGAGCCGGCGCATAGCCCTGCTCCGCCGCCCTGCGGAACCACGCTGCCGCCTGTGTATAGTCACGTGCAACGCCTTCGCCCTTGTAACAGCAATAGCCCAGTTGATTTTGGGCTGGCGGATGATCGCGGTTTGCTGCCATCTTAAACCAAATGGCTGCTGCCGCTGGATTTTTCTCGGCCCCCCGTCCCGCCGCAAGACACTGGCCCAAACGAAGCTGCGCCCGTTGGCAATCCTGGCCTGCTGCCTTGCCATATAGTGTCACGGCCCGCTTTATATCCTTGGGTACGCCGCGGCCCTCCTCATAACAGCGGCCCAGCATGTATTGTGCCAGGGCGTACTGCTGGTCCGACGCTTTTTGGTACCACTGCGCCGCCTGGACATCATCCTGCTTGGCGCCGACGCCATAACGGTAGGCGTTGCCCAGCCACAGCTGGGCCTCTCGACTGCCCTGGTCCGCCTTCCGGCGCAGATACATCTCCGCCCCGGCGGCAGAAGGCTCCTCCGTGCTCAGGAGCATCCATTCCATCAGCAGCTGATCCAGCCCCGGCCCCTGCTTCTGCTCCCATTCCCGCCGCAGGGCGCGGGTGCTTTTTGCGCCTGCCACGGCGAAGGCCGTGGGGTAGTGTTCATAATCGCAGCTGCCGTCGAACCCGCACCTGGGGCAGACGGTTACATCGCCGTATTCCGTTTCACATACCGGGCATTTCCACATAAGTAATCTCCCTTATCAGATGTCACTTAGAATTCCAGGACTTCCAGCCGTTTTTCTGCATCCTTGTTTCCTTGTTCTGCTGCCTTACGATACCATCGGATTGCCTCATCCATATCCTTTGGTACGCCCCGACCCTTTTCATAGCATTCAGCCAGGCGGAGCTGCGCCTCAGCGAGGCCCTGGTCGGCGGCGTTGCGATACCAGACTGCCGCCTCGGCGGCATCCTTCCGCACACCGAAGCCTGCGGCCAGATAACGGCCCAGACGGCACTGGGCTTCGGCGTCGCCCTGCTGTGCCGCCCACCGGCACCAGGCCGCTGCCTGCCACATGTCCTGCTCTACGCCGTCGCCGCGTTCATAGCAGAGCCCCAGTGCGCATTGGGCTGCGGCCAGGCCCTGACGGGCCGCACGATCGAACCAATCCGCAGCCTGTTTGTGGTCCTGGTCCACGCCGTCGCCGTTCCAGAAGCGTCTGCCCACCTCATACTGGGCATCTCGGATGCCCTGTTCCGCTCGCTCCAGCAGCAGTTCCAGCTGCTGCTGGTCATAGGCCTGACCGGAGAGCGCCTGGAGCATGTCCTGGGCCGGTTGGCTTCCCTGGCGGGCCGCTAAGCGATACCAATGCAGGGCCTGACGATGGTTCTTCTCCGCACCGACGCCGTACTGATAGCTGGCGCCCAGCCACCATTGGGCCGCCGCATCGCCTGCCTCCGCCTTTTCCCGGAAGCACCGCTCCGCCGCAGTGGCGTCCTTTTTCTGGTGGCTCCCGATAAACCATTCCATCAGCAGCTGATCCAGCCCCGGGCCTTGCTTCTGCTCCCACTCCCGCCGCAGGGCGCGGGTGCTTTTTGCGCCTGCCACGGCGAAGGCCGTGGGGTATTGTTCGTAGTCGCAGGTCCGGTCGTACCCGCAGGCGGGGCAGACGGTGGCTGCGTTGTTCTCTTGGTCACATACCGGGCATTTCCACATAAGCTATCTCCTTTATGAAAAGAGCGACCGTTTTGCCATCTTTCTCAGGGCTGTTTTGGCGTCCTTGTTCCCCTGTTCGGCGGCTTTGCGGTACCAGCGGACGGCCTGGGCGAGATTTCTCTCCACGCCGATGCCCAGATAATAGCAGTTGCCCAGGTTGTTCTGTGCTTCATCAAGCCCCTGTTCGGCGGCTTTTTGGTACCACTGGGCGGCCTGGACGGCATCTTTCTGCACGCCCCTGCCAAGTTCATAGCAGTGTCCCAGCCACCACTGGGCCCGGGCATGGCCCTGCCGGGCGGCTTTTTGGTACCACTGGGCGGCCTGGACCGTATCCTTCTCCACGCCCGAGCCGAAGTAATAGCAGTCACCCAGCCGGTACTGGGCCTGGGCGCAGCCTTGTTCGGCGGCCTTGCGGTACCAGCGGACAGCCTGGGCGGCGTCCTGTTCCGCGCCCCAGCCCCGGGCATAGGCGGTGCCCAGCCACCACTGGGCCGCCGGGTCGCCGCCGTCCGCCAGGCGGCGGAAGCAGCGCTCGGCGGCGGCAGTGTCCTGGGGCGCGTCAAACCACCGCATCACCAGCTCCATCAGGCCTGGGCCCTGCTTCGCCTGCCACTGGCGGGGCGGGGGGCGGGGGGGGGGGGCGGTTGTCACCGCAAAGGCGGTGGGGTATTGTTCGTAGTCGCAGGTCCGGTCGTACCCGCAGGTGGGGCAAACCATTTCTGCGTTGTTCTCTTTATCACATACGGGGCATTTCCACATGGTTTATCTTCTCCTTTACCGGTTTACTGCTTGGAAGCAATGGCCAGGAGTACCACCAGAACGGTTTGCAGCACAAGAAGGAGCGGGACAAGGATGGTGAATTTTTTGTGCTGCGTTTTGTGATGACAAGCACACATGGCCAGCAGCGTCCCCAGGCTGCCGCCCAGCAGAGCCAGCAGCATCAGCGTAAACTCCCGCACACGCCATTGCTGGTGCTGCGCCCGGTATTTGTCCACAGCCATGACCACAAAGGCTGCCGCATTGATCGCCGCCAAGTAAATTGCCAGAATTTTCATAAGAATACCTCGTTTTTCCGATTTGTATTATTTTTCGAAAATAGGCGCGGATATACAAGAATATTATAGCATCAAATGTCGATTATTGGAATAGGGATAACCGCGCTGTGCGCAAAAAATGAGCCCTGCACAAGGCACCGGAATCCGGGCGTTTTGCGAAAAAATTGCAGAAAAAGGGAATGGGCTATTCCCTTTCCCGGGGTTCCGTGTTACAATAAAAATGTTTAATTGTCGGAACGGCGTCCGCGTCGGGCGGCACGCCCGTAAAAGATAGAAGGAGGACACACAGCCATGAATCTCGGGGTGGATCTGGGAAGCACCTACTCCAGTTTCTCGACCTATGACATAGTCAACAAAAATGTAGAATTATGCAAGCCGGTCATGAGTGAGCCGGAGGCCATCCCCTCCATCGCCTGCCTGAATGACGACGGGAAAATGCTCACCGGCTATACCGCACGCAAATATATACAGCTGGACGACCCCTCTGCCCGGACGTTTTCCGCGTTCAAAATGCTGCTGACCGAAAGCAACGAAAAACTGCTGCAGGAGCGGGGGTTTGGCACCGACTATACGCCCAGCGCTGTGGCGGAGACATTTTTGCGCGATCAGGTGAATAAGATTCTCAGCAGTCATGCCGATCCGGGAGTGGACAACCTTGTGATCTGCGCGCCTGAGGTGTGGACCACCCAGAGCGCCGTGCGCCGGGGCCAGTTGGATGGGCGCACCATCCTGCGGGACATCTGCTCCCGTATTCCTGGCGTAGACTGCGACCGTATCCGCATCGTCAGCGAGCCTGCCGCCGCCAGCGCATATTTTGCCTATCAATACCGCCGCGCGGTGGGGTCGAATTTTAACGGCTGTCTGCTGATCGTGGATTACGGCGGCGGTACGCTGGACCTGACGCTGACGGAGGTGCATCCCCAGGACGCGTCTGTGGAGATCAAGGTTCTATTCCGCACCGGCGCCGGAGAAAACGTTCAGGGCCGCACCGGCAACGCCGGCATCGCCTATATGGAGCATGCCGTGCACCTGGCGCTGGAGGAGGGCGGATGCGATCCGGCGGAGCTCCTTCCCTGCCGCCCCGAATTCCGGAAGGCGGTGGATGTTCTGGAGGACAGGCTCATGGAGCAGATATCTCCGAATACCCCCGATCAGGCCGGAAGCATGGGAGAGGATTATCGGAAGCTGTGGGATACCGTGGACGAGTGCGGTGCGGACCTGTCCGACCTGCTGAACAACGACGAGACGTTTGCCGCCATACGATATGGGGGAAAAAGATATCCCGTCACCTATGCGCATCTCATGCGCGCGTACAGAGCCGTGGTGGAGCCTGAGCTGGGCAAGTGCCTTCAGGAGACGGCCGACTGGATGAGGGCCCGCAGATACGATTACAAAAACCCCAACACCGACGCCTTTCATATCGTTCTGGTGGGAGGGTTCGGCAAGTTTCTGCTGGTGCAGAAGCAGGTGGAGTGGTTTTTCCACCGCCCCAATACGGGCGATCGCCGGTTTCAGCACGGCCTGGGTCAGGACCGGGAATACGCCGTGTCCAAGGGAGCAGCTCTGCTGGCTTCCGGCGTGATGACCATCCGGCGCACCGCGCCCTTCGGTATCGGTATCTATTCCGAGGCCGATGACAGGCTGCACTATGCCATCATGTTCCGCCAGGAGTTCAAGCCCGGTCAGGAGCACTGGATCCGAGTCGGCGGCCCGGATACGCCGCCGGTGAAGTTCGTGAACAGCGAGAATACCATCCCTCAGCTGCTCATCGGCTCCGATGAGAACCCTCAGGCAGGCACGATCCTGCCGCTGCTTCCGGCCATGTGTCAGCGGATCACCCGGGCCTACGCACAGATGGATGAGTATTATCGGACCAGGTTCCCCGGCCATTACCCGATCCCGCTTCACAACATCGGCTTCAGTATGGACGAGTCCGAGGTGGTGTCCCTGCTGCTGCGCAGCGTGGATATGAACGGTAAGCCGCTGCTGACTCTTCCGCCTGTTGAGTTGGCCAGCTACAGCCAGATGTTCGGCCTGGCGGAGGCGCGGACCATCGACAATTCCGGGAGGAAGAAAAAATGAGAATGGAGACAGTTCGGAGCGATATCACCAAGTTTGAACATTCCGCGGCCCTTTCCTTGAACGATATTCTTGGAACGGTGCAGGATCTGAGTGATGATATTCGTCGGGAGTGCGGCCATGCTATAGAGGACTGTCAGCCGGAGGACCTGTCCGAACTGACCAGCAAATTGATCTGGCTCTGCAATTTGTCCGCCAAGATCGCTGACCGCCATGCGGATGCCCTATCCGGCGAGGGCCGTTGGGGCCGGCTGCAGAGTAAGCTCTCCGCGCTGCAGGAGCAGGCCGGCGCATATCAGCAGACCGAGACCAGGCTGCGCCAGCTGCAGACCCAGGTGGACCAGCTGGAGCAGGACGCATCGCGGCAGCAGGAAGCTCTGCACCGGATACAGCGGCTGACGGAGCAAAAGGAAGGGCTGGAGCGCCGCCTGAGGATGGCGTCGCAGACCGATCCCCGGCAGATACAGGCCGAGATCGAGCGGTTGTCCGGGCAGCTGAATACCCGGCAGGCCGAGATAACGCAGCTGCTGGGCCGCCAGGCAGATTTGCAGCGGCAGACTGCCGCGCAGCAGAGCCAGCTGACCGATTTACAGCAGCAGATCGACAGCGCCGAACCGGCGCTTCGACAGGTGGAGGATCAGGTTCGCCAGCAGAAGGAACGGTTGGGCACGATGGCCGCGAAAAAAGCGGAGCTGGTCCGGTGCCAGGAGGACCTGGAGAGCAGCCGGGAGAAATATGACGTTTTGCAGCGGGAGCTGGAGGATAGACAGAGGCAGCTTCAGAATTTACAGCAGGAACAGAGCGCCTTGGAGCTTAGACATGAGACGCTGAAGGATCAGCTGTCCAAGCTCGACCCGGAGGTCCAGCGCCTGCGCAGCGAGAACGAGATGCTGGCCAGGCATTCCGGCGACCTGGCGGTGGAAGAACAGAAGCTGGAAGGGGAGAATAGCCGGCTGGAGGAGGATAACCGGAAGAAGAGCTGCCAGGTGGATCAGCGGCGACAGAGCAATGAGGTGCTGCAGCAGCAAAACAATGAGCTCCAGGACCAGGTCCGGGAGCAGGAGCGGCGGCTGATCCGGCTGCAAACAGTGGAGCAGCCGCAGCTGGAAGCGCGGCTGAGGGAGATTCAAGGCAAGATCAACGACTGCATCGGACGTTTCGCGTCTCTGAACGACCAGATCCACGAGGCGGAGGACCAGCAGTCAGAGGCTGTGGAAACGTTGAGTCGTCTGACCGGCCAGCTGCAGGAGGCCAAGGCCCATCGGGAGGAGGCCCAAAGACAGAAAACGGAGATCACACAGAGACTGGCCAGCACCAGCGCCGACGCGGAAAGCCTCCAGCGAGAGATTGCCCAGATATCCCGTCTGCTGGAGGAGGAAAATAAGAAGGATCTGCAGGATGTGCTGGAGCAGCAGCGCAGTCGTCTGGCTCTGTGCAGGAATCAGCTGGCCCAACAGGAAATGGACCTGGCTGCCAAGGAGGAGGCACTGAAGGATACCGCCGCCGAGCTGGAGACCGTGCAGACGAAAAATGCCCAAAAAACGGCACAGCTTCAGCAGCTGGATCAGGAGTATCGCCAGGCCAGGCAGGAGGCCGACGCGCTGTCGCGGCAGGACCGGCAGCTGGCTGAAGTGGCGGAACGGCTCAAGCAGATGCGGGACGTAGCCGACGCACTGCGCGGAGACAGCGGCCTGCTGGAGCCTATGTATGACCGGGAGCCCTTTGCGCTGGACGACGTCCTTCAGTCGGGCTTCCAGCAGGCGGAAACCGCCATCTCCGGCCTGCGCCAGGCTATTGTCAGTTATCAAGAGATTTGCGGCGGCAGCCATACGGATTAAGGAGGAAAAGTTATGAATACATGTATCGTATGCGGCGGCTCTTTCCAGCCGCAGTCCAACTGCCCCTACTGCAATTTTCCGGAGATCACGGTGCTGGGCGACAAGGCTGTACTTGATGAGATGGCCGCAGGCTATAGAAAGGATTACCTGGCCGATATCCGTCTTGGCGTGATGTACACTATGTGGAAGGCGGACGGCGACACACTGACTGCTGACCGGGAGGGATGCGAGCTCTTCGCGGACGGCTCTGCCGTCCAGGGAGCGGATATTTGGTGCGACCGTCAATTGGCGCGCCAGCCGGATGGCGACAGGGTCGACGTCCGCCTGGTGGTGGAAAAGGCCGGCCAGCGCCGGATCATCCCGGTGTCCGTACCCAACCTGAAGCAGCCCCGGCTGCAGCAGATCGGTCTGCGTCTGTGCGAAAAGCTGCATGTCCGTGTGCTGCTGCGCAATGGCATTCAAACGGTCGAGTCCCAGCCGGTCTCGCTGGTCGGCGCTCAGGGGTAAGGGAGGAGTTTCCCTTGTTGTTTTCTTCCCGTAAGCCCCTGTACTTTGTGTTTCATGACCGGAGCGAACGCTACTTTCAGGACAGCACACTGCAGCTGACTTTCTCCGAATGGCTGTGGCTGACGCTGCGTAAGAGGGGTTATTCGAATATTTACTTTGTGGATCTGGATGACACCGGCCGCCCGGTATTGACTCTGCGGGACCGGGACACCTGGCGGGGGTATAACCCCGGCGGCATTTTCTCCGTTATGGAGGAGTACCGGGGGCGGCCGCTGCGCCGGGTTATGGGCGATAAGGAGTTCCTGCGCCTGTGGAACCGGATATATGACGGACCTGGAGACTGTGCCTATGTATTTTCTGCGCAGGCATTCTCACGGCTTGCCTCCGTCCGCCGGCCAAAGGACGTGGATGGGCTGCTGGACCGCATGGCGCGGCAGGAGCGCCCGGACGCTCTTATTCTGACCGGGCCCATGGACATGGAAGCCTCCGACCTGGACGCTTATTTGAATCCCCACGGAATCCTGGCCTATCTCTCGCCCACGGGGCGAAGCCTTTGCCAGGCTGCTGCCGATCTTCTTCAGCGGGAGCAGGACGTCTGCTTTTTTGAAAAGCTGAAAGAGCGGCTGGGCGATCAGTTTATTGAGCTTGGCCGTCCCACCTACGGGCGGCTGCTGTCCATGCTGCGGTGCGTCCGGTTTGCGCTGGGTGAAAGCCGGGACGAGGATACTTTGGAATTTTACGCCCTGCTTTTGCTGCGATGGGTACACATGCGCACCGTAAAATCATACTGCAAGGGCCTGTTTTCCGATCTGCCAAAGCCGGTCACTTGTGCCGGAATGTATGCGCTGCTGTGCCGGGATAGAGCGGAGAAGCTGCGCGAATGCGCCGCTATGCTGCGGCGCACGGCACCGGACATGCTGTCTTCCGCGCAGATGCTGGAGAAGAAGTTCGGCCCGCTGCCGCAGGAGGTGCTGGACCAGTGCTGGATCTCGGTGCGGGAGCCCAGCCTGGACAAGCTGCTGAGCTTTCAGCTGCCCCACATCTCCAGCCAGACAGAGGATCCTGTGTTTCAGATCTGCCCGGTGGACCCGGGCGACTGGTATCTGATGCGGCGGCGGCTGCGCAGTCCCCGCCTATGTCCTCCGCCAAAGGAGCGTATCGGCTGGATCGATCGCTTTTTGGATGTGCTCAACACCGCCGGCGCCCACGGCGACAGCCGCACCGTCCGGCGCACCGTCCGGGTCCTGCTTCGCTGCGGAAGGCGACTGTATGCACCCGGCAAGGACACAAACTTTGAGGCTCTGGGGGCATACCTCGCCAGTTCCCGGGAGTACTTTGAAATGGAGCGGAAGCAGGCGGGTCTGCCCCCTGAGAAATTGGAGGACTGCCGCCGCCTGCTGCGGGAGCAGGATCGGCTGTTCTGGTCTGTGGCCGATACCGACCCGCTGGATCTTCAGAGTGCAGTGGAGCGGGCCAAGGAACAGGGCCATAACAAAGCCGACGCTTTGCTGAAGGGCTTCTCCTACTTTACCTGACGCCTGGCGCACGGGGCGCCGTTTCGCCTGTCATATAACGACCAACCACATAGAAAGAGAGGATCACTGTACATGAAACCCAAAGAAAAACCGCGCAAAACCGGCAGTTCCCTTATGGATGCCCTGGGCCTGGGCAAAAAGAACAAATCTGAGGTCACCCCAGGGCAGACGGCCACCAGCAACCGCGAGACCGGAGCCGAGGTCATCAGCATCCTGCGCAGCATCGACTTTGCCCATGGCAGATTGCAGAGCATGGCCGATGAAGACAGCTATCGCACTATGAGCCTAGTCCGCGACGCAGCGGTCAAGGCTTTGATGGACGCGCCCACCATTTTTGACAAGGTAGAGGGCATTGGGGAGACCATGGCATATGCAGCCAAGGCGTGGAAAACGGCCGTTCAGGACGGGCTGCCCAACAAGGCTGACTGCGCCATGAAGGCCATTGCCACTGGTGCCACTCGTCTGTGGAGCAACATTCCCGAGGATAAGGAAGAGGAGCGGGACGCGATCCTGAAGCGGCGTGAGCAATACATAGAAAATTACAAGATCGCCATCCAGCTCAACGAGACCATCGACCGCCTCCACCGGAGCATTGCTGGCATCCAGCAGGAGATAGACAAAAAACGGGAGGCTGAGAAAGCATTTGCCGCAGAGGTGAAGGAAATGGCAAAGACCCCCGAGGGGGAGGCCCGGTTTGCAAGAAGCTATGCCGCCATCGGCAATGTAGGCATTCTGGATGGTGAGGACCGGGAATTTGGCATTCGTCTGCGGGAGAACCGCATCAATTCGCAGAGCATTGCCATGCTGAAAAATCAGTTTGCCAGCGATCGGACACAGCTGTCCGCCGCCCGGCAGCAGCTGGAGCCTGTGCTCCTGAGGCTGAAGAAAAATCCCGATCTCTCCGGCCTGGAGCCGGCGGGGAGGGTTGCCGGTATCCTCCGGGAAATGGAGGACGAGCAGGCCCATGTCATCAGTGTGGCAAAGATCATCAACACCAAAATGAACGACAGCATTTCCCGGATGGAAGCCATCATGAACAGCAGCGACGCTCAGGAGCTCCAAGCTGACGACCAGTCATACCTGACTGCCATTCTCCGCGGAAATAAGATTTCACCGCAGGACAAGGCTGTTATCGAGGCTGAGCGCCAACGGCTTCAGCGCGAAGAGCTTCAGCGGCAGCGGGACGAGGCCGCCGAAAAGGAGCGCCTGGCGCAGCAGGCCAAGCTGAACGAGGTGCTGGCCAATACGGCGGAAAGCGTTCAGGAGAACACAGCCGAGGATGAAAACGCCCAGCTGAACTTCGATGTGCTGTAACAAGGAAAGGAAGTGTGCACCATGTCATTTATGGATGAGATGAAGAACGTATTCTCCAAGAAAACACCGGAGCAGATCTACGTTGAGTCCGTGCTCAAGGAGATCCGCCAGCGCGACGACCTGATCAAGACGGTGTCCCAGATGTCCAGCCAGCTGGACCACTGCCAGAGGGCCTTTGACAACGCCATCCGCATTTCCCGCATCAATGCCCTGCGCCGCCGCCAGGCGCACCTGAGCGACGCCGGTGAAAAGGAGCGGATCCGCGACGCCGTGGTGGGTCAGCTGGCGGTGCAGGAGGCCAAGTTTGATGTAAATTCCATTGTCACGGCCCAGGATATGGAGATCGCTATGAAGAAGCTGGGCGGTATCCTGCGCCAGATGTACCGGATGGATCACAACGTTTCCGTGACCAAGAAGGACCTGAAGGAGGCCCGGAATCTGCAATTTGACAACACGGTGGAGCCCATCGCCTTTTCCGAGCGGGCCGCCCTGGTGGATGAGCGCTTTGTGGAGCGCATTATCCAGGGGGAATCCATCGCGGATTGCCTGCAGGCGGTTCCTGTGGGGTCCACAGGGCCGCTGGAGTCGGATATGGGTCCCATCAATTTTGAGCCGCCTGCCGGCGGGGCCACAGCCGAGGACCTGAAGATCCTGCAGGATCAGACCGGCCAGGACTGGTAAGTCCTGCACGCGTCAGGAGGAGTAGTATGAATATTCAGAACATCAACCGTCTGAACAACGAATACCGCGCGTATATCTATGAGGCGGAGTCTCACCGCATTACCCGGGCGGGGGTAGCCAGCCGGGAGGAGGGACTCAGCTACCAGCGGGCCGCCCAGATCTGCGGCCAGCTGGCCAGCATGACCACCGGCTCCGAGGCACAGTATTGGGTGGACAATCAGTCCCGCTGTGAGGCAAAGATGCGCCAGATCTGGGCCGAGCTGAACCCCAGGGAGCCGGTCAAGGAGACGCCCGCTGCCAAGCCTGCCGCCAGGCCCGCCGCCAAAAAGACCGACGTTCCCCAGGAGACTGTAGACCATTGGTATAAGCCCGATCCCGGTTATGGCTTCGATCAGGTATCCGGCATGGAGGAGGTCAAGCACCTGCTGTCTGACTGCGTCCGGGACATCCGCATGGATGCCCTGAACGAATATATGGGCGTTCCCACGGTGCAGTCCTTCTTTTTCTATGGACCTCCCGGCTGCGGCAAAACCTTTATCATCAAGGCCTTTGCCCACGAGCTGATGCAGCAGGGATATAAGTTCATGTCCCTGTCCAGCGCAGACATCCACAGTAAGTTTTCCGGCGAGGCGGACAAGATCGTGGAGCGGGCTTTCAAGGAGGCCGTGGACAACGCCCCGTGCATCCTGTTCATGGACGAGGTGGACGGCGTGTGCCAGAACCGCAATCTGCCCAACCTGTCCGACTTCAACATGCAGCTGACCACCACATTCCTTACCGCCTACAACGATCTGGAGCGGGCCAATAAGGAGCGCAAGTCCGTTATCTTTATCGGGGCCACCAACTATCCTGCCAACGTGGACGCCGCCATGCTGGACCGCGTGGAGCTGGTGCAGATCCCTCTGCCGGACGACGAGGTCCGCCGCCGGGCCTTCGAGGACAAGCTGGGCTGCGTGACCCAGCTGGAGGACGGCTTCCGGTGGTCCGATATGGCCGAGACCACCGAGGGCTATAACCAGCGCGACATCAACCGCATCGTCACAAAGCTGAAGAAGCTCATCCGCACCAGCGTGGCCGACGGCTGCGCCGACGGACAGATGGCTGTGGAGCGGCTGAAAAGCGGCGACTTCCGCACCACCAGACAGCTGTTCGACCAAGCCCTGGCCTCCTATACGCCCACGCCCAAGGACGATATCGAGCGGCAGCTCAATGAGTTCGAGAAGCAGATGAATGCTCTGTGAGCTCAGCCGGAGGAAGAACGCCATGAATGAATCGGATATGCTCCAGTGGCTGGAGGAACTGGTAGAGATCCCGCCGGAGGAGGACGCCGCATTGAACGAGCTGCCCGACAGCTTTATCTGGCGCCGTCCACTGACCCGGATGACCGCCCTGACGGACCCGTCGTCCCTTGGGCTTCCCGCGTTTCGGGGCGCGGTATTTGCCGGCCCTGCGGGCAACGGCAAGCACACCCTGGCCCGTGCGCTGCTGGCCACGCTGTGGCGCAGCCGGTACATTGAACGCGACCAGGTGAGCCTGTTCTGGCTTACCCCCGATCAGCTTCCGGAGGGCCTGGACGCCGCTGGGTCGGCAGAGCTGATGGGCAAGCTGTTTGAGGAGGTTTCCACCCCGGATGAAGACGTCAGATTTGGCGTTATCGTGCTGGACCGGCCGGAGCATTATCCCCATGCGCAGATACTGATGAGCCGTGTTGCCCGGGAGGTAGCCGACCTGGAGGGACAGAATGCCGTGATCTGCATCACGGAGGATGAGTCCGTCATTCCATCCGCTATGCGGGGACTGCTGATGCTTTGCCGCTGCCCCAACCCCGGCCCGCGCCAGCGCCGGATGATCCTGGAGGAGGGACTTCGGTGGACGACGCCGTCTCAGCAGACCATCACGCTTTCTCCCGAGGGCATCACCGTGGAGGAGTTGACCGCCCGGACTGAGGGCCGAAGCTGCGCCGAGCTGCGTGCCCTGCTGCTGATGCTGCGGTCAGAGGCGGTATCCTTTGACCTGGGGCAGGGCCGATCGGTCCAGGTCCCGCTGCCTCAGGACCTTCTTCTGGACATGCTGGAGCTATACGGGCAGACCGCCGTACCCGCACAGACCGTTCCCGTGCAGCAAGTAGTTAGGCCCGTGATCTCACCCTCCTATTTGGGCAACACGACGCCGGTTCAAAAGCAGCCCGAGGATATGGACGCGTCGGAGTACAAAGCGCATTTGCTTAACTGCCTCAACCAATAAATCCCTATCTCACCAACGAGAGGAGTGCGTATTGATGCACAAATCGCTGCCCAATACAACGCGGCAAGCCGGGAAACGGTATTGCCAGAATGATAAGGTCCGCATTACCCAACGCCAGGAGCACACGGACCACGTTTCCAACGTACAGGGTAAAGTCCTGTGCAGCTTTGGCTTTGTCCATCACCCTCGGCTGCGGGCCGTCTTGCTGGGAGACCAGACCGTCATTACAGATTACGCCTGCGACTGCTATGAGTACAACGACAACTCCGACTTTTGCAGCCACTGCGCCGCCCTGGCCATGCGGGCCTTTGGCGAAGGCGAGCTGGTATACCAGCAGAAGACCGGCCTTCCCGGCGGCTCAGACTCCGCTCTTGAGCAGAAGTCGGAGGCTGACCGCGTGATCGTTCTGTCGGACGGGCAAAACGACGAGGGACAGCGCTGCGTACAGGGGAAGGTCCTGTGCAGCTTCGGCTTTGTCCACCATCCCCGGCTTCGGCTTCGCGCCAGTGAAGTCACGGATTACACCTGCGACTGCTATCGCTTTTTTGAAAGCAGCGCCTTTTGCCCCCATTGCAGGGCGCTGCTGACCCAGGTGTTGGGACAGGACAAGCCCGCCGCGCCGGAATCGGAGGCTCCTGCGCTGGAGATGGAGTGCCCTGTGTCGGCGGCAGAACCGGCTGCGCTGGGGACAGAGCCCGATTTGCCAATGACGGAGTCTGCCGCACCGGAGGAAGAAGCTGCTGCGCCAGCGGCGGGACCTGCTGCACCGGAGGAAAAATCTGCCCCAGAGGATGCGCTGCCTGTGTATACGCCTCCTGCCTGGGACGGCTGCCCTCGGACCATGCGGATCCTGTTCGGGCATGCGCTGGGGGACGGAGCGCCTGTGTGTTGGTATCCCAATGATACGGCGCGTATCTTCCATCCCAATATGGGGATCATCGGCACCATGGGCACCGGCAAGACGCAGCTGACTAAGTCTCTGGTAACCCAACTTTGCCGCCAGCAGCCCAACAACTTCGACGGCCATCCCTTGGGCATCCTGATCTTTGACTACAAGGGGGATTATAACGAGACAAAGCCTGATTTTGTGCAGGCCGCCGGCGCTCGGGTGCTCAAGCCGTATCATCTGCCCTTCAACCCCTTCTCACTGCAGGGCGTGCGCCGCAAGCCCCAGCTTCCCATCCACACGGCCAATGCCTTTACGGATATCATCGCCCGGATCTATGGGTTGGGGCCTAAGCAGAGCGCCACGCTGCTGCGCTGCGTCGTCAGCGCCTATCAGAGCTGCGGCATCGAATCCTCCGACCCGTCCACCTGGGACCGCACCGCGCCAACCTTTGAACAGGTATATCAGGTGTATGTCGACGATGAATCCATCAAGAAAAACGACTCGCTGTATGCCGCCATGGACAAGCTGTTTCAATTCCAGGTGCTGGAGGGCGATCCCGACCGCACATCCTCCCTGTTCGGCCTGCTCCGCGGCGTTGTGGTGATAGATCTGTCCGGTTATGATACCGATATCCAGAATCTCATCGTGGCCATTACGCTGGAGCTGTTCTATTCCCAGATGCAGAACACCGGGTCCAGCCAGGCCGATCGGGATTTCCGCCAGTTGACCCGGTTCATTCTGGTGGACGAGGCGGACAACTTCATGTCGCAGAATTTCCCCGCCCTCAAGCGCATTATGAAGGAGGGCCGCGAGTTCGGCGTGGGCACCATCCTGTCCACGCAGTTCCTGCGTCACTTTGGCTCCGGAGACGACGACTATTCCAGCTATATCCTGACGTGGGTAGTCCATAACGTGTCCGATTTGAAGCGCTCGGACATTGACTTCATGTTCAAGAGCTCCGCTGACCCGGAAGTATCGGAGCAGCTGTATCAGGGCATTAAGGCCATCGGCAAGCATCAGAGCATAGTCAAGGCCGGAAATGCTGCCGCGACGGCTGTACAGGATATGCCCTTCTGGCAGATCGCCGGCGATGAGGAACAGAGCTATCTACCCCCGTGTGAGATTTCCGAAGCGTAAAAATTCTCCGCAATGTGAAAAGCAGCCATGAGCGATATAGCCGCCGTGCTATCGTACTTGTGGCTGCTTTTTCTCTGCCTGCCGTTTGTTTCCCGTTTTTCGTCTGCCTGCCATTGTGCACAGGCTATCGAGTACGACCTTGTGGGCTGCATTCCCACGGATAAGCTGCTAAAAGCGGAACAGGCATGACCGAGATCATGCCTGTTCCAGGAAATTTGAATTTTACTGTCTTATCAGCAGGGACGCCGCGTCCCGTTTTTTATACGTTTGATTTACCGCTCCATAATGGGGTAACCCTGGGCCCGCAGCGCCTCGTACATCTCCTGCACATGGGCGGCGTCCCGGGTCTCCACCAGCAGGTGGACCACACAGGAGCCCACGGGAGCCTTCAGATTGCCCCGCTCGTGGTTTACCTCCAGCACATTGACGCCCATATCGGATACGATGTTCAACAAGGTGGCCAGGGTTTTGGGCTGGTCGGGCAGAACGGTGGCGAAGTTGGCGGTGCGCCCGGCCTTGGCCAGCCCCCGGGTGATGATGCGCTCCAGCATGGTCACGTCTACGTTGCCGCCGGACAGCAGGGCGCACACGGTCTTGCCCCGCAGGTCTACCTTGCCGTACATGGCTGCGGCGATACCCACGGCTCCGGCGCCCTCAGACACCAGCTTCTGTTTTTCCAGCACAGAGAGAATGGCCCCGGCGATTTCCGTCTCGCTGACGGTGACCACCTTGTCCACATACTGGCGGCACATCTCGAAGGTCAGGTCGCCGGGGGTCTTGACCTGGATGCCGTCGGCGATGGTGTGGACGCTGGGCAGGGTCAGAATGTGTCCGGCCTCCAGGGAGTCCACCATGCTGGCGGCTCCGGCGGCCTGCACGCCGATGACCTGGCAGGAGGGCTTCAGATGCTTCACGGCATAGGCCAGGCCCGAAATAAGCCCGCCGCCGCCGATGGGTACCAGGATCACGTCCACATCCGGCAGCTGCTCCAGAATCTCCAGGCCGATGGTGCCCTGTCCGGCCATGACCCGATAGTCGTCAAAGGGATGAATAAACGTCAGCCCCTGCTCATCCCGCAGGCGCACAGCCTCGGCATAGGCATCGTCATACACGCCGTCCACCAGCACCACATTGGCCCCGTAGCTGCGGGTGGCCTGGATCTTGGAAATGGGGGCGGCGGCAGGGATGCAGATGGTGGCGGGGATGTGCATATCCCGGGAGGCAAAGCCCACGCCCTGGGCATGGTTGCCCGCGGAGCAGGCGATGACGCCCCGGCGCTTCTCCTGGTCGGACAGGGTGGCGATCTTATAGTATGCGCCCCGCAGCTTGAAGGCCCCTGTCTTCTGCAGGCAGTCCGCCTTCAGATAAAAGTCGCAGTCCGGCACCAGGCCCGGCGCGTGCAGCACGGGAGTCTGATTGATGACGGGAGAGAGCACCCGGCGGGCGTCCTGGAGCATTTCCATAGAGATCATATGATTGCCTCCTTGGTTTTGTTGTATATACAAAAAAGTATTTTTTGTGCTTGTGCCGTGTACTATAATGATAACCTCTACGGGAGAAAATGTCAATTCCCCTGTTGCTCCCGGGGCAAAATTTTTCGCTCCCGGGAAATGAAAAATAAGAACGGCGGGATGCGGCGGTGACTTAGGAAAACATTGAAGCAAGGAACGGTGTAGCTTAACGGCTATGCCGTTCTTTGCTCTTTTTTACTTGTGTTGCGGGCATTTTCGATTGCCCGTGTGAAGTCAAATGCACCGATGAAGTTATAGACGATGGTGATTTCCCGCGTTCTGGATTTCTTGTCAACATGGGAAACTTCGATCCTGTCAATGAAAGCACGGAGAACAGCCGCGTCAAGCTCCTGCAAATCCGTGTACTTCTTCACGGCAGCGATAAACGCCTTGACATTGGTTTTTTGCTGCTCCTGCTGCTTCAGATCCTTGCGCAGGACTTCTGCCATTGATTTCAGGTTGCTTTGTTCCAACTCGTAGTCATGGGACATTTTGATAAAACGTTCATCTGACAGCTTGCCAATCACGTTGTCCTCATACAGTCGGGAGATAATGCGGTCAAGCTTGGCAATTCGCGTGTCCGCCTTTGCCAGCGTTTCACGCTTCCGAACAAACTCTGCATCTCTGTCCCGCATATCGCTCTCGGCAGCGTCCTGAATGAACTCCGCTTCATGCTCTGAAACATAGGAGATTGCTTCCCGCAGATTTCGCAGAACAATTTCATGCAGCACGACATTCTTGATAGAATGGGTCGTGCAGAGATCCTTGCCCTTGCGGTAGGTGGAGCAGATGAAGTATTTCTGGTTCTCCGCAAAGTTGGTAGCGCGGCATTGATACATTTTGCCGCCGCACTCTGCGCAATACAGAAGCCCGGAGAACATACCCATTTCACCCATCTTGGTAGGACGGCGACGCGCCTTGCGAATGTTCTGAACAATCAGGAACACGCTTTCTTCGATGATCGGCGGCTGGGTGTTCTCGAAGATCACCCAATTCTCAGGATCATTCCAGATTTTCTTCTTGCTCTTGTAGGACTTCTTTGTGGTCTTGAAGTTTACTGTATGCCCCAGATAGTCTACGCGCTCCAAAATGCGGGAAACCGTTTCATTTGTCCATTTGTACGGGTCTGCTGTCGGCTTGTTGCTGGTCGGCAGACCTTTCGCATGGCAATAG
>ENA-ORRL01000072-ORRL01000072.1-human-gut-metagenome-genome-assembly--contig:-NODE-72-length-119051-cov-26.675224_pt1 | contig 119051 bp, 108 predicted proteins | sample MGYA00242175_ERZ509134 | MGnify/ENA primary metagenome ERZ509134 (study PRJEB26280, sample SAMEA2338660) | human gut metagenome | biome: human gut; feature: human-associated habitat; material... | reverse complement strand
CCACCGGCAACTACTGCCGCGGCGGCGCCTTCAACTCCAAGCTGCTGGCCTGCGAGTCCGTGGCCATCCTGCCCCAGGATATGTCCAAGGAGCGGTTCGACTGGCTGAAGTCCATCGCCGGTCAGATCATCGCCACCCCCGGCTGCGAGTCCAACGTCAAGGAGATCTTCGACAAGACCTGGGAGCTGAAGAAGGACCCCACCATGATGATCTTCAACCAGTTCGCCGAGATGGGCAATCCCCTGTGGCACTACAACGTCACCGGCTATGCCCTGGCCGAGCTGTTTGAGGCCGTGAAGAAGCCCGGCCAGACCTTCGCCGGCGCCTGCTTTACCTCCGGCTCCGCCGGCACCATGTCCGCCGGCGATCTGCTGAAGGAGCGCTATCCCCACCTGAAGCTGGCCGTGGGCGAGGCGCTGCAGTGCCCCACCATTCTGGACAACGGCTTCGGCGGCCACCGCATCGAGGGCATCGGCGACAAGCACATCCCCTGGATCCACAACGTGAAGAACACCGACATGGCCATCGCCATCGACGACGAGGACTCCCAGCGGCTGCTGCGCCTGTTCAACACGCCCGAGGGCAAGACCTATATGAAGGACGAGCTGGGCATGAGCGACGAGGAAGTGGAGAAGATGGCCTGGCTGGGCATCTCCGGCATTGCCAACGTCCTGTGCTGCATCAAGATGGCCAAGTATTATGAGCTCACCGAGAACGACGTGGTGGGCACCGTCCTCACCGACTCCGCCGTCATGTACCAGTCCCGCATCGACGAGCTGAACCAGCTCCACGGCGCATACAACGCCCACGAGGCCGCCATGGACCATGCCCGCCATATGCTGGACCTGAAGACTGACAGCATGCTGGAGCTGACCTATACCGAGCGTAAGCGCGTCCACAACCTGAAGTATTACACCTGGGTGGAGCAGCAGGGCATGAATGTGGAGGACCTGAACGCCCAGTGGTACGACACCAAGGGCACCTGGGATGCCGTTCACGCCCAGGCCAAGCAGCTGGACGAGCTGATCAACGAGTTCAACGAGGCCACCGGTCTGCTGAAGGCTCTGTAAGCCATCCCCTGCATAAACCAGCGCCGCAGGGGCGGGACCTCCGTCCCGCCCCTGCGTTTTCCATTTCATATAAAGGAGACGACCGACTATGAAAAACGTGAAATACGGCAAATGCGTCCGCTGCGGCAAGACCTATGAGGCCCGGCCCGACCTGACCAGCTGTACCTGCGGCGGCATTCTGGACATCGTGTACGACTATGACTATATCAGGTCCGTTCTGACCAAGGAGAAGCTGGCCCGGCGGGAAAACCGCTCCATGTGGCGCTATCGGGAGCTGCTGCCCGTGGAGGAGACCACCCCCGACACCCCCCTGCGGGTGGGCTGGAGCCCCCTGTATGAGGAGCCTAACCTGGCCCGGCTCCTGGGCCTCCGGAAGCTGTGGATCAAGGACGACGGTCAGAACCCCACCGCCTCCCTGAAGGACCGGGCCAGCGCCATGGCCGTGGCCAAGGCGTATGAGGCCGGAGCCAGGACCATCGCCTGCTCCTCCACCGGCAACGCCGCCTCCTCCCTGGCGGGCAATGCCGCCGCTGCGGGCTTCAAAACCTATATTTTCGTGCCCGAGCGTGCTCCCAAGGGCAAGGTGGCCCAGCTGATGATCTTCGGGGCCAATGTCATCTCCGTAAAGGGCAACTACGAGGAAACCTTCAAAATGTCCGCCCAGGCCATCGAGAAATACGGCTGGTACAACCGCAACGCTGCCATCAACCCCTACCTCTCCGAGGGCAAGAAAACCGTGGCCCTGGAGATCGCCGAGCAGCTGAACTGGGAAATGCCCGACTATCTGGCCATTTCCGTGGGCGATGGCTGTACCATTGCCGGCGTGTGGAAGGGCTTCAAGGACCTGTACGCCATCGGCTTCATCCACAAGCTGCCCCGGCTGATCTCCGCCCAGTCCTACGGCTGCTATCCCATCAACCGTGCCATTCAGGAGAACAAGCCCTGGGAGCCTATGGAGGAGAACACCATCGCCGACTCCATCTCCGTGGGCGTGCCCCGGAACGTCGACAAGGCCCTGGCTGCCATCCGCGAGTCCAACGGCCTGGCCGTCTGCGTCACCGACGAGGAGATCCTGGCCGCTCAGCGTCTGCTGGGCCGCACCTGCGGCGTGTTCGGCGAGCCCGCCGGCGTCACCGGCGCCGCCGCCCTGAAAAAGGCCTGTGAGCAGGGCCTCATCGAGAAGGACGCCACCGTGGTGTCCGTGGTCACCGGCAACGGCCTGAAGGATGTGGCCAACGCCATCAAGTCCGCCGGGGAGCCGCTGCACATCGAGCCGGATCTGGACCTGATGGTGAAGGGCTTCGCCCAGCGCGGCGTCACCGTGGAATAATGGACTATGGCTGCGTGGTCCCCGCCCGGTTCCTGGACCGGCCCAACCGCTTCGTGGCCCATGTGCTATTGGGGCAGGAAACGGTGACGTGCCATGTGAAAAACACAGGCCGGTGCCGGGAGCTGCTGGTGCCCGGGGCCCGGGTGTACCTGGAGCGGGGCCGGAACCCCGGCCGCCGTACCGCCTGGGACCTGATCGCCGTGGAAAAGGACGGAAAGCTCATCAACATGGACGCCCAGGCCCCCAACCGGGTGTTCGCCGAGTGGGCCCGGGAGCGGTACGCCGACGTGCACCCGGAGGTGCGGTACGGTCAGTCCCGGCTGGACTTCTGCCTGGACGGACAGCATTTTGTGGAGGTCAAGGGCGTGACCCTGGAGCAGGACGGCCGCTGCCGCTTTCCCGACGCGCCCACGGAGCGGGGGACCCGGCACCTGCACGAGCTGATCCGGGCCGTGGAGGAGGGGTACCGGGCCACGGCGTTTTTCGTCATCCAGATGGCGGAGGCGGAGGACTTCTCTCCCAACGATAAGACGGACCCGGCCTTTGGCGTGGCTTTGCGCCAGGCGGCGGAGGCCGGGGTGGAGATTGCCGCCTGGTGCTGCCGCGTGACCCCCGGCAGCATCGCCCTGGACCGCCCGGTGCCGGTGCGTCTGTGAACAAAAAATCTCTCTGGCCTGGGCCAGAGAGATTTTTTATATCAATTTCCGATTCAACTGAAGGGATGGCAGACATACAGCGCCAGATAAACGATCCCCAGCAGCGTCAGGCCCAATCCGGCCCACAGCATGCCCCGGGAGCCACCGCGCCGCAGTGCCTTAACGGACCGGACCGCCAGCACGGACACCGAGGCCAGATAGCCCGCCAGGGGGATCAGCATCAGCAGGTACTCCAGAACGGTCACAAAGACGCTGGAGCGGTGGGGGCCGCCTGCGCAGGGAGTCATCAGGGCGCTCAGCACCATGGCCAGGAGCATCAGGTAAGGCAGCAGCACGGCAAAGAAGAAATTCAGGATGCCGTGGACCAGGCAGCGGGATTCTCTCATGTTGTCACCTCCCTTCGGTTGGGATGGCTCAATAGCCAAACAGCATATCCCGGCGGATCTCCGCCAGGGAGTGCGCGCCGCACATGGCCATGGTGTCCGCCAGCTCCGCCTGGAGCTTCTTCACCAGCACGCCGGGACCCTGGGCCCCGCCGCCATAGACCATGGTGACGAAGGGACGGCCGATGAGCACGCCGTCCGCGCCCAGGGCCAGAGCCTTGAAAATATCCGTGCCGTTGCGCAGGCCGCCGTCCACCAGGATGGTCAGCTTGCCGCCCACCGCGTCGGCGATGGCGGGCAGGACCTCCGCCGTGGAGGGACACTGATCCTGGACCCGGCCGCCGTGGTTGGATACCACGATGGCGCTGGCCCCGGCCTCCAGGGCCTTCTGGGCGCCCCGAACGGTCATGATGCCCTTGATGATAAAGGGCTTTTTGGCGTAGTCAATGATCTGGCGCAGCTCCTCCACGGTTTTGCTGCCTGCCGGGGGGGTCAGCCCCTTCAGGAAGGGCAGGCCCGCCGCGTCGATGTCCATGGCCACGGCCACAGGGTCCGCCTGGCGCACGGCGTCCAGCTTGGCAAACACCGTCTCCATGTTCCAGGGCTTCACCGTGGGAATGCCCGCGCCGCCGGAGGCGGCAATGGCGTGCAGCGCCCCCTCCATCACGGCGGGGTTGGTGCCGTCGCCGGTGAAGGCGGCGATGCCCGCCTGGGCGCAGGAGGACACCAGAATGTCGTTATAGGTCAGGTCGTCGTATTTATCCCCATAGTGGAGCTTCATGGCTCCCACCGGGGCGGCAAAAATAGGCGCGGCAAACGTCCGGCCAAACATGGTGAAGGTGGTGTCGATGGGGGCGTTTTCGCAGATGGTGTCCATGTTGATGCACACCTCCTGCCACTTCTGATAGTTGCGCAGCATGGTGGCGGCGGTACCCTTGCCGCCGGGGCCGGGGACCTGGGTGCGGCAGGCCATGCCGTTGCACACGGGACATGCCTTGCAGTAGGGGCCGCTGCATTCCCGGGCGTTCTTGAGAATTTCGCTGTAATCCATAATAGGGAAAACCTCCTCAATTGCGTGATATGGCCCTATCATAACGCGGTGGAAACGTTTTTGCAACCCCAATTTGTCACGTTTCCCGCCGGAAAACGTGGATATCGAAGCTGATGGTCACGTCCAGCGCCGTCAGCGCCGCCAGGCGCTGCGCCCCGGCCCGGGGAGTTTTCCAATAGTACGGCGTCATCTGGAACAGGGCGTGGATGTCCTCCTGACAGGGCAGATGGATCACGGCCTCCACATGGCGGATCTCCTGATACGAAAAGCCGGGGTAGGGGGTCTGCTTCACCTCGTTGGGATAGGGGTGGTCATACAGCACCTGCTTCAGCTCCCACAGGTGCTTTTCCGACGGTACCACATAAACGAATACGCCGCCGGGCCGCAGCACCCGGTGGAACTCCTCAATGGCCAGGGGGGAAAAGCAGTTGAGCAGCAGGTCCACGGAGCCGTCCGCCACCGGCAGATGGTACGACGAGGCCACGGCAAATTCCGCGTCCTTTTCCCGCTTGGCGGCCCGGCGGAGGATGGCCTTGGAGATGTCCGTCCCCGCCAGGGTGACGCTGCGCCCCGCCCGGCGCAGGGCCTGATAGACCCCGCTGGTGTAGTACCCCTCGCCGCAGCCGGTGTCCAGCACCGACGGCGCGGGTCCGGTATTGGCCAGGGCGATGCTGCACAGGGCGTCCCGCAGGGGCGCATAGTAGTCCTTGCTCAGAAAGGCCCACCGGGCGGCGGCCATGCCCTTGTCGTCACCGGGCGTTTTCGAGTGCATCCGGTTGGCAGGCAGCAGGTGGACATAGCCCTCCCGGGCCAGGTCAAAGCTGTGCCCCGCCGGGCAGGAATAGGCGGAAGGCCCCCGCTCCAGGGGCCCGCCGCAGATGGGACAGCAGAATATGCTCATAGTCGATTCTCCGTGTTGAATGCGTAGTTTATGGGAAATATCATCAGTTGATGGAATCCAGGATGTTGCAACTGTGGCCATACGGCTGCGTGTACAGGTCACCTACAATAATATAGCGGTTATCCGTCTGCTGGTATTGCAAAGTCAGGGTATGCTCGATATAACAGATGCTGCTGTTCATGGTTTTGTCCGGCTTGGTGAAGTCTATCCGCAGTACCTCCATGACCTGGATGGTGCAGGAGTCGCCGGAGGCACGCACCGGCGCATAATGGGCGGTCCGTGTCTCCACGCTGCATATGGTGCAGCCGATTGCCTCCCGTTGCTGGGCGGCAAACTCCTTGGCATCGTTGAGCAGGGGGGTGACGGTGACGTCGGAGTTCTTCATGTCGCCGGACACCTCACCGGCCCGCAGCTGCAAATAGCCCTCCACCGCCTGCCGGATATCTTCCTCCGGCGGATTTTCGGTGGCAAAGCCGCCGCAGTATTGACCGGAAATGTCAGATTTTTCGCTGTCGTCGCCGGTTACGATCCATCCGGCATCGGTTTCGGCCAGAGTCACCACATGGTCATCTCCGAACCCCTGCTTGCTCTCATCGTTGCTCCGCCCGGATATGTCCAGGCAGGAGAGCACCTCGCAATTCAGATATATCTCAGCCCGGGCCGTTTCCGGCGTGGGGAAAGTCAGCCGGTTGATCCGTACCCGCAACTCCACATGAGGATACAGCAGATCGGAGGACATGAATCCCCGCAGATACGCCTCCTGCACCAGCGCATCGGTACAGCTGGGGTCGCTTTGAACCGGTTGTTCCGGCGCAGACAGGGCTGTGCCCAGCAGAGTGAAGTACGCCTGGGCAGCGTCTCCAATGACCTGGTCCGGCTGAACGCCCTCACCCCATTCCACCTGGCAGCTGACATCCGGCATTACGCTGCCTCGCTGAGTGGGAGCATTATCCGTCTGGGCGGGCTGTGTCCTGGGTGCGGTGCGGGTGGTATCATCTTCCTTTGCAGGTGCTGCCCCGCACCCGGCCAGCAGCAGAACGCACAGCGCGGCGGAAATGACCTGTAAAAAACGTTTGTTCATGATACTCTTCCTTTCCGGTTGGAGGTCTGGAATAAGAGCCTTATGTGCCTTTACAAATCAAGTATACCGCCGCGCGTGCCGCAATTCAATTTCAAACCGGTTACAAATGCCGGGAATTTGGTTACAATTTGATGACAGGATTGTATAAAAGTTACAGCTCCCCCTGGGGCAGGGTGACGTCGTGGATCCACTTGCCGGTGCGGATGCGCAGGGCGCACAGGGGCACCTTCAGCAGGCTCTCCGCCTGAATGGCGGCGGCGATGAACCAATAATTGGCCTTGAACACCAGGGCCAGCAGGGCCGTCAGCGGCAGGGCCAGCAGCCACTGGGGCGCAATGTCCAGCGCCGCCGACCAGGCCACGTCGCCGCCTGCCCGCAGCACGCCGGTGACGGCGGAGATGGAATAGGCGTGCAGGGGGATCATCACAAACGACGTCACCGCCAGCGCCGCGGCAATGGCGGCGGACTGGCCCGTCAGCTTGAACAGCGGGAACACCACCGGCACGAACAGCGTGGGCACCAGCGCCAGGGACACCGCCGCCAGCCCCGTTCCCACCAGCAGGGTGAACACCAGCAGTGTCCGGCTCAGGTCCATGACCTCCCGGTGGCTCTGTCCTTCGCCGATGGCCTTGCCGACCATCACTGCCGTGGCTGCACCCAGGCCGAAGCACACCACCAGGAACAGCCGGTTCAGGTTGCCCATCACGGCGTTGGCCGCCAGCATCTCCACGGAGTTGTCCGTATAGCCCAGGATCACCGTCAGCAGACTGTTGCCCAGGCCCCAGGCCGTCTCGTTGAGGATCACCGGGGTGGAGTATTTCACGAAGCGCCGCAGCATCTCCCATCCCGGCCGGAAGAAGGCGGCCAGGTCCAGGGGCAGAATGCGGCTGCGCAGGGCGCACACCAGGCAGATGAGAAACTCCGCCACCCGGGACAGCAGCGTGGCAATGGCCGCCCCCTGAATGCCCAGGGCAGGGAAGCCGCACTTGCCAAAAATGAGGATGTAGTTCATCCCCGTGTTCAGCAGGGTGGACACGCCGAACAGCTTCATGCCGAAGCCTGCATTCTCGGCGCTGCGCATGGCGCTGACATAGACGGACGAGAGCATATTGAACACATAGGAAAACCCGATGAGCTTCAGATACGGCGCGCCCAGCACCGACAGCTCATGCTTGTTGGACAGCAGGTCCATGATCTGCACCGGCCACAGGAACAGCACCACCGCCAGCACCAGGGTGATGCCGGTGCCCAGCATGGCCGCCACGCCGATGGCCCGGCTGATGCTCTCCATGTCCTTTTTGCCCCAGTACTGGCTTACCAGGATGCCCAGGCCGCTCTGGACCCCGAACACGATGGAGATCAGCAGAAACACCGGCACGTTGGCGGTGGTCACGGCGGCCATCTGGGTGTTGCCCAGCCAGCTGACCATCAGCGTGTCAATAAGGCCCAGGGAAAACGTGATCAGATTTTGCAGCGCAATGGGCCCCGTCAGCCGCCACAGATACCCGTAGAAGCCCGGTCCCCGCTTGAGACAACGAAACATATGACACCTCACAGCATGGGAAAACGTTGATTTTTGTGGTTCAGAAGGGCCTGATACAGCCCGTCGATGTCCGCTCTGGAGGTGTCCGGACCGAAGCTGATCCGGATGACCCCTGCGGCGGTCTTTTTGTCCAGGTGCAGGGCCGACACCACATGGCTGGCCCTGCCCCGGTGGCAGGCGGACCCGGCGGAGATGCAGATGCCCTGCGCACCCAGGTCCGTGACGATGTTGGCGCTGGGATACCCCACCAGGGAAACCGCCAGGATGTGGGGCGCGGTCCCTTCGCCCACCGGAACCACCCCGGGGATGGACAGCAGCCGCTCCCGGCAATAGGCCTTGATGTCTGCCATATGCCGCAGCGTTTCATCCAGGTGCTCCTGCCGCAGCTCCACGGCCCTGGCAAAGCCCGCAATCTGGGCCGTGGCCTCGGTGCCGGACCGCAGGCCCCCCTCCTGGCCGCCGCCGGGCAGCAGGGGCCGCAGATTCCGCAGCTCCGGGGCGGTGTACAGCGCGCCCACGCCCTTGGGCCCGCCGATCTTATGGGCGGACAGGCTCATCAGGTCCACACCCCAGCCTACCGGATCGCAGGGGACCTTCAGAAAGCCCTGGACGGCGTCGCAGTGGAGCAGGGCCCGGCTTTTTTTCTCCCGCAGCAGCCGGGCCGTTTCCTCCACCGGAAACACGCAGCCCGTCTCGTTGTTTACCAGCATCATGCTTACCAGCACCGTGTCCTCCCGCAGGGCGTCCGCCACCTGCTGCACGGTGACCTGGCCCGTTTTGTCCGGGGCCAGGTATGTCACCTCATACCCCTGCTGCTGGAGCCATCTGCAAGGCTCCAGCACGGCGCTGTGCTCCACGGCGGTGGTGATGATGTGCCGCCCTGCGTGGCGGCCCTGCCACACGGCGGCGGAGATGGCCCAGTTGTCGGACTCGGTGCCGCAGGAGGTGAAATGCAGGTTCTCCGGCCGGCATCCCAGGGCCCCGGCCACCGTGGCCCGGCATCCCTCCACCAGCTGCTTTGCCTCCCGGCCCAGGGGATACTGGGACGAGGGATTCCCGAACTGATCCGTCAGCACCTGATACATGGCGTCCGCCACAGGCCGGGGCACCGGCGTGGTGCCCGCATGATCCAGATAAATCATACGCGTTTCCTCACAAATCCTCTGCCGCCGCTTGCCACCGGCGGCAGAATGCATTATAATAAATCACAAGTCCTTATATTATACCGAATTAACTCAGAAAGTGCAAGGAGAATCCCATGCGAGTTGCCATTTACACGTTGGGCTGCAAGGTGAACCAGTACGAGACCCAGGCCATGGAGCAGGAGCTGCGCCGCCGGGGTCATGAGCTGGTGGACTTCGAGGACAGCGCCGACGCTTATATCGTCAATACCTGCTCCGTTACCGCCGTCAGCGACAAAAAATCCCGCCAGATGATCCGCCGGGCCAAGCGCCGCAGTCCCAACGCCGTGGTGGCCGCCTGCGGCTGCTATATCCAGACCCACACCGACGAGGCCAAGGGCCTGGGCATCGACCTGATCGGCGGCACCGGCGGCCGGATGGCCTTTCTGGACCTGCTGGAGCAGGAGGCCCGGGACCGGGCCCCCCGGGTGGCGGTGGACGACTCCCTGCGGCGGCGGGACTTTGAGGTGCTGCCTGCCGGAGGCATGGCGGCCCGCACCCGGGCCATGCTGAAGGTGGAGGACGGCTGCGTGAATTTCTGCACCTACTGCATCATTCCCTATGCCCGGGGGCCGGTGCGGTCCCTGCCCCTGGCCGAGGCCGTGGCCCAGGCCCGGCAGCTCCAGGCGGAGGGATACCGGGAGCTGGTGTTCACCGGCATCGAAATTTCCTCCTGGGGCCGGGATCTTCACGACGGCAGCAGCCTCATCGACCTGGTGGAGGCTGTAGCGGCGGCCGCACCCCGGCTGCGGCTGCGGCTGGGGAGCCTGGAGCCCCGGACGGTGACGGAGGATTTCTGCCGCCGGGCGTCGCAGCTTCCCAATCTGTGCCCCCACTTCCATCTGTCCCTGCAATCCGGGTGCGACGCCACCCTGCGCCGCATGAACCGCCGGTACGACACCGCCCGGTTCCGGGAATCTGTCCGCCTGCTGCGGGCATATTTCCCCTGCCCCGCCATCACCACCGACGTGATCTGCGGCTTTCCCCAGGAGACGGAGGAGGAGTTCTCCGCCACCCTGGCGTTTCTGGAGGAGTGCCGCTTTGCGGCCATGCATGTGTTCCCGTACTCCATCCGTCCCGGCACCAGGGCGGCGGACATGCCCCAGGTGCCGGGCCCGGTGAAGGAGGAGCGGGCCGCCCGGGCCGGCGCGCTGGCCGCACGGCTGCACCGGGAGTTTCTGGAGGGCTGCGTGGGAGAGACGTATTCCGTACTGTTTGAGCAGCCGGTGGCAGGCCGCTACGGCGGCCACGCGCCCAACTATATGGAGGTGGCCGTCCCCGGCGGCGAAAACCTCCACAACCAGGTGCTGCCGGTGAGGATCACCGGCACCGACGGGGAAATTCTATTGGGGGAGGTACAGTGATGCACCACTTTTTCGCCTATATGGCCCGGATGCGGTTCATTGACCGCTGGGCCCTGATGCGCAACAGCTACACCGAGAATATCCAGGAGCACAGCCACCAGGTGGCTATCCTGGCCCACGCCCTGGCAGTGCTGCGCAACGAGTATTTCGGCGGCCAGGTGGACGCCGGAGACGTGGCCGTGGCGGCCCTGTACCACGACGCCAGCGAGATCCTCACCGGCGATATGCCCACGCCCATCAAGTATTATAACCCCGATATCCGGGACGCCTATAAGCAGGTGGAGGCCATCGCCTGCCGGAAGCTCACGGGGATGCTGCCCCAGAGGCTCCAGGACATCTACGCCGGCCTGCTGACCCCGGCGGACCCGGAGGTGGAGGAGCTGGTGAAGGCGGCGGACAAGCTGTCGGCCCACATCAAGTGTCTGGAGGAGCAGAAGGCCGGAAACGACGAGTTCCGGGCCGCCGCCCACCAGACCCGGCAGGCCCTGGAGAAGATGCACCTGCCGGAGGTGGACCTGTTCCTCCGGGACTTTCTGCCCAGCTTCCGGCTGACCCTGGACGAGCTGAAATAAGCGCAAAACGGCCCTGCGGGAGCACGCTCCCGCAGGGCCGTTTTCATATGGCTTGCTTCAGTCCCACGCCGGGTTATGCTCCGGCGACAGGCACTCGGTGACCCGGGCAAAGGTATCCCGGTCCGTGTAGTAGGAATAGACCTTTCCCTCCGGATTCCGGAACCGCACGAACAGCCCCTGGCTGCGGGCGGACCCGGCGGGCAGCCGGTAGGGCCACAGCTCCATCACCGCGCCGTCGCCGTAGTCCAGGCGGATGCCCCCGCCCTTGGGCACATCCCGGCTGAATACGGCGCCCATGTTGAACAGCTTGCCGTACAGGGCATAGCCGTTTTCCTGGGTAATGCGCAGGCTCTGGCCGTCCACCTGAGCCTGAAGGTTGGTGTGCTTCCGGGCCAGGGCATAGGCGGTGCTGCTGGAGATCTCGCTCATGCACTGGACGAACCGGTCGTGGTCCCGCTGGGGCTTGCTGATGACCAGGCCCAGCACCGTCACCAGCGCCACGGCAAAGACCAGCGCCGCCGCCCACAGGGGGTGGAACCGCCGCCGGGGCTGCTCCTTCCGTACCGCGTCGTAAAGACCCATATCGCTCCTCCTATTCTCCGGGCACCCACTTGCCCAGCACCTGCCACCGCACCTGGTCGGTGTCATACATATAGTTGGTCCCGTCTGCCCCCTGGTACCAGACGAACACGCCGGGGACCCATTCGCGGTTGTACCCGTCCCAGACGTCCTGCTCCCACAGGCGCAGGATGCACCCGTTGCCGAACTCCAGCTCCGCATCCGGCACGGACTTGGGGGCGCTGTTCTGGCGCTTGCCCATGCCGGCGGTGTTCAGCTCCAGATATAGCCGGGAGGCGGAGTCCTGGGACCAGAATTGCCGCCCGTCCTGCCGGACGTACAGGCCGCCCTGCTCCTTGGCGTATTGGACGCTTTCTCCCAGCCCATTTATAAAATGGCGATACTGCCGCTGTAAATGCATGGCCCACAGAATGGGGATAAACGCCGCCAGCACCAGGATCAGCCCAATGGCGATGAGTATGTGCAGCTTCCGGTCCCGTTTCCGGGGCTGCGGGGCGTGAACGACATCGTATAGGGACATGGCGTGGACCTCCTCTTTTCTCCCCATTATACAGATTGCCCTGCCCCTTGTCCAGCAAAACAAAGTTGCGCCGTCCAAAGGGCGGCGCAACTTTTACTTTACAGGTTACTTTTTGAAGCTGTCCTTCAGGGACACGCTGCGGTTGAATACCAGGTGATCTGCCGTGCAGTCCCGGTTGTCCATGCAGAAATAGCCCGTCCGCATAAACTGGAAGGTGGGGGCGTTGACGCCGGTGCGGTTTTCCGCCTGGTCAAAGCGCTTGGCCACGTCCACCATGGCCCGCTCCACCTTGCACCCCTCCAGCACCATCAGGGAGTCGGGGTTCAGGCAGTTCAGGAAATCCTTGTCCGGCCCGTCGGGCTGGGGATCGGAGAACAGATTGTCATACAGGCGCACCTCGGCGTCCACGCAGCTCTCCGCGTCCACCCAGTGCAGCGTGGCGCCCTTGACCTTGCGGCCGTCGGCGGGATCGCCGCCCCGGCTGTCGGGGTCGTAGGTGCACAGGACCTCCACGATCTGGCCGTTTTCATCCTTGACGCAGCCGGTGCACTTCACCAGATACGCGCCCTTCAGGCGGCACTCGGGGCCGTCGGGATACAGGCGCTTATACTTGGGAATGGGCGTCTCCAGAAAGTCCTCATGCTCGATCCACAGGTGGCGGCTGAAGGTGATCTCATGGGTGCCCTGGCTGGGATCGGTGGGGTTGTTCTCCACGGTGAAGGTCTCGCTCTGGCCCTGGGGATAGTTGGTGACGGTGAGCTTCACCGGATGCAGCACCGCCATGGTCCGCTGGGCGGACACGTTCAGATCCTCCCGCAGGCAGTGCTCCAGGAAGCCGTACTCCACGGTGTTGGGGGATTTGGCCACGCCGATGCGCTCGCAGAAGCTGCGGATAGAGGCGGCGGTATAGCCCCGGCGGCGCAGGCCGCACAGGGTGGGCATCCGGGGATCGTCCCAGCCGGAGACATAGTGCTCCTCCACCAGCTTGCGGAGCTTCCGCTTGCTCATGACGGTGTGGTCGATGCCCAGCCGGGCAAATTCGATCTGCCGGGGCTTGTGATAGGGGATGGACACGTTGCTGACCACCCAGTCGTACAGGGGCCTGTGGGACTCAAACTCCAGGGAGCACAGGCTGTGGGTGATGCCCTCCAGGGCGTCCTGGATGGGGTGGGCAAAGTCGTACATGGGATAGATGCACCACTTGGTACCCTGGCGGTGGTGGTTGATGAAGCGGATGCGGTAGATGATGGGGTCCCGGAGGTTCAGGTTGCCGCTGGCCAGGTCGATCTTGGCCCGCAGGGTCATTTTCCCCTCCTCCACCTGGCCGTTTTTCATCATTTCAAACAGCCGCAGGTTCTCCTCGATGGGCCGGTCCCGGTAGGGGGACGTGGCGGGGATGCCGATGTCGCCGCGGTTGGCCTTGAACTCCTCCGGCGTCAGCTCGCAGACATAGGCCAGCCCCTTTTTGATGAGCTCCACGGCGTATTCATAGTCCTTTTCAAAATAGTCGGACCCGTAGAAGAACCGGTCGCCCCAGTCAAAGCCCAGCCAGTGGATGTCCTGCTGGATGGCGTCCACATACTCGGTGTCCTCCTTGGCGGGGTTGGTGTCGTCCATGCGGAGGTTGCACAGGCCATGGTACCGCTCGGCGGTGCCGAAGTCGATGCACAGGGCCTTGCAGTGGCCGATGTGCAGATAGCCGTTGGGCTCCGGCGGGAAACGGGTGTGAACGGTCAGTCCCTGGAACCGGCCACCCTCTGCGATGTCCTCGTCGATAAAGTTCAGAATAAAGTTTTTGCTCTCGGCACTCTCCTCGTTCAGAGGGGCCTTCCCTTCCTCGGTCATTGTCTCACACTCCTTGTTCGGTCGTATTTCCGTGCTTGCACACTGAACCTATATTATACGGTCCCCGCCCGCTGATTGCAAGGGCTTTTCTCGCGATGAGGAAACTTTTTTGCTCCGCCCCGCCACAGCCGGGGGATACCCGCCGGACAAAGAAAACGAGGAGAGCCTCAGGCACTCCTCGTTTTCGCTATTTTTGCTTGGCCTGCGTCAGCTTGCCGTTGCACTTCTGCAGGAAGCGGTCGTTGGCAATGACGGCCCGGGTGTGGGTCCCCTCGCCGATGGGGCCCCAGTCGTCGCTGGCCTCCACCCGGAAGGTGATGAGCTTCCCGTTTTCCGACACGCCGGTCACGGTGGCCGTGGCCCGGACGGTCATGCCCACAGGGGTGGGGGCCAGGTGGCTGGACTGGATGTCCACGCCCACGGTGCCCTTGCCCTCCGGCAGGTCCGGCTGCACGCAGTCCATGGCGGCGTGCTCCATCATGGCCATCATAAACGGGGTGCCGAACACCTCCAGGCCGCCGGAGCCGATGGCCCGGGCGGTCATCTCCGGGGTGACCACCTGCTCAATGGTATAGGATTTGCCGATTTCGATCATATCCGTTCCTCCTTTATACGCCCAGCCTGGTCCACAGGCGGTCATACAGCTTCAGGGTCTCCTTGGGCAGGTTCTCATAGATCTCGCAGCGGTCCAGGGTCTCTGCCGGGGGAGCCATGATCTGGAAAATCTCCGGGTCCAGCTCCTCCTCGTTGACCTCCTGGTAGTAGGCCGGGTACTGCTCCAGCGCCTCCCGGTTGGGGGACGCGTACCAGATATAGTCCATGTTGGCCAGGTTGGAGTCCGTGGAGGCGATGAAGTTGATCCACTCCTCCGCCTCGGCCATGTGCTGGGTGTCCTTCAGGACGCACATGGCGTCCACGAACCAGTTGCTGCCCTCCTCCGGGATAACGAAGGCCAGGTCCTCGTTGTTCTCCAGCATGGTCAGGTAGTCGCCGGCGTAGTACATGGCGATGGCGGCGTTGCCGCCCTCCATCTTCTGGAACACCTCGTCCATGACGAAGGCCTGATACACGCCGCTGTCCTTGGCGTTTTTCAGCAGGGCAAAGGCCTCCTCCAGCTGGCTCTCGTCGGTGGTATTGATGCTGTAGCCCAGGTCCAGCAGGGCCGCGGCCAGAGCGTCCCGGGAGTTGTTGATCATCAGCACCTGTCCCGCATACTGGGGGTCGAACATGGCGTCCCAGCTGGTAATAGGCTCGGACACCATGGTGGTGTTGTAGATAATGCCCAGGGTGCCCCAGGTGTACGGCACGGTGTACTTGTTCTCCGGGTCGTAGCTGAGGTTCTTGTAGGTGTCGTCAATCAGTTGGAAATTGGGAATGTGGCTGTAGTCCAGCTCCGCCAGCATATCCTCCTGAATCAGGCGGGCGATCATATAGTCCGAGGGGACGATGACGTCGAAGTCCGCGCCGCCCATCTTGATGAGGGAGTACAGGGCCTCGTTGCTCTCCGCCGTCTGATAGTTCACGCGGATGCCGGTTTCCTCCTCAAACTGGGTGATCAGCTCCTCGTCGATGTACTCGCCCCAGGAGCACACGTTCACCACCCGCTCCGACTGGACGGACCGGCCGGTGACCACCAGCAGCGCCGTCAGCACGCAGGCCATGACCCCGGCCGCCACGCGCCGCAGCACCTTGTTGGGCCGCCGGTGGTGCTTCATAGGCGCGCCAGAGGCGGCAGTCGCCGCTGCGTGGTGCTCCCGGCGGGCGGCGTGGCTGTCCCGCAGGTTGATGATGGCCAGCAGCACCAGCACCGTCACAAACAGCAGGGTGGAAATGGCGTTGATCTCCGGGCTGACGCGCTTTTTGGTCATGCCGTAAATGGTCATGGCCAGGGTGGAGGCACTGGTTCCGGCGGTAAAATAGCTGATGATGAAGTCATCCACGGACATGGTGAAGGCCGTCAGCGCACCGGACACGATGCCGGGCTTAATCTCCGGGATCACCACCCGCCAGAATGCCTGCATCCAGGTGCAGCCCAGGTCCTGGGCCGCGTCGATGAGGTTCCGGTCCATCTGCCGCAGCTTTGGCCCCACGGACAGGATGACATACGGAATGTTGAAGCAGATATGGGCGATCAGCAGGGTGCCGAAGCCCATGGTCAGCCGCTCCGGCAGCACCACCGCCGACTGCCAGGAGTTCACCCACCCGGCAAAGGCGCCCCATCCGTTGAAGAACACCACGAACAGCAGGCACAGGCTGACGCCGGTGACGATATCCGCGTTCATCATGGGGATGTTGTTGACGGAGTTGACGATGGTCCGGCGCCGCCGGCTCATGGCGTACAGTCCAATGGCGGCAAACGTTCCTGCAATGGCCGCCACGATGGTGGACAGCAGCGACACCATCAGGGTGGTGTACACACTGTTCATGATCAGCCGGTTAGACAGCAGGGACTCGTACCATTTCAGGGAAAAGCCCTTCCACACGCTGGAGCTGGTGCCCGCGTTGAAGGAGAACACGATGAGAATGATGATGGGTGCGTACAAAAACAGGAACACCAGCGCCATCAGCACCCGATCGCCGATGCTGTTCTGTCTGCGCCCGGTCATAGGATCACCGCCTGTTCCTCGCCCTCACCGAAGCGATTCATCACCAGCATGCACACCAGCACGATGACCATCATCACCAGGGAGATGGCCGCGCCCAGCTGGGGGTTGTAGGCCCCGCCCAGGAACTGCCGCTCGATCAGGTCGCCCAGCAGCAGCTCCGTGCCGCCGCCCAGCATCCGGCTGATGGCGAAGGTGGACACCGACGGCACAAACACCATGGTGATGCCGGAGATGACCCCCGGCAGGCTCAGAGGCAGGATTACCCGGCGGAATACCGTCATGGAGCTGGCCCCCAGGTCCCGGGCAGCCTCCAGCAGGGAGCCGTCCAGCTTGATGATCACGGAATAGATGGGCAGGATCATAAAGGGCAGATAGTTATATACCATGCCCAGCACCACGGCCCCCTGGGTATTCATCATGGAGAAATACTCCAGCTCCGTGCCGAAAATGTGGTTATACAGGCTGATGAGCCCGATTTTCTGAAACAGCTGGTTCAGCAGCCCGTGGTTTTCCAGGATGGTCATCCAGGAATACGTCCGCAGCAGAAAGTTCATCCACATGGGCAGCATGATCAGCACCATGGCCGTCCGCTGGAAGGCGGGCCCCTCCCGGCTCATGAGATACGATACCGGGTACCCGATGACCAGACAGATCAGCGTGGCGATGATGGCCAGCTTGAATGACCGCAGAAACACCTGGGTATAGCCGCCCATCTGCACAAAATTGTCCAGGGTGAAGCCCCCCTCTGAGGAGGAGAAGGCATAGATCACCATGATAAGGATGGGGGCCACCACGAAAATGGCCATCCACACCTCATAGGGCACGGCGAACCGGGAGAGCTTATTCTTCATCCCCGCTCTCCTCCTCATCCGTCTCCCAGGAGGCGTCCGCCAGCTCCTCATACTCCTCGGAATAGGAGCTGTAGTCGCCGAACTGACCGGAATATTCGCTCTTTTTCATGATATGGAACCCGTCCGGGTCGATCTTCACGCCGATGCGGGCCCCCACCGGGGAGTGGTCCGTGGTCTGGATCAGCCACTTGAAGCCCCGGAAGTCCACGATGATATCGTACTGCATCCCCTTGAAGGTGACGTTGGTGACGGTGCCCACCAGCTGCCCCTGCTCCACGGGGACAATGTCGATGTCCTCGGGGCGGATGACCACGTCCACCGGCTCGTTGGGGGCGAACCCGCCGTCCACGCAGGGGAACTCCTTGCCGTACATTTTCACCACGTTGTCGCGGACCATGGTGCCGTTGAGAATGTTGCTCTCGCCGATAAAGTCCGCCACAAAGGCGTTTTTCGGCTCGTTATAGATGTCCTCGGGGGTGCCGATCTGCTGGATGCGGCCCTTGTCCATCACCACCACGGTGTCGGACATGGTCAGGGCCTCCTCCTGGTCGTGGGTCACATAGATGAAGGTAATGCCCATCTGCTGCTGGATACGCTTCAGCTCGATCTGCATATCCTTCCGCAGGCGCAGGTCCAGCGCGCCCAGGGGCTCGTCCAGCAGCAGGACCTTGGGCCGGTTCACCAGCGCCCGGGCAATGGCCACCCGCTGCTGCTGGCCGCCGGACAGCTGGGTGATTTTCCGGTGCTCAAAGCCCTTCAGACTCACCACGCCCAGCATTTCCGTCACGCGCTCCTCGATTTCCTCGGCAGGCACCTTGGCGATCCGCAAGCCAAAGGCGATGTTCTCAAACACGTCCAGATGAGGGAACAGCGCATACTTCTGGAACACCGTGTTGATCTGCCGCTTATGCGGCGGGACATCATTAATCCTCACACCGTCAAAGGTGACGTCTCCCGACGTGGGCGTCGTGAAACCGCCGATAATCCTCAGCGTTGTGGTCTTTCCACAGCCGCTGGGGCCCAGAAGTGTGAGGAATTCAGAATCGTTGATATACAGATTGATGTGATCGAGAACCAGCTCGTCGTCAAACGCCATGCAGAGGTCCCGCAGGCGAATCAACTCTTTGGACATTTATCCTCCCCCGTTCGTAAAATATTTTTGACTTACCTCTTTTCTCTGTTCAAAGGGAGGCCTTGCGGATAGGCCTGATATCTCTCGTTGAAATTTGGCAGATACAATATATAAAAAATAAAGACAAATGTCAATCATTATTTTTTCGAATATCCCCGCTTTCTGGTCTTATCCGGAAAGAACCGCAAAAGGCCCCGGCTTTGGCCGGGACCTTTTGCGGTTAATCCTTCCAGAAGGTCAGGTTTTTGGAGGCGTCCTGCACCTCCTGCGGCACGGTGATCTCCTGAATATCGTTATAGCCAACGATCTCCAGTCCGATGGCATAGCGGCTGATGGTGCCGTCCTCCTGATTTTTCTGCACGATCTGCTGCATGAGCTGCGTCGCGTCTATCTCATACTTTACCGGTAGGCGGGAGAAAAGCCCTATCCAGACCCGGACAGGGACCTCCGCCGCTGTTTCCTCCGGGGTATCCGAGGTCCCAAACAGAGACTTCAGACGATCCCAAAGGCCGGTGGTGCTGTTTTTCAGTATTCCCTGCGCGATATGCGGCGGCAGCGTTCCCTCAACGCACAGAGCCAACTGACCCTGGACCCAATTCATCCCCACGACCCGGAAGTCGGTATCGCTCTGTGTGCTGAGCTGCGTGATCTCCCGGATGTCCAGAGACTGGACATTTGCGCGGAAAAGCTCAGCGGACAGGGTGGCCCGGTACCACTTCATGTCCTCTTTATCCGCCATGCCCACATACACCTTTTCCGAATCGCCCTCGGGGACCGCATAGATGTGATACAGGTTCGCTTCCTCCGGTCCGGATCCGCTCATAGTCAGCTCCATTTCCATAGCCACCGGGTCGCTCATGACCATGGAGATATCACCGCTTATCCTGGCGGATGAGGTGGTGGCCAGGGAACTGGCGTCAATATCCATGTAATACATGTAGTGGATGCTGGTGGCCTGCTCCAGCCGTTTCTGCATCCGGGGGACCATATCCGCCGCCGATTTCACCAGCACAAGGCCCGCCGCGCCGACGATCACCACCAGCACCAGCAGAACCACCAATATCCGTTTCCAAACACGCTTTTTCATCGTACCCCCTCTTTCCTCACGGCTGGTCCTTCTGATCTCACCAAAAAATGACAATTACACTATACGGACAGCGGGAGCAAATGTCAATCCCTCTTTTACGCAGCAGCTTTGTTCCCGTGGCGATTCCCGAAAACGCGTGACCTGGCGGGGGCCACTCACACAAAGACGTATTTTTCCAGCCGGTCCATGGCCTCCCGCACCAGGGCATGGGGCAGGGCGGCATTGATGCGGATGCAGTCGCCGTCGCCGAAGGCTTCGCCGCTCTGCCAGATCACGCCGTGCTCCACACCCCGGCGGCGCAGCTGGTCCGGGGTGATGCCGTGGTCCCGGCACCAGGCCCCGCAGTTGACGAACAGCATGTACGTCCCCTGAGGCAGCATCATGGAAACGCCGGGGAACCGGCTTTCCATAAACTCCCGGATGTACCGCAGGTTCTTGTCCAGCACGGCGCACAGCTGGTCCACCCATTCCATGCCCGCGTGGCTGTAGGCCCCCGTCAGGGCATGCATGGACAGCACGTTGCAGCTGTTATACCCGGACAGCTCCCCCTGCCGCCGGACCCGGCTGCGCAGCCGGTCGTCGTAGATAATGTGGTACGACCCGATGAGCCCCGCCAGGCTGAAGGTCTTGGTGGGGGCATAAAAGGCTGCGGTGCGGCTGCGGGCGTCGGCGGACACGGACTGGGTGGGAATGTGGGTGTGTCCCGGCAGGATGATGTCCGACCAGATCTCGTCGGAGATGACGGTGCAGTCGTTGGCGGCGTATACCTCCATGGCCTGCTCCAGCTCCCATCGCTCCCACACCCGGCCGCAGGGATTGTGGGGGGAGCAGAGAATGGCCAGGTGGATGTCGTGCTCCTTCAGCTGCCGGTCCATGTCCGCATAGTCCATGCGCCACACGCCCGCCTCATCCCGCTTCAGCGGCGTGTGGACAATGGGCCGCCCCAGCCGCTCCAGGGTGTGGGTAAAGCCCACATAGGTGGGGCTGTGGACCAGGATAGGCTCCCCGGGGCAGGTCAACGCCTGCACCACGGAGCTGACGCCGCCCAGGACCCCGTTTTCATACCCGATGTGCCGCCGCTCCAGGCCGGATACCCCGTGCCGCGCCTGCTGCCAGCGGATGATGCTGTCATAGTAGGCGTCCGTCAGCCGGTAGTAGCCGAAATTGGGGTGGCTGAGCCGGGCCTGGATGGCCTCCAGCACCGGCGGCGCGGTGGGAAAGCTCATATCCGCCACCCACATAGGGATCCGGGAAAAGCCCGCCTTGGGCTCCACCCCGGCATAGGGGATCACGTCCAGGGCCAGGGCATCCCGTCCCCGCCGGTCCAGAATGGTTTCAAAATCATACTGCATGGTCATCCTCCGTTCTTTATGTCCGGCAGGCGGAACACCCGCCGGGTATTTTCCAGCACAGCCGCCTCCACCGTCTCCGGCGGCAGCCGCTTAAGCCGTGCGATCTCCTCAATGATCCGGGGCAGCAGCAGGGAGGAGTTGCGCACCCTGCCCAGAGATTTTCTGCTGCCCTCCCAGGGAATGTCCGGCAGCACATAGGGACTGTCGGTCTCCACCAGCAGCCGCTCCAGCGGCGCCCGGGCCACTGTCTCCCGCAGGGGGGCCGACTCTCGCCGCAGCAGCGCACCGCCGATGCCCAGACACAGGCCCAGGTCCAGGTACTGCCGGGCCGTTTCCCAGCCGCCCTGGAAGCAGTGCACCACCCCGCCGGGGAGCCACCGCCGCCTGCGGCGCAGCATGGGCAGGGCGTCCCGGTCCGCCATGCGGATGTGCAGTACCAGCGGCAGCCCTGTCCGCCGGGCCAGGTCCAGCTGATACCGGAACCACAGCAGCTGGACCAGCCGGTGATGCCGGGGCCGGTGATAGTCCAGTCCCGTCTCTCCGATGGCTGCCACACCGGGGCCCCGGGCCCAGGTGGCCAGCTGTTTTCGCTGCCGCCAGGGAACCTGGGCCGTCCGGGTGGGATGAACGCCCACCGCCAGGCGGAAAAAGTCCGGATGCTGCCGGTACAGGGCGGCGGTCAGCCGGTTGGAGTCAAAGTCGATGGCGGGCTCGATGCACAGGGCGACACCGCTCTCCCGCAGCCGCTTCAGCAATCCGTCCCGGTTTCCCTCCTCCGCCGTCAACTGGCCGGTCAGGTACCGGAAGGTGCCGTCGTAGCGCTTATGACTGTAGTGGGCATGGCTTTCGATGATCATCTGAGCCCCTCCTTTGCCTGCCGCAGCACCGTTTCCGCCAGCTGCACCCCGCCTACCCGGTAGCCTGCGGCGGCGTATACGGCATGGAGGGGACCGTCCGTCACCAGCACCAGGGGCAGGCACCCCGGCTCCAGGAAAACGCTGCGGGCCAGGGCGTTGGGCCTGCCGCCCAGCAGCACCCGGCACCTGGGCAGGACCCGGCAGACTTCCGCCAGAAGCGGGTCCGCCCGGTCCCGGAGGTCCGGCACCAGAAGGACAATATCCATTCCGGCAAGAGCCGCTGCCCGATCCCGCAGCTCTCCCAGCAGATGCTCCGTGGGCTCCCGGCCCACCTCCAGCCAGGCCAGCAGCGCCGGGGTCCGGGTCAGCTCCCGGCCGGCCAGCTCCCGGCCATCCGGAGAGCGGACGGTGAAGTCCGGCAGGGGACAGGAGACGGTCATCTCCTCCGGAAAAACCGGCACTTTTTCCAGGGGAATCCGCCGTTTTTCTCCGATATCCAGGGAAAAACAGACGGTGCGGGCATGTATATCCCCACAGGGCAGGCGGCTATCGGTGATAACGGTATAACGTCCGGGCAGCAGATCCACGGTCATCTGCCCGTTTTTCCAGGAATAGGACGACAGGTCCAGGGCCTGTTCATCCTCCTGCTTTGTCAGGCCAAAATCCGTGCCGAATGCCATGGGATTTTCCAGAATCAGGAAGCTGCCCCGGGCCAGACCCGTTGCGGCGGAACGGAATTGACCGCTCTGCCAGAACTGAGGCTCCCGGTCCGCCGGGTGCAGCCGGGCGGGGACGCCCAGGGCCCGGCACAGGGCCGCGAACAGCGCATCCCGGGATAGGGGGGACCCGGCCCTTGACGCCAGCGCTGCTGCCGGAAGGGTGGTCAGCTGAGGGTATTCCTCCTGGGGGAAAAAGTGAATATTTTCCGTAAGCCAGGCGTATAAATCCTGGGGATCACGGCGGAAATGTTCCTTTTGTGAGTCCGTCAGGGCATGCAGCAGCTGCCGCCTTTGGGGCCGCAGGGGCTCGTTATCTATCCGGGGACAGGCCACATACCGGAAATACACGTCCTCCGGCAGCTCCGGGCAGGAGCCGGGCACGGACAATGACTCTGCCAGCACCTCCGGGGTCACATCCTGAACATCCTTGGGGGAGAGAGCTGCCAAAAGGGCCTGCTTATGGGGCAGGGAAAAGGAAGAATTTTCCAGAAACTCTGCCAGATTTTCCCGGTTGGCGGGAGCCTGAAGCAGGAGTTCTCCTCCGGGAAGGCCCGCTGCCATAGCTTCCGCGTCCTGCTCCATATGAGCGATACGGCGTTTGCGGGCGTCAATTGCGGCGGCAAGCCGCTTTTTTCCTTGGGACAACACCGGGACAGGGGGTGTTTTGTCCCGGGACAACATAGGGACAGGGCCGGGACAGACCGAGATGTCCCGGCTGATTTCCGACTTCTCCGACTCCGGCAGAGTCAGGGTGACGGTTTCTGCGTCACCGGAAATAATTTCCTGCGCAGACCATTCACCGCAAACTGCCCGGACCCGGAGACTGCCCCGCCCGCAGGTGAGCCGGGCGAGTCCCTGCCGGTCCGCCGGGACCCGGGCAGCGGGGAACCATTGGCAGGCGTTGAGAATTTCAAAGAAAACCGCCGCCCCCGGCAGAGGGGCTCCGGCCCGGTCCGTTACCCGGACGGTGAGGGTCCGCACCGGGGCATAGCGGCGGGTCTGATTCAGCAGAGTCACCATGCCGCTTCTGGAAATGATTTCCTCCCCCACGGGGTCTCCGAAGCACCGGGTATGCAGCAGCAGGGCCCGGGCTGCCGCCGCTGTGAACCAGCCCCGGTCCAGAGTCTCCTCCGGCTCGCAGGCTCCCAGAAAATGCCAGCTGCCATCCACCCAGACCTCCACCCAGGCGTGGTTGTCGTCGCAGTGGGCCCAGCGGGGGGTGTAGATCTGCCGGGCGGGGATGCCCACGGCCCGGTAGGCGTTGACGGCAAAGGTGGACTCCTCGCCGCAGCGGCCAAAGCCGCAGCGCCAGGCGGCGGCTGCGGAAATCGTGCGGTCATCCGTCAGCCGGTATGTTACCTGGCTGGCGTTCCAATAATTCACCCGGACGGCGGCCTGATATTCCGGCAAACCGGCCAGGAGGGGGGACAGCTCATCATACATAGCCCGGCGGCAGTCGGACAGCTCCTCCTCGTTGACCCGGGGATGGAGCACATAGTTCAGGAAAATGTCCTCCGGCAGGTGGGCGGCATAGGGGCAGGTCCGGCGCAGCATGACCCCGTGCCGTGCCAGACTGCGGAACAGGGCCGGGGGAGTATTCAGCCAGTCGCTGAGGGGGCTGGCGGCATAGCACCAGACCAGGGCCTGGGCATCGTCGGGGTCCAGATCCTCCAGCGCCGTCCGGATGGCCGGGGCCGCACAGGCGGCAGGGCCGGTCAGCAGCGAATCAAAGCGCCGCCGGGCGGCGGCATACGTTTCGGGGGACAGCAGCATAGGGGCCTCCTTTTTTACTCGATCCACTCCACGCGGCAGGCCTCGGCCAGCATTTCACGGGAAGCCTCCCGGTTTTCCACATAGGTGCCGGGGCTTGCCTCGTAGTCGGCGGTAATGCTCTCCAGGTCCTCCTCGATCAGGCGGGCATACGCGTCAGAAACCGTCAGCTTTTTGCCCCGGACCCGGGTGATCTTGTCCCGGGCGTCGGGCCACTCGGTGGTATCCGGGCCGCTCTCCAGAATCGTCTGGTTCCGGCTCAGAGAGACGATGAGCCAGGCGGAATAGCGGGACGGCGCGGGACCCGGCTCCAGGGGAGCGGAGCGCTCCAGCCGCACCGCATATCCCACGGAGGGATGCTTTTCCCGGAAGGCCCGCACCAGCTGGCACACCTCCTGGAAGATGCGATTTTCATTCTGCTTGACCTCCGCCGAATCCACGGCGCTTTCGTGAGATCTTCTGAACAGGCCGAAGCCCTTGAGCTGCTTTTCCATGAGCGATTTTCCTTTCTGCTTATTATTTTATAGATGCTTCGTGCAGACCGTGGACAATGGCGGCGCACCGGGCAAATTCCTCCGGATCGGTCTGCCAGACCTCGTACTCGGACAGGGTGGGCAGGCCCATGGACACGGTGGACTTGCGGTAGGTCATGCCGCTGTCCAGCGGGGCGCGGCGTCCGGTGGTGTGGAAGGTGCGGATGCCGGTCTCGTGGTGAATCTGTTGGATGTTCCACCATTTCACGCCGCAGCCGGCCATGATGTGGATGCGTCCGGCGGCCTGACGGCGGAGCCGGGCCAGCAGGGGGATGCCTGCGGCGGCGTCCGGGGCCTGGCCGGAGGTCAGCACCGTCCGGCAGCCCAGGGAAACGGCGTCCTCCAGGGTCCGGAAGGGGTCCCGGGACATGTCGAAGGCCCGGTGAAGGGTCACCTCCATGTCCCCGGCGCAGTCCATCATCCGGCGCATTTTCTTCATATCCAGGGCGCCGTCCGGGGTCAGGGCTCCGATGACCACGCCGTTGACGCCCAGGCGGCGGAACAGGTCGATCTCCCGGCACATCTGGTCCATCTCGGCATCGGTATACAGAAAGTCGCCGAAGCGGGGGCGGATGAGAACGTTCACCGGGACGGGGCAGTCCCGCAGGACCTGCTCAAGCATGGCCGGAGAGGGGGTGACGCCGCCGATGACCAGCTGGCCGCAGAGCTCCAGACGGTCTGCGCCGCCCCGGCAGGCGGCCAGAGCGGAGGCATAGGAATCCACGCAGCCTTCAATCAAGGGGGCGCAGGGAGTGGGGGTTGTCATGTGGGTTGTCCTCCTTTGGGGGGAGATCGGGGGGCGGGGATCAGGCATTTTCCAGCTCCCGGGCCAGGTAATAGAGGGTGGACACGGCGGCCCCGGTGGCGCCGGGGGTCTGGTGCTGCCAGGTGATGCCGGTGTTGTTGTCCGCCGTGCCGGCGATATCCAGGTGGAGCCAGGGAAGCCCCTGGGTGAAGTGCTTCAGGAAAAGCCCGGCGGTGATGGCGCCGCAGCCGTCCTTGCTGGTGTTGCGGACGTCGGCATAGTCGCTGCGGATCAGGTCCTCGTACTCCGGGAAGTCCGGCATGCGCCAGAACCGCTCGCCGGAGTGCCCGGCGGCCCGGGTCAGGCAGCCGTACCAGCCGTCGTCGGAGGCCATGACGCCGGTGGTCACATAGCCCAGCATGGCGTACACGGCTCCCGTGAGGGTGGCGATATCCACCAGGTGGGTGCAGCCCTCCCGGCGGATGGCCCAGGTGAGGCCGTCAGCCAGGATCAGGCGGCCCTCGGCATCGGCGTTGAGGATCTCCACGGTCTGGCCGGAAAAGAGGGTGATCCGGTCCCCGGGGAGCATGCTGGTGGGGGAGATGCGGTTTTCACAGGTGGGGATCACCGCCGTGACGTTGACCCGGACTCCGTGCCGGGCCAGAGCATGCAGGGCGGCGGCAGCCGCCGCGCCCCCGGCCATGTCGCCCTTGATGCCCGCCATGGAGGAGGCGGATTTCAGACAATAGCCGCCGCTGTCCACGGTGACGCCCTTGCCCACGAAGCCTACCCGCCGGGGGTCCTCCGGCGCGCCGGTGTACCGCAGCACCACCAGGGCCGGGGGGTGGCCGCTGCTGCCGCCTACGGTCAGCAGGCCCCGGAGGCCCAGGTCCTCCAGCTGCTGCCGGTCATAGACAGCGGTTTCGATGGGCAGGCCCTGGGCCAGGGCCGTCAGCCGGGCGGCGAAATCCATCGGCGTCAGCAGGTTGGCGGGGAGGTTTACATAATTGCGGACGGCCATAATGTCCTCCGCCAGCTGCCAGGCGGCGGTGAGCTGGGGCAGGGTGAAGCCGCTGCCGGAGGCATAGCAGGTCAGGGCGGGGCAGCGGACGTCCGTCAGGCAGTCGGCCTTGCGGTGGGAGCCGCCCAGGATGCCCTCCAGGGCGGCGTTGAGGCCCGGCTGGCCCAGCCGGGCGGCAGGGGACAGGTCAAAGACGCAGCTGTCCGGCTCCAGGTCCAGGACGGTCTTGACGGCCTTGCCGTAGCACTCCTTGCAGGCCAGCACCGTCCAGTCCGGGCCGCGGCCCACGGTAATGTCCGCCGTGCCGTCGGGGTGCAGGTAATAGCGGGTCCTGAGATAGTCGTCGTCCGTCAGCCGGACCCGGGCGGAGACGGGCTGGTTTTCGTACAGGGCGATCATACTTCTTCCTCCTCCGCCTCCGCAGGCGCTTCCCAGGGAACCATGGTGGCCACGCACCGGTTGATGGTGACGCCCTGCTGGTAGAATTTGGCCTCGTAGTCCGTCATGACCCCCACGGGGCCGCCGGCGTGAAGGTCCCGGGTGACCTGGGACAGCCGGAAGCCGAACCGGGGAATCTCCTCCAGGGACCACTCGAACAGCTTGTCGTTGTCGCTTTTGAAGTGGATCTCGCCGCCCAGGGGCAGCACCCGGCGGTATAATTGCAGGAAATTGCCGTGGGTCAGGCGGCGCTTTTTCTGGTTGCTTCTGGGCCAGGGGTCGCAGAAATTGATGTAGATGCGGTCCACCTCGCCGGGGGCGAAAAACTCCGGCAGGCAGGCGGCATCGCCGTCCACGAAAAATACATTGTGCAGACCTGCCGCCTGGGCCCGCTCCATGGCCACCACCATGGCGTCGGGGACCTTTTCCACGGCGATCAGCAGCACGTCCGGCTCGGCGGCGGCGGTCTCCGCCGTGAAGCGGCCCTTGCCGCAGCCCAGCTCCACCCGCAGCTCCCGGGCACCGGGCAGCAGCTCCCGCCAGCGGCCCCGCAGGGCACGGGGGTCCGCCACCAGCAGGGACGAGCAGGCCTCCATCCGGGGCAGCAGGTTTTTTTTCTTTCTCATGCGCATAGCGTTCTTCCTCCCACGCGGCCCGGGGCCGCAAATAAAAATCCATTCTTATATATACCACAAGATAGCCGGTTCTGTAAACGAAAAAAATGCTCTATTTGGTGCCGGGGACGGTTTTGTGACCGGATTATGAACATGTCATATTGAAAAATGCGCAAAGAATTTTCATTTCTTTTGTGGAATATCCTGAAAAAGAGAAAGGCGGTCAACAAGGGCTTGATAATTTTTAGACGAGGGACTATAATACAAACTGTATGAAGATCATACACAAGATGGGACCGCTGTGGGCGGCATCTCACCGTGGGCCCGCCGGTCCGGTGGACAGGGCGGGTGATCGAAGCAAGGAGGAACTATCATGACGAACGTTCTGTTGGAAAAGAAGGGCCACATCGCCGTTGCCACCATCAACCGGCCCAAGGCCCTCAATGCCCTGAATTCCCAGGTGCTGGAGGATATCGACCAGCTGGTGGAGCAGGTGAAGGCGGACGACGAGATCCGCGCCCTGGTCATCACCGGCAGCGGCGAGAAGGCCTTTGTGGCCGGCGCCGACATCGGCGAGATGAGCACCCTGACCAAGGCGGAGGGCGAGGCCTTCGGCAAGAAGGGCAACGACGTGTTCCGCAAGCTGGAGACGCTGCCGGTCCCCACCATCGCCGCAGTCAACGGCTTTGCCCTGGGCGGCGGCTGTGAGCTGTCCATGAGCTGCGACATCCGCATCTGCGCCGACACCGCCGTGTTCGGTCAGCCGGAGGCGGGCCTGGGCATTACCCCGGGCTTCGGCGGCACCCAGCGTCTGGCCCGCCTGGTGGGCCTGGGCATGGCCAAGCAGCTGATCTATACCGCGAAGAATATCAAGGCCGACGAGGCTCTGCGTATCGGCCTGGTGAACGCCGTGTATCCCCTGGCGGAGCTGATGCCCGCCGCAGAGAAGCTGGCCGAGACCATCGCCAAGAACGCCCCCATCGCCGTCCGCGCCTGCAAAAAGGCCATCAACGACGGCATGCAGGTGGATATCGACCGGGCTGTGACCATCGAGGAGGGCCTGTTCGGCAGCTGCTTCGAGACTGCCGACCAGAAGGAGGGCATGGGCGCTTTCCTGGAAAAGCGCAAGCATGAGCCCTATCAGAACAAGTAACTCCCGGCAAATCCCTATTTCGTTAATTAACAGGTCCCCTGCCGGGCCTGATGATTAAAACGGCTACTTAAATATAAATTTATTTAGGAGGAACTATCATGAAAGTCGCAATCTTTGGTGCAGGTACTATGGGCAGCGGTATCGCTCAGGTCTTTGCCGCAAAGGGTCACACCGCTCTGATGTATGCTTCCAGCGTCGCCAGCGCTCAGCGTCATAAGGATAAGCTGGCTGCCTCTCTGAACAAGAAGGTCGCCCGCGGCAAGATGACTCAGGAAGCTGCTGATGACATCATGAGCCGCGTCCTGGTGGAGGAGTTTGAGGCTGCCGCCGATGCCGACCTGGTCATCGAGTGCGTTGCCGAGAATATGGCCACCAAGAAGGAGCTGCTGGGCCGTCTGGACGCTCTGTGCAAGGAAGACGCCATCTTTGCTTCCAACACTTCCTCTCTGTCCATCACCGAGATGGGTCAGGGCCTGAAGCATCAGCTCATCGGTATGCACTTCTTTAACCCCGTGCCCGCCATGAAGCTGGTGGAGGTCATTGCCGGCGGCAACACCCCCGCCGAGCTGGTCGAGAAGATCAAGACCCTGTCCACCGAGATCGGCAAGACCCCCGTTGTGGTCAACGAGGCTCCCGGCTTTGTGGTCAACAAGATCCTGATCCCCTATTGCAACGAGGGCGTTTGCGTTCTGCAGGAGGGCGTTGCCTCTGCGGAAGATATCGATATTGCTATGCAGCTGGGCTGCAACCACCCCATGGGCCCCCTGCACCTGGGCGATCTGATCGGCTGGGACATCGTGCTGAACATCATGGACGTGCTGTATAATGAGACCCACGACAGCAAATATCGCGCAAACGTGCTGATCCGGAAGATGGTTCGTGCCGGCAAGTTGGGCATCAAGTCCGGCGAGGGCTTCTTCAACTACAAAAAGTAAATCTGTAAAGGAGAAAAGAGTATGGATTTCCATCTGACGAAGGAACAGCTGCTCGTTCGCAAGATGTACCGCGAATTCGCAGAGAACGAAGTGAAGCCTCTGGCCGCTGAGATCGACGAAGAAGAGCGTTTCCCCATGGAAACCGTCGAGAAGATGGCAAAGCTGGGCATGATGGGTATTTATTTCCCCAAGGAGTACGGCGGCGCCGGCGGCGACGTCCTGTCCTATGCCATGTGCGTGGAGGAGCTGGCCAAGGTCTGCGGCACCACTGCCGTTATCGTCTCTGCTCATACCTCCCTGTGCGCCGCCCCCATTTTTGAGAACGGCACCGAGGAGCAGAAGAAAAAGTATCTGCCTGACCTGTGCTCCGGCCGCAAGATCGGCGCTTTCGGTCTGACCGAGCCCGGCGCCGGCACCGACGCCCAGGGTCAGCAGACCACCGCCGTCCTGGATGAGTCCGGCGAGAACTACATCCTCAACGGCTCCAAGTGCTTCATCACCAACGGCAACGTGGCGGATACCTTCGTCATCATCGCCGTCACCGGCAAGACCACCGATAAGCGCGGCCGCTCCATGAAGGAGATCTCCGCTTTCATCGTGGAGAAAACCGATAAGGGCTTCTCTCAGGGTAAGCACGAGAAGAAGATGGGCATCCGCGGCAGCTCCACCTGCGACCTGATCTTCGAGGATTGCGTGATCCCCAAGGATCGTATGCTGGGCAAGAAGGGCGAGGGCTTCAAGATCGCCATGAAGACTCTGGACGGCGGCCGTATCGGTATTGCTTCTCAGGCTCTGGGCCTGGGCGAGGGCGCTGTTGAGGAGGCCATCAAGTACACCAAGGAGCGCGTCCAGTTCGGCAAGCGCATCTCCCAGTTCCAGAACACCCAGTTCCAGCTGGCCGATATGCACACCCGTATGCAGGCTGCGCAGTACGTTGTGTACGCCGCCGCTATGAAGAAGCAGAACCACGAGCCCTATTCCATGGATGCCGCTATGGCCAAGCTGTTTGCTGCCGAGGCCGCTTCCGACGTCACCCGCCGCGCCGTGCAGCTGTTCGGCGGCTATGGCTACACCCGTGAGTATCCCGTGGAGCGCATGATGCGCGACGCCAAGATCACCGAGATCTACGAGGGCACTTCCGAGGTCCAGCGCATGGTCATCTCCAGCCACCTGGGCGTTAAGTAATTGAGGAGGTAAAAGGTAAAATGAAAATTCTTGTTACTGTGAAGCAGGTTCCCGATACCTCCGGTAAGGTGGCAGTGAACCCCGACGGCACCCTGGATCGTGCCTCTATGCAGACCATCATCAACCCCGACGACCTGAACGCCGTTGAGGCCGCCCTGGCCCTGAAGGACGAGCTGGGCTGCAAGGTCGTGGCGTTCACCATGGGCCCCCCTCCCGCAGAAGGCATGCTGCGTGAGCTGATGGCCATGGGCGTGGACGAGGGTGTTCTGATCACCGCCCGCGAGTTCGGCGGCTCCGACACCTACGCCACCTCCCAGATCATCGCCGCCGGCATCGATACCTACGGCGTGGAGGAGGATGACATCATCCTGGCCGGCCGTCAGGCCATCGACGGTGATACCGCTCAGGTTGGTCCCCAGATCGCTGAGAAGCTGCATCTGCCCCAGGTGACCTATGCCGGCGAGATCACCAAGGACGGCAATACCCTGACCGTCAAGCGCATGCTGGAGGACGGCTACATGACCGTGAAGGTCAAGACCCCCTGCATGATCACCTGCATCAAGGAGCTGAATCAGCCCCGTTACCTGTCCGTGGGCGGCGCCTTTGAAGCCTATTCCAAGCCCCTGGTCACCATGACCTATGAGACTCTGAAGGATCATCCCCTGATCGACAAGAGCACCATCGGTCTGGCCGGCTCTCCCACCAATATTCTGACCTCCTTTACGCCTCCTCAGAAGGGCGCCGGCATGATGCTCGAGGGCGCCGGTAAGGAGACTACCGACAAGCTGGCAGGCATCCTGGCCGCCAAGCATATCATCTAAGGAAGGAGATAAGAAAATGGCTTTTAATAGTGCTGATACCGCTGCCTTCAAAAACGTTTGGGTTTTCTGCGAGCAGCGCCAGGGCGTGATGATGCCCACTACGTTCGAACTGATCTCCGAGGGCCGGAAGCTGGCTAATGAGCTGGGCGTTGAGCTGTGCGGCATTCTGCTGGGCGACAACGTGGACGGCATCGCCGCTGAGCTGGGCGAGTATGGCGCGGACAAGGTTTATGTGTACAACTCCCCCCTGCTGAAGGATTTCACCACCGACGCCTATACCAAGGTGATCGTGGAGGCCGTTGAGGAGATCAAGCCCGAGGTGCTGCTGTTTGGTGCATCCAACATCGGCCGTGACCTGGCTCCCCGCTGCGCCGCCCGTCTGCACACCGGCCTGTGCGCCGACTGCACTCACCTGGACATCGACATGCCCAACTACAAGGGCTTCCTGAAGGAAGCCTCCACCCTGCCCGAGGAGCGCATCGAGAAGCTGGGCACCGTGATGATCAACCGCGAGCCCCATCCCGTGGATCGCGACCTGAAGATGACCCGTCCCGCTTTCGGCGGTCACCTGATGGCCTCCATCATCTGCCCCCGTTTCCGCCCCGCCATGGCTACCGTCCGTCCCGGCGTTATGAAGAAGCGCCTGTGCAAGAAGGACGTTGAGATTCTGCACCCCGCCTTCGCTCTGGAGGCCTCCGACATCCACACCGAGGTCACCGAGACCGTGAAGGCTGCCAAGAAGCTGGTTGACCTGATCGGCGCCGACTTCATCGTGTCCGTGGGCCGCGGCATCAGCAAGGACGTTGAGGGCGGCATCAAGCTGGCCGAGGAGCTGGCTGAGGTCCTGGGCGGCGTCGTGGGTTCCTCCCGCGCCTGCGTGGACGCCGGCTGGATCTCCGCTGACCACCAGGTCGGCCAGACCGGTAAGACCGTGCATCCCAAGGTCTATGTTGCTCTGGGTATCTCCGGCGCTATCCAGCACAAGGCTGGTATGCAGGATTCCGAGTGCATCATCGCCGTGAACAAGAACGAGTCCGCTCCCATCTTCGAGGTGGCTGACTACGGTATCGTGGGCGACCTGTTCAAGGTTGTGCCCGAGCTGATCGAGTCCATCAAGGCTCAGAAGGCTGCCAAGTAAGGTTCGTTCCTTATTGACACGGATTCCCCCTCCGGCTATACCGGAGGGGGAATTTTTGCGCGAAAAACTGCGGATGAGGTGCTGCGGCAGGGGAGGTCTCCTTTGCAGCAAGTCATGGGACCGGGGACCATTTGGGTGAGAAGGAAGAAGCGCTGCGGGTGTGGACCGCAGCGCTTCTTCTGCGCACGGAGAGGAGAGGTTCAGCCCACAGAGAAAAGTGTGAATTAATTGTTAATATCAAGTAAAAGCCATAAAATCGACAAATAAAATGTTCCAATTTCGGACATTTTTGTAAAACTGTATAAGGCCGCAGGGTTGACTTTCCTGGGGCGGGGGACTACAATACCATACTGTTCAAGGAGTAATTTCATCGGAAAGGGAGGATGAATCATGGAAAAGATTCTGGCAGTCGCCATATTCGTGGTGATGTTCGGCTTCATCATCTGGGACCGCTTCCCCCGTCAGTGGGTGACGCTGATCAGCGGGGCGCTGGTTCTGGCGCTGGTGTTCGGCCTGTGCATGCATGATGGCGGGGCCATCTGGGAGACGCTGAACCTGAGCTGCTTTGCGCAGAAGGGGTTCTGGATCGGGTCATCCGAGTCCGGCACCGGCATCAACTGGTCCACCATTGTATTTATTGCCGGCATGATGGTGATGGTAGAGGGCATGGGCCATGCGGGGATCTTCCAATGGCTGTGTCTGAAGATCGCGAAGCTGGTGAACTATCGGACGGTGCCGCTGCTGATCTGCTTCATGGTGATGTCAGCGCTGCTGGCTATGTTCATCGACAGCATTACGGTGATCCTGTTCCTGGCTGCCGTGACGGCGGAGCTGGCCAAGACCCTGTATTTCGACCCGGTGCCTATGATCCTGGCGGAAATCTTCTGCGCCAATCTGGGCGGATCGGCTACCATGTGCGGCGCCCCCCCCAACATCATCATCGGCACATCCCTGGGGCTGAGCTTCTTCGACTTCCTGGGCAACACCGGCGTTATCGCCGGGGTGTGCCTGGTGTTCACGGTGGTGTATTTCTTCCTGTGCTTCCGCAAGCCTCTGGCCGAAAGCGAAAAGAACCGCCCGGCCAATGTGGTGTACCCCGACGCGGCGTCGGCGGTGAAGAACCGGGCGGGCTTCTATGGCTGCGGCGCATCGTTCCTGGTGGTGGTGGTCCTGCTGATCACCCACGCCCAGACGGAGCTGACGGTGGCCACCATCGGCTGCATCGCCGCAGCGCTGATGAGTCTTGTGACGCTGCTGACCAGCGGAAGAAAGGCTGCCGCGGGGCTGTTTGCCCGGGTGGACTATAAGACGCTGCTGTTTTTCACGGGGCTGTTCGTGGTGGTGGCCGGGCTGGAGCGTACCGGCTGCCTGGGCGTGTTGGCGGACGGCATCGCCAGGCTCAGCGGCGGCAAGGCCGTTGTGATGGTGGCCATCATCCTGTGGGTGTCCGCTGTGGCCAGCGCCTTTGTGGACAATATCCCCTTTGCGGCTACCATGGTGCCGGTGATCCAGGCTATGGCCCAGACCCAAGGCGTTGACTTGCATGTTCTGGCGTGGGCCCTGTCTATGGGCACGGATCTGGGCGGCAGCGCAACGCCCATCGGAGCCTCCGCCAATGTGGTGGGGACGTCGGTGGCCGCCAAGAACGGACACCCCGTGACCTGGGGCAAGTATTGCCGCTACTGTGCGCCGGCTACCATCATGGTAATGGCGGTGTCTATGGTGTGCATCGTGGTGCGGTACATGTAAACAGGCAAAAAAAGAGGACCTGAAAAAGGTCCTCTTTTTTTGCCGTAATTGCTTATTTATCCTTGGAAAAGATTTTGAAAATGTCGTCGTAGGCGCGGTCGATGTTTTCCCGGGCGGTGCTGGCCTCCCGGTCCACGGCGTCATTGAGCTGCTGGGCCTGCTGCGACATCACCGGCTGCTGGGGCGCGGCCTGCGTCTGCTGTACGGGCTGGGCAGACTGCACGGGCTGAGCCGGTTGGGCGGGCTGCTCCGCCTGGGGCTTGTTTTCGGCGAAGCCGGTGGCGATGACGGTGACGCGGATCTCGTCCTCCAGGGACTCGTCAAAGGTGGCGCCGAAGATGGTGACGGCATCGGGATGAACGGCGTCCTGGACCAGGCTGGCGGCCTGCTCCACCTCCTCCAGGCCGATGTCCATGGAGCCGGTGACGTTGATCAGGACGCCGTGGGCGCCGTTGATGGACGTCTCCAGCAGAGGGCTGGAAATAGCCATCTTGGCAGCCTCCTCGGCCTTGCCCTTGCCGGCAGCACGGCCCACACCCATGTGGGCCAGGCCCGCGTCCTTCATCACCGTGGTGACGTCGGCAAAGTCCAGATTGATGAAGCCGGTGTCGCGGATCAGGTCGGAAATGGACTGCACCGCCTGGCGCAGCACATCATCGGCGATCTCAAAGGCATTGGCAAAGGTGATCTTCTGATCGGTGGCGTATTTCAGGCGCTCGTTGGGGATGATGACCAGAGAATCCACCCGGCTGCGCAGCTCCTCGACGCCCTTTTCCGCCTGCATCATCCGGCGGCGTCCCTCGAAGGAGAAGGGCTTGGTGACTACGCCTACCGTCAGTACGCCCAGCTCACGGGCGATTTCCGCCACCACAGGGGCAGCGCCGGTGCCGGTGCCGCCGCCCATACCGGCGGTGATGAACACCATATCGGTGCCCTCCAGGGCCTTGGTCAGCTGGTTGCGGCTCTCCTCGGCGGCCTTCTGGCCCACCTCGGGGTTGGAGCCGGCACCCTTGCCGTGGGTCAGCTTCTCGCCGATCTGAATTTTATAAGTAGCGCTGGACGCATTGAGCACCTGCTTGTCCGTGTTGACGGCCACGAAGTCCACGCCCTTGGTGCCGCTGCGCACCATGCGGTTGACCACATTGTTGCCGCCGCCGCCGACGCCGACGACCTTGATATTGACCACATTTTCGGGGCCGGTTTCCATTTCAAATGCCATGACGGTTCCTCCTGCCAGTATATATCGAAAGATGATCGTATGCAATATAACGTGCTTTTTCTATTGTATAACGGATTCAGTGACCCGTCAAGGGGCGGGGGATGATTTCCCGGAAAAAGTTGCGGTTTAGCCGGGAATGAACCGGGCCTTGCCGTCCTTGTCCCACTGAATGGTGCCCTGGTCGCTGCCGTCCAGACGGCCGATTACCGCCGCCAGGTAGTTCAGGCGGTAATCAAAGTCGTCGTCCTTTTTCAGGACCACGTCGAAGCGGTCCAGATAGCGCAGGGTGATGCGGCTGGGGTCCTCCAGGTCGATGGACTGGACGCTGCCGGCCATGTCCTTGCTCAGCAGCTGCTGCCACAGCTGCCGGAGTGTGTCCCATTTGTCGGCATTATCCGGCACGGCCAGCCGGTTCAGCTGGGGGGATGTCAGGGCCAGGCCCGTGACCAGGGGGTAGGACTCCCCCTGGCCGGGCTGGAGCTTGTCGATGAGCTTGCCGCTGCCGTTGAGAAGCCACACCGCGCCATCCTGCTCCAGGGCCAGAGGGTGGGCGCACTCGGTGATCTCAATATGCAGGGCGTTGGGCAGCTGGCGGCGGATGCGGACGGACTCCACATAGGGCAGCTGCTCGGTAATGGATGCGGCGGCCTGGTGCTTGTTCAGCAGGAACAGGTTCCCGCCCTGGCGGATGCCGCTGGCCTGAAGCACCTGCTGCTGGGAATAGCGGGAGGTGCCGGTGACAAAAATCTGCTCCGCCTTGAAAAACAGGGACAGGGCCGCCACAATGGCGCCGCAGATCAGAACAAACGTAAGAAGTCTATAGAGAAACGCAAGGCTGCCCTGCCGCTTCCGGCGGCGGCTGCGTCTGTGCTTGCGGGGTTGGGTCATTGGAAGCTCCTCCCTCTGTGATATCTGTGTGTATGTGGGCCCCCAGGCGGGCCAGGTCGCCGGGCAGGTCGCTGTAGCCCCGGCGGATGTGGTGGAGGTGCTCCACCGTGGTGACGCCGTGGGCCTGGAGTCCGGCAATCACCAGGGCGGCTCCGCCCCGAAGATCCATAGCCTGGACCCGGGCGGCGTGGAGCCGGTCAACGCCGCATACCACCGCCACCCGGCCCTCCAGCCGGATGTCGGCCCCCATGCGCACCAGCTCGGGCACATGGCGGTAACGGCTCTCGAAAATGTTTTCCACGAATACGGTGGTGCCGCTGCTGCGCAGCAGAGACGCCATCAGCACTGCCTGGGCGTCGGTGGGGAAGCCCGGATACGGTGCGGTGCGAATGGGACTGACGGCCCGCAGATGCCCGTCGGAGGTCAGTCGGATGCCGTCGTCCCGGCAGACCAGACCGCAGCCGGCCTGGCGCAGCACGCCGGTAACGGTGGACAGGTGGCGGTAGTCTATGTCACGGAGGAAGATGTCTCCGCCGGAGGCGGCTGCCGCCGCCCGATATGTAGCCGCCGCGATGCGGTCCCCCAGAATGCGGTGGCAGCAGCCATGGAGCGGCTCCTCCGCGCCTTCGATGACCACGGTGGAGGTGCCTGCGCCGTGAACGCTGGCCCCCAGCTTTTGCAGAAAGGCCTGCAGGTCCACGATCTCCGGTTCCCGGGCAGCGTTGGAAACGGTGGTGACGCCCTTGGCACCGATGGCGGCCAGCATGGCGTTTTCCGTGGCCCCCACGCTGGGGATGCTCAGAACGATCTCGGCCCCGGCGAGGCCGGAGGCGGTGCAGTCCAGGCTGCCGCCCTCTTCCCGGATACAGGCACCCAGGGTCCGCAGGGCGGACAGGTGCAGGTCGATGGGCCGGGCCCCGATGGCGCAGCCGCCGGGGTACGACAGCTCCGCCTGACCGCAGCGGGCCAGAATGGCCCCCAGAAACACCACAGACGAGCGCATGCGGCGCATAAGCCGGTCCGGAATGTCCCAGCGGGTCAGCGTGGAGGAATCCACCTCCAGGTCCGGGCCGTTCCAGCGAACGGCGCAGCCCAGGTGCCGCAGGATGTCAATGGACGTGTCCACGTCCTCCAGATGGGGACAGCGCTGCAGAACGCAGACGTCCCCGCTGAGAATACACGCTGCCAGAATGGGCAGCACGCTGTTTTTTGCCCCCTGTACCGTCAGGTCGCCGGACAGGCGGCGTCCCCCTTCTATCATCAGGCTCATATGCCCCCGCCTTTCATAGCTTTTTCCCGCTATCCTATGCAGGGGGTGGGGCAGGGGGTTACTTGCGGATGCTCATGACGGTGTCATAGAGACGCTTTGTGGCGTCCCGGATGCCCAGCTCCGCCATGCCGCGGCTCATGTCCGCCTGGCGCTGGGGGTCACGGAGAATGACCCGGGTCGTCCGGTAAAGCGCTTCGCCGGAGGCCTCCGATTCCAGCAGCACCACGGCTCCGCCGTGCCGCTCCAGAATCCGGGCGTTCTTCTCCTGGTGATTGTTGGTGACGTAAGGGGAGGGGACCAGGATGGCCGGAGTGGCCAGGGCCGTGATCTCGCTGATGGTGGAGGCGCCGGCCCGGCAGATCACCAGGTCTGCCGCCCGCATGACGGGAGCCATGTCATAGATATACTCCCGGACGTCCAGCCCGGGGACATGGTCCAGGCCGTCTGCCCGCAGGCGGGCGGTCATGGCGGGGTAGCCGCTTTTGCCCACGCCGTGGATGTGGTGGAAGGGCATGCCGTCTGCCGCCTCCAGGCGGAAGAAATCCTCCATGTGGGCGTTCATATGGCTGGCACCCAGGCTGCCCCAGAAGGACACCACCAGAGGCCGGTCATCGGTCAGGCCCAGCTTTTCCCGGGCCTGGGCACGGGTCAGGTCAAAGAAGTCGCCCCGCACCGGGGTGCCGGTGACGACGATCTTGCCGGGGCGGCGATAGTGCCGGCGGCACTCCTCGAAGCCCACCATGATGCGGTCGGCGGAGCCCTCCAGCATTTTGGTGGTGAGGCCCGGGACCATGTTGGACTCGTGGACCGCCGTGGGGATGCCCATGCCGGCGGCGCATTTTACCACCGGATAGCTGGCATAGCCGCCGGTGCCCACCACCAGATCGGGACGGAAATCACGGAGAATGGCCCGGGCACGGCTGCGGGACCTGGCCAGCATGGCCAGGGAGTTCAGGTTGTGCCCCAGGCCGCCGTGGCCCAGGGAGCGCTGAAAGCCGCCCATGGGAATGCCCCGGAAGGGGTAGCCCGCCTTTTCCACCAGGTCGCGCTCCATACCGTCGGGGGTGCCCACAAACAGAAACCGGGCTTTGGGGTCCTGCTGCCGCATGTATCCGGCCAGAGCCAGGGCGGGGTTCACATGGCCTGCCGTTCCGCCGCAGGTAAAAATCACTTTCATTTTGCCGCGCCTCCTATCCGTTCTGCGGCGCAGGCATCTGCCGCGAAACGCTGAGTACGATGCCCATCTCCGCCAGCTGGCACAGCAGGGCCGTGCCGCCGTAGCTGAAGAAGGGGAGGGAAATACCGGTGGCGGGCACCAAGCCCGTGACCACCGCAATGTTCAGAAAGGTTTGCAGACTGGTGAGGGTCATGAAGCCTACCACCAGCAGAGCGCCAAACCGGTCCCGGGCGTGGAGGGCGATCCAGAAGCCCCGGAGGATCAGCAGGGCGAATACCAGCATGACGACGCAGGCACCCACCAGGCCCAGTTCCTCGCAGATCACGGCGAAGATGCAGTCGTTGTGCTCCTCGGGCAGGTAGAGAAATTTCTGCCGTCCCTTGCCCAGGCCCACGCCCAGCAGGCCGCCGGAGCCGATGGCGATGAGACACTGGGCGATCTGCCAGCCATCGCCCCGGTACCAATCGGCGTTGAAGGGGTCCCGCCAGGTGTTGATGCGGTCCTCGCCATAGTGGAGGATGCCCTTTTTCACCAGGGTGACGTACAGGGTGCCCACCAGGCCCACGCCGGCAATGCCGGTAGGGATCAGCCAGCCCTTGATGCCGCCCACGATCATCAGAACGATGCCGGTGCAGACGATGAGGATGGTGCCGGACAGATGAGGCTCCAGCATCATAAGCCCTGCGATAACGCCCAGGATCAGCAGATACGGCCAGATGCCCTGACGCCAGGTCTGCATTTTCTCGCGCTTTTTGGAGATGGTGGCGGAAAAGTAGATGACCACGGCGAGCTTGGCGATCTCGGAGGGCTGGAACCGCAGAACGGTGCCCCTGATGCCCAGCCAGCGGGTGGCGCCGTTTTCCGTGATGGCAATGGGGTTATGGGGAATGATGACCAGCACCAGCAGCGCCAGAGACGCCCACAGCAGCAGACGGCCCACGCCCCGCAGACGCTGATAGTTCAGCTTGCTGAGAGCGAACATAACGGCAAGGCCCAGCAGGGCGAAAATGCCCTGGCGGATGAAGTAGTACGCGCCATTGCCGCCGTTTTCGTAGTAGGCGGAGGGGAAGCTGGCGGACAGCACCATGACCATGCCCATAGCCGTCAGCAGCAGCGTCAGCAGCAGAAACGGCAGGTCCATAGGACCCCGGGCGGCTTCCCGGGACTGCTCCATGGCGTCCTGGCGCCGTTGGGCGCTCCAGGTCCCCACGGGACGTCGTTTGGTTGTGCGCAGGGCCATGGGCTCCCCTCCTTTCCGAAATGCTTTTGGTTATGCGCCGAAGCGATCCATAACGCCCAGATAAGCCAGAACGCAGAACAGGGCGCTGACGGCGGCAAATACCGCCACGATTTTGGTCTCCTTCCAGCCGCACATCTCGAAGTGGTGGTGGAGGGGGGCCATCTTAAAGATCCGCTTGCCGTGGGTGAGCTTGAAATACGTCACCTGGATGATGTCGGACAGCGTCTCGCACAGATAGACAAAGCCTACCAGCAGCAGGATCAGGGGCATGTCATAGGCGAAGGCCAGGGCTGCCACCGCACCGCCCAGGAACAGGGAGCCGGTATCGCCCATGAACACCTTGGCGGGATAGTGGTTATAGCACAGGAAGCCCAGCAGGCCGCCCACCAGAGCGCCGGCAAAAACGCCCAGCTGGCCGAAGCCCTGCCACATGCCGCCCAGCACCGCGAAGAATACGGCCACCGGCACCGTGACGCTGGAGGACAGACCGTCGATGCCGTCGGTAATGTTCACGGCGTTGACGGTGCCGATGATGACGAAGGCGGCGAAGATCATATACACCACCCACGGCAGCACCAGATGGGTGTTGAAGAAGGGGATATACAGGTTGGGGCTCAGCATGCCCTCGTACCGCATGAGACACAGGAAGGCAATGGCCGCCGCCAGCTGAAGCAGGAACTTCTGGGGGGCGGTGAGGCCGGTATTGTGGTGATGCTTCACCTTCTGATAGTCGTCGATATAGCCGATGACGCCGAATACCAGGGCGAATACATAGACATACAGGTGGGTGAAGTTCCCCTCCAGCATGCCCCTCCAGCCCAGGATCAGAATGGCGATGCCGATGCCGATGATGAACATCAGGCCGCCCATGGTGGGAGTGCCCTGTTTGCCCTTGTGCCAGGTGGGGCCAACCTCCTTGATGCTCTGCCCGGCCTTCAGCCGGATCAGGGCGGGGATCAGCAGCTTACCGGCTGCCAGGGTGATCGCCAGGCTTACGACGCCTGCCAGAATAATTTCCATCATGTTCTCTCCTTCCCGTCCCGTGGGGACGTGGTCAGCTTCCGTTTATATATTCCGCAATGATCTGCCTTTCATCCAATGGCAGCAGCTTTCCGTCTGTTTCCTGGGTGGTCTCGTGGCCCTTGCCGCACAGGAGAACGGTATCGCCGCTGCGGGCCAGGGACAGAGCCCGGAAAATGGCTTCCCGGCGGTCCGGCACCACCTGATGGCTGCCGGTGATGCCCGGGAGGATATCCCGGATAATGGCCAGCGGGTCCTCTGCCCGGGGATTATCGGAGGTGAGGATCGTCAGGTCGGCGTATCGGGAGGCCGCCGCGCCCATCAGGGGGCGCTTGCCGGGGTCCCGGCCGCCGCCGCAGCCGAACACCGCAATGAGCCGTCCGGAGGTCATGGACCGGGCGGTTTTCAGGGCGTTTTCCATGGCGTCCGGCGTGTGGGCAAAGTCGATGAACACGCGATAGCCGCGCCCCGGCACCGGTACCGGCTCCATACGCCCCGGAACAGAGCGGGACTGTCCCAACGCCTTTGCCGCGTCCGCCAGGGAAATGCCCGACAGGCGGGCAATGGACAGGGCCGCCAAGGTGTTGTACACGGTGAACATACCGGGGATGGGAACGGCGGCGGGAACCGTCGACGCGCCCTCCCGGGCGGTGAAGCGGACGCCGGCGGGGGAGAGGACCACGTCCTCGGCCCGCAGGTCGCCGCTGCGGATGCCATAGCCATACACGGGGCAGACGCAGCCCCGGAGAACGCGGGAGGCCCACGGGTCATCCCGGTTCACGGCAGCCTGCCCGCACTGGCGGAACAGTGCGGACTTTGCCTGCGCATAGCGGTCCATGGTGCCGTGAAAGTCCAGGTGGTCCCGGCTGAGATTGGTGAAAGCGGCTATAGTATACGCCAAGCCGCAGACGCGGTCAAGTGCCAATGCGTGGGAGGATACCTCCATCACCGCGTGGGTGCACCCGGAATCGGCCATTTGCCGCAGCAGACGATGCACCTCCCAGGATTCGGGGGTGGTGCGGCGGGAGGGGAGGACCGTGTCCCCGATGCGGCAGCCGTTGGTGCCCATGAGACCGGTCCGTATGCCCAGGGTCTGGAGCATGCCTGCCGTCAGCCAGGCCACGGAGGTTTTTCCGTTGGTGCCGGTGACGCCGATGAGGTGCAACTCCCGGTCCGGGTGGCGGAAGAAGTTTCCGGCCATCCGGGCCAGGGCCTGCCGGGTGTCGGGGACAATGACGTAGGGCAGGCCCTCCACCGGATGGGTGGATATGGCGCAGGCTGCGCCCCGCTGTCGGGCCAGAGCCGTATAGTCGTGGCCGTCGGCGGCGGCACCGTGGATGGCCACAAACGCCTGACCGGGCTGTATCGTGTGGGAATCATAGCCTGCGCCGGTGACGTCCCGGGGCAGGTCCGGCGATGCGTCCCGGATGGGAACGCCTGCCAGCAGGTCCCGCAGATCCACAGAGGGGACTCCTTTCCCTTAGTCTGACATATTGGTATCGCCCAGCTGGACGGTGATCACCGTGCCGGCAGGCACCTGCTGTCCGGCCTCCAGGCTCTGGCTCAGCACCCGGATATTGCCGGAGGTGGTCTGCGTGGCGCCGCTGAACCGCACCAGGAGCCCGGCGTTGGTGGCGGCCACGTTGGCCTCCGCCGCCGTTTTGCCCACCAGCTGGGGAACGGTGTACATGGTGTTGGGCTTTTCGACCCCGGCATAGAGAATGATCGTGGCCTTGCCGGGGATCACCGCGCCGCCGGCAGGAGTCTGGTCCGTGACGGTGCCGCCGGAGCCTACCACCTTGCAGGTGAAGCCCCGGGCCTCCATACGGCTCCTGGCATCCTCCACGGTGCTGCCGATGACATAGGGAACGGTGGTATCCGCGCCCAGCAGCTCCTCGGCGCTGTAGGTGGGCTCGATGCCCAGATAGGGCAGGATATCCGCCATGATCTTGCTGTTGACAGGGGCCACCATGCTGCCGCCGGACACGGAGGTGCCGGCGCTGCGGCTGGGAGTATCCATGGTCACCAGGATGATGACCTGAGGATCGTCCGCCGGGGCAAAGCTGACAAAGGAGACCACCAGGTCGCCGGTCTGGCCCTTGTCGGCGGTTCCGGTTTTACCGCCCACGCGGTAGCCCTTCACCTGGCCGTTGCGGCCGGTGCCGTCGGATACGACATATTCCAGACATTCCCGGACATGGGCGCTGGTCTCCTCGCTGATGACCTGGCGCACGGGCGTGTTGTCATGCTGATAGGTGACGTTGCCGTCACTGTCCACGATCTGCTCCACCAGATAGGGGGCGTGCAGATAGCCGCCGTTGACGCAGGCCGCCTGGGCCGCAATCAGGGCCATGGGGGTGACGTTGAAGTTCTGGCCGAAGGCGTAGCAGGCCAGGTCCAGCTGGGTGAAGCTCTCGGGGCTGGCGAACACGCCGCTGGCCTCGCCGTCCAGATCCACGCCGGAGCCATGCATGAGGCCGAAGTCGTTCATATATTCATAGAACTTCTCGTTGCCCAGCTGCAGACCGAAGGTGATAAAAGCGGGGTTGCAGGAATGGGCCGCGGCCTCCTTCAGGGTCTGGGTGCCGTGGGTGCCGGTGCAGTGGATGGTGGCGTCGGACACATGGATGCCGCCGGTGCAGGTATAGGTGGTGTTCATATTGATGAGCCCCTCCTCCATGGCGGCGGACATGGTGAGGATCTTGAAGGTAGAGCCGGGCTCGTAGGTGTCGTTGAGGGTCTTGTTGCGCCACTGCTTCAGCAGCTGATCGGAGGTGTCGGTGAGATTCTTTTTGAACAGGTCGTTCTGGACGGTAAAGGCGTTATTGAGGTCATAGGTGGGGTAGGACACCATCCCCAGAACACCGCCGGTCTTGACGTCCATGACGATGCCAGTGGCGCCGTTCTCCGCGCCGTATTTATCGGCCATTTCGCCTACATATTTTTCCAGGTAATACTGGACGTTGGCGTCCAGGGTCAGGACCAGGTCCTGACCGCTCTGGGCGGCGAAATACTGCTCGTATTCATAGGGAAGGGGATTGCCCCGTTCGTCCTTGGCGGTAACCACCAGGCCGGTCTGTCCCTGGAGATACTTGTCATAGCGGGACTCCAGGCCGTACAGGCCGGTGTTGTCGGTGCCCACAAAGCCCAGAACATGAGAGGCCAGGGAACCGTAGGGGTACACCCGCTTGGCGTCGGCTGACAGGTATACGCCATGGACGTCGGTGTCGTTGATGAGCTGGCGGATTTTGTCCGCCGTTTCCTCGTCCACCTTCTTGGCCAGGACCTCGTACTGGGAGTCGGTGTTGTTCATGCGCTCCCTGACGTCGTCCTGGGATATGCCCAGGATATCAGCCAGGCTGGCGGCCAGGGAGTCATAGTCCCAAAGAACCGTTGTGTCCTCGGACTGAGGCGTCTCGCCCTTCTTCAGCTGGGCGTTTTCCAGGCGGATCTTCTCCAGCCGCTCTGCCTCATCATCCAGCTGCTTTTTCATGTGGTAGGGGGACATCACAACGTCCTCCGTGGACACGGACACCGCCAGCTGGCTGCCGTTGCGGTCATAGATGGTGCCCCGGAAGGCGGAGACCACCGTCTGGCGGGTCTGCTGGTCCAGAGCCTTGGTCTGGAGCTCCTTATGCCGGGTGATCTGAAGGTGGTACAGCTGGAAAAACAGGATCACGAACACCAGGATCCCCATGACCAGCATCAGCCAGAAGGTGCGGCTGCGGACGGTGCGGGTGGCCTGCCGGGCGTAGAACTCCGGCGGGCGGCCAGGGGCCTGGGGCTTGCCGGGGGCGGTCTGGGGCCGCTGGGACTGGGATCGGGGGGTTCTCTTTCTGCGACTGAACATGGGTGTCTCCTTCCGCCGGAATGCCAAGGCAAGGAGCAAGAAGTTTCCTTCTCACTCCTTGCGCGTTTTCACTATATGGCGGCGCTCAGCGGAAATATTCCACCACCGCGCCGATGCCGTCCTTGAGCCAGGTCCATGCCTGGGCCAGGGGTCCGGTGCTTTCGGGACGACAGATCTCGGCCATATCCGCACCGCCCAGCTCGATATACTCGATCTGGTCGCTGGTAGGCTTGGTCATGCCGGCCGCCTGGGCGGCGGCCTTTACGGCGGCCTGGTCGAAGGCCTTTTCATATGCCACGCCCAGGGCCACGCGCTCCTCCTGGACCTGCTGGAGCTGGGACTGCTTGGCGGTAAGGTCGTGGCTGGCCTGGGTCAGCTTCACATAGCCCATCATCAGCACCACTACCATCAGGGCCAGAACGGCCACGCCGCCCACCAGAATGGGGGAGGCGTGCTCCCGGGGGCGGGCCGCCGGACGGCGGCGAGGCTCCCGCTGGGGGCGGATATCCCGCTCCGGGCGGCGCAGGGGCTCCTGGGGCTGGCGGACGGCGTTGCCGTCAAGCTGCTCCCAGTTCAGGGTATTCAGGTCATAAGCCAGGCTGCCGAACACCGGCTCGTTATTCATCCTGTTCTTGTTCTCCGCCATGGTAGGGCAGCTCCTTTCATATGTTGAAATCGTTTCCGAAAACGGGGGAAAAATTTACAGCTTTTCCGCCACACGCAGCTTGGCGCTGCGGGCACGGGGGTTATAAGTCAGCTCTGCGGGGCCGCAGACGATGGGCTTGCGGTTCACCAGACGCACCGTGGGCTTCTTGCCGCAGACGCAGACCGGGAAGTTCGGGGGGCAGGTGCAGCCGGTGGCCAGCTCCTGGAGGGTTTTCTTGACAATGCGGTCTTCCAGAGAGTGGAAGGTAATGACGGCCAGGCGGCCGCCGGGGGCCAGACGCTGGGCCGCAGCCCGGAGCATGGCGGTGAGCTCGTCCAGCTCGCCGTTGACGGCGATGCGCAGGGCCTGGAAGCTCCGCTTGGCCGGATGCTGCTTTTCCCGCAGAGCCTGGGGCGGCATGGCACTTTTGATGAGCTCCACCAGCTGGCCGGTGGTCTCGATGGGAGCTTCCTCCCGGGCGGTGACGATGCGTCTGGCAATGGCCGGGGCATAGCGCTCCTCGCCGTATTCATAAAGGATGCGGCGCAGCTCCTCATAGGGCCATTCGTTGACCACGGTGCGGGCCGTCAGGCCGGCGGTGCGGTCCATGCGCATGTCCAGGGGAGCGTCGGGCATGTAGGAGAAGCCCCGCTGGGCGTCGTCCAGCTGGGGAGAGGACACGCCCAGGTCGAAGAGCATGCCGTCCACCGCCGGGACGTTCAGATCGTCCAGCACCTGGGCCACGCAGCTGAAGTTGCTGTGAACCAGGGTGACGCGGTCTATATACGGGGCCAGGCGGCGGTGGGCAGCCTCCAGGGCGGTCTCGTCCCGGTCCAGGCCGATGAGACGGCCTCCGGCCGTCAGGCGGCGGACAATCTCCCAGGAGTGACCTGCCCGGCCCAGGGTGCCGTCCAGGTAGATGCCGTCCGGCCGGATATTCAGCCCCTCCATACACTCATCCAGCAGCACCGGGCGGTGGCCGAAGGCCACGTCAGCGGCTTCGTTTCGGTCAAATGCCATGGCTCACATCCCCATTTCCTGCATTGCTTTCTCCAGCTGGCCGGATTGGAGGGCTTCGTCCTCCATTTTCTGCCACAGCTGGGCGTTCCAGATCTCGGCCCGGTCAAAGACGCCGATGATGACCACCTCTTTTTCCAGGTTGGCGTACTGGCGCAGCTTGGCGGGCAGGAGAATGCGGCCCTGGGCGTCGGGCACGCAGTCGGTCATGTAGGCGTACATCATGCGCAGACCCTTGATCCTGGTAAAGCTCGTGCCCTTGAGGCTGGCGTTGAAGTCGGCCCAGCCCTGGTCGGAGAAAACGGACAGGCAGTGGTCCTGGCCCACGGTGACGTGGAGGGTGCCGCCCAGCTCGTCCCGGAGCTTGGTGGGGATGAACAGCCGGCCCTTGGCATCAATATTGTGCGCATATTGGCCGTTCATGTCCGCATCCCCTCCCTTCGGCACCACTTTGTGGGAAAATCGTGGGACAGAGCCACACCTGTATGGGTTTTGGCACCACTTAGTCCCACATCGGAATCAAAAAAAAGACACCGCCAGATATGTATTTTTATTATATAGCAGGGTATAGGATTTTGCAAGAGGTTTTTTTGACCATATTCTCCGGGAAATTTGTCCAATTTCAGGTGTTTCCAGGAAATTCCTGCACTTTTTGAAACGTTTGTTCTATAACGGCGCAAAAAAATCGCATACCGGCGTGAAAACAGCGGCCGGTATGCGGATATGCGGTAAAAGAAGAATGTGTGCCAGCAAAATGCACAGAAAACGCCGGAAAATTTCGTCAGTCCTCCGAAGCCTGCTTGGTGGGATCGGACTTGAGCTTTTCCTGGCAGACCTGCATCTGCTCGGCGGAGGCGCTGCGGAAGCGGACGCGGGACTCCCGGACCTCGTCCAGGGCGGCCTGGATGGCCTCCTCCGTGCGGCGCAGAGCGTCCTCGGTGTAGGTGTTGGCCACCTGATACAGCTGGCGGCTGCGGTCCTCCGCCTGGTGGATGATCTCGCTGCTGCGGCGCTGGGCCCGCTGAATGGTCTCGCTTTCGGAGACGATGGTCTTGGCGTCCTCCTGAGCCTTTTCCAGCATGCGGCGGGACTCCTCCTGGGCCTGGTCCCGCAGGCGCTTGGCCTCGTCCTGGGCCTGGTCCAGCATACGCTTGACCTCGCGATTGGCCTTGTCCACATACTGCTCCTTGGACTTCATCAGCTCCTGCGCCTTGCTGAGCTCTGCGGGGAGCTTGGTGCGGACCTCGTCCAGCAGGTCCAGGGCTTCCTCCCGGTTGATAATGCATTTTTCGGAGCTGAAGGTAGCTCCCCGGGCCTCGTCGATCATGCCGTACAGCATGTCAAGGAGCTTCTGTACGTTTTTATCTTCCATTTATGACCGTCCTTTCCACTGCGCGGCCACCGGGGCCGGCACATATTGTTCCATGGGCTGTCCGTAGCGGAGCATTTCCCGGACCATGGTGCTGCTGAAATGCTGGTAGGCGGGACTGGCCGGCAGGAATACGGTTTCCAGTCCCGGCAGGATGCCCCGGTTGATGCTGGCCATCTGGTACTCCTGGTCGAAATCCGTGGCGTTGCGCAGACCCTTTACCAGAACGCAGGCGCCCTTGTCCCGGGCGTACTGCGCCAGCAGGCCGGTGTAATGCTCCGCCGCCACATTGGGCAGGTCTGCCACGGAGCGGCGGATCATCTCCACCCGTTCGTCGGCGGAGAACATAGGCTTTTTGTCGCAGTTGACCAGCACGCAGACGTACACCTGGTCAAAGCACTGGGCGGCCCGGCGGATAATATCCATATGCCCCAGCGTGATGGGGTCGAAGCTGCCGGGATAGATCGCAATTTTCATGGGGGTCATTCCTCGCTTCCCTGACGGTGGTAGACTGTCAGCTTGATCTTACCGTAGCGATACTCCCGGTAAAGGCGGTAGGGGGCCTCCAGGGCGGGCAAAACGGCGTCTGCCGGACTTTCCGCCATTATTATACCATGTTCGCGACAAATGTCAAACCCTGCAATATCCGAAAGAGCCTGCTCCAGCAGACCGGAGGCGTAGGGCGGGTCCAGGAAGATCAGGTCGAACTTTTCGCCGCTGCGCAGATAGGCCAGGGAGTCGCCGCTTCTGACCCGGGCCCGGTCCAAAAGACCGCACAGCTCCAGGTTATCCCGGACCAGCTTCACGGCGTCGGCGCGCTTGTCCACGAACACGGCCTCCGCCGCGCCGCGGCTCAGAGCCTCGATGCCCAGCTGACCGGTGCCGGCGAACAGGTCCAGCACCCGGCGGCCCTCGATGTCGAATTGCAGGATGGAGAACATGCTCTCCTTGACCTTGTCTGTGGTGGGGCGGGTGTCCATGCCCTGGAGCTCCTTGAGACGGCGGCCCCGGGCGGTTCCGGTGATGACTCTCATAGCGTTATCCCTTCGGATCGAAGCACTCGAAGATCACCAGGTTTCCCTGGGCCTCGGCGGCTTCCATCTCCTCTTTCGTTCGGATGGTCCAGTTTACCTCCTGGACATGGTAGAATTTCCGGCACCAGCGCAGACACAGGTTGTCCCGGTCGGAGAACCGGTAGGCGATGAAGTCGGGCCTCACGGCCACGTTGGAAAACAGATTCCCCAGAAGCCACATGGTGGCCTTGCCGTGACCGGCGGTCTCACCATGGCGCAGGAACTGCTCAGACAGCTGGCCACGGACGATCTCGGGGCGGTTCTTTTTCAGCCAGATCAGGCAGCGGGGGTCGAAGGATTCGATGCAGTAATGAACCCGGTACCGGTCCAGCATGCGGCAGGTGGCCTCCGCCAGGGCGGCGTGGTTGCCCCGCTCGGCCTTCAGCTCGATGATCAGGGGCGTGCGGTCCTGGAACAGCTCCAGCACCTCCTCCAGCAGGGGGATCTGCTCATCGGTGCCCTCCAGGCGGTACTGCTTCAGCTCCTCCGCCGTCAGGTCCTCCACCAGCACGTCGGCGCCGGCGGTGCGCTTGAGGCTGGCATCGTGGATGACAGCCAGGCGGCCGTCCTTCATCAGGTGAACATCCAGCTCTGCGCCGCAGCCGTTTTCAATGGCCCGGCGGAAGGCGGCCATGGAGTTTTCGGGAATGCGGGGCTTGTCGTGATAGCCCCGGTGGGCATAGCGGAACAGCCGCAGCAGGCCCCAGGCGCTGTGGCCCCGGCGGCATTGCAGAAGCAGGGTGAAAAGCTCTCCCAGGATCAAAAGAACCAGCAATACGATCAAAACGGGCATTTTGCGTCAATCCTCCATCTCGTCCAGAGCTTCCAGACCGATCTTGGCCTGGGGCTTGCTGTCGCCATGGCGGACGAACAGCATGGTGACGAAGGCCAGAGTCGTGAATACGGCGGCGTAGGGGAACAGCACATGCATGCCGAAGCGGTCCATCAGCAGACCGGACAGCATAGGCGTGGCCACCTGGGCGGCCATGGAGGCGGTGTAGTAAAAGCCGGTATATTTGCCCACGTCGCCGCCGGAGCACATCTCCACCACCATGGGGAAGGAGTTGACGTTGATGGTGGCCCAGGCGATACCGGCCAGGGCGAACATGGCGTTCATCAGCATGGTGGGGCTTTCGGCGTCGAGGAAGGCGGCCACGGTGAAGGCGGTGGTCAGCATGACCACGCCGGCCAGGATGGTCTTTTTCCGGCCTGCCTTGGAGGCGATGAAGCCCACAGGCAGATAGGAGACAATGGCCGCCGCCTGAGCGATGATCAGCGTCAGGTTATAGTCCTTGTGCAGAATATTGCTGGCGTACACGGAATACTTGGAGGTGACGGCGTTGTAGCCGAAGAACCACAGAACGATGGACAGGAGAAGGAAAATCAGGGACTTTACCTCGTCCACGGACAGCTTGCGTCCGCCTGCGGCCTCCTCCTGCTCCTGAGTCTCCTCCTCAATGCCCAGGGCCACGGCCTGCTGCTGCATTTCGTAGGCCCACTCCTTTTCCCGGACGGTGAGCATGAAAATCACCAGGGCGGAGAGCATGATGGCCGCAATGACGGCGAAATAGCCGGTGTAGCTCATCAGGGAGTTGCGGACGGCGGAGGTGGCGAACACCATGCCCAGAGCCAGCACCAGAATGCCGCCGGCAGAGCCCATGAGGTTGATGACGGCGTTGGCCTTGGAGCGCAGAGGCTTCAGGGTCACGTCGGGCATCAGGGCCACCGCCGGGGACCGGAACACAGCCATGGAAACCAGGACGATCAGCAGCAGAACGATGAAGAATACCAGGGTGGCGGGACTTTTGGCGGTGGCGTCCCAGGCGCAGGCCTGGCGGGCGGGGACCACATAGTTGGTATAATCGGGGTTGGTGACGGTCTTGCCGTCCTGCTCCACCTGGCTGCGGATCCGGATGAATTCCTCCTGGGTGAACTTCTGGCTCAGGACGAACTTGTCGCCGCTGGGGGTCAGCAGCGTCTCGTCGGCCTGGCGGTCGTAGATCTGCTCCAGGGCGGCGGGGTCGTCAATGGCGGAGACATCGGACAGGTGCCGCAGCTGGGCGTTGTCCACAAAGGACAGGGCAATGAGCATCACGGCGGCGATGAGGGTACCCACCACGATGAAGGGGGTGCGGCGGCCCCGCTTGCCCCGGTGCTTGTCGGAAATGGCGCCGAACAGGGGCAGCATGAACAGGGCCAGCACGTTGTCCAGGGCCATGATGACGCCGGACCATGCCTGGCTCATGCCGAATTTGTTGGTGAGGATCAGGGGGATGGTGTTGTCATAGGCCTGCCAGAACGAGCAGATCAGGAAGAAGGCAAAGCCCACGAAAATAGTCCGCTTGTAGTTGAGTTTCATACAGTCTCCTCCAGTTTCCGGTACAGGGTACCGATGTCGGGATACACCCAGGTGGGGTGGATCTGATAGGTGTCGATGTCTGCCATGGTGCCCTCGCCGGACAGGACGAACACGGTGTCGATGCCGGCGTTGACGCCGCAGGCAACGTCGGTGTACAGCCGGTCCCCCAGCAGCACCGTCTGCTCCGGGGAGAAGCCCGTGCGCTCCATAGCCAGCAGGGCCATCTGGGGCCTGGGCTTGCCGATGACCGTAGGCTCCCGGCCGGTGGCGGTGGTGAGCATGCGGCAGACGCTGCCGCAGTCGGGCACGGAGCCGTACCAGGTGGGGCAGACCCAGTCGGGGTTGGTGGCCACGAAGGGAACGCCCCGGTTCAGCAGAATGCAGGCGTCCTCCAGCTTCTGGAACGTGAGCTCCGTGTCGAAGCCGCACAGAAGCACCTCCGCCTGCTCCCGGTCCCGGGTCACGGGGATACCGGCTCCGTCCAGCTGGGCCAGGAAGGAATCCGTGCCGAACACATAGCAGGTCTTTCCCGGCAGGGTCTCCCGCAGATAGCGGACGGTGGCATCCACGGAGGTGAGATAGTCGTCCCGGGTAGTCTCGATGCCCATGCGGCGGAGCTTTTCCATGTAACCCTCCACGCCCCGGGAGGAATTGTTGGTCAGGAACAGATACCGGCCCCCCATGGCGCGCACATGGCGCAGGAACTCCGGTACGCCGTCGAACAGGCGGTCACCGATGTAGATGGTGCCGTCCATGTCCAGCAGAAACAGCCGCTTATCCCGCAGCTTAGTCACGGAATCGTCTCCTTTGCACAAAAATACAGCATAAGGATACCACAAAGCTGCCGTGCTTTCAAGCACGGCGGGGCGTCTCAGGGAAAATTGTTTGGGAAAAGGGACGAAAAACGCAAAAAAAGGCCGCCGCAGAGGGCGGCGGCCTTGAGCTTGTCAAAAAAGGCAATGCTTTTTGGGACGACAGGCAGCAGAGAGACTGCCTTCCATAGTAATTACTTTTTCAGGCGTTTGTCGCATTTCACGGCAAGGCGGGTGCCAACGGTCTGGAACAGCTGCACCAGCAGGATCAGCAGGATCACCGCCGCGAACATCACCAGGTATTTGTACCGGTAATAGCCGTAGTCAATGGCAACCTTGCCCAGGCCGCCGCCGCCGATGATGCCGCTCATGGCGGAGTAGCCCAGAATGGTGGTCAGGGCGATGGTGGCATTCTGGATCAGGGAGGGGACGCTCTCGGGGATCATCACCTTGCAGACGATCTGCATGGGCGTGGCGCCCATGCTCTGGGCCGCCTCAATAATATTGGGGTCTACCTCCCGCAGGCTGCTCTCCACCAGCCGGGCCACAAAGGGGAACGCCGCCACCACCAGGGGAACGATGGTGGCTGTGGTGCCCACGGCGGTGCCGATGATGAGCCGGGACAGAGGGAACACCATAATCATCAGGATCAGAAACGGGATGGAACGCAGCAGGTTGATGACTACGTTCAGCGCCGACAGCACCGGCTTCGGCAGGGGCAGGACGCCGTCCTTTTCTCCCGCCACCAGCAGCACGCCCAGCGGCAGACCCAGCACCACGGCCAGGGCGGTGGACAGCACCGTTACATAAAACGTCTCCCAAAGCGCCATGGGGAACTGGGTCACAAAGGCCGTTTTCAGCTCCGCCAGGGACTCCGGCGTAAATAAATCAGTGTACATCCACGCTTACCTCCTCTGCCTGCAAATTGGGGATGCTGCGGAAAAACCCCATGGCCCGGTCCAGCTGTCCCCTGGGCACGCCCAGCAGCATGCTGCCGTAGATCTCCTCCGACAGCTTCTGGGTGCTGGCGGAAATGACGTTGGCGTATATGCTCTCCTCCGCTGCCAGACGGGCCACCATGGGGATGGCCGTGGTCTGGGCGCTGCGGAAGATCAGGCGGATACGCCGCTCCTGGCTGGGGTCGGACACGGCGGCATCGGCACCGCCGGGGAACACCAGGTGCCGGGCGGCCTGGGACCTGGGAGCGGAGAACACCGTGGATACCATGCCGTCCTCCACCACCTCGCCGTCGTCCAGAATGGCAACATGGGTGCAGATTTCCTTTACCACACTCATCTGGTGGGTGATGACCACCACGGTGATGCCCAGCTGGCGGTTGATGTCCCGGATCAGCTCCAGAATCTGCCGGGTGGTCTTGGGGTCCAGGGCACTAGTGGCCTCGTCGCACAGCAGCACCTTGGGATTGGTGGCCAGGGCCCGTGCAATGGCAATGCGCTGCTGCTGGCCGCCGGACAGCTGGGCGGGGTACGCCTGGGCCTTGTCCGGCAGACCCACCAGCTCCAGCAGCTCCCGGGCTCTGGATTGGGCCTCCTTCCGGCTGACCCCGGCCAGCTCCATGGGGAAGCAGATGTTTTGCAGGCAGGTGCGCTGCATCAGCAGGTTGAACCGCTGGAAGATCATGGTGATCTCCCGCCGGGCGGCCCGGAGCTGGGCCGGCGTCATAGCGTCCAGCTGCTGCCCGTTGACGATGACCTTGCCGCTGGTGGGCCGCTCCAGCATATTGATGCAGCGGACCAGCGTGCTCTTACCCGCGCCGCTCATGCCGATGATGCCATAGATATCGCCGCTGGCGATGGTCAGGGATACGTCCTTCAGAGCGTCCACCCGCCCACCGGCGGTCTCAAAGGTCTTGCTGACATGCTGTAATTCGATCAAGGCTGCTGCCTCCCCCTTCTAATCGGATGCTTGTGTGTTACTTGGAAGCCTTCAGAGCGTCCAGGCTGGTCTGACGGCCGCCGTACAGGCCCATGGGCTCCACATGGATGGCGCTGACGGACACAATGTGGGTGTTGTTCTCGGCGTTGAAGTCCTCCAGATAGGGCAGGTGCTGGAAGTAGTTGGCGTCCACGGTGCCGTCGTCCACCACGGTGTTGGGCACCACATAGTCGTTATAAACCTGAACGTCCAGGGTAATGCCCTTAGCGGCCAGGATCTCCTTGACAACCTCCAGGATCTCGGCGTGGGGCGTGGGGGAGGCGGCCACGGTGATGGTCTGGCCCTTCAGAGCCTCATAGTCCACGGAATCGTCATAGCCGGTGCCGGGGTGGTCCACGGTGCTGACCACGGAGCCGCTGTACTTGCTCTCGATGAAGCTGGCCACCTGCTGGCTCTCCAGCGCGGCCTTCAGGGCCAGGATCTTGGGGGCGGTCTCGCTGCCCTCCTTCACCGCCAGGATATTGGCATAGGCGGAGGAGGAGCCTTCGATGGCCAGGGAATCATTCACGGGATTCAGGCCGGCGTTGATGGCGTAGTTGGAGTTGATGACGGCATAGTCGGCGTCCTTCAGCATATCGGGCAGACGGGCGGCCTCGGCCTCTACGATCTCCACGCTGTAGGGATTCTCCACGATGTCGTTCTTGGTGGCGGTGATGCCGGCGCCGTCGCGCAGCTTGATGATGCCGTTTTCCTGCAGCAGCAGCAGGGCGCGGGCCTCGTTGGTGGTGTCGTTGGGAACGGCGATCTTCAGGGAGGTGCTCTTGGAGCCGCAGCCCGTCAGAGCCAGGGACAGGGACAGGATCAGCGCCAGGACCAGCGCGGTGAGCCGAACGGAATTCTTTTTCATGATGGTTATCTCCTTTTTATGTCAAAGTTGGTTGATTGATTCTCTTGTATGGAACATCCGATGGCCCGGGGGCACATTCGATCGTCCAGCAGGGTAATGAGGCCCGGCATCAGGCACATGGTTTTTCAGCTCCTTTCATGCAGCAAAAAAACAGCGGAAGGTCATTGACCTTCCGCTGCCGCAAACGATTCATTCAGGCAAGCGCTGAAAGGGAATGACCATTTTTTCCATAGCAAAGCATGCACATGCCGCACATGTGCATCATGGTCATCATCATGCTGTTGCCGCAGAGCTGCTTCGTCATGGCGTGTTCCCTTTCCCGCCGCGCAGGCGGCGTTTCTTGTCGATGGGTGCATGTTAGCACCATCCGCGGCATTTGTCAACCGCTATTTTTCATATTTTTTCATCACGACGCAAATTTTTTTTCGTGGCGGCAGGAGAGTAAACATGCAAAAGAGGAGCGTTTTTCTGGATTTTCTACCGCTGACAAGGAGTTTTCCCTGTCAGATGTTCACACTTTTTTTACAGATTCTTTCTTGCTGAAAATGGGAAGCTATGGTATTATATTTGTTAATGGTAGAGTTTGCGTATCTGCCCGCCAAGCCGGACAGGTACGCTATCGTTTTGATTGCCGGAATTTTGAAGGAGGAATTGTTTGTTGTCACGCAAGAAACCTGATCTGTTGACCCAGCAGGCCCGCCTGCGCCGGAAGCGCCGGGAGAAGGGGCAGGTTCTGGCGATTTTCCGCAAGCCCATGCGGGAGTCGCTGACCTCGGTGCTGCCCATCACGGCCATCGTGCTGCTGCTGTGCTTTACCGTGACCCCGGTATCCAACAACGCGATGATGGCGTTTCTGATCGGCAGTCTGCTGCTGATCGTGGGCATGGGCCTGTTTTCTCTGGGGTCGGAGATGTCCATGATCCCCCTGGGCGAGGCCGTCGGTAAGGAGATCACCCGCTCCAAGAAGGTGTGGGTCATCGTGGGCATCAGCTTTCTCATCGGCGTCATCATCACCGTGGCGGAGCCGGATCTGCAGGTCCTGGCCGGCCAGGTGCCCGCTATTGAGAACAATGTCATCATCTGGTCCGTTGCCCTGGGCGTGGGTGTTTTCCTGGTCATCGCCCTGCTGCGTATCCTGCTGGGTATCCCGCTGTCGTACCTGCTCATCGGGTTTTATGCAGTGGTGTTCACCCTGGCCATGTTCGTGTCCCCGGATTTCTGGGCCATCGCCTTTGACTCCGGCGGCGTTACCACCGGCCCCATGACCGTGCCGTTTATCATGGCTCTGGGCGTGGGCGTCAGTGCCGTCCGAAACGATAAGCATGCCGGAGGCGACAGCTTCGGCCTGGTGGCGCTGTGCTCCATCGGCCCCATTCTGACGGTGCTGCTGCTGGGCCTTCTGTATAAGCCCGACGGCAGCAGCTATACGCCGGTGACGGTGCCCGACGCCCAGGACACCGTGGAGATGTTCCGGTCCTATACCCATGCGCTGCCGGAATATTTCAAGGAAATTCTCCTGTCCCTGGCGCCTATTGCGGGCTTCTTCCTGATCTTCCAGCTGCTGACCCGCCGCCTGAGCCGGCGGCAGATCATGAGCATGGCGGTGGGCTTCCTGTATACTTATCTGGGCCTGGTGCTGTTTCTGACCGGCGTCAATGTGGGCTTTATGGCCGTGGGCAATTTCCTGGGCAGCAGCATCGCGTCCCTGGACTGCAACTGGGTGCTGATTCCCATCGCTATGGTCATCGGCTATTTCATCGTGGCGGCGGAGCCCGCCGTTCACATCCTCAACCGGCAGGTGGAGGAGATCACCGCCGGCTCCATCCCCGCCAGCGCCATGAACCTGGCCCTGTCGCTGGGCGTGGCGGTGTCGCTGGGCCTGGCCATGATCCGGGTGCTGACGGGTATCTCCATCATGTGGTTCCTGCTGCCTGGTTATGCCCTGAGCCTGGCTCTGTCCTTCGTGGTGCCGAAAATATTCACCTCCATCGCCTTCGACTCCGGCGGCGTGGCCTCCGGTCCCATGACGGCCACGTTCCTGCTGCCCTTTGCCATGGGCGCCTGCGACGCCGTGGGCGGCAACGTGGTCACGGACGCCTTCGGCGTGGTGGCCATGGTGGCTATGACGCCCCTGGTAACCATCCAGCTGCTGGGCGTGAGCTATAAGCGGCGCATCAAGCACGTGGCTCCCGCAGCCGTGGCCCAGGTGGAAGAGATCATCGAGCTGGCATAGGAGGAAACGGAATGAAACGACTGTATTTGATGATCACCATCACCAACCGGGTGGTGGGCTCCGGACGATTTGTGGATTTTTACCGGGCCTTCGGCGCGCCGGTGGTGTTCACGGCCCTGGGCCGGGGCACCGCCAGCGACGATGTGCTGAGCTATCTGGGCCTGGAGGCCACAGAGAAGGCGGTGCTGTTCTCCGTGGTGACCCCGGCCTGCAAGGATACCCTGGTGAAGGAGCTGGTTTCCACCATGCACCTTTCCGCTCCCGGAAGCGGCATCGCCGTGTGCCTGCCCCTGAGCAGCATCGGCGGCAAGACCGCCATGAATTATCTGACCTCCGGCGACCCCACCAAGGTCCCGGAAATCGACGTAGAGGAGGACGAGACCATGAAGGACGCTGCCTATCAGCTGATCGTTGCCATTGCCAACCAGGGCTATACCGATAAGGTCATGGAGGCGGCCCGGTCCGCCGGAGCCCGTGGCGGCACCATTGTCCATACCCGCAGCACCGGAGCCGAGGACGCCGGGAAGTTTTTCGGCATGTCCATTGCCGAGGAGCGGGAGATGATCTTTATCGTGGCCCCCACCGGCGAGAAAAACGCCATTATGCAGGCCATCATGGCCCAGGCGGGTCCCAGCACCAAGGCCCAGGCAATTACCCTGAGCCTGGCCCTGGAGGACGTGGTGGGCCTGTTCACCACCAACCCGGACCAATAAAACACCCCCGGACGGCAAAGAGCCCCTGCTTTCCCTCAAGGAAGGCAGGGGCCCTTTTTTGCGAATAGTGGGAGAAATCAGGCGAACAGATACCCGTACTTGTCACGGATGGTGACGATGAGCGTTTCCAGGTCAGCAGGCAGTCCGCTTTCCTTGCTCAGGTCGTAGTCCTTGGGCTCACCGAAGGTGCGTACCCGGACCATGTCCCCGCCCAGGAACAGGACGCCGGCATTGTGGGAGTCGGCCATGTCCTCGGCGGTCTGGAACAGGGTGAACTTGTCGTGGCAGGGCTCGGAGGCGTAGGGGCAGAACTGGGTGCAGTTGCCGCACTCGTTGCACATCTTGTCCACATGGAGGATCTGGTGGCTGCCGTCGGCCATGGCGATGACCACGTTGGCCCGGTTGGGGCAGGAGTCCACACAGTTTTCGCACACGGTGGAGCATTGCAGGCAGCGGTCGCCCTCGCGGCAGATGCAGCCGCTCATTTGCAGGACGCCCTTCTTGGCCTGGGCGTCGGTCTTGGTAATGTACGCCTGCTGGGGGATGTCATAGGTGTAGGCCTGGCCGATGACCTCCTGGGCGAAGCGGGCGGCGTCGGCAATGCCCTCCACCACGGTGGCGGGGCCCCGGGCGGCGTCACCGGCGGCATACACGCCGGGAAGATTGGTCTGGAAGGCGGGACGGCCCTTCTTGTCCACCTCGATGCCGTTGGCGGCCATCAGGGCGCTGTCTACCTGCTCGCCTACGGCGGAGATCACCAGGTCGCAGGGAATGTCGAAGAACTCACCGCTGCCCACGGGACTGCGGCGGCCGGAGGCATCGGCCTGGCCCAGCACCATCCTTTCACAGGTCAGCATGCCGTCTGCCTGCTTCACAGGGGCGGCCAGCTCGGCAAAGGTCACGCCGTCCTGGAGGGCCAGGGCCAGCTCATGCTCGTCGGCGGGCATGTACTTGCGGGTCCGGCGGTATACCAGAGTTACCTGCCTGGCACCGCTGCGCTTGGCCAGACGGGCGGCATCCATGGCGGTGTTGCCGCCGCCGACGACGGCAATGCTGCCGCCCACGGCGATGTTGCCGGCCTTGACGCCCTTCATCCACTGGATGGCGCCGGCTACGTCGCCGGGGATATCCAGCTTGCCGGGCTTCCAGGCGCCCACGGCAAAGAGAATATGGGTGTAGCCCATGGCCTTCAGCTCCTTCACCGAGGGGGCCGGTGCGCCGCAGCGGACGTCCACACCGTACTTCTCCATCAGGGCGATATCCTTTTCGATGGTCTCGTTGGCGATGCGGAAGGCGGGAATCACATGACGGGGCACGCCGCCCAGGCAGCTCTCCCGCTCGAAAATGGTGGCTTCAATCCCGGCGCGGCCCAGGAAGTAGGCGGCGGCAATACCGGTAGGACCGCCGCCGATGATGGCGGCCTTCTTGCCGGGGACCCGCTCCGGAACACGGATAGAGGCCATCAGGGCGTTGTAGCCCTTTTCAGCGGCCAGCAGCTTGGTGTCCCGGATGCGGACGGACTCGTCATAGAAGTTCCGGGAGCACTTGGTCTGGCACCGGTGGGCGCAGATGGTGCCGGTCAGGAAGGGCAGGGGGTTCTTCTCGGTGATGAGCTTCAGGGCCGGGGCGTACAGGCCCTTGCGGCACAGCTCCATATACTCGGGAATGTCCTGCTCAATGGGGCAGCCGCCCTGACAGGGGGCGGTGAAGCAGTCCAGCCAGGGGACGCTTTTCTCACTCTTGCGGCTGGGCAGGGGCTTGATGGGCTTGACGTGGTGGACATCGGTATGGCTGGCGGCGGACAGCTCGCAGATGGCCTGGGTATCCGTGCCGCTGAAGGGACGGTAGGCCATGGGCTCCACCTTCTCCACCATCTGGTGCAGGCGGTTGTAGCCGCCGGGCTTGAGGATGGTGGTGGCCACGGTGATGGGCCAGATCCCGGCGGCAAACAGCTTGTCGCAGTTGAAATACTCCGCGCCGCCGGCGAAGGAGATGCGCATCTTACCCTTGAACTGGCGGGAAATGCGGTGGCACATCTCGATGGTCAGGGGGAACAGGCTGCGGCCGGACATGTACATCTCATCGTTGGGCAGCTCACCCCGGGTGGTGTCCACGGGGAAGGTGTTGGAGAGCTTCAGACCGAACTCCAGGCCGTTTTCATCGGCCAGAGCCTGAAGCCGCCGGAACATGGGCACGGCGTCGGCCCACTGGAGATCCTCGTTGAAGTGGTGCTCGTCGAACACAATATAGTCATAGCCCATGGCGTCCAGGGTCCGGCGGGCGGTCTCGTAGCCCAGGATGGTGGGGTTGCACTTGACGAAGGTGTGCAGGTGCTTCTCGGAAATCAGATAGCCGGCGATGCGCTCGATCTCGTCGGGGGGACAGCCGTGGAGGGTGGAGACGGTGACGCTGCGGGACACCCGGGGGGAGATGGCGTCGATGAAGGCGGTCTCCTGGGGGAACAGCTCCTTCAGGACCTCCTTGCACTCACCGAAAATGGCGGTGCGGCCGGCGTCCATCATGCCGTCGATGTAGGTGTTGACCTTCTCGCCCTTGATGCCCTCCAGATCGTAGCCCACGGACATGTTGAACACGAACCCGTCGGGATCGCCGAAGCCGTAGACCTTGCTGAGGACCTTCAGGGCGCACCAGGCCTTGATATACTCGTCCATGGCCTGGGGCACGGTGAGCTCCGTGGACCACTCCTGGTTGTAGCCCTCGTCGTTGGCCAGAATGCAGGGGCGGGGCACACAGGCGGCCAGGTCCGCACCGTCCATCTTCTGGACGGTTTTCACCTCGAAGAACCGGGCGCCGGCCACATAGGCGGCGATGATGTTCTGAGCCAGCTGGCTGTTGGGACCGGCGGCAGGGCCAAAGGGTGTTTCGATGCGTTCGCCGAAAATCGGCAGGCTCTTGCCGGTGGCGTGATACTGCTTGTGGACGCCGAACACGTCGCCGCAGCCGGCATACTCGGTGACCACCCAGTTCATCAGGGAGCGGAAGGGAATGGGATACATTTTTTCAGACATGGGATATCCTCCTTGCTTTTACATGCTGTAATACTCGTCCTCCGCCCAGCGGGCGGGATTTTCGTCTATATATTGCCAGATGCGGAGATAGTCGGGCCGGCTGCGGATGATGTGGTCGTAAAAGGATGCCTGCCAAACAGAATGACCGACCTCCCGCGTGACCATCGCCTTGATGGAACGGACTACGGATGGCAGGTGCGTAGGGCGGGGTGCCCTCACCCCGCCGTCCGGCGTACGGATGACGATGATCAGATGCACATGGTTGGGCATGATGACATATTTATCAATTGTGACGGACGGATAAATATCGCCTGTGCGGAGAATATGCTTTTCAACCACACGACCGATGGGAGTTAGATTGATCAGCGGCGGGGTGAGGGCACCCCGCCCTACAAGATCACAGAGAATTTTCTGCTTCCCGTCGGTGCATATCGTCACAAAATACCAACCCTGTGCATAATCAAAGGACTTGAGCCGAAGATGCTTCCGTCTTGGTAAAGCTTCCAACGAATCAATACGTCCGGTGGTTCAGATCGCCCCAGAGCTTCTTGGCAGCCTCCAGGATGTGGGCATTTTCCGCCTCCTCGTCGATACCCACCAGCACCCGGTCCTGCATCAGGAGCTTGCCGCCCGCGATGGTGGTCTGGCACTGGCGGCCGGTCATGCCGAAGATCATGTGGCCGTCGATGTTCTCGTCGGAGAAGGGGGTGAAGGGCTTGTAGTCCATGACGATGATGTCCGCCGCAGCGCCGGCCTTCAGCACCCCCAGCTGCACCGGGAAATACTTCTCGCCGATTTTGGCGTTGTTGCGGAACAGCATGTCCGTGACCTCACACCAGCCCACATTGGGCAGGCAGTTCTGGCTCCGCTGGGAGCACAGGGCCACCTTCAGGGATTCCAGCATGTCGTTGGTATAGGCGTCGGTGCCCATGCCCAGCAGGATGCCCCGCTTGTGCAGCTGGAGCACCGGGCAGATGCCGATGGCGTTGCCCATGTTGCTCTCGGGATTGTTGACCACCATGGTGCCGGTCTCCTTGATGATCTCCATTTCGGCGGTGTTCACATGGATGCAGTGGCCCAGAATGGTCTTTTCCCCCAGAATGCCGTGGTCCTGGAGCCGCTGGACAGGGCGGCGGCCATAGTTTTGCAGGCTGTCGTACACGTCGTTCATACCCTCGGACACATGGATGTGGTAACCGGTGCGGCCATTGTTGGCGGCCACCATGCGGTCAAAGGTCTTGTCGCTGATGGTGAACAGGGCGTGTCCGCCGAACATGGCGGCCAGCATGGGGTCCCGGTTCCTTTCGCACTCGGTGATGAAGTCGGCATTTTCCTGGATGGCCTGGAGGCACTTTTCCTCGCCGTCCCGGTCGGAAACCTCATAGCACAGGCAGGAGCGGATGCCGAATTTCTTGGCAGAGGCGGCAATGGTGTGCAGAGAGCCGGGAATCTCGGCATAGGAGGCGTGATGGTCGAAAATGGTGGTAACGCCCTGCTTGATGCAGTCCATATACAGGGCGTCGGCGCTGGCGCGGGTGCCGGCCAGGGTCAGCTTGCGGTCGATGGCCCACCAGGTGCCGTCCAGGACCTCGTAGAAGTTGGTGGGATTGTTGCCCACGATGGACAGGCCCCTTGCCAGGGCGGAGTAGATATGGGTGTGGGCATTGATGAAGGCGGGCATGATGACGCCGCCCTTGGCGTCGATGAGGTTGGCCTGGGGGTATTTGGCCCGCAGGACGTTCTCCTCGCCTACCTCGGTGATGGTGGTTCCCTCGTAGGCTACGGCGCCGTGCTCATAATAGCCCTTGCCGCCCTCGTCCCGGGTGATGAGTCTTCCGTTGATGACCAGATTCATGTGTGTTCCTCCTTATGAATTGTTCCAATACTTCCGGGTAAAGAAAAATGTTTCAAACCTCCGGATGGAGATCTGAAACACTCAAGCAACAGCCGAGTGATAGTTGCAGCCCGTGCGCGAGGCACTTCCTTACAGCTACCAATCTTATATTGTCCCTCTCATTTTACACGATACGGTATAAAAATGCAACAGAAATTTTAGGGCCTGCCGGGAAAATTTGTAGAACTGCCATGATAAAAAGCGAAGGACAGACAACATGGCGCTTTTCCATGTGCCTGTCCCTCGCGAATCCCCTGGACTCAGCTTTTTTTCAGGTCCCGCAGCTGTGTCTCCACGTCGCCGATCAGATACAGAGAGCCGTAACACAGCACTGTGCCGCCGAGTCCGGCCTGCTCCAGCGCCAGGGAAACGCCGCCGCGGATGGTATCGCAGGCGGTGACCGGCGCACCCAGCTCCCGGATATACGCTGCCAGCTCCCCGGCAGACAGGGAGCGGGGGTTATCCGGCGTGACGGTGATGAAGGAGCGGGCATAGGGCACCACGCCCCGGTACATGCAGTGATAGTCCTTGTCCTGCATGACGCCGGTAAGCACCGTCAGCGGGCGGTCCGGCAGATAATCCCGGATATTCTGCTCCAGCGCCCGGATACACTGGGGATTGTGCCCGCCGTCGATGATGAACAGAGGATCATGGCCGATGATCTGGAACCGGCCGGGCCAGTCGGTGGCCGCCAGGCCGCGGCGGATGTGCTCCTCCGTAATGGACCAGCCACGCTTTTGCAGCACCCGCATGGCTGTCAGGGCCACGGCGGCATTGCACAGCTGGTGCCGTCCCAGCAGGGGCAGGTGCAGGCCGGCAAGCTCCTCCCAGTCAAAGACCTGGCCCTCCAGTCCGGCCTTTTCCGGACGGATGCCGTCAAAATCCGCCAGGTGCAGGGGAACGCCCAGACGCTCGCACCGCTGGCGGATGATCTCCTCCACAGAGCCCGTCTGGCGGTACAGCACCGCCTCGCAGCCGGGCTTGATGATCCCGGCCTTGGTGGCGGCGATTTTTTCAATGGTATCGCCCAGGTACTGGGTGTGATCCAGGCCAATGTTGCAGAACACGGCAGCCTCCGGGGCGGGGATGACATTGGTGGCGTCAAACTCGCCGCCCATGCCCACCTCGCACACCACGATATCGCAGTTGTGCCGGGCAAAATAGGCAAAGGCAATGGCCGTGACCATTTCAAACTCCGTGGGGTGAGGGTCCAGCGCATCCGCCAGGGGGCGGACATAGGCGGTGATCTCACATAGCTCGTCGTCGGTGATCTGCCGGCCGTCCACCTGCATCCGCTCGTTGAATCGGATCAGAAAGGGAGACGTATACAGCCCCGTCCGATAACCGGCCGCCCGAAGGATGCTGGCCATCATGGCGCAGGTAGAGCCCTTGCCGTTGGTACCGGTGACATGAATGAACCGCATCTGCTTTTGCGGGTCGCCCATCCGGGCCAGCAGCGCGCCGATGCGCTCCAGCCCCGGTACGCTGCCCCGCCAGCACACGGCGTGGATATAGGATAGTGTCTCGTCAATGTTCATACGTTATCATTTCCTTTCGGCTGCACCGGCGGCAGGCCCACAGCCCGCAGAACGCCGGAGCGCTGCAAAAGCCACACTACCAGCACGTCCAGCACGCCGGTAATGGCAAACTGCACGCTGCGCGCCGCCAACCGGGCCAAAAAGTACGCCTGCCTGGCCTCGCCGCCGTAGATCATGGCCAGGGCGAAGCTCTGGTACAGGATGGACCCCAGAACCACCGCCGGCAAAAACGCCGCCGCCAGACGCAGGGGACTGCACCTGCGGGTCAGCCAGGGACGGAAAAGCCCGGCGCACAGGCCATACAGAATGGGGGGCACGCAGAAAATGGGATTGTAGCCATAGGGGGAGAACAGGCAGCCGATGAAATCGGCGGCAAAGCCTGTCAGCGCCCCAGGCAGCGGCCCGAACAGCATCCCTGCCAGGAAGATGGGCACCGCTTCCAAGGAAAAGCGGGTCACCTCGTTGGGCGTGGGGATCAGGAACCGGGCCAGCACCACGCTGATAGCCGTCAGCAGGGCGCAGGTGACCATGGCCTTCACGGGCCACTTGGGCCCCCGGCGGGCAGGTGCATTGGTGTTGTGGATCTCGGACATAAAAAATACCTCCTAATTCGGATGAAATGGGAGGAGGTTGGGGAGTATGCACTTGTCAGGGCGCAGGCCCCCCGGGCCTGCTGCCAAAGCGGATGCGAAGACGGCACCGCGGAGACAGGGTCCCCTTCGTCCGGCGGCAACCTCCCATCCGACCGGCACTTAACGCGCCGCTTCTACTCTTGCAGCAAAAGCCAGTTATGATTATACAGACGGCCCCCGGAAAAAGCAAGAGGAAATCGGGAAAAATGCCGAATCCTCCGGTGAAATACAGATGGGGGTTGCATTCCTGAAAATATCTGATATAATTACCGCAGATAATAAATCTACACACATTATTTTTCTTAATGAGGTGCTGTTATGTCCGTGAAGCTGGAGCTTTATCGCGTTTTCAAGGAAGTGGCCGAGGCCGGAAACATTACCGCCGCGGCCCAGACTTTGTTTATATCCCAGTCTGCCGTCAGCCAGTCCATCAAGCAGCTGGAGGCGGAGCTTCAGACCCGCCTGTTCGCCCGGAACTCCCGGGGCGTCACCCTGACCGCCGACGGGCGGATGCTGTATGAATACGTCCGCAGCGCCATGGGCCTGCTGGAAACAGGGGAAGAAAAGCTGTCCCAGAGCCGGGATCTGCAAATGGGCCACCTGACCATCGGCGCCAGCGACACCGTTACCAGCCAGTTTCTGCTGCCGTACCTGGACCGGTTCCACCGGCAGTACCCGGCCATCCACATTCAGATCATCTCCGGCCGCAGCCATAAGGTCCTGGGCCTGCTGCAATCCGGCAAGGTGGATATTGCCTTTGCCAGCACCCCTCAGGAGGCAGCGTCTCTGGAGACGTTCCCGTGCCTGACCACCCATTCCATCTTTGTGGCCGGGGCGGAGTATCCCTGCGACTTTGACCATGTCTATTCCCTGGAGGAGATTGCCCAGTTCCCGCTGATCCTGCTGGAGCGGAAGGCGTCCTCCCGGCTGTTTTTGGAAAAGTATTTCCTGCAGAACGGTCTGCATCTGCACCCGGAGATCGAGCTGGGCGCCCGAAGCCTGCTGGTAGACCTGGCGGCCATCGGCTTCGGCGTGGCCGGAGTCACGGAGGAGTTCGTCCACCGGGAGCTGGACAGCGGCCGTCTGCGGAAGCTGCGCACATCCTTTGATATCCCGGCCCGCAGCGTGGATCTGTGCGTCCTGCGGGACGTGCCCCTGACGTCCGCGGCCCAGCGGTTCAGCGATTTTGTCCGCGGGAGCCTGCACCGGGGCTGATCCCCGTCATATGTGACAAAAGCCGCCCCGGAAAGGTCCGGGAACTTCGCCCTTTCGCCCCCTTGCTTTTATAGGAGGAATAGGGCAGAATAATGTCATTATTCACTGCAATGTGAAATTAATAGGAGGAGTATATGGAACTGCTGAAGGAGCGTATCCGCCGGGAGGGTAAGGTCCTGCCCGGCAACATCATCAAGGTGGACGGTTTCCTGAATCACCGGGTGGACACCGCCCTCATGAGCCAGCTGGCCGATGAGTTCGCCAAGTATTTCGACGTGAAGGACATCACCATGGTGCTGACGGCGGAGGCCAGCGGCATCCCTCTGGCCACCGTGTGTGCCCAGAAATACGGCGTTCCCATGGTATTCGCCAAGAAGGCCAAGAGCGACAACATCGAGGGCGGCCTGTATCAGAGCGAGATCTTCTCCTATACCTATAAGAAAAAGGTTACCCTCATTGTGGCCCAGGAGTGGTTGGGTCCCAACGACCGGGTGCTGATTATCGACGACTTTATGGCCAAGGGCTATGCCATGCAGGGCCTGATCGACATCGTCAAGGCCGCCGGTGCAGAGCTGGTGGGCATCGGCGTGGCCGTGGAGAAGGGCTTCCAGCATGGCGGCGACGCCCTGCGGGAGAAGGGCTATCCCATCCACTCCCTGGCCGTCATCGAGGAGGCTACCCCCGACCACATCACCTTCCGGGAGGATGACCCCGTATGAAAAAGGTTTTAGTGCTGGATTTCGGCGGCCAATACAACCTGCTGGTGGCTCGCCGCGTCCGTGAGTGCGGCGTATACTGCGAGATCAAGTCCTTCCGCATGACCATGGATGAGGTCCGTGCCTTTGCCCCGGACGCCATCATTTTCACCGGCGGCCCTGCCACGGTGTTCGACCAGGGTGCTCCCATGATCGACCCGGAGATGCTGTCTATGGGCGTGCCGGTGCTGGGCATCTGCTACGGTTTGCAGCTGATGATGCACCTGCTGGGCGGCCAGTGCTGCAAGGCCGATACCCGGGAATATGGCAAGACGGAGCTGACCCATACGGATTCCCCGCTGTTTGACGGCGTGCCGGAAACGGCGGTGTACTGGATGAGCCACGGGGTAGAGGTGGATCGTCTGGCTCCCGGGTTCGAGATCATTGCCTCCACCGAGGGCTGCCGCCACGCGGCGGTCCAGTGCCGGGAGAAGCGGCTCTACGGCGTGCAATTCCATCCTGAGGTAGTGCACACCGAGTATGGCCGGCAGATCCTGGAGAATTTCCTGTATAAGATCTGCGGCTTCCAGCCGGAGTGGACCATGGCGTCCTATCTGGAGGAGGCAGTGGCCCAGTGCCGGGAGAAGATCGGTAATGGCCGCGTGCTGCTGGCTCTGTCCGGCGGCGTGGACAGCTCCGTGGCCGCCGCGCTGCTGCAGCGGGCGGTGGGCCGTCAGCTGACGTGCATTTTCGTGGACCACGGCCTGCTGCGCAAGGACGAAGGCGACCAGGTGGAGCATGTGATGACCAAGCAGTTCAACGTGGATGTCCGCCGTGTCAACGCCGGTCCCCGGTTCCTTGGCAAGCTGGCCGGCGTCACGGACCCCGAGCGCAAGCGGAAGATCATCGGCGAGGAGTTCATCCGCGTGTTCGAGGGGGAGGCCAAGAAGATCGGCGCTGTGGACTTCCTGGCCCAGGGCACCATCTATCCCGACGTGGTGGAGTCCGGTCTGGGCGGTGAGTCCACCGTCATCAAGAGCCACCACAATGTGGGCGGTCTGCCGGACTGTGTGGATTTCAAGGATATCGTGGAGCCTCTGCGCCGCCTGTTCAAGGACGAGGTGCGGCAGCTGGGCCTGGAGCTGGGTCTGCCGGAGCAGCTGGTGTGGCGTCAGCCCTTCCCGGGGCCGGGCCTTGCCATCCGCGTCATCGGCGAGATCACCGAGGAAAAGCTGGCCATCCTGCGGGATGCCGATGCCATCTTCCGGGAGGAAATGGCTCTGGCGGGTCTGGATCGCACCACCAGCCAGTATTTTGCCGTGCTGACGGACCTGCGCAGCGTAGGCGTCATGGGCGATGAGCGCACCTATGACTATACGCTGGCCCTGCGTGCCGTGCAGTCTCAGGACTTTATGACCGCCACCTGGTCCCGTCTGCCCTACGAGCTGCTGGACAAGATCTCCGGCCGCATCGTCGGCGAGGTGAAGCATATCAACCGCATTGTCTACGACATCACCTCCAAACCGCCTGCAACGGTGGAGTGGGAGTAATCGCCACTTACCCGAAAACCCTTTATTTTCAAGGGTTTTCGGGTTTCTTTTTTGCTCCGGGTACATGAAAGGTACACGGCGGGTACACGAAAAATTTATGCGAAAGCCTCCAAGCGGTCTGCAACTTCCCCGTGTTTTGTCGGGTACAGGTGGGAATAAATCTCCAAAGTTGTCGTTACGCTCTCATGCCCGAGGCGTTCGCTGATCAGCAGCGGTGCAAAACCGAGTTCAATCAGCAAGCTGGCGTGGCTGTGACGAAGATCGTGCACCCGTATCTCCCGGAGTCCGGTCTTCTTGCAGCCCCTTTCCATTTCGTGCTTCAAATAATGCTTTGTTACTTCAAACAGTCTATCTGACGGATCGTAGCCGTACAATCTGTCGGCATAATCCTTTACCAAATCGCAAACGAATTGCGGCAAGGTAATTTTGCGATTGCTTTTTGGCGTCTTTGGGTCAAGGAATAAGTCCTCGCCGTCTATACGCGCATAGTTTTTTGTAATGGAAACCGTCCGTTCCTCAAAGTCGAAATCGTTCAGGGTCAAAGCTAGCATTTCTCCGGATCGCATTCCTGTCCAGTAAAGCAGATTAAAGATGACCTTGGACTGCAGCTTATCACTGACAGCATCAATAAAAATCTTGAATTCGTCCGCTGTCCAGATCTGTTCCAAGCCAGAATTCTTTTTACCGATAGTTCCGCTTTTTTGTACCGGATTGCTGCCGAGGCCGTAATACTTGACTGCAAAATTGAAAATCGCAGACAACTGGCTGTTCAGAGTTCTCAGATAGGTTGGCTTATAATTCTTCTGATTGTTCATCAGCTCGGTTTGCCAGCGACGCACATTCATCGGCTGGATCTCATTGACTTTCAAATTCTTGAAATACGGCATAATATGTACCGCAATGATGTCCTCTTTCCCTTTGTAGGTAGTCGGTCTGATTCTGGCTTTGCAGTCATCCATATAGATCTCTACCATATCACTAAAAAGCATATCGCAGGAATTTGATGTCTTGCTCAGAAAATCCAGTTCATACTGCTTGGCCTCTTTTTGCAGGCGAAAACCTTTCTTCTTTTTCTGCTTTTTGGTGCCTGTCCAATCTGTGTAAACAAATTTACAGTACCATAACCCTGTCTTTTCGTCTTTGTAGGTCGGCAATGATTTCACCTCCGATCTGTAAAAGTTTCATCGCCCGGATACGGTTTCCCTCGTCACTTACAGGTAGGTATTCTCGTAAAAATATTTGGCAGATACCTTGCCCGCCACAGTCAGCTTTCCGGCTTTTTCCAGTTCACTGTTAAGCCGCTTGATAATGCGGTATGCCGTACTGCGGGAAACACCGAGTAATTCGGCAACATCCGTTGCTGTCAAGTATCTTTTGCTCGTCTGTAATGCTGTCGGTTTGTATTCCGCCATGTTTTCCTCCTTTCTGACAGCCTGCAGCAATGGAGTATCCTTGCGATATTGTCATTATACTACTTTTCGCAAAAGATCCCGTGTGGGGCTGTCCGCATATATTTATATTTAGTTTGTGTTCAAATTAAAAACGCCTGTCCGCCGGGCCATTTCCTGCGCCCATTTCAGCCGCGTATTGGCAGGCTGCCGCTATACGGCAATTCTTCTGTGGGCACGCTCCGAATCGATCATCGTGGCATACTGTCCGCAGATCCTGTATAACTCCCGGCGGAAGGATATTCGGTTTTCAAGGTGCATAAGCGGATAGAGCTTCTTCCTCTATCCGTTCACTAATAAACACGGGGGTATACCCGCCTTTTCTGCAATCAAAATTCAAAAAAGCGAAATTTCCTTTTCCGTATTGCCACCCGCATAACTATATATAGTTTCTAAATTCTTGACAAACACGATATATTGTGCTATACTTCTTCTGTAATTGATTTTTGTGCGTTGTCCGTAAGGACCAGCAGTACGCTTCTGCATTGCACATATCGTTAAGTTTGCAGTATGTCAGTAGTATAACTGTGCCGTGAGGCCGGTTATGTACTGGCATTTTTTATTTTTTAAGGATATTTATATCCTCTGCGAGAATGACACCTGTTCGTAATTCATTACGGACATGAATGCCTGAAAAGGCATCGGCTGTTGTTCTCGCTTTTTTTATGCCCAAAAAGCCTTCGTGCTTTTGGAATACATTTTTAGAAAGGCGGAAATCGAATGAAAAGACGAACCCATCGGCACTCGCACAGAAGAGTGTCCAGACCTGCTGTGTTCAAGCAGCAGGTAAAAAGAAAGGAGGCAAGAAAGCTTGCAAAGTACCCGCTGAAAACGGTATATGTCTCTCGCACAAGGCTTTATCAGCCTCAGAATCGAGGTGCATAATATGCCGAACACAACGAGTACCTACGAACCGCTGGTTTTGGTTGACACGGCAGATCTGCCGGAGGAGGAATGGCTGGAATATCGCCGCAGAGGAATCGGCGGAAGTGACGCCGCTGCCATTTTAGGTGTGTCCCCATTTGCGACCGCCCGCGACCTCTACTACGACAAACTCAAAGTCGTATCGTATGAGGACGGCGAAAGCAACTGGGTGCAAAAGAAGGTCGGGCATTTGCTTGAGGATCTGGTCGCTGAGATTTTCCATGTGAAAACAGGTTTTGAGATCTATCAGGTGAAGAAGATGTTTTATCACCCGGTCTACACCTATATGCTGGCAGACATTGATTACTTCATCCGATTGCCAAACGGCAAAACGGCGATCCTTGAGATCAAGACCACAAACTACAACGCCAAGGATCATTGGTGGTGCGACGGACAGGAGATCGTTCCCGTCAACTACGAGATCCAGGGCCGCCATTATATGTGCGTGATGAATATGGATGAGGTGTACTTCTGCTGCCTTTACGGCAATAACGAAAATGAAGTCATCATCCGGCACATTGAGCGTGACCCGGATTACGAGGCGGAAATGATCGCTCTGGAGGGCAACTTCTGGAACTACCATGTTCTGACACAGACACCGCCGCCGTACACAGAGGACGGTGAGCTGACGCTTGAAAGCGTTCGGCGTCACTTCGGCCCTGCCGACGAAAACGCCCCTGAGATCGAGCTGAGTGTGCCGCTGGCAAGCAGTCTGGTGCGCTATACCGAGCTGCAGGCGGAAAAGTCGGAATTGAACCGTGAGGTCAAGCGGGTCGAAAACGAGATGAAACGGCTGCAAGGGCGCATTGTGGCGGAAATGGGACGAAGCTGCACGGCTACGGCAAACAGCGGCGGCGTTTCCTATTCCATCAGCTACAAGCCTACGAGAAAGCCCGACATCGGCAAGGAAAATCTGATACGGCTGAAAGCACAGCATCCCGATATTTATGAGGATTATGTGACGGTATCGGAAAGCCGCCGCTTCTATGTAAAGCGCAAATTTGACGAGGCGGCATAAACGGAAGAAAGGATGGTGCAGATGAAAAACGATGCACAGAAAGAAAACGAGAAAGGAGTGGTGAACCGTGGGGTATGTCGGGACTTATGACCGGACGATCTTCTATAATCCGAGCAATAAGTATTGCATTATCAGCGTGAAAACCTCCGACCAAAGCGTACCGCAGCAGGCACGAAGTGCTTACCATCACCGGGACAATATGATCCGGTTTATCGCCGTCGGGTATGAATTGCCTCAAACCGATAAGGTGAGCATGATCCTGGACGGCGAATGGGAGAACGGAAAACACGGTGTTCAGCTGCAGGTCGATAAGTGCGAGGAGATCGTGCCGCAGACCAAAGAGGGCGTATACGGTTATCTTTCCTCCCGGCTGATCAAAGGCGTCGGTGAAAAGACTGCCGCATTGATCGTAAACCGCTTCGGTGCCGACGCATTGCGTGTGCTGGAAAACGAGCCGGAGCGACTGCTGGAGATTCGAGGAATCACCCCGGATAAGCTGGAGGACATCAAAGCCTCCTATGCGGAAAGCCGGTGCGTGCGGGATCTGATGATCCTGCTGACCCCATTTAATGTCACGCCGGTAACGGCCATGAAGATTTATGAGCATTTCGGCTCCCGCAGCGTAGACATTCTGCAAAAGAACCCCTATGAATTGTGCCAGGTATCCGGATTCGGATTTAAGAGAGTCGATGCCATCGTCCGCAAGGGCGATCTGCCGCTGAATTCTCCTATGCGGATCCACGGCGCCGTATTTGCGGCATTGGATACGGGGCGCAACGAAAAAGGCCATCTTTTTCTGGAAGAAGATGCGCTTGCGAAAACGGGTGTGAAGCTGCTCAATGAGAATATTACCGATGGACAGGTCAAGGTCACGCCCGAGGAAGTGGACGCCGTTGTTCAGGATATGATCCTCAAGGGTGAGATCGTTTCAAGCAACGGCAACATCTATCAGAGCAATGTTTTCGTGCAGGAGGATGAAACCGCCCGGAAAATTGCGGAAATGCTGGCTGTACCGCCGGTCACGCTGGATATATCCGAATCACTCGAATATGTCCGCAAAAACCTCGGTCTTGCCCTTTCACAAAGGCAAAGCGAGGCGGTGTATATGGCTTTTCGCAGTAATCTGTCTATCATCACAGGCTCTCCCGGTACCGGTAAAACCACAGTCTTGCGGGCGATCATAGAGGTCTTTCAGATGCTCTACCCCAAAGGGAAGATCTTGCTTGCCGCTCCGACCGGACGAGCCAGCCGAAGAATGGCAGAAAGCACGGGTAGAAACGACGCCAAAACGCTGCACAGCCTTTTAGGGCTTCTGGGCGACAGTGGACCGATCCAAAAGGATAAGCAAAAAGAACCGCTTGACGCCGACCTCATCATCGTGGACGAAAGCTCCATGATCGATATGTGGCTGGCAAGGCAGTTCTTCAGCCGTGTCCGTATGGGTACGAGAGTTATCCTGGTCGGTGATGTGGACCAGCTGCAAAGCGTGGGTGCCGGTGATGTCTTCCGTGAGCTGATTGACAGCGGACTTATCCCCGTTACGGTGCTCAACGAGATCTTCCGTCAGAAAAAAGGAAGTCTCATTGCCTATAACGCAAAGCGCATCAATGAGGCAAATATCGACCTTCAATACGGCGAAGATTTTCAGTTTGTAAAGTGCCAGACGCAGGAGGAAGCCGCTGACCTTATTTGCAGGATCTTCTGTGAACAGGTCGCTTTGCACGGAATTGAAAAGGTGCAGATACTCTCCCCGTTCCGTTCGGAAGGGCCGGCTTCGGTCGAGCAGCTTAACGCCGCCATCCGTGAGCTTGTCAATCCGGCGAGAGATGAGTTTGCCGATCTGAAGGTCGGCAGCCACTACTTCCGTGTGGGCGACAAGGTGATGCAGACGAAAAACAATGCGAAGGCGTCCAACGGTGACATCGGCTATATTCGCAAAATGGGGCGCAATGCAAAGAATGAAATGGACGTGACGATTGAATTTTCCGGCGACCGCATTGCCGAATACGGTATGGAAGAAATGAGCCATATGGAATTGGCTTATGCGACTACCGTGCATAAGGCGATGGGCTCGGAATTTGATATTGTAATCATGCCTATTCTTCGCAGCCATTACATTATGCTGAATCGGAACATCGTCTACACGGCGATCACCCGTGCGAAGGAGCAGGTCATCCCGGTCGGTCAGAAGAAAACGCTGATCATGGCGATTCTCAAAAAGGCCACCGGAAAACGAAATACGCAGCTTGGCGAGCGTATCGGCAAATATCTGAAAGCCTTTACCCGCCAAAATGAATTGAAAAAGGTCAGTTGATACGAAGCGGCTTGCAGAAAAGTGCAGGAGTGCTTCGTGTTTATTTATGAAAGGAGATTTCCCGTATGAATACAAATCAAAGTGCAACGATGTATGAATCTGTCCCTGTGGTTTCCGAACTGAACAAGGTGCAGGGCTTTGACCCGCTCAAATTTCTGCGCAGAACGACCAAGGGCGAAAAGGTTCTTGACCTCAAATACAAAAAGCTCTGGTTCCGCCTGAAATATCCGAACGGCAGGATCAAGCTGTCCTCCCTCAAGATTACGGATCAGCTGGCGATCATCGAGGCCCGTGTGTATTTCGACAAGAACGACGCACAGCCGAGATCCAGCTTCATTGCCCAAAGAGAGGCGAAAGCCACTCTGGGCGGTCTGTATATTGAGTCGGCGCAGCACGCTGCCATCGACCAGGCATTATCGGACGCTGGATTTGGCGTGCAGTTTTCTGCTGCCGCACCTGCAGTGAACGCAGAGAAAGCAGCCGAAACCGTCAAAGAGCAGACGACAGTAGCGGAAACCGCTACGACGGAGCAAGTCACCCCAGCAGCACCGGTTACGGTTGCTGAGGTAGCTACAGAAGTGAACAACGAGCCTGCGCAGGAAGCCCTGGCTGTTCAGGAAACCGTTGCAGAAGTTCCGACCGCAGAGGTCATGGAACCTTTGGCTCCGGTCACGGAAGAAGCCGAGGGTGAAGAAATTGAGGAAGAAACCGCCGATACCGATACGGCAGCGCCGACTTATTCTGCGGATATGCCGGTCGATGCGATCTGCTCCATGATGACCTACGAAGAAGCCGGCAATGTGATCGTGCCGCTTGGCACCTGCAAGGGCTGGGCAATGTCGCAAGTAGCTGACCGCCGCCCTGCGAGCCTGAAATGGTACATCAACGGCTATTCCGGCAATGATAACATTCTTCGTGCGGCAGCAACGATTATGCAGGCATCTTTGGATGAAATGCAGAGAGCAAGCTGACTTTCACCGATATTTCTTTAGAAAGGAGGCTTGTTCATGAGCCAGCCGCATGATTTTCCGTTCGACATAACGGATGTGGCGGAACTGCTTCACTTGCGGATACGGCGGCCGAGCCCGCAAGGGTTTTATGTGGATTGTCCTATCTGTAATGACAAGCGAGGGAAAATGCACATCAACACGCAGACCGATACCTGGCGGTGCAATTACTGCGATGAAAGCGGCGGTATGCTGGCTTTATACGCAAAGGTGCATAGCATCAGTACGAGCGCTGCCTATCGGGAAATCAGCGATGCGCTGCTCAACGGAGTAAACCTTTCGGATCATGCGGTCAAGTACCCGGATAAGCCGAAGGAAACGCCCGCCGAAGCTGCGCCTGTTGCCGATATTGCCGTGCGCCATAAAACCTATACCGCACTTCTTGCTATGCTGACGCTATCCAAGGAGCACCGTGCGCATCTGCAAACGGTCAGAGGCTTGCCGGACGAACAGATTGAGAGGTTGGGCTACAAGAGTATGCCTCCCTTCTATATGTGCCGTTCATTGGCAAACCGGCTTCTGCAAAACGGGCATCAGCTGGATGGCGTGCCGGGATTTTATCAAAAAGACGGTCAGTGGACGATTGCAAGCTCCACCTATACCGCCGGCATTATGATCCCAGCACGGACAAGGCAAGGTCTTATCAGCGGCTTTCAGATCCGTTTGGATGTGCCGCTGAAGAATGAGGATGATCCACCGGAAAAGGACGGAGCCAAATACATCTGGTTTTCGTCTGCCGGTAAGCCGAAAGGCACCTCCTCCGGAAGCCCTGCGCATTTTGTCGGTGATCCGAATGCAGGCGTGGTCTATGTGACGGAAGGACTTTTGAAATCCGACATTGCCCATTATCTGATGAACCGTTCCTTTGCCGCTACGGCCGGCGTCAACAATATGGCGCAGCTGGAGTTTCTGCTGAAAGAACTGGCGGAGAACGGTACGCATACGATTATTGAATCGGAGGATATGGACAAATATCGGAATGAAGCAGCCTGCAAGGGCGCCTTGAAGCTGCACGAATTGGCAAGGAAATACGGCATGGTGTGCCGTGGACTTAACTGGAATCCGAATTATAAGGGCGTTGACGACTGGCAGCTTGCCTTAAAGCGAAATGCCCACACAAAGGAGGATAGCAGGAAGAATTTCAGGCAAAGATTTATGTACGGTCTTTGTGACTTTGATGCGATCGACGATGATATTGCACAGTGGCACGAAAGCACGGAATGTGCGTGCGAACTGCATGAATATCTCGGACTGACGGAGGAAGAGTATTCTTTATTCGTCAGAAGCTCCGACGAGTTTGAAGGTCGGTTGCTGTCGCAAAGGCAGGAGCAACGGTTTCGGATATACCAGTTGGAGGTCAGTCTTTACAAGGTCATTCCCTTTGCCTTCGGCGGAATAAAAGAACTGCAAAAAGCAGGTCACGAATACCCGCCGGCGGCGCAATATAGTCTGATACATGACGGTATGCTGCATTGTGAGGAAACGGAGAGTGATACAGGGCGGCTCACACGCATTGCCGAGCTTTTCGGAGATGTTCTGCCGAAGGATTACCGTGGCAGGAGTGTCGCCCCATCCGATGTGATAGAACTGTATGACGACACGGGACGGCGTTATTTCTACCGTGACACAGACGGTTTTTGTCCGGTGAAGTTTTCTCCGATGCTCGCAAAGAAATAGGAACAGCCGGAAACGGCTATAGGTCAAGAATGGGATACAGCGTGGGTAAAACTGCGCTGTATCCCTATTTTTATAGGAGGAACATTTTATGAGTGTTGATACCAACAATACGGAATTGAAAAAAGGCGCCGATCTGGCGACTATCGCGGAACAAAGAGATGATCAGCGGCAGCAGGCGGAAGCCGAAGCTGCACAGGAAGTGCTTCAGCGAATGCAGGATACTGCAGCCGAGGACGAAAAGCGCCGTGCTCACGAGGAGGCCGAAGCCAAGCGCAAAGCCGAATGGGAGCAAAAACAGCGCAAAAAAGCCGAAGCTGAACAGGCTGCCTGGGAAAACGCCGTAGCTATGGGTGATGATGAGGTCATGATAGCTTCGATGAAGCGTGTCGGTGATGACGCCGAGCGACTGACCCGCCGCAATATGAAGCAATGCGTGACCGAGCATATTCAGACTAAGTGCCTCAGCGAACCGGAGTTTGCCCGGCAGGTCATGCACCCCCGCAAGAATATGATCCGTTGTTTCCGTTACATTACCCGCAAAGCCAAGGAGTTTGCCGAGCAGGAAATGAAGGACAACGACGAAAAGCCGATCGCAGGCGGTTATGGCTGTGATGTGCCAGATGATATGTGCTATCTCTGGGCCGAAGAATACTTTATGGATATGGACGCAGAGGAAGACAAGGAAAAGGAGGAAAAATTCGTTCCGAAGCCCTATCCCGGAAAGCCGGCTCCGAGATCCAATAAGAAAGCCGACAAGAAAAAGTCGGCTCCCCTAAAGGAGCCGCCGGCAGAGGATCACCCGAACGATAGCACGCAGATGAATTTGTTTGAGGTGGGCGCATGATGAATAAAAGAGTCTTGCGCAAATTTGCAATACCGAGCAACAGTCCTAACCCGAAAAACGGCATTTTCTGTGCCGATCAGGTGAAGTATGTGGTGCGCACGGCGATCAAAAACATCGACCATCAGCGCACGCTGGTACTGTATATCTACGCAAAGGAAAGTGTGCTGGCCGGAAATCATACCCCTCGTTGGACAATGTTTCAGCAGAAAGGCGGCTATATCACCTTATGCACCGATGATAAAGGCACACGCTGGCAGCAGTCTATGTTTGAGAACCTCGGAAAGGATTACTTTTTCAGGGACAAATGCTCTTTCTATTCCCAGGCCGACGAGAGACGGGTCACGAGATATTGTCAGTCCGAAAAGCAAAAAGGATTTGAAAGCCTCTGCCTGTTTCAGTTGGATCTGCTGCGGAAAAAGCAACGGGAAAATGAACTGAAAAAGCAGCGCAGGATTATCGAGCGGATGAAACCGGTAGGCGCATTACCCAGGGACATCAAAGGCTTTATGCACAGAGAGACCCTGCCGCATTATATCTTCTATGATTATGCCAAGGGAAAAGCGCCGAAAAACGCATACTGTACTGCCTGCAAGCATAATGTATCGGTCGCTGAAGCCAAGCACAACGGCGAAGGCGTTTGCCCACACTGCAAGAGGAAAATCACCTTTAAGAGCCGTGGGCGCCGCGGATATATAGTTGACCGTTCTACTGCACAGGTTATTCAGCGGCTGGGTAGCAACGAAATGATCATTCGTTTCGTAAAAGCCTATCGCCGTTATCCGAAAAGCGACACGTCGGAGTTTCATGTTTATGAAAACGCACGGTTGTTTCTTCAATGGGACGGCAGCAAGATCATAGCCAGTGAAAGCTACTATTACGGTTATTCCCGGGATCGCATTACACCGTGGCATCCGGGCGACAGGCCGGTATTCAGCCGGTGGTACTACAATTTTGAGGCAGACTGCTGCGGTTATCTCTATCATCGGAATCTGGACAGTGAACTGAAAGGAACGCCGTGGCAGTATTCCGCACTGAAGGAATATTATGCAGGAGATCCCACGCCTTTGTATGCCGGGCAGTATCTGCAGAAGTATTTACGCTATCCTATGCTGGAGTATTTGGTAAAGCTGAAGCTCTATCGTCTCGCAACCTATGTTGCTTACGGCGATATAGGCGGGGCTCGTTACTATGACGACAGCGTGCTCAACAGCAAGGGCAAAACCGTAACAGAGGTTTTGGGTGTCGGTAAAAAATATATACCGCTTTTGCAGACAATCGACCCCGGGCCGAACCAGCTTACGATGATCAAAGCATTTCTGCGGGATAATATCCGACCGGATCTGGAACTGATGAAATGGTGCAGCAAAAACGACATCGGAGAGGAAGCGTATATTACGGTTCCCTTGCGCTATATGACGCCCCATAAGCTGATGCGGTATGCTACGGAACAGTTTGCCACACACCGAAAGACCTCTTATTACGCCCCCGGTTATTATTCCATGCGTGAGATGATGTCCGACTATAAGGATTACCTTTGTATGTGCGAACTATTGGAGCACGATATGAAAAGCAGCTTTGTCCTGTTTCCGAATGATTTGAAGGCGGAGCATGACCGGGTAAATGATATGTCCCGAAATGATGTGTCGCAGGCGTATGATCGGAGAATTGCCAAAATGTTTGAGGGATTGCAGCACCGTTACGGATACACCCAAATGGGGTTTGTTGTTATTCCTCCGCATTCCGCAAAAGAGATCACACAGGAGGGCGATAAACTGCACCACTGTGTCGGACGCTATGTGAAAGATGTGGTAAAAAATAATACCACGATCCTTTTCATCCGAAAAGCGTCCGCACCGAAAAAGCCGTATTGTACGGTAGAGGTGAAGCATGGGGATGTCATTCAGGCAAGGATCCAGAACAACGTTGTCCCGCCGCCCAAGGTGAAGAGATTTATCGAAAGCTGGAAAGAAAATGTGCTATACGCACCTGCTCTTGAACGGGCAGCATAACGAGAAAGGATGATATAGAATGAAAGAAAGATTGATACGGCAGCGTGAACTGACCGCCCGGCTCAATACATATCGGGACGAGTATTACAACCAAAATGCTCCGTCAGTATCGGACGCTGTATATGACCGGCTCTTTGATGAGCTGACTGAACTGGAGGAAGAAACCGGCGTGGTGATGTCCAATTCACCGACGCAGACCGTGGGCTACCCCGTTGTGTCGAGGCTGCCGCAGGCAAAGCACGATATTCCGCTGTTATCGCTGGATAAGACAAAGCTGATAAGCGAGCTGCTTGCATTTCAGGACGGCCGCACAGTGGATTTCTCACTGAAGCTGGACGGACTGACGACCGAGATCATTTATGAGGGCGGCCTTCTGCAACGGCTCTCTACCCGGGGCGACGGCGACATCGGTGAGGATATTACCCACAACGCCGAAGCCATCGAAGGAATACCGGTGCAGATCCCGTACAAGGAAAGACTGGTCGTTGCCGGTGAGAGTTTTATTCACTGTAACGACTTTGAACGGCTGCGCCAAAAGCTGGTTGACAGTACGGGAAAGCCGTACCGAAACAGCCGCAATCTTGCCGCTGGCTCCGTCCGTGCTTACAATTCTGCGGTATGCGCCAAGCGGTGCGTCCACTTTTTGCCCTTTGCGGTCATAGAGGGACTGCCGGAGATCGAGGCCGAGACGGACAGCAAACGCATGAAGCTGGCAAAGCTCACTGAATTCGGCTTCGGCAGAGTGCGCTCTATTCAGTTTGCAACGGCAAATAACGATATGATGGATCTGCACATTAAGGTACTGCGGGACAAAGCGGCCGAGGAAGATCTGCCGATCGACGGACTGGTCATGACCTATGACTCCATTTCCTACTCCCGCACCTGCGGACGGACAGGGCACCATTTCAAGGATGGTCTTGCCTTTAAGTTTGAAGACGAGCTCTTTGAAACAAGGCTCGACCACATTGAGTGGACGCCGACCCGTTCCGGTGAGATCTCTCCGGTAGCTGTTTTTGACACGGTAGAGATCGACGGATGCGAGGTGTCCCGTGCAACGCTGCACAACCTCTCTTTTATTGAGGGGCTTGAGTTGATGCCGGGCAACCGCATTCTGGTGAGTAAGCGGAACATGATCATCCCTCAGGTCGAAGAAAACCTTGACCGTGGAGATTTTTCAATGGAAGTGCTGGTTCCGTCTCTCTGCCCCTGCTGTGGGTATCAGACGATGATCCATACTACACAGAAGCGGACCGACGGTGAGCAGAAGCTGACGAAAACACTATTCTGCCACAATCCGAATTGTGCATCGCAGAATCTGAGGAAATTCGTTCACTTCGTCGGAAAGAAAGCGATGGACATTGATGGGCTGTCAGAGGCGACGCTGGAGCAATTCATTGCCCGTGGCTGGCTTCAGGATTTTACGGATATTTACCGGCTGGATAATCACCGGGACGAGATCATCCGTATGGACGGTTTCGGAGAAAGGTCCTGGCAGCGGTTGTGGGATGCGATTCAAAAAAGCCGCAATACCACATTTGAACGCTATCTTATCGCAATGGATATTCCGATGATCGGCAACACAGCCAGCGCTGCGCTCGGTCGATGCTTCGATCAGAGTCTCCGTGCCTTTGAGGTAGCGGTCGATTCCGGCTATGATTTTACGCAGCTTCCCGATTTCGGAGAAACGCTGCATAACAACATTCACGAATGGTTTTCAGTTGAAGAAAACCGCATTTTATGGGAGGAATTAAAGCCTATGGTAAACATTGAAAAGAAAGAAACCGCTATGTCCGTCGTACAGGACAACCCCTTTGTGGGGAAAACGCTTGTGGTTACGGGCAAGGTCGAGCCGTACACCCGTGACGGCATCAATGCGAAGATATATTCTTTGGGTGCGAAAGCCGGAAGCTCCGTATCCAAGAATACCGACTACCTGATCTGCGGCGAAAATGCCGGCAGTAAGCTCGCCAAGGCGCAAGCGCTCGGCGTTGCCGTACTGTCTCCGGCAGAGTTTTTCCGTATGATCGGAGAGTAAATAATCAATAGAATGACGGGCGGAGAGGAAGTTTTTCTTCTCCGCCCTTGTCGGATCGGAGGAAATGCTATGGCAAAGAAATATAGGGTCACCATAACCGAAACGCTGAAACGAACGGTCGATGTGACGGCAGAAAGCAAAGAGGCCGCTGAGCAGATCGTCGGCGACGAATGGTACAGCGGCAAGCATATTCTGACTGCCGATGATTTTATCGGCGTTGAATTTGAAGCAAATACTATTTAGGAAAGGACTGAAACGAATGGAAGAATTAAAAAAGGCCTTTTACGAGGTCATGTATAAGTATGAAAAATCCTTTGGCGAAACCGGCGTTATGACAAATCTGAACTTATGGGCACAAGAAAAAGCAGGATTGCTCGAATTGCTGCGCCGCCATCCGAATTGGGATGAGGACGCAAAGGCAATCGTGTTTTCCTTTGACGAGGGACGCGGTATTCAGCGTGATGTCGTGGACGAGATTGCTTTTACTATGGAGGATCTTGCCGCCGAGCAGATCAATGAAGAACAGCGTTTGGAGGATTTCCGCATTGCTCTGCGTGCCGCTGTCAACGAGTACAGCAGCACGCTGTCCGAGCAAACGCTGGAGATCATCCGTACCCGTGGCGGTATAAAATGCGCCGAGGGACAGAAAACCAGCCGGATCATCGGCAAGCTGTGCCGCAGTTTCGGTGTGGACGGGCATGAGCGTTATAATGCGGTATTTGCCCAGCTTTCCGATTCTCTGAATCCTCTGCAAATGCTCAAAACGGCGCTGTTATCTCTGCACCCGTGTGATTTTCTCGAAATGTCTAACAAGGACAACACCTGGACTTCCTGCCACAATCTCGAAAGCGGCAGCTATCAGGCCGGTACGCTGTCCTATATGACTGACGATGTGAGCATGATCTTCTTCACGGTTGACCCGGAAGTGAAAGACCATTATTACCGTGCGCCGAGACGGTCACGGCAGATGTTTTTCTACAAGGATCAAACGCTGTTTCAATCAAGGCTCTATCCGAGCGATTTGTCGGAGCAAATGGATCTGTACCGCAGTATCGTACAGAAAGCGATTGCGACCTGCCTCGGTGTGCCAAATCGTTGGGTGCTGAAAAAGAAGCGTGAGGATGTGAACGAGTGCTGCACCAGCGGCGAAGGCAGCCGTCAATATCCCGACTATAATTACTACGGGAATCTGTCGATGCTAAAAACCGCTGCCGCACCCAGTCATTTCGTCATTGGAGGCCCATCACTCTGTGTTTGCTGCGGCCAAGCGTACCATTCGGGTCACTTGAAATGCCGATGCGAGGATACCGTTGTCTGCAAGGATTGCGGCAATACTGTTCCCAAGCAAAATGCAAGATATATTGAAGGAGTCTATCACTGCCATGCGTGCCTGCATATCTGCGGCTCGTGCGGTGAGATGATCCACGGAACAATGTATCCGGCATACGACCGCAGAGGCCGGTTGGTAGAGATATGCGAAGCCTGCTACCGGGCATCGCTTGAGCCGTGTGCGGCCTGCAGCGTTTGCAGCATCTGCCGCATCATCGGCAATGCGTTCTGCCACAGGACTTCGGTCACAGCTGCGGAAGGCGGTGCGAGATGATTCGATTTGATGATATTCTCCGTATGCGGCAAAAGGAACTGAAGCATTATCTGGCCGGTCACCTGAAGAAACTTGGCTATGAGACAGTCAAAAAGAAAGGCTTCCTCTATGCCGAGGGCACAGTGCCGGTGCTGTTGGTCGCCCATTTGGACACCGTACATAATGAGCTGCCGCATATCATCTGCCGATCCGAAGACGGGCGCTATATCATGTCCCCGCAAGGGATCGGCGGCGACGACCGGTGCGGCGTATATATGATCTTACAGATCATTAGCGAAGTACGCTGCCATGTGCTGTTCTGCGAGGATGAGGAAACCGGCGGACAGGGCGCCAAAGCGTTTGAACGGAGCGGGATCCAGATCGATGTGAATTACATTGTAGAGGTGGACCGCCGTGGGAACAACGACGCTGTGTTTTACAACTGCGACAACCCGAAGTTTTCTGAGTTTGTCTGCTCCTTCGGTTTCCGTGAGGCAATGGGCTCCTTCAGCGACATTTCCGTTGTTGCGCCATATCTCAAAACAGCAGCGGTAAATATTAGTGCCGGTTACTACAATGAGCACCGATTGCACGAAGTGATCGACTGGTCTGCCATGCAGAACAATGTCGAGCGCATCAAGCAGATGGTGCAGACGGAAACCGGCAAGTATCCTTACAGAAAGCGAAAGCTATATGCCGGCTCCTATTTCGGGCAGCAGACGCTGTTCGACATAGAGCCTGCCGGCAGAGATAAGGAAAAGCTGCTGATGGAGCTGCCGGAAGGAACGCGGCTTATGATGAACGGGTGCGAGGTCACACCTTCTTTTCCGTATCTTATGGATAACGAAGGCAATGTGTACGCCGGCATTCAGGAGCTTGACGCTGCAGTTTTATCGGAAAATTCCATTGCCTGCGACGAGAATGGGGAGCTTCTCTCCTTTTCGGTGTTTGACGCCAAGCGGATGAAAGTTCTCTCTATGGAGTCGGCAATGGAACAGTTAGGAATGGATATTGGGTGGTAGGCTCCTCTGCTCACCCAAGCATTAGAAAGGAGTTGCCATGAGAAAGATCACCGTTCTCGACTTTTGCAGTCGGATCGGAATTGCCAGCGATGAGATACCAGTCGTTGTAAAGGCCGGGATCAATATAGTAGGTCGCTACCGCAGTTTATATAAACTGACGGCACAGGCTATGCCCGACTTGCTGGAGGCTAAGGTGCAATCTGTAACCTCGACACGAGAAGAAGTCATCCTTCAAATTACTTTCAAGGACTTCAGCACGAAACGACCATAATCGTATATGAGCGAATAGCACCTCACGGGATTTTTCCCCGTGAGGTGCTTTGTCTTATCACTATTTTTTACTTGCGGGACTATTTTGCCCCTTTGCGGAAATCTGTTGAAATAACACGCATTAAAGTCGTAATTAAAGAGTATAAACCAAAAACAAAGGAGATTTTACCATGCTAATCAGAATCGACCACGGGAATAAACAAATCAAAACCAACCACAGGACCTTTGTGTCCGGGCTTCGGGAAAGCGACACAAAGCCGCCCTTCGGAAAGGATGTTCTGTTCTACAAGGGCAAGTATTATACCCTCACCGATCAGCGCATCCCGTATATGCGGGACAAGACGGCTGACGAACGGTATTTTATCCTCACGCTGTTTGCCGTTGCCTTTGAGCTTGCCGGAACCGAGTACCGCAAGGACGAGATCGTAGATGTGCAGCTTGCGGTAGGCCTGCCGCCTGCCCATTACGGAGCGCAATACGAACGGTTTGAAAACTATTTTCTGAACCGGGATATTATTGACTTCCAGCTCGACGGCAGACCGTACTCTGTATTCATCAGCACGGCGATTTGCTTTCCGCAGGCTTACGCTGCCATTATGCCGATCTATCAGCGGATCCATTCGTATTCAAAGGTTGCAGTGCTGGACATTGGCGGTTTTACTGCCGACTATCTGCTGGTGAAAAACGGCGAGGCGGATCTGTCTGCCTGCGACTCACTGGATAACGGCGTCATCACTCTTTACAATGGAATCAAATCCAAGGTCAATGCGGATTTTGACATCCTCCTGGACGAGTCGGACATTGATGCTATCTTGAAGGATACGCCTACCGATTTTGACGAAAGTGTGATCCGTATCGTGCAGGAGCAGGCGCAACAGTTTATCAACGATCTTTTCGGCAAGCTCAGAGAGCGGATGATTGATTTGCGCTCCGGCAAGGCTGTGTTTGTCGGCGGCGGTTCTATCCTACTGAAGAAACAAATCGAAGCGTCCGGCAAGGTCGGCGCACCGATTTTTGTCGATGAGATTTCCGCCAATACAAAGGGCTACGAGCTGTTGTTCAAGGCCGCTTGTATGGGGTGATGTGAATGGCGAAGAAAGATATTTACAAGTTCACTATTCAATTCAGCGGCGGAGATCCGCAGCATCAGCAGGTTGCGGAAATACTCAATCAGCAGGGGCGCCGGAAAGCACAGTTTCTTGTAAACACAGTTCTGCACTACATTCATTGCTCCGAAACGCCCGATATTCCTCAGCCGTCACCAGTTAATACCGACGCCATTGAAGCAATCGTGCGGCGCATTATGGAGGAATACTCAGAAAAGCCCACCCCAAAAGATGTCGGACAGGCGCCGGAGAAAAAGACGGTCAAATCCGAAGAGATCGCCTTTGATGACGCTGCCGAACTGCTGGGAGAGGATGGTATGGCGGCAATCAAAAATACTATGGCAAGTTTCAGAAGATGAGTAAGGGCGGCAGGAGCAAAACTCCTGCCGCCCTTTTATTTTATGGGTCAAAACGGTCTATGCAGCGCATAAACACAATGCAAAGCTCCTGGTACAGATCCTCGTCAAGAATTCCGTCTATAATTGATTCTTTCAGTAGCAAGGGCTGATATAGCATCAGTAATTCTGTTGTGGCTGTTCTGTCTCCGAATTTTGCTTGCAACAGTAACTCTTTGAAATTCATTTTGATTCACCTTCTTCCATAAATCGGCGGAGCTTCTTTATTGCACGGTAATACAGTGAGGCTACAGTCTTATAGGACATACCGAGTTCATCCGATAATTGCCCGAAGCTTTTTTCCTCAATGATTCTTTCAAGGACGATCCGCCGTTCGTTTTCCTTGATTGACCGAAGCGCTTGCCGCACGGTCTCATGATCCGTGATCTCCTGAATGATGTCCGTTGTATCGAACAGGAGATAGTCCAGGTCAAAAAGCGGTGTTTCAAAGCGAAACTTGCGGCTTTTCTCGGTCAAAAATTGAATTCTCCGATTATGGACTGCCTTTTTCACATAGGCCGAAAACTGGTTTTGCAATATTTCCTGCTCAGTTGAGCCATTATTCTTTTTATACATATAAAACCCTCCGTGTTTCTTGTCTGGCGTATGGGAGCAGACAAACACGGAGGAGAACGGCACCCGGGGCAATGACAGTTAAAACAAAAGAAAGCGCATTGACGGACATGAAAATCCGAAAATGCGCTTTCCTCTGCGTATATACAAGTGTCGTTATGATAATATGTGCCGGGCGGTGTGTCCCAAATAATTGAGAAAAGCAGTTGCAATACATAAGAAACGAGCTGCAACTCATATTCGTGAGTGCAACTCGTTTTAGGTGTCCAAGTATTATGCTCTAAGAGAAGTAAAAATAGACTTCGTCTTCCGCCGTTAGCTTAAATGAACCTCCTCATATGTACCATAGTGCTCCTTTCACACATAAAAAGCGAACCACAACTCACTAAATGCGAGCCGTAAGGATATTTATACGAACTGTAGCTCACACTAAAATATATATGAGGTGAACTACAGTGCAAAATGTATTAGATACCTTCGCTGCGGAAGTGCTCCGAAAGCGCAAGGCGATTGGCTACACACAGAGGCAGCTGGCGGATAAGCTCCATATGAGCATCCGTACTATTCAGGATCTGGAACACGGAATCAGCAATCCAAAAGCCGAAACCATCTTGCTTATTGCGAGAGAATTGGATATCAGTATTGATGCGATCCTGTTTCCCAATATTGTGCGAGGGCATATTTCAAAAACCGCTATGGATTTCTTCGCCGGAAAGAGTGAGGCAGAGGTTCAAAAGTATGTGTCCTTGTGTCAACAAGCAGATAAGCTGAAAACTGATAAATGAGCAGCCGTTTACAAAGATAAGCGGTTGCTTCTTTTTTCGATATATTGTTTGTCTTTTGACCTGCCACAACAAAAATCCCTATGTTCCTGCTATTCTAAGGATAGCAAAACATAGGGATTTTTTAGGGAATATATCGGGAAGAATTCGGTAGTTTTATTTTCTGTTGTAACAAAATCGGTAGCCGACACCCCAAACATTTTTTATCTGGACCGAATCGTCATCGGACAGTTTCTGCCGGAGTGATTTTATATGAGCTTTAACCACCTCATCAACATTATATGCAGTCTGCTCACTCCACAAGAGATCATAAAGCTGATCACAGGTAAATACTTTGTTTGGATTCTCGGCAAACAGAAGCAGCAGGTCAAATTCCTTTCGTGTCAGCATAATTTCCTTTTCGCCAAGGAACGCTTGCCGACTCTCCGGAGAAATACGCAGCCTTCCGGCCACTGTCATTTTGCATGAGCTATTTTCCTCTTTCCGTGTTTGCATGTGTGGCGAATACGCCTGTATGAGGGCTTGCGCTTGCGCAAAGCATTCTTCCATCGAATACGGCCGACACAGATATGCGTGCGCACCTGCCCGCAGAGAATTGAGGCGTTCTTCCGCATCCGCCGTATCGGACCCTAAAACTAAAATGGGAACGCCCTTTACTTTGCGTAGAGCATCCAGAAACCGGTGGTCGTCCTCTGCTGAAAGAGCGACATCTAAAATGGCTAAGCAAAAATCCCTGTGTACAACATGATAAAGTAAATCCGCTATGGTTTTCGGCCATATGACTGCATAACTTCTCGCTTCAAAATAGCTGCTTATCCTCTCTGCCTCGTCTATATTTCTATCCAACAGCAAAATATTGCTCATTCTATAATCACGCTTTCCTCCGCCGGTTACATCCTGTCGTTGCGTCTGCCGAATAAGGTTAAAACATAGAGGAAAAAGCGCAGAAAATAAACGAGAGAAGTCATAAGTGAAGCCAGGTAAGTGAGAGCAGCAGCGGACAGTACTTTCTTTGCTCCCGGCATCTCATCTGTCGTCAGTATTCCTTCCTGCAAAAGCATTTTTCCTGCACGGCGGCTTGCATTGATCTCTACCGGCAGCGTAACTAAAGTAAAAAGGAAGGATGTTCCGTACAAAATCACGCCGATCATTGCGATGTGAAATCCCATCTCAGGATCGGCACTGATCACAAAGGCGTCAAGCAAAAGCCCGATCAACACCAATGGCAATGCCAGCCTTGATCCGAAATTCACTACAGAAACCAGTGCTGTGCGGAATCTGTAAAACCAATAGCCTTCCTGTTTCTGCATGACATGTCCCATTTCGTGGGCAGCAACAGCTACGGATGCCACCGAGCTGTTGCCGTAAGTGCTTTCGGAAAGATTGACAACGCCTCTTCTCGGGTCATAGTGGTCGCTCAGGTTTCCTTTTACACGCCCGACGGATATTCCGTTTACCCGATTCGACCACAATAATTGGGCGACGGTATCATATCCGGTCTTTCCCGAACGGCACCGGACTTTAGAGTATTTTGAAAATGCCGAATGAACCTTTCCGCTTGCAATCGCAGAAAATAAGGTGCAAAACAGCATAGCGGTTATAAACCATATATAATCATTCCAGTACATAGCATTTCTCCGATCTGCGTACTTAAATGCCGGCGACGGAATCTATCGGCATGGACATGACAATCCCCTGCGCCTCACTGTGCATACCGCAGCTTTCTCCGATACACTTCATAAGCGCCACCTTGTTTGCGGACTCCGTCAGAATCAGAACGATTTCCTTTTCGTCCTGGACGCTCAAGCCCCAAAAGTTGGTCACATCCTCATTTCCGATGCGCCGACTGTGAATCACAGTGCCACCTTTGGCACCGGCACCACGAACGGTTTCCATCACATCACCGCTGAAGCCCCGGTTCACGATTGCCGCAACAAGAGAGTATTTTGTTTCAGACATACTGTTTTCTTCCTTTCCTCCGATATTCAATACTTCCTTTCCCGTATTCTGGGCAAGGATACGCAAAATCAGGTTGTTTGCTCCGTTCAGCGGGATCGTAAATGCAATACCGCTGTTTGCCATGTTTAACTGCAGCTCCGAGCGCAACTTATCCATCAGGACATCGGATAGTTCTTTCGGGATCATGCTGATCAAAACGCTTTTATCGATGCTGCCGAGACCGAGCATGTCCATGATCTCGCTGGAGGCGGTGCCTTCGGCATTGAAGCGATATTGCAGCGGCAGTGCACCCTTTTTGAACATTTCCGCTGCCTTCTCGGCAAGCTTTGGCGTGGTGATCAGCGTTAATAGCTGAAAAGATACTTTTTTCTCATAATCCATTTTACTCACCCTCCTCAAGGTCAACGATCGCATCGCAATCGTCGGCAATTTCAGCCGTTCCCGTCGATGTCCTCTTTTCAGTCTTCAGTTTATATACAAGACCCATAAGCTGAATGGCGATCAGCGGTGTCAAAGCAACCAGCGCAACCACGCCGAACGCATCAGTCATCAGATTTCCGCCAAGCGCCTCACAAACGCCGATGCTGAGAGGCAGCAGAAATGTCGAGGTCATCGGGCCGCTGGCGACGCCGCCGGAGTCAAATGCAATACCGATAAAAATATCCGGAACAAAACGGGACAGCACCAGAGCGATGAGGTATCCTGGGATCACAAACCATTGAATAGAGATCCCGGTAAGAACACGAAGCATTGCCAGCCCCACGCTCACGGCTACACCGATCGACATGCAGCGGTTCATCATTTTTACGGAGATAGCGCCGTTTGTAACAGTCTCTACCTGATGGTTCAGCACTTGGATGGCAGGTTCGGCCTTTACGATATAATAACCGATCAGCATACCGATGGGGATCAAAATCCAACGGAAGGACACCCCGGTCAGCTCTTTGCCGAGATAGGAGCCGAGCGGTGCAAAGCCGACATTGGCTCCGCAAAGGAACAGCACCAGACCGATGTATGTATACGCAAAGCCAACGGCAATGCGCTTGATCTGCCGCTTTTGGTAACGGCGGGTCATCATTTGGAAAATCAGAAACACCGCAATGATCGGCAGCAGCGATACAAGGACTTCTTTGGCATACAGCGGTAGACCTTGTGCAAACACACGGGCAACATCCTGGGTGGTGACGACAGTCGCCACATCGGTGAGCGTATACGCAGCCTCAGTCGGTTTGTAGAAACAACCGAGGATCAAAACGGCGAGAATCGGCCCGACACTGGAAAGCGCAACCAATCCGAAGCTGTCGCTGGCTGCATTTTTATCGCTCCGCACAGAGGCAAGCCCGACGCCCATTGCCATAATGAACGGTACGGTCATAGGACCGGTGGTAACGCCGCCCGAATCAAATGCCACAGCCAGAAACTCCTTCGGCACGAACAGCGATATAAGGATGAGCGCCGCATAGCAGATGATCAGCAGCAGGGGCAAGCTGATCTTATAGCGGATACGGACGATTGCCAGCGCAAGAAACAAGCCGACGCCGATTGCTACCGTCATAATCAGCACGGCATTGGGAACGGAGGGCACCTGACCGGCAAGGACCTGCAGATCCGGCTCGGATACGGTAATGATGACGCCCATAACAAAGCCGGTCAGCAAAACCGTTATAAGCTTTTTCATTTTCGAGATCTGCACGCCGACGCCTTCTCCGATCGGCGTCATCGCCATCTCTGCGCCGAGCTGGAAAAATCCCATTCCGACGATCAGCATGACCGCTCCGGTAAGGAACATAACAATGCTGCCAAGCTCCATCGGAACCAAGAAAATACTGAGCATCAGAACAATTCCGGTGATTGGAAGAACGGCGGAGAGTGACTCTTTGATTTTTTCTTTCAGTTTCAGATTCAATTTTGTGCTCTCCTTTTAACAGAGAGTTATTTTTTGCATTCCGCAAGCATCATAATGCCCTCAGCGATGAAAACAATACCGGTAAAGATGAACACCCAGGAGACGGTACCGCCTTGGTTCAGCAGGAGACAGATGCCGGCAGCAAGACCGATGACCGGCTTTGCATAGGTGCGAAGCTTTTGCACAGTACTCATGGAATAGCCATCTGTTTTCAAAGAGGAAACCAAATTCATCAGGCAATAGAGGATCATCAATGCCGCCACAATATAGAGCGTGATACTGACAAGCGTCCATCCGAGCAGCACGGTCACAAGGCCGGCGACAATTTTCACAGTGCCACTTTTACTGTCTTTTTTTGCGGCGTCCAGAATACCCATAACGATCAACGCTGCGCCGAGAACAGTAAATGCAATACTCAGCACGTCCCCTTTCAGCGCAATAAACAGGACACCCACAACGATTGCTGCGATTGCAGTAATCAGCTTATCATTGAATTTCATGCTTCGCACCTCGGTCTATCATATTTTGCCCAGAACGCCTTTACGGCATTTTCATACTTTTCCGGTTCCATAAAGTAGCTCATACCGTGATCGGCACCCGGAACAATCAGCAAATCCTTCGGTGCCGTACAGGCAGTGTAGTTCTCGTAGGTCATCTCTACCGGAACAAAATGGTCATCGGCGCCGTGGACAAGAATAACGGGAACATGGGTATGTTTAAGAGCTTCTACCGTCGAATGCTCCTTTGAGCCGACCTGTATTTTCCGACGACACATCCTGTCGGCAATCGCACTGCGTATGCCGAATCGAATGTGGAGGTTATCCTTAGCAATATGCTCCCATATCGCATTGGCCGATGTAAAACCGCAATCCGCCATGATCCCATGTACGTTGGGCGGCAGCTGCAGTCCGGCAGCCATCAGTACGGTGGTAGCCCCCATGGAAACACCGGCAAGGTAAACAGGAATATCGCTTCCGCAGCGTTCAATCTCCCAATTCAGCCAGTCCAGACAGTCAAAGCGTTCGGTAAGGCCGAAGCCCATATATTCGCCACTGCTGTTATTCTGCCCACGCTGCTCAACATAGAGCACGCTGCAGTTGTTTTTGTACCAGAAATCGGAGATCATCCCAAAATCCCGATGCCACGATGAACGCCATCCGTGGAAAGCAATAATCACTCTTTCCGGCTTTTCGCAGGGAAAATAATGTCCGACGAGCTTTTCTCCGTCATGAGCAATGATTTCAACCGTTTCATTCGGCTGTACGGCAAGGCTTTCAGAGGCACTCTCCATCCGGTTTGTGAACTCGTCGCTGCTTTTCTCTCCGGAGATACGCTTATCTGCTTTTTCCATCACCTTTGGCATTTCCCGATCAAGTGCTGTATCGATCAGGGCTTTTATTGTGACATATGCGTACAGCGATGCAACGGCAGCTGTTCCGGCTGCGATTCCTGCCGCTGTTACGATTTTCTTTGTATTCTTTTTCATACTACAACTTCCTTTCTGCTAAGGGATATCTTTAGTGCGCCGATTAAGACAGACGCACCTCCGGATTCGGATCATTCACAACAGATACCGGAAGAGGCCGGTGAGGAGTCGTAAAAGGAAATAACCGGCTTTCTTATAAAACGGCATTTCTCCTTGAAAATCCGGCCCTTCGTTCTCTGTTCCATCGGGCAGCACATGTCTGCTTTGCTCTGCCTTGACAGATGCGTTTTCCCGTAGGCATTGATTCAGCTCCGGGCAGTCGATCACCAGCATGAGCTCCGTGTCCAGATAGGTGCTTCTCAGGTCAAGATTATAGGAGCCGATCATACTGATGTGATCGTCCACCAAAATCGTTTTGGTATGCAGGGACTGCCCGCAGGACACTTCAAAGACCTCACTGCCGGTTGCAAGAATGTTTTTCTTCTCGTTCAGGTAGTCTGTGCAGCCAAAGGGGTTTGCTCCGCTTTCAATGGCATTGGTCATGATTTGGACCCGGCGACCGCCCTCACAGAAGCCTGCCAGTGTTTCATACATACCGTTATTGCAGATAATATAAGGAGTCTCAATCAAAATGCTTTCGCCGTTCTTCATGATGCCGCTCAATTGCTCCCAGAGTACAGGTGCTTTGTTTTCCGGCGAGGTTGGGTTGGAGAGAAGTGTGATACTTTTGGCTTCCAGCGTCTCTCTTTCCAAATCCACCGGCAAATAAGCCTCGGCATACGATCCCTGTAGTTCTGTATAATGCGTTCGGAGCGTTTCCTGTGCCTTTTGGAGGTTTCTCCGGTTGCCGGAGATTTCCTTGTTACAGGGCAAATCCCATATCTTCGCAAAATATGCTGTCAAGGCCTCGGTCGAGCTGTTCGTCCCATCAGAGCAGACCAAAACTTCTCTGTCAATGTTGCGCTCTTCCTTGTCCTTATATTCTCCGAGGAACAAATCGTTTGTGTTTCTTCCGCCTAATAGGTATTGCTTTCCATCCACGATCAGGTATTTGTCGTGCAGGCGGTAATTGATTTTCCAAGGAGTCATAAGATTGATGGGGTTATACAGCTTGATTTGTACATTCGTATTAGCCGCCAATGCACCGATCAGCCTGTTGCAGCGCAAATACATATCTCCGGAAATTCCGTCAACGAGTATTTTGATATTCACCCCACGCTCGGCAGCCTCATTCAAGGCCGCTATCATATCTTTCCCGCTGTTATCCACCCGAAAATCGAATGTTGACAGAATGATCTCGTTTTCGGCCCTGTCTATCAGTCGAAGACGCCAGATAAGCGCTTCACGGTTATCGTCAATACACAGAACCCGTTCTGTCACACCTGTACCGGCGAACTCGGCTCCTTCGAGCTCTATCGGTTCTTTTTGGAATATCGGCGGGACGATCAGGCTGATCAGTATGTAAAGCACAAACAGAATAGCCAAGGCCTTTATACCCTTAAAGATAACGTTTTTCATCAGCACCTTTCCTTTTATCCAGATTTGCAGAAATTATAATGTCCTTTTCTAAACTGAAACGAAACAAAAGGGAATTTGCTCAGGATCATAGTATTCCCGTTTGGATCTAAGAGAACGAGCATAATAAAAGAACGGCGCAGCCTTTTTTCGGCTGCGCCGTAACCATATCATTTGTTGAAGTGCTCAGTCAGATTTTTGGATGAGGTCGTTTTTCTTTAGCTTCCGCACAGCCAAACGGTGTTCAATATTCTCATGCAGTAATTGTGAGATCACCGCCATCAACGGGATAAAGAAGATGATACCTAAAACGCCAAACATCTTCCCGCCCAAAAGGACGGCGAGCAAGGTCCAAAACGGAGATAGCCCGACACTGCTTCCCACAACATGAGGGTAAATAAATTGGTTTTCAACGAACTGTGCCGCCTGATAGACGATCAGGCATAGGATCACCTTGTTTGGCTCAGCCAGCAAAGTCAGCAACATACCGATTGCACAGGACAAGAACGCTCCAATGTATGGTACAAAGGCAAAAGCTGCGGTCAAAACCGCCGTCAGCCCGGCATAAGGGATCCGGAATATAGAAAACGAAAGGAAAATCAGCGTACCAAGTATCAGCACCTCTACACATTGACCTGAAAGAAATTTGGCATAGGTATCGTGAGACAGCTTTGCGATATGGCAGACCTTATCTGCGACAGATTCTTTGCAATAAGCGTACAGCGCCCGTCTTGTTTGTTTGCCAAGTTCCTGCTTTCCAACCAGAACATAAAACATGATCACGAGCGAAACGGCTGCGTTGACAACAGTAGATATTGTAGAGCCGGCAACACTGACAACGGAGCCTATTACTACGCCTGCTCCGTTCATTGCCTTCTCGGCAATGGTTTTCCAATCCAACTTGTTGAGATATGCGCTGATCTCAGCGGTATCAAAGCCATAATTGCGCAGCACCGCTGCCCAGTCGGGCCACTTTTCTTTAATAAGAGAAATGATACTTTTTACGGAGGCTATGAGCTGAGGAATCGCAATGACACATAGTAGCACGATAATAGCGACTAAAAGCAACAATGTAATAATCAAACTTAAAACATTGATTGTGCGCTCGCTTGCTTTGGGCATAAGGCGAGAAAGACGCTTGCCGATCCCGCGCATCGGAACGCTCAGGATAAACGCCATGAGCAACCCTGCAAATACAGGGGTGAGCAATTCCGCACACACATGTAAAAAGTCCGAAATATAGTTCAAGTTGTTTAATGCTGTGAATAGAGCAACGCCGAAAGCAATCAAGCCAAGCTGTTGCTTAAATTTTTTATCCATATCTATTTCTCCACTGCAGAGGTCTGAGCTGATGCTTCTTTCTTTCCGTAACCCAGCCACCAGCCCAAAGCGCACACAGGCAATGCAGCTATGACATCCACAGCAGAATGTTGTTTCATAAAAACAGTCGAAAGGCTGATGCATACTGCGATGATGCCGAACACGATCTTCCATGCAACATTTTGAAAGCGTTTGCAATCCCACAGGGCAAACATAGCGGCAAACGAGCCGATAACATGGAGAGAAGGACAGACATTCGTGTTGGTGTCAAATGAATAAAACCCCGTTATAAAATCAGTAAGTATATTGGGTTCATCGAAATGCTCCGGTCGTAATTCCTGGCAGGTCGGAAATACGATGTAAATAAGCAATGTGATGCCGTATGTAACGATAACAAAGTGCATCATTCTTCGGAAGGCTCTTGTGTCAAAGAAAAAGGTATAGATAAGTGCTCCGATGAGAAAAACAAACCACAGAAGATACGGGATCAGCGCCCATTCCCAGAATGGGATCAAGTCGTCCAGCGCACAGTGTACAACGTAATAATGTCTTTCCGGCTGAAACCGTTCAAGAAACATAAACATCAATCCGAAAAACGGCCAAAACAGCAGCAACTTAACATGTGAAAACTCCGGCGTATTCATTTTTTTGAAACGAAACTGGCGGTAGTCCACCTCCGGTTTGATTTTTTTCGTGCTTCTTTGCATAACATTCCATCCATTCGTAACGTGCGGCAAAAGCGAGATAAGGGTTTACGGTGCTATCGTCGTTAGTAGCTGCTCCTCATATCGTGGTAAGTTCCGAATTTGCATATTGCGCTGTTGCTTTAAGAGTAATTTTTGTAAGCGAGGCCGGTTGAAACGCTGTACCACAATAAATGGCAAATTGCCGAGCAAAATGTAAACGGCCGTCATGCAAATACCTCCTATACCAGGCCAGAACCATAGCATTGCAAGCCCTGCAATCGATAAGATACCGTGTGTCCACTCTGCAACACAGGTTTCTTGGATCATTCTGGGCAAATCGGAAAGCGTTTGTCGCTTTAGCTTTTTTGCCGGCATGATATTTGTAAAAATACGGCTCATATCCGGCACCTTTGCCTGCCACTGCTTCACACGCAGCGCTTTCCATATTGCTTGTTCATATGAATAGCACCGCCACGGGAAATGATCCGCTTTGAACCAAGACTTTGGTACTAACCGTCCGACTACAAAAAACACAACACCCAAGGCCGCTATGTAAAGCAAGCAACGCAAAAAATGTTTCATAAGTTTGATACCTCTTTGATTTGCATAGCGGCCGTTGGAAATGCTGAATTACTTCTGTGGCTGGCCGCTTATCGCAGCAAGAAGCATTTGGGCACATGCCTCCGTGGACACGCCGGATGTATTCAGCAGAATATCGTAATTGCTCTTATCTGCCCACTCCTTCTGTGTCCAGAAGTGGAAATAGTTTTTCCGATCCCTATCCTTTTTCTGCATCAGATATTTTGCGTCAGTCTCCGAAACATTTTCCGTTCGGATAATGCGTTCCACCCTTTTCTCGGTATCGGATGAATAAATAAATGATTTCAGAACACGAGGGCTTTCCCCGAGGATCACCGTGGAGCATCTGCCAATAAAAACAGCAGGGCCTTTCAGCTCGATGTTTACCATTGTCCGACGAATTCCCTCGAACAGCTCATAGACTGTGTTCTTCCGGTTACGTGCGTAGTCCGAAAAAGCAGCAATGTCATACAGAAAGCTACCTGTACGCTGCTCGTCGTAGGTTTTCAGCAGTTCGATAGATACACCCTGGGCTTCAGCGGCTTTGATCAGCAACTCACCGTCATAGTAAGGTATTCCTGCCAATTCGGCAACACGCATACCGATCTCACGGCCGCCGCTTCCGAATTCTCTTTCGATTGCCAAGGATTTCATGGTTGTCTCTCCCTTCTGATTAAGATGCTTTGTCAAACTGGCTGTTGTATAGGTCAGCATAGAAACCGCCCTGTGCCAGCAGTTCCTCATGCGTGCCCTGTTCGATGATGTCGCCTTCCTTCATCACAAGGATCAGGTCAGCGTTTTTAATGGTAGAAAGCCGATGAGCGATCACGAAGCTGGTTCTGTGCTCTGTCAGCGTATCCATAGCCTTCTGCGTCATCAGCTCCGTCCGTGTATCGACCGAGCTGGTCGCTTCGTCCAGGATCATCATTGGGCTGTTTTTGATCATGGCACGAGCAATGGTAAAGAGCTGCTTTTGCCCTGCGGAAATGACCACATTTTCTCCAAGCACGGTATCAAAGCCATTCGGAAGCGTCTCGATAAAGTGATAGATCCCACACGCACGGCAGGCCTTTTCAAGTTCTTCGTCCGTAACCCCTGTTTTGTTGTAAACGAGATTTTCACGCACGGTTCCGTCAAACAGCCAGGTGTCCTGCAGCACCATGCCAAACAGCTCGTGGATGTTTTCTCGTGTCAAATCGGAGGTAGAAATACCGTCAATGCGGATATCGCCGCCGACCAGATCAAAGAACCGCATCAAAAGGTTGACCATTGTTGTCTTACCGGCACCTGTAGGACCGACGATAGCGACTTTCTGCCCCGGCTTGATGTGAGCAGAAAAATCTTTGATAATGATTTTGTCCGGATTATCCGGATAGCTGAAGCGAACATGGTCGAATTCGACCTCGCCATGCACCTCGGTCAATTTCTCGGTCTTATAGCTTTCATCCGAAAGTTCTTCCTCCTGCAGGAAGTCGAATATCCGATCTCCGGCGGCAGCTGCCGTCTGCATCTGCGTCATACCCTGTGCCAGTGTGCTGAGCGGGGAGGTAAACAAGCGGACAAACATGATAAATGCCGTGATTACGCCAAAGGTGATCTGCCCATCCATAACCAAAGCCGCACCGATCACACAGACCGCTACATAACCGAGATTGCCGATCACATTCATCAGCGGCTGCATAACGCCGGATAGAAACTGACTTTTCCGGTTTGCATCGTAAACCGCACGGTTCATCCCGGCAAAGTTCTTTTTGATCTCGTTGTTGGCACGGGAAATGCGTACAACATCATGGCCGGAGTACATTTCCTCCACATAGCCGTTGAGCTTACCGAGACTCTGCTGACGGGCGACGAAGTATTTTTGAGAACGGGACATGATTACCGCCATTACAACGAATCCAATCAGCGTAATGGCGATCGCTGCAAGCGCCATTCGCCACTCCGTCACAAGCATCATAATCAGGCAGCCTACGAATTGGGCAACTGCACTGATCATCGACGGAAGGCTGTTGGAAAGTGCCTGCTGAAGCGTGCTGACATCATTTGTCACACGGCTCAGAATATCGCCGTGCGAGATTTTCCCAAAGCACTTCATAGGGACCTTATTGATTTTATCGGAAAGATCCCGCCGCATTTTCTTGGACAGATCCAGCGTAACGGTAGCCATGATATATTGCTCAATATATCCGCACACTTCACCGATCAGATAGATCGCCAGCAGGACGCCTCCCACCTTTGCAACGGCAGAAAGGTCAATGCCGGTCATCAGTCCGTCTGAGATCAGATCCGTGATACGACTAAGCTGGTTTGGCCCGATGATCGTCAAGACAGCGCCGATCATGGAAAACACAAACGCAATGATCATTGGCAGCCGCAATTTTGAAGAATAGGTAAACAGTTCTTTCAGAACGCCCTTTATTCCTCGTTTACTTTTTTCGGGCACGCCTGTTCGGCGCCCCATCATTTGATTTCCGTTCATTTACAGAGCACCTCCTTATGCGCCCAGTTCTTCGGCGGACAACTGCGACATGGCAATTTCTCGATAGACAGCACAATTCTTTATCAGTTCCTCATGCGTACCGATCCCAACGGCCTTGCCTTCATCCAGAACGACGATCTTATCGGCGTTGCGGATCGTACCGATTCTCTGGGCAACGATCATGCAGGTAACGCCGCCGAGCTTTTCGGCAAGACCTTTTCGCAGCGCTGCATCGGTTTTGTAGTCCAATGCGGAGAAGGAGTCATCGAAAATCAAAATCTCGGGATTTCTCGCCAACGCACGGGCGATTGCCAAACGCTGCTTCTGTCCGCCGGAAACATTGGATCCGCCCTGTGAAATCGGTGCATCTAATTTGCCGGGCAGTTTTTCGACAAATTCACTTGCCTGGGCAAGTTCCAAGGCTTTCTGTGCGTTTTCGTCGGTAGGAACTGCGGCGCTTTCACCGAACAGCACATTATCCCGGATGTCACCGGCAAACAGAACCGCTTTCTGCGTTACATATCCGATACGGTCGTAAAGGGCGTCGAAGGTGTATTCTTTTATATCCTTTCCGTCGATCAGGACCGTGCCGGAGGTCGTGTCGTAAAAGCGAGCTGCCAGGCTGATGAGCGTTGTTTTACCGCTGCCGGTCGCACCGATAAATGCAATGGTTTCACCTTTATTCACCTTAAAGCTGATGTTTTCCAATACATCCTTATCCGAGGTGGGATAGTGGAAGGAAACATCCTTGAACTCGACTGTGCCCACTTCGGGAGCGTTGTCCGATTTTCCTTCCCGTAAGGTGATTTTTGCATTCAGCACCTCATTGATACGCCCGGCAGAAACCTGGGCCGAAGGGAAGAACATTACAATCATGACCATCATCATAATGGACATGATGACATAGGTTGCATAGGTGCCGAATACCATAATGTCACCGAATGTTGCGATCCTCGCTGCGACATCTGTAAGTGCGACCTTTTCCACGATAGATGCGCCTACCCAATAGACGGTCAATGCCAAAGTATTCATAGCGAACGAGACAGCCGGCATAAGCATCGCAAATCCGTGCTGATTGAACAGCTGCGTTCTCATCAATTCGTCGTTGGCCTGCTCAAATTTTTCCGCTTGATATTTCTCGGCATTATAAGCGTGCACCACATTGATGCCCGTCAGATTTTCACGGGATACACGGTTGATGTTATCCGTCAATTTCTGCACACGGCGGACACGCGGCACGATCACCGCAATGACGATTGCCATCATGGCAAGCAGCGCCACGACAAAGCCGGCGGTGATAACAGACAGCGTCCAGCTTTTGTTGATGATCTTTATGACCGCCCAAATCGCCATGATCGGAGATTTGATCATAATTTGCAGGCCCATTGCCACAAGCATCTGGATCTGCGTGATGTCATTCGTCGTGCGGTTGATCAGGCTCGGAACAGAAAACTGCTGCATTTCATACTGACCGAAATCCGCCACCTGATTAAACACCTTTTCACGGATTGTATAGCTGAAGCCTGCGGCAGTCTGCGCTGCCAAGTATCCGCAAATTACCGCAAGCAGAGCGCTTGCGAGCGTGCAGCCGAGCATTTCAAGCCCTGTTTGCCAGATGTCACTCATTGCGCTGCCAGGGGTCTTGATAAGTACTGTCAGGTCGCTCATATAGTCCGGCAGGCGCAGATCAAAATAGATCTGACCCAATACCAGAATGGCGCAAAGCCCGGCAGTCAGCCACTCCTTGCGTTTCATTTTCTTTAATAGCTCAAACATATTGGTTTGCTCCCATAATCTTTGTTGTTTATAATACCGTTAAGTTCGATACTTTGCCATCAGTTCCTTAAACAATTCCTGCGTCGAGGGCGGCGTATAGGTAATAGCGTTGGCCCCGGCCACGATTGTCTCATAGATGCTTTCGTTGGTTTTCCCACCGGATGCAACCAGCGGAACATTCGGAAACTCCGAGCGGATTTTTCGTACAACATTCGGAGTCTCTTTTCCGCAGGCGATATTTAAGATCGCAGCGCCATGCTGCAAACGGCTGGCAATGTCCGTGCCCTCATGCGTCACCGTGATAATCACCGGAATATCTACGGCGTTGCTTACAGCCAGAAGATTCAGATCGGAAATCGGTGCATTCAGCACAACTCCCATAGCACCTTGCGACTCCACATCCTTCGCCAAGGATACCGTCCTTATTCCCTTGGTCGTCCCGCCACCAACGCCGCAGAACACCAGGATATAAGAGGAGCGAATGATTGCATCGCTGATCGCTTGCTGCGGAGTAAAGGGATAGACCGCAAACACGGCATCGGCGTCACAATTCCGAATAATTGCAAGATCGGTGGTAAAGACAAAGCTTTTGATCCTGCGTCCGTTGATGATAATTCCGCTGGCTTGGAAAACCGCCTCCGGGATCTTCAGAATATGCTGCCGCAAACGGCTGCCGATCTGAGGGATCTGCTCCTTTTTCATTTCTTCCATACTGCATCTCCTGTATTACCAGTCGGAGTTTCTGCGGGCAAAAGCCGCAATAATGCTTTCGATGCCGAACAGGATCAGATAGATTGCCACCATATAGCAGATCGCTCTGAGCGTTACAAAGGAAAGCGCCGGACTAAAGATCATCACAAATCCGAGCACAAGCCCGAGAATGTTCAGAATCAGTGAGAAATAGTAATAAAACGGATTTCCAATCAAACGAATCAGGTTTGTCCTTGTCAGCTCGGATATGCAGTGGGCGATAAACCAAATCGGGAGAAGAATCGTCAGTGCCCATTTCCCGACATTGGGATTGGCGATCAGCATCACGCCGCACATAACGCTTAAAATCCCAGAGATCAACGACAGCATCGGACCGAAGCTGATAAAGCGGGAAAGCCGGGCATATACCACGAGATCTTCAATGCCCATCACAATGGCGATCACGCCGTAAATAACGACCGCTCCCGTCAGCATGCTTTCCGGGCGGATAAAGGCAAAGATGCCAAGCAGGATCAGGAGCACGCCGACGATCAATTCGCTCCATCCAAAGCCGTTTTTTCTTTTCATACCGCATTCCCATCCTTTCTGTTCAAAATCGTCATGAATTCGCTGCCCGTAATGGTCTCTTTCTCGTAAAGATAGCTTGCAAGTTCATCCAACTTCTTGCGATTGTCTGCCAGCAGACGGCGAGCCTTTTCATGCTGCTTTTTGACAGTCTCCACGACCTTCTGATCGATTTCTTTTTGTGTATCCGCCGAGCAGGCAAGCGAGGTATCGCCGCCGAGGTACTGGTTGCTGACCGTCTCCATCGCAACCATATCGAATTCATCGGTCATACCGTAGCGGGTAATCATCGCACGGGCAAGTTTGGTTGCTTGCTCGATGTCATTAGAGGCACCGGTTGTAATCTGCCCGAATACGATCTCCTCCGCCGCACGGCCACCGGTCAGCGTGGCAATTTTGTTTTCCAGTTCTTCCTTGGTCATCAGAACCTTATCGTTCTGCTCGACCTGCATGGTGTAGCCCAGTGCGCCGGAGGTTCTGGGGATGATCGTGATCTTCTGCACCGGTGCGGAAGCCGTCTGCAAAGCAGCGACCAGCGCATGGCCAATCTCATGGTAGGCGACGACCTTCTTTTCATCATCGGTCATGATGGCGTTTTTCTTCTGATAGCCGGCGATGACGACCTCAATGCTTTCCTCCAGGTCTGCCTGCTCTACGACTGTGCGCCCACTGCGCACCGCACGGAGGGCAGCTTCGTTGATGATGTTCGCAAGCTCTGCGCCGGAGGTTCCGGAGGCCATACGGGCGATGGTATGGAAGTCCACATTGTCCGCCGTTTTGATCTTCTTCGCATGGACCTTGAGGATGGCTTCACGACCTGCGAGGTCAGGCAGCTCCACGGGAACACGGCGGTCAAAGCGGCCGGGGCGGGTCAGCGCCGGGTCAAGGGACTCCGGGCGGTTGGTCGCCGCCAGAATGATGACGCCGTTGTTGCCTTCAAAGCCGTCCATCTCGGTCAGAAGCTGGTTAAGCGTCTGTTCACGCTCATCGTTGCCGCCTATCTGACCATCGCGCTTTTTACCGATGGCATCGATCTCATCGATAAAGACGATACAGGGCGCTTTTTCCTTGGCCTGCTTGAACAGGTCACGCACTTTTGATGCACCCATACCGACGAACATCTCCACAAATTCCGAGCCGGACATGGAGAAAAACGGAACACCGGCTTCGCCTGCAACAGCCTTAGCCAGCATCGTTTTGCCGGTACCCGGAGGGCCTACAAGCAATACGCCCTTGGGCATAGATGCGCCGACATCGGAATACTTCTTGGGATTATGTAGGTAATCGACGATTTCGGCAAGATTTTCCTTTGCTTCATCCTCACCAGCGACATCGGCAAAACGGATGCCGTCCGTGGACGGAACGTAGACCTTGGCATTGCTTTTTCCCATACCGAACGCCATCGCATTTGGGCCGCCTGCCTGGGACATCATTTTCTTCGCCATATACTGTCCGAGGGCAGCAAAGATCAGGATCGGCAGAATAAATGTCAGGAAAAAGCTGAGCAGCGGAGACATGCCTTTTTCAATATTCCGTGTGAATTTAGCTCCCGATGCATACAGCCGCTCGGTCAGGGTGGGGTCGTTCATTTCGCCAGTCTTGTAGATCTGGGTATTGTCCTTGTCTGTGAATACGATCTCGGAATCGGCAACCTCTACGCTGCCGATATCTTTATCCTCGATCATCTTCATAAAGGTACCGTAATCAACCTCTTTCACTCTGGCATTTGCAAGCAACGGAGAGATGACCATGTTGAAAACCAGAATGACCAACAAAACAATGCCGTAATAATAGATCAGGGGTTTTCTCGGTGACTTAACTTCTTTCATACTTACCCGACTCCTTTTCGTTCATTGTGGTGAGTATACTGTCCATTTCTAAACTGAAACGAAACAAACCGGAGAAAAAACTCCGTTTTGCTTCATTTCGTCAGCCATCGAGACCTATGTTTTTCTTTGCTGTGGACAGCATAAGCTTGATGCGGTTCAGCTGATTGACCTCGCTGGCACCGGGGTCATAATCCACCGCAGCAATATTGCTTTGCGGGTATGCTTTTTTCAGCGCTTTGATCACGCCCTTGCCTACAACATGGTTTGGAAGACACGCAAACGGCTGAATACAAACTACATTCGGCGTGCCATGTGTGATCAGTTCGATCATTTCTCCGGCTAAGAACCACCCCTCACCGTATTGATTGCCCAAAGACAAAAAGGGTTTTGTCATTTCAGCAATCCGGTAAACAGACAATGGGGCCTCAAACCGTTTGCTTTCGTTCAGCGCATCAGTTGCCGGTTTGCGCAGAGCGGCAATCAGCCTTATTGCCGCCTTGGATACGATGACCGAAGATTTTTTGGTGCCGAGGTATTCCGCCTTGTATTGGGAGCCGAAAACACAGTAATTGAAGAAGTCCAGCAGATCCGGAACAACAACCTCGGCACCTTCCCGTTCCAGCAGTTCCACCAAGTGGTTGTTTGCCAGCGGCATATACTTCACAAGGATCTCACCGACAATGCCGACCCTCGGCTTACGGATCGTTTCATCGATGGTGAAGCTGTCAAACGCATTGACGATTCCACGGCATACTTCCTTATAGGTGTACTGCGTTTTTGAATTTATGAGTGAGTCGATGCAAATATCCTGCCACTTTTTATGGAGCGCATCGGCAGAACCGGGTATGACCTCATACGGTCGCACACGGTACAGGCAGCGCATAAAAAGATCTCCGTAGACGATCGTTTTTGCGGCATCCGTGACTAAACCGGCGGACAGGCTGAAACCCTCATTTTTCTCCATCCCGTTGGCGTTCAGGGAAATGACCGGAATATGGGAGTATCCGGCCTTATCCAAGGCGCGGCGAATGAAGGATACATAGTTGCTGGCACGACAGCATCCGCCGGTCTGTGTCATAACGATTGCCAAACGGTCGGTATCATATTTGCCGGAAAGTACGGCATCCATAAATTGTCCGACCACCGTAATAGAAGGATAGCAGGCATCGTTATTGACATATTTGAGTCCCATATTCACAGCACTGCGATTGTCATTGTCCAGAACAACCAGGTTATATCCGTGCTTGCGGAACACGGGCTCCAAAATATCAAAATGGATCGGACTCATTTGCGGCGCAAGAATGGTATACCCCTTTTCCCGCATTTCTTTGGTGAACTCTGTTCGGTGATACGCCACAGGCTTTGCCGTCGCCCTGCTTTGATCCTGCTTTCGCATAGCCATAGCAGAGAGCAAGCTGCGGATTCGGATACGGACAGCGCCGAGATTGGCGACCTCGTCGATCTTCAAAAGCGTATACAGCTTGCCGGAAGCCTCCAGAATCTCGCTTACCTGATCTGTCGTTACGGCATCAAGTCCGCATCCGAAAGAATTGAGCTGAATCATCTCCAATTTATCATGTTGGCAGACAAATTCCGCTGCATTGTACAGCCGGGAATGATATACCCACTGATCCACAACACGCAAGGGCCGGGACGGCTCAAAATCGATGGGAAGACTATCCTCAGTAAAAACCGTCAGACCGTAGGAGGCAATCAGTTCCGGGATCCCGTGGTTGATTTCGGGGTCGATATGATACGGCCGCCCCGCCAGCACGATTCCGCACTCGCCGTTATGCTTCATCTGATTGAGCAGGCGCTTGCCTTCCGTACGAATATCTGCCTTGACCCGCTGCTGTTCTGCCCATGCCGCTTTTACTGCCGCATGCACCTCCGGTGCGGGAATATTCCATTCCTCACGGCAGAGCTTTACCATGCGGTCAGCAACCGTCTTTTCATCGGTAAACGCCATAAATGGGCGTATGTAGCGCACGGCTCCATTGGTAACGGCTTCCACATTGTTTTTGATGTTTTCAGGATATGAAACAACAATGGGGCAATTAAAATGGTTCTGTGCTCCCAGCGTTTCCTGGTGTTCGTAGAATACGCAGGGGTGAAAGATCGTTTTGATGCCTTGGTTGATGAGCCACTGTACATGGCCGTGCGCCAGCTTTGCGGGGTAACATTCCGATTCGGATGGGATTGACTCCATCCCAAGCTCGTAGATCTTTCGGCTTGAAAAGGGGGATAAGATGACCCGGAAATGCAGCTGTTTGAAAAAGGTTGCCCAAAACGGGTAGTTTTCATATAGGTTCAGCACCCGGGGAATACCGATCGTCCCCCGTGCGGCAGCTGACTCTGCAAGCGGCTCATAGCCAAATATGCATCGGCGCTTGAATTCAACCATATTGGGTGCAGCTTTTTTCCGCTCGGCATTGCCGACCATCTTTTCACAGCGATTTCCTGTGATGTGGCGGCGCTCTCCGTCAAAAACATTTACCGTCAGCATACAATGGTTGGCACAGCCGCCGCAGCGTCTTGTGAAAGAGGAATAGGTCAGCGCCTCGATCTGCTCCAGTGAAAGCATCTTAGTCGGTGTCGGTGCTCCGGTGTAATTGCGTCTGGCGATCAATGCGGCACCGAAAGCACCCATCACGCCGGAAATATCCGGGCAAATCACTTCTGCACCGGCAATTTCTTCAAACGCCCGCAAGACAGCCTTGTTATGAAAAGTACCGCCCTGCACGACGATATGGCTGCCAAGCTCCTCCGCCGAGGACAGCTTGATGACCTTATACAAAGCGTTTTTGATCACGGAATAGGCAAGGCCGGCGGAAATATCCGAAACCGAGGCACCTTCTTTTTGTGCCTGCTTGACATTGGAATTCATGAAAACCGTGCACCGGGTACCGAGGTCAACCGGGTGTTCGGCAAATAGTGCGGTTTGTGCGAACTCTTCTGCAGTATATCCTAAAGAGTTTGCAAAGTTTTCAATAAAGGAACCGCAGCCAGAGGAGCAGGCTTCGTTAAGCATGATACTGTCCACAGCACCGTTTTTCAGACGGATACATTTCATATCCTGACCGCCAATGTCCAGCACACAGTCCACTTTTGGATCGAAGAAAGAAGCGGCCGTACAGTGAGCAATCGTTTCCACTTCTCCGTCATCCAGAGAAAAGGCAGCCTGCAGCAGTGCCTCTCCGTAGCCGGTAGAGCACGCCCGGACGATTTTTGCATTCCCCGGCATTAGCGTTTGCAGTTCGTGGATACCCTTTTTTGCCGCCTCGATTGGGTTGCCGTTGTTGTTCGTGTAGTAAGAATACAGCAGTTCACCGTTTTCCCCGATCAGCGCCATCTTGGTTGTCGTAGAACCAGCGTCGATTCCCAGATAGCAGTTCCCTCGATAGGCGGAAAGCTCACCACGGGCAACGGAAGCCCGAGCGTGTCTGCAGCAGAACTGCTCATATTCTGCGTGACTTTCAAATAGAGCCGGAAGCCGGGGCATTTCAAAAGAGATCGAGACGCCGTTTTTCAGACGCTCGATCAGGGTGTCGATTGGGACAGTGTCTTTTTCCGTGCTTTCCATTGCAGCGCCCATGGCGGCAAACAGATGGGAGTGATCCGGATCAACAGTCGTTTCCGCTGTCAAACCAAGAGTCCGTACAAATGCCTTTTTCAGTTCCGGCAGAAAATGCAGCGGACCTCCGAGAAATGCCACGCATCCCCGGATCGGCTTTCCGCAGGCAAGACCGGAGATCGTCTGGTTCACGACTGCCTGAAAAATAGATGCTGCAAGGTCCGCTTTGGTTGCCCCTTCATTGATCAAGGGCTGAATATCTGTTTTCGCAAATACGCCGCAGCGTGCTGCGATCGGGTAGATCTGCTTGTACTGCTCAGCCTCTCTATTCAGTCCGGCGGCATCCGTTTGCAGCAGCGATGCCATTTGATCGATGAAAGAGCCGGTTCCGCCGGCGCAGACACCGTTCATTCGCTCCTCTAATCCGCCGGTAAAGTATATGATCTTAGCATCCTCGCCGCCAAGTTCAATCGCCACATCCGTCTGCGGCGCACATTTTTTCAGGGCTGTAGCGACGGCAACGACCTCCTGGACAAAGGAAATATCCAACGCTTTCCCCAGATTGATCGCACCGGAGCCGGTAATGCAAACCTGCAGTTCACATTCCCCAACAGATTTCTTGGCTTCTTCCAACAAAGTGGATAGGGTTTCCTGCGTGTGGGCCTGATGCCGTCTGTATTCTCCGTAAAGGATCTCATCGGCGTCATCAAGTACCACAAGCTTTACGGTCGTGGAGCCGATGTCGATCCCGGCACGGTATTTTTTCATAGATGATTCCTCCTGCGCTTATAAAAAGAAGCCGCCTGCGTATGTGCAGAAAAGATAAGTAAACGGAACGGCAAATAAATGACTGTCAAACCTGTCCAGTATACCGCCGTGTCCCGGCAGCAGATTGCCATAGTCTTTGATGCCGCAAATACGTTTGATCACTGACATAGACAGATCACCGAACTGGCCGACAACGGAGGTCATAAGCGCCCAAAGTGCCAGCGTTCCGTAATTTACTTCAATCTTTACAAATTTCTCAACAACGATCCCGCCAAGCAGTGCCAATAGCACCCCGAACAATAGGCCGCCAAGGGAGCCTTCTATGGTCTTATTTGGGCTTACCTTCGGCATTAGCTTATGCCGTCCCAAACCTCGCCCGATCAGATAGGCGGCGACATCCGTGACAAAGCACAATGTGACAGCAAAAATCAGATAATACAGTCCGCTATTCAGGCTTCTCAGCTCCGGAATGGCTTTAAAGAGCACAATGATCAGGAGCACAATGAAAAATGCCTTGACGGGAGAGTCCAAGCTGCAATGTTTTTGCCGTATCATCAGCCAAATGGATGCTACAGTTGCAAAAATAAATGCCACCGTCAGTACGATCTCGGAACGGGGAATGTGTACGAAAGCAGCCAAAACGGCAATGAGCATAGAAACAGTAAACATCACTTCATTTTCGATTGTGCCGGTTGCGCGGTATATTTCATACACCGAAAAGGCGCAAAGGATGGCGGTAGCCACCAAAATGACCGCCGGTATGTAAGAATAGAATAGGATTAAGTAAACGGCGGCTGTTATAAACGCACCGGTTATCGTTCGCTTGAGTATGGTTGTGACCCCTCGTAATAAAACTACTGTATTATTTATCTTTTATACTATCGAGCAACATATTCCGTATTTCTGCGCCGATCGTATGTGTGGTTCCGTTTTCCACATCGCTTGCAGGAATCACCTGCACGATGTCCAAATATACATCGGAATGCCGGCGTAGGACATTCTTATGGATCTGTTCCGTTCCCCTGATGGACATAACGACAATCGGTGTGCCGGCCTTTTTGGCAATGTGGAAAACACCGTCGTGAAACGGGAGCAATTCTCCGGTTTTGCTTCGGGTGCCCTCCGGATATACACCGATAGAGACCTCGCCGCTCTGAAGCAGATCAGAAGCTTTATTGATCGTCCTCAATGCCTTTCGCGGGTTCTCCCGGTCGATCGGCATAAAGCAGCATTTCCGAATAATTCGTCCGAAAAACGGAATCTTAAAATTCTCGCCTTTTGAGATAAACGCAATATCCCACGGTTTCAGCACAAGCCACTCAATGATCGGGTCAAAATTGGAGCGATGGTTTCCGACAAACATCAGCTTTTGATTCTTAGGTATCTTCTCCAGTCCGCTTGTATATACTCTGATTCGCAGCACCTTCAAAGCAGCGGCAGAAGCGCTGTAAGCAGTGTGCGGTAAAAACGGCTGTTTTTCTCATATTCTTTTTTCGGATCGACGCATAGGCTGCAAATTGCAAGGAAGCAAATATAGAGCAGCAGGACGGCGAGAATGCCAAGCAGTATGTAAACAACAACCATTTTATCCCTCCTTGGATCTGTGGTTTGCTGATTCAGTTCGTGCGGAACAGATTCAGGTAAAACCGTATGTACAGCGTAAGGGACATAAGCATAACGCAAATGCAAATTCCGATCAGAACATTTGCCACCGTTTCCGATATACTCGGGAACAAGATAAGGCACATCATAACCAGATACAGAACCACGGTGTTGAGCTTGCCATACCATTTTGCGCTGTTAACAACATCTTTCTTTTGAATTGCCATATACCCGAGCACGGCCATAATGATCTCCTTGACCACAAAGAGAACAATCAATCCGCGCATCCAGCGATATTTCACCGTCAAGCAGAGGATCACCGTAGCCTGCGTCAGCTTGTCTGCCACGGGATCCAAAATCTTTCCGAGGTCTGACACCATATTGAATTTGCGGGCGATGAATCCGTCAATAATATCCGTTGCACCGGAGATTAAAATCACAGCCACTGCAGCAGAATATTCCTGCTTTCCTATATATAGCCACACGATCAGCGGAATCAGCGCCAAGCGTATCACACTTAATAAATTCGGTATCGTCAATACCTGATCTTTTCTGAATATCCTATGCATATGTAATATCTCCCATCGGCCTGTCGCCATTATAATATCGTTTATCTTCGCATTTATACAGCTGCCATTTCACTGTCCTGTTTTGCTTTCTCTGCCGGTGAAACGCATGACCGAACCGTATATTCCATGACTTCCGGTACAACTTCGCCGTCGATCTGAAGCGGTGCCGGCTCATTATATTTCACTTGAATGGTCTTTCCTTCCAGAATCGTCATCTGATTCGTATACTTCAGATGCTTGCCGCTGAAAATCGACGGAAAGATCATTAGTCCACGCAGTTTGCCGACATCGTGGAATATCAGAATGGATACCTTTCCGTCTTCACGTAATCTGTACTGCTCCGGCGTCGGCATCATACCCCCGCCATAGAACCTGCCGTTCATGACAGAGGCAAGCCACACTTTTTTATATTGATAGCGTTTGCCGTCAACAACGACGGTCACATTCTTGGGCTTATAGTGAAACAGCAACCCGGTGATGGCGATCTTCGTATAATTTACCGGCTTGGGCTTTTTCCTCTTCTTGTTTTCCTCTCGGAGCTTTTCTCCAACCTCACAACAATAACCGTCAATGCCGAAACCGACATTGTTCAGGAACAATTCAGACTTTCCTTTAACGCTTACACGAGGTAGCCGTTCAAAATATGGGTTGAGGCAAACCGTTGGATCCGAAAACGGTTTTTGCCCGACATCCCTCGCAAAATCGTTGCCGGTTCCCGTGGGGTAGTAGTAGAGCTTATTGGGAATGTTCATTCCGTTAACATCGTTGACAAAACGATTCAGGGTGCCGTCTCCGCCGCATAAGATCACAGTGTCATTCGGGTCTAATCCGTTAAAAAAAGTCTTATAACTGATGATGCGGCAAATATTGATCGCCACAGCCCCTTCATTGGCATCCTGCAAGGCTTTTACGGCTTTCTCGGTCTCCGGACCGCCTGCACAGGGATTATAAAGAATATATTTTTCAGACATAAGTTCATTACCTCCTCGAAGCATCGTCCCTGTTCTGTAAATTTATCAGTGCGTGCTTAATGTAAACTTTGATTCTGTTCCGGCTTTCAAGCGCCTGAAGTTTTCCTTATGCCGCAGCGCCACAAAAATAACGATTGCAGCGTCTATCAAAATTACGGATACAGGTGCTTTGAACAGCAGCAGAAGCAATGGGCTGCAGAGCGTCGCAGCAACAGTAGCAAGCGACATATATTTTGTGGTAAGCAGCAGTACAACCATCATTCCGGTCACGATCAGACCGACCCGCCAGTCTGTTACCCAAATCGTTGAAAGACTGACGAGAAATCCTTTGCCGCCTTTGAAGCCGTACCAGATCGGATAGGCATGTCCAAGAACAGCAAAAAGGCCTGTATAGACAGCCCCTAACTGATAAAGCCCCAGATATTTTTCAAACAGCTTTTGAATTCTTCAACGGAAACCTGCGCTGTCGTGATACGCTTTCCGCCACGGATCGTCTCGTAAAGTCTGTGTGCTTCTGCGGGTGTCCATGTGAGAAGCGCCGGAGACTCTTTGCCATCCTCGATCGTGGACATTCTGGCGTAGTCGATGTCGTATTTTTCGAGTTGCTCTGCGCTCAGGTCTGCGCAGGAATCGGTGATGATCTTAACTTTTCTCATGGTAAAAACTCCTTTTTATGTAATGAATCTTTGAAATGCTGCTTGCCGGTTAGAAAGAATCAAGCTTTTCCCGGATAAACCTCACTGCGTTTTCCGCATCCGTTTCATCGGGATGCCCCTCGGACAATTTTGCCTCGGAGATCATTTTTTTGATGGCAGGATCGTCCGGTTGCTGTGCGAACTGTCTTTGGATTTTGCTCAGCACCTCCTCCGCTATCTGACCTCGACACAGCAAAATGCCGCAATAGTCGCATTCGTCCGGCAGAAAAGGTTCGATCTTGCGCTCGATAAGCCGCTTGTATTCCTCACTTGGCTCTATGCCGCAGGTCACAAACAGGAATATCTTCTTTCCGGCCAGCCGGTCCAATGCGTCCATGACTTTTAGCGGGACTGTACCGTTGTTTATGCCGAATCCTACTAAATACACATCGGCCGCAAGGGTAACTTCTTCCTCTTGCAGGTTCGTCAAAAAAGCTTGATTTTCCGGAAGACGCTTTGCAATGCCGTATGCCAGCTTTTCTGTATTGCCTGATAAACTGTAATAGGCTATTTCATAGTTCAAGTCTGTCACTCCCTTAAAAACCGTTATTTCGACATTTTCTGCGGAGAGTGTAGCAAGCAATTCTAAACTGAAACGAAACTGCCCGGATTTTCAAAAGTTTCGTTTCAGTTTAGAATTTGAATATACGATAATGGTACTATGAAACACGGAAAGGGAAAAATCTCTATCGACCTCATCGAGGACGATCTGGTGTTCATCACCAACGGCTGCTGCACCGATACCTCCTGCTATGGCGACCAGACTCATGCACCCGATCTGTCCGGCATTGAAAACGGCAAGGGCGATTCCTGGGATATGTGGAAAGCTATCGCTGCTCAGGCCGAGCACGGCGAGTACGGCAACCCGGACAAATTCTGCTCCGATGTGGATGCCACCAACTGGATGAGCGCTACCGTCGCCACTTCCAATGAAGAGATCATTCAGCACATTATGAATGTTTGCAAGCGTGACCCGCGCTCCGGCAAGGTAACCACCGGCGGCATTGTCACCGTCAAGGACAGCACCGACAACTGGTATCTCTCCTGGACCATTAACCGCCAGCCGCAGTTCAAGTCCCAAGATAAGAACATGGTGCTTGTGTGGTTGTATTCTCTGAACACCAATAAGGAAGGCAACTATGTAAAGAAGGCCATGCGGGACTGCACTGGCGAGGAGGTCTGCCGTGAGTGGCTGTACCACATCGGCATGCCGACCGAAAAGATCGATGCGCTGGCACACGATGCCTGCAACACCACCACCTGCTTTATGCCGTATATCAATTCCTTCTTCCAGCCTCGTAAGGAGTCTGACCGTCCGAAGGTCGTGCCCGATGGCGCTGTGAACTTCGCCTTCATCGGTCAATTTGCCGAGACGCCCCGTGACACCATCTTCACCACCGAGTATTCCATGCGTACCGGTATGGAGTCGGTCTACACGCTGCTTGACATCGACCGCGGCGTGCCGGAGGTCTGGGGCAGCAAGTACGATGTGCGTGAGATCCTGCGTGCCTGCTACTACGCCATCGACAAGAAGCCGATCAGTGAGGCACCGCTGTCCTTCAAGGAGAAGGAAATGCTCAAGGTGGTCCTGAAAAAGGTTAAGGGCACAGATATCGAGATCCTGCTGAGAGAAAGCGGACTCATCGAGTAAAAAATACAGAACCAATGGGCGGCTGCCGATGCACAAAAAGCGTCGGCAGCCGCTTTTTTCATTATGCGAGGAACATTTCAGCCGGCATTGACACGTCGGGCGTGATACTGTAAAATATATATAGTTCGCAGAAACGAATACAAGCGGAGGAAATGTATGGATTATATCTCTGTAAAGGAAGCTGCCGAGCAGTGGCAGGTTTCGCAGCGCTGGGTGCAAAAGCTCTGTAAGGAAAACCGGATAGACGGGGTGCTGCGTTTCGGACATTCTTATATGATTCCGAAGGATTTGAAAAGGCCTGTCGATCTTAGATACAGCATCAACAAACCTGCGAAAAAGGAATAAGTTTATTTTCAGTTGATTTTGCAGCATTATTCTATGGGAGATAATTTAGCCGAGGAGGATATTTATGTTTCACATTCTCGTTGTAGATGACGATAAGCATACCAGGAAGCTGCTCCGTGCCGTGTTGGAAAATGCCCATTACACCGTAACAACGGCAACCAACGGAGAAGAAGCGCTGGAGGCTCTGGACAAAGAGCATATTGATCTGGTTGTACTGGACATTATGATGCCGAAAATGGACGGATATGAATTTACACGGTTTGTTCGGGAAACAGATAATGCGCTGCCTATATTGATGGTAACGGCAAAGCATTTACCGGCAGATGAGAAAAAGGGATTCCTTGTGGGAACCGACGATTATATCACAAAACCGATCGACGAGGAAAAGCTGCTTTTGCGTATCAAAGCATTGCTTCGGCGTGCGCAGATCGTCAGCGAACAGAAAATCACGATTGGTGATGTTGTTTTGGACTACAATGCCTTTACGGTCACAAAAAATGGTGAAACGCAGGAGCTACCGCAGAAGGAATTTATGCTCCTGTATAAGCTGCTTTCTTATCCCGGTCAAATTTTCACCCGTATTCAGCTGATGGATGAGATATGGGGGACGGATAGCGAAACCGGTTGGGAAACCGTCACCGTTCATGTCGGGCGCTTACGCAAACGCTTTGAAGGATGGAATGAATTTGAGATCGTTGCTGTTCGTGGGCTTGGTTATAAGGCGGTGAAGAAGGTATGAATAAAAGGAAGCGAACAGGGCGGATCGCTTTGGCACTGCTGATCTCCGGCATTGTTTTTCTTACCAACACGATCGCTATGCTGCTGACGATCGTAGCTATCTATGGACTGGCCCGACTCGGAGTCATTGAAACGACCGGAGGACAGGTAGGATTACCGGAGCTTTTGAGGTTCTTCTTTTACACCAGTCTGGTTATTGGATTTCTTCTCGCCTCTTTGACAGGAAAAATCATTCTAAAACCAATCAAGCGTATTATCGATCAGCTTGACCGGCTGGCAAGCGGCGACTTCAAGACGAGACTGCATTTCGGCAAGCCTATTGCCGACCATCCCACCTTCAAGCAGGTAGAAAAAAGTTTCAATCGGGCGGCAGAAGAACTGGATTACACAGAAATGCTGCGCAGTGATTTTATCAACAACTTCTCTCATGAATTTAAGACACCGATCGTTTCTATCGCAGGCTTTGCAAAGCTTTTGCGTCGCGGAAACCTTACGGACGAACAAAAAGAAGAATACCTTGAAGTCATTGAAGAGGAATCGCTTCGGCTTTCTGCCATGGCAAACAATGTATTGAATTTGACTCGGGTGGAAAACCAGACGATCCTGACAGAGGTTACAAGATTTAACCTTTCTGAACAGATTCGTGGAGCCGTCCTGCTGCTTGCAGAAAAATGGACGCCCAAGAACCTGTATATGGATATGCAGTTCGGTGAGCATATGATATGTGCAAATGAAGAACTGCTGAAGCAGGTATGGATCAATCTGCTGGATAATGCAATCAAGTTTTCGGATCCGAACGGCACGGTATCTGTCGATATTTCCGACGGGATCGAATGCCTTTCAATCTCTGTTTCCAACCACGGCAAAGACATCCCAAAGGACCGTATTGCCCATATCTTCAATAAGTTCTATCAGGCGGATGAGTCACATTCGTCGGAAGGAAACGGCATTGGTCTTGCCGTCGTGAAAAAAGTATGTGAGTTGCACGGCGGTGCGGTATCGGCAAAAAGCGAAAGCGGAACAACGACCTTTACTGTTGTGCTACCGAAACAGCAGAATATGTGATATTGCTATATAACAACAGCCGGAATATTCCGGCTGTTTCCTTCTACGAGCATAAAAATACCACCGGGGATTGCTCCCTGGTGGTTGATAGATGATTAAGCTACTGATTAGAGCAAACAGCGATTGCACTCATTATCCATTGACCTTCATCATAAATCTTCTGCACACACTTCTTGGCAGCAGCCGTGCAGCGATGCTCACCGTGTGAGTTGGCCAGCCACAATAGCGAAGAGTTTTTCCCTTCTGTGCAGCACGGAAACCTGCCTCTGCAACAGCCGCTGCGCTGGCAGGCTTAAACATGGAGAACATATGGGAGTTTTTCATCTGTGCGGCCTGTTCAAATCCCGTGGCAGTTGGGCCGGGGCAAAGCGCAGTCACTGTAACGCCCGTACTGCGCACCTCCTCGGCAACGGCTTCGCTGAAGCTGCGTACAAATTCCTTAGAGGCATAGTATAGGCACATCCTCGGCCCGGCACTGAATGCTGCGACCGAAGATAGATTCAGCACACTGCCATGTCTGCGCTCCACCATACCGGGCAGAAAATACCGCGTAAGCTGCACCAGCGTCATGATGTTGACTTGCAGGAGATCGGTCTGCCGCTGGGCGTCCACCTCCCAGAAGTTGCCGAAGTCACCGAACCCGGCGTTGTTGACCAGTGCATCAATGGTGATATTCTTCTCTAAGGTGTAATTGAATACTTCATAGGCGGCGTCTGGCTGAGACAAGTCCTGCGCCAGCACCCATACATGACAGTCATACTGCGTCTCCAGCTCGCTTTTCAGCTTATAGAGCTTCCCCTCGCTGCGGGCAACTACAACAAGATCAAAACCCTCTCTTGCGTATATTCTGGCAAACTCCAAACCCAGTCCGCCGGATGCGCCGGTGATAAGTACTGTTTTTCTCATATTAGCCACCTCACAATTCGATGATGTGCGGCTGCACATCGGGGTCGTGGTTGGCAAGAGACTCTACGCAGTTTGCGTTTAGGCTTTGCTCTCGTATCCATTCCAGTGACTTTTTCTGTGCCGCCTTGTCATCTGCAATGCCGGATGTGATCAGCTGCTCCCACGATTTTCGGGCGTAACCGCCATCGGCGTAGAAGTAGTATGAACCGCCCGTCAGAACCAGTAATCTTTAGCGCACATAGCCCTTTGGAATGACCAGGGATATTGACCATAACGAGGCTTTCATCCCCAAATACATCGTAGGATTTTCCCGCAAGGCCTTCCGTACCGTTCCAGTCGAAGGTCTGCATTTTCGTGCTGCGCCACCAATCCGCATTGTAGCGGATGCGGTTGACGGGCGTTTTGTTCTCCGCAAAAAGCAGCTCGTCTTTCGACACAAGGATCTGCTTTGCGTCGGCCACCAGATTCAGACCGTTGGTGTGGTCGCAATCCAGATGGGACAGCAGCACCAAATCCAAGTCGGCAGGATGAATGCCCAGCGCCGCCAACTGCTCGTCGATGGCTAAGCCTTTTTCAATTCGTCCTTGATTTGTTACATACAGCGGCAGCGAACCGAGGGACTTGATCTGCGCTTTTTTATCAAACACACCATCGGGGCTCATATTCCGATGCCATCCGCAGTCAAAGATTATCTTCCCGTGGCTGCACTCAATAAGATAGGCTGACACAGGCAGCCACAACCGTTCCGATTTCTTTGCAAACGCGCCGGATGCCTTGATCGTGCTGCAATGCTCGCCGCCAAAGGGCAGATCCGGTGCTACGCATGCCTCGCCGGTGTGGAACACATGAATTTTGATCTCTGCCATCATACATCTCTCCTTGTCTCTGATTTGATTCCATCATACAAGAGACAGCGGATAGATGGAACGACACATTTTCAAAAAGTGTCCGGGCTTGGACGCAAAAAAGCTGCGGCACTGCCGCAGCTTTTTTAGATGATCTGTTCTACGGAGGAGAGCATCTGCACACTGATGTCCGCCAGCTTTTGCGTGTCCACCTCATCAGGATGCTCCATCCAGTACGGCAATCCAATCAAACAGGAGAGCGATTTTCTTCTTGATGTCCCGGATAACGGCATTGGTTGCCTTGATCCAGCGGTTGAACTCGCCTTTCTCGGTGCGTATGCCTTTCTTCTCCATTGCCCGGACGGTTGCGCCCTCGTGGACGGTGGGAAGAAGCTCCACGCCCTGACGCTCATAGCTTCGGTGGTCGATACGAACATCAAGCCCTTTCTCCGCAAACTTGGCGTTGCATAGTTCCGCCCATGTCTGCCGCCAATGTTCCAGCGTTTCGGGACTGCCCCAGTCGGTAGTGGGAACGGCATTGA
>ENA-ORRL01000069-ORRL01000069.1-human-gut-metagenome-genome-assembly--contig:-NODE-69-length-119570-cov-4.808576_pt1 | contig 119570 bp, 122 predicted proteins | sample MGYA00242175_ERZ509134 | MGnify/ENA primary metagenome ERZ509134 (study PRJEB26280, sample SAMEA2338660) | human gut metagenome | biome: human gut; feature: human-associated habitat; material: faeces... | reverse complement strand
TGGCCGTATCCACGATGAACCGGGCGGTCTTGACCGCAATGTCATCGTTGATGCCCTTTGCCTGTTTCCAGAGACCTGGTGTTTTATGGGCACAGAGCTTCTGTGCATGCTTGATGTGGCTGATCGCATGCTCCAGGGAGTCGTATTCTCTCGGAAGGGAAAGAAATTCCCTCCCGAGGACCGCGCCCTCCGGAGTCATGATGCTGCACGTACACGCACTGTTCAGTCCCAGATCTACGGCCAGGATGCGGGTATTTTTGATAGAAACTTCCGGGAGTTTGACTGCTGTCTGGAACACGAAATCCAGAAACCATTTCTTCCCGCGTTTCTGTAAGGTCGGCACGCATTCCTTGTAATTTGTACAGTGATGCTTGATATAATCCACATCACTTTTTCGAAGATCCATCAGAACCCAGTCCCAGGTATTACGGATAAAAACTTTCAGCGCCGCCTGATACATCCCGGTACGGACAAACATGCCGGACCGGTACATGGCCGGATACACAAAGCCTGTCTGCGGCAGCGATGGTTTATCTCCGCGTTTCTCCGGATCTGTCGCCTCCCAGTTTGCCAGATTACTGCGATAGGACGAAACCTTACCAAGCGCTTCCGCAATGGCCGCCCGGCGCAGATAACTTGGGAACTTGTAGAATCTCACCGAGAAGTCGTATGGAACAACAAGGTTCTGTTTCGTTTTAACCGTAAGTGATTCCACAAAACCGGAACGGTTCTTCTGTCCCTGAATGACAGAAATATACTTCCATTCTTTCAGGCATACAGCCACGAAGAAGGAGACTGCCTGACGGTACAGACGGACAGTTTCGTCGAAAACGCGGTTAAATCCCTTGGTTCGGACACAGTATGTCATACTGAGCTTCATACGGCAGCCTCCTTTCTGTGGTAATTATGGAGCAAATGCCGCGGAAATTGACAATCGCCTAACTCACGACTGAAGTCACGAGTATGCGACGACTGATCTCCGCTTCCTCAACGGAACATAATCTTTCCATACCGTTTTCAACGATCTTATACATTTCGGTCTCCGTTTTTTTTTATTTTTGGCTTCATCGGCCGCTTCTTTCAGCTGTGTCAGAGCATCTTCACATTTCTTTTCCAGTTCGTTGATTTCTTTCTGGATTGAAGCAATTCGTTCATCATTTTCACCCTTTTCTCTTCGAATCCAAACAATCCAACTCCGTTGACTTTCAATTTCCTGGATGTCATACATGAGATCATAGACTCCAATATCCCGAAGATGCTGAAGTTTGGCCCTGTAATCTTTCCGATCCTGACAGTTGCATCCATCATCCTCCTCAAACAGGCAGTCCCTGCATGGATCTTTTGGAAATCCCTTCCGGATCAATGCCAGTTTTTCTTCTGCTGATTCTATTTTTTTCTCCATAATGCTTCTCCTTTTCCTTACTGCATTTCTTTCAGAACCTGGACGGCGAAATCCGCATCTTTCACGGCATCTTCATACAGGTAGCAAAGAATATCGTATACACGGGAGTACAACTCACCAAAAGTGGCATCTTCCGCATTTGCGACATATTCGAAAATACCTCCATCTCCTTCCGTGAAGCAGTTTTCATCGTAGTCCCATTCCGACATTTTGTAATCAATATATCCGTCATATGGCGTCCCGTTCTCGTCCTCATCTCCATCCAGCTGACTTCCGTCTCCAACCTGCATATAGATCGCCGTATTTTCGGTTGGAATAAACACCCTCAGTTCCATGGTGCTTGTCTGAATTCCTGCATTTTTTAGGATTTTTTGTAACTTGCGTTTTGTCATGATTTTTCTCCTTATGCTAAATTTGGTTATTAGGCGGCAAAACCATGGTGTGATATCCCATGGCGTTGCGGATTTCGGAAAAACCGACCACCCGATAAAAAGTTTGCAGCTTTTCATTTAACGTCTGCAAAAATACCGGTCGTTTTCCTTCGGAAACATAGCGGCCTTTGATTGCTTCCTTGACCATTTTGGAACCATAGCCCCGATGCCGGTATGCTGGCAGGATAAACACATCGCTTAATTGGTATGAATCCGGAGTCCACAGTTCGTGATCGGTGATTACCGGGCATTCGTTATCCGCGTAGCCAATCGTGCAATATCCAATCAGTTTGCCGCCCAGATACAAGCCCCAGCTTTCGTCATCCCATCCGCTGAAGTCTTCTACCCATTCCAATACATGGAATCCTGATAATTTGTCCAGCTCTGAAATTGTTGCCACATCACTTTTTCCTAATGGTTTTGTTGTTGCTGTTTCCATTGTATCTCCTGATTCTAAGGATGCCGCCCACACGCAGGCAGGCGGCTTTGTACTCGTGCATCTTACAGTTCCATTTGGAACTTTTCCGGTGCGGTAATTTCTGCTGAGAATCCACCGTGCAGGAATCCGTATTCATCAGACAGCCAGTCTGCAATGACATCTGCCAGTGTTTCTGTGTCAATGCCATCTTTAGTTTTGTAATCTGCAATGCGGAAATAATCCGATACGATAATTTCTTCCGGCAGCCTAAGATCCTCGGTATCGTCTTCGCCATCAGCATCATCATCCGATGTATCCCACTTGATATTGGTGATATGAACGGTCAGATACTCCGGAGCCTGTGCTTTCTGGCATGAGTCACACGCATCATGAAAGAGTTTTACAATGAACTGGCCGACTTCAGAAATGGCGAGATGATCTGTATTGATTTCCGCATCCACCTGAAAATCACGGAAGAGTTCTTCGTCCTTCCAGAGACGGTCATCAATCTCTTTTTCTGATGTTCCACGAGCCTCCATCCGTTCTTTTAATACGTCACGGGACGCAGTTAATTTGATTGCGTAAAGCGGACGGTCCTGGTACTGCTGTTTCAGCGTTTCATATCCGCCTGGATCAACAACATACATATTTGCTTCATCCAGCTGCTCCTTTGTTGCTCCATAACGGTATCCGCGGTATTCCATGTATCCCTTGATCTCATCTTTCGGGATTTCATCAAATTCTGCTTCCGTCACAAAACGGTGTCCGATTTCATCCGCGGATCTTCTTGGTCTGGTTGTATAGGATTCCACCTGAAGCCAGCCATATTTTTTATGCAGATATTCCGCCACGCTGGTCTTTCCGGCTCCGGATCGCCCAATCAGAATGATCAGCGGATCAGGACTGAATCGCATATCGCACAAAGTACGTTTTAATCCCTCCGTTTCTTCGAAATCATAACCGTAGTATGTCAGAAGGTTTTCCTGCAATGTAAAATATGGATAAGCGCCACGTTTCGCCAGATAATCTCCGCTTAAAAATTCCTCCTTGACGGCGGCTAACAGATCCGGATCCGGGTGTTCTTCCATCAGTTCGTTCACGACCCATTCCAGTTCCTCCATCACAGATTCCGGGTATTTTTCTTTTCCGAATGCCATTCGTAAAAAGAAATATGCCATGGACGACATCGCTTTTTGTCTTGCTGTTTCATTTTTCTTCATTTTTTTCTCTCCTTTGCTTCTCAAGCGTCTTTTAAAGGTTCGGATAAATTATGGAAATGGAAAGAACGGATAAAGAGGCATGTTTTCTATCGTAAGCTACAAAAAAAATAGGACAGTGCATAAGCACTGTCCCATTCTGAAGGATATTACTTTGGTTATTCCGGCATTTCCTGGTCGTCTTCCACTTTCCAGCTGATTTCCCAATACGGTTCTCTGTCTGGAGTTGATGTCGTGACGGTATATCCATGTTTTTCCAGATATTTTCGGGCTGCTGATGACATTTGTTCACCATCACAGGATACATAGAATTCTCCGCGTGACGCAGCATCCTCAATTTGCCTTGCATAACTTTTGATCTGCTTTTCCAATTTTTCTGCTCTGATCTTTTTCGTGATATTACGCGCCTCTACCGCGCTCATTAAGTTTCCTAACATAGTTTTTCTCCTTATTGCTTATTTGCCGCATTGCCTATAACGTCTCTGACACCAAAACATTTGGCGTTGACATAGGTATTTTCGTGCCATCCACTACCTTTATTGGAATAGACACCGCCGAATGAATCAAGGTACTGTTCGCCTGCTTTGGATTTTGTAATGAATACCGGGTTTTTTGCTTTGATCAGCGTCTTTCCCCAGGTTGAGCCAGCGATGGTTGTTTCATATTCTCCTGACACCAGATAGCCACAGCCAAGTTCCTCTGCTTTTTCCATTGCAAACCGGATAATGGCAGATTCAATTTCTATTCGTTTCTTTCCCTGAATGCCAGAATAACACCGTTCCAGGAAAATAATCGGGGTCTCGACAAACGGGGTTGACTGCACAGATGTCTGCGTCTGCTTTACTGCGACATCCGTAAAGGTCAGGCGGTCTTCATCACGTTCTTTCATGCGATTGGCCGTTTTTGTCAGTCGAATCACGGCACGTGCAATGATGGTGCCATTTTTCTTTACATAAATAATTTTTTTATTACCATCGAAATATGCCAGCAGACACTGACGGTACAAACCATCCACATAGTTCATACATGTTCTGGTCGGCACTGCTCCAAGGTTCATAATGCCTTGGAAAGAAGTATCTTCGTATACTTTATATCCGCTGATTGTTACGGCATTGTTGTGAACCCAGTGGTCGTACATACGATCCCGGATCGTCATACAGCATTCTTTGTCCAGATCCGTATACCGCAGCTCATCCAAACAATCACACATGGCGGCTTTGACCACCACTTTGAAAGCCTCCCGTACCGAAGAATGCATATAGGCACGTACATATTTGCCGTTTCCGGAAAGGAAGAATTTCCAGACAGTATCTTTGTTGATCCTGTAAAATTCATCCGGAAGGTCCAGCTGTTTTTTCACTTCCAGCACTGTCTCGTCCTGATTTAAAAACTGCTTCATGCCCTCTTTTAAACCTGTAATACAAAGCGCCGGGTTTTCAAGTACAAACAGTATTTCAGTTTCTGTTTTGGCAGTCTGCAGGACCGATTCCAGGCTAATTGGCACTGTCATGATTTTGGCGGCTGTTTCCGACATCACAGGAACGGATACGATCCGTTTTACCATCGTTGGGATGTCACCCTGCTTCAGATGACGGACAACATTACTTACGTCTGCATCATCCAGTGCTTGTTTGGAGTATTTTGCAAACTGACTGATCCTTCTGCACGCTTCTTCTGAACGCAGACGGCTTAACAGGATAAAGAAGATTGTCAGTTTCTGGAAGAGACCTCTTGGCGTCGCGCAGATACGTTGCAGCGTCTGGATCTCCTGAAATGTATATGGCGTGTTCTTTCCAAATTTTTTTGCCAGATCCTGAATGGTATTGCCATATTCATCAAACACAGAAAACAGATCTTTTTCTGCAAGCGCATTGATCTCTTTTGCACTCCATGCATTCAAGTAAACCAACCGGCTCACCTTATTGTGTTCCATGCATAAATAGGATACTGTGTTTTCTGTCAAATCCCTGCCGGCTAAGTAGCGAAGCACCGCTTTCTGGCGTTTTAACACTGCATCAGCCAGAAAATCCCGCACACAGAATACATCACCATCCAATGTTACGGACGTGGACGTTTCCTTTGGAAAATCAGCGCCGATTTTCTCCGCTTCATTGCACTTACAAATCCGACCAAGAATCTGCAATGGGGAACCTGAAAGAATATCATCCAGTTCCGTATCTGTAGCTGTCATGACGACGTGGTCCAACTTCTTTAGGAAACGCGGTTCGCCTCCGCTGTATGCGGTTAAGTTGATCAACCGCTTCATCCGCTGTCTGTGATTTGCATATCGGTCTTTCTCACAAGATTCTTTCTGTATGAAATACTGATTCCATTTCTGAAGGTAACTTGCAACCGATTCTGGATTTTCCAGTCCTTCTGACATCTGCATAATCTGATGCACGGTAAATAACCCATTCATATTCGGATCACAGCAGAGCAGATTCAGATACACGTCATTGTTTTTATTCTGCATGATTAAAGTGATCATTCTGGCTCGCTGGGAATCTGAATGCGTTTTGCGAATTACTGGAGTATGCAACATAATTTCACAGTACCATCTTTTTTCTTCCTCTGTTTTTAAATCACAGAATACATGGTTATCCAGACAATGTTCCAGTTCTGTGCGCCAGTAAGAAGAATAGAATAATGGCATAATCTCGTCCGGGGCTACAAATCTGAGAAGCCGGAATATGGTTTTTACCGCTTCCTGATTTTTCGCCAGCTCACTTTTTGCCAATTCCTGCCAGAACAGATCCATTTTACGCTCAAAGAATGGCTTGACCGCTGGTGCGGTATAAGCATTTTTTGATGCTAAACACGGAAGCGCACCGATAAAAGCAGATGCATCCGGGAACATGGAGAAAACCTTCAGACTGCGTGGTATCGTACAGAAAATTTCCAGTGTTGTCAAGACATTTTTGTCTTCTGATACCACTGGATTAAAGTCGCATGTGCCCAGAAGACAAAGTACATTCCGGACTCGCGTCAGTCCGATCACTTTTTCCTGTCTGATTGTCCAGTTCATAAGCCAGGATGGAATGTTGCGTTTATAGTATATTGTTCTATTTTTACTTTTTGTGCGGTTTTCTTCCATTTTGTCCCACGTCATTGCAAATTTCATTTGTTCTACTAATCTCATGGTTGTTTCTCCTTTTGTTTGATATACAGGATCCTTTCGGTATCCTGTATTTTTCGTTAGGAAGCCAGCTTCTCTTAAAGTTTGCTGTCTTCTGTTTCTGATTCGCCGTTACCTTGGTTTTCGGTTTCCTGAAGCACATGTTTCGCCATCACTTTGAGAAAATACGGGTCTTTCATATTTCTGGCAATCCGACTCATTCGCTCGGAGTATTTATAAAGGCTATGGCCTGCCGCCTGCATGGAAGTACGGAACGTGTCGTCCAGAAGGCTTTCGTTGCTTTCTCCGAAGTGCACCTTCGTCATCTTTAAAAAGCTGATCGTTGTTTCCCAGATCCTTTTTTTATTGTCCGGAATGAACCGGCAATCTTCCAGGAATTGATCGGGATTATGTAGCAGATCGCGTACATGTTTTTTCATCAGTTCCTGTACGGATAACAATTCTTTTACCTGTTCCTGCGCCAATGTTTCATTTGCCGCCATCACCTGGTAAGTTTCAAATTCTTCTTTGGTCATTACCATGCTGCGCAGTGTCTCTTCATATTTGGAAAATTCAGGGTTGTTTAATAACAGTTTGGCTAATACTTTCTCTGTTTCGGAATCCATAAATTTTTCAAATGGAATCTGGTTCCGTAACATGTATGTATACATGGACGACAGCGTGTTTAAATTGTAACGAAACCTCATTTCCGCGAACATTGTGAATAAGCGGACGCGCTCTTCCTGTGTAAAACGATCAGGATTTGCATCTGGATATACAGCGGTAAAAAAATCGGCCGTATCATCCCAGGGATTCAGCTCAATCTGTGACTGATCGATACAGTCCGCCAGTATCAAGCTTTTTCCCAGGCGCTTCAACAGCATCCGTATAGTCCATGTATCCAGATCCCGTAGGCCCTGTGGAATTTCCCAGTATTTATCCAGATCTGCCTGGTTACCTAATGTAACAAGCCCGGCCTGAATAAATTTTGTGGCATATGCGCGGGTGTATTTGATGCAGCCTTCCAGTTTTGATTTCTCATCCACGGTGGTTCCCTGCTTTTTCAACAGCCAGACAATAACATCCATAATTTTTGAAAGCAGTTCTTTCATCTGTTCCGGATGTTCTTTTGCCAGGTACATGGCTGTTGAAGCGGTTCGGTAAACGATTGTGATGACATCCTCATCCGGCAGCACCGCCAGGCGATCCCAGGTTGCCGGATCGCTGCAGTCAAATGTCAGAAGCTTATTGAATCCACAGAAACTAGACTGATATGCCTTAAGCACAATCTTCTGATACAGTACCATCCAGTTTGCGTTTGTCAGCCCATAGGTCCTGCAGAGATTATAGTTGCTCTGGAAGAATGCCCGCATGCTACTGTATCCATCGATTCTTTTGACAAATTCCCGATTGCAGGCATGTACCAGTGCGTTCTGTTCAGCAAGTGTATACGGCATGTTTTCATCATTGCCGAATTTGAGAAGATTTTCTACAAATTCAGTACTGATTTTATCCATGACCGCATCCGATACCTTTCCCTTTGCCAGAATCACGTTAAGATAACGGATTTCGCGCTCTGAAAAATAAATCGCCAATTTTTCTGCATTTTTTGAATCCGGCGTTACATTGTGATTCCGAAGTGCTTTCATTGCAGCCAGTTTTTTGTTTTTTGATATGCATTGGAAATCAGTGACCAAAGCGACAATACCCTTCGCTGTTTTTGTATCTTTTTCAGAATCCAGCGGGTGCAGGTTTTCCAGAAAGGATTCCATTTCCAATCGGAACATGTCCCAGAAAGAGTGATATGTTTCCGTCAGCTCCACAAGATCGGTTATTGATAAACGATGATCTCGTGCGGACTGAAAAAGACGGTTATGAATCGTTACCTTCTTTTTTTCATCTGGCTTCTTGTAAAAACCCGCATCATTTCCGTATACTGCAAAAGCATACTCCAATGCTTCCATGTACAGATCATTTTCCACGTGTTCATGCATACAGCTCATCCAGCGCTGGAATTGGTCTTCGTTCATGTTGGCATTCAACCGACGCACAATGTTTGGCGATTCCATAGCCAGCGTATGACAAATCCACCGCATATCCTGTTTGTCCAGTCCTTGTATACGGAGTTGGTCCAGAATTTCACCCAGGTACTTTGTACCACAAGTGCCATATTGTGCTGCTATGGCAATGTTCTGCATGTCTTTTTCATTCATCATGATTTTTCCTCCATTACTCTATGTCTTTGATAGTTTCGGATAAATTATGGGCATGAATGTCTGACGACAAAAAAAATAAGGCCACAAAAGTGTGACCTTATTAAAGATATGAATTGCAGTTACATAGTGATTCGGATGTTTAATTCACGCATATGATCATTGAATACATCTTTGCGGATATCAAAAACTGGATGTTTCAGAAGATCGTAACGCAAGATTTCCGGACATCTTGTCCGAATCGTTGCGAGTTCCCGAAACAGCATTGCCCTGTCATACTGCGCCTTCAGGGCATTTAATGGGCTGCGCGTGATGCCAAGTTCATCCTTCCAAAAGGATACCAGTTCTTTTTCCCATTTGGTATCTCCCTGACATGCTTCGATTGCTTTATACAGCCCAGTCACCCCGCCGTACTCCATTACAAGCGGGGCGGCGGCAGAGCTCACTCCTTTGACTCCTGGGATGTTATCCGACGAATCTCCCTCAATCGCTTTCAGATCTGGGACAAGTTTTGGCGTAACGTGCATTCTTCTGCATACGTCATCCTCTGTGTAAATCTGGTAATGCCGGGTATATGCCGGGAACATTTCATTTTCTTCCGGTCTTCCGTTACGGAAGGCGTCTGCTTTCCCGGGGTTCTCCGTGTTTTTCGGATCCTCAGGCATCCACACCTGGATATTCCGGCTGTCATCGACAAGCTGAAGGTAATCCTTGTCTTTACTGACAAGTACAACCTGCATGTCTTTAGCGTATTTTTCTGCCATCGTTCCGGCCAGATCATCCGCCTCGTAGTTATCACTGAAAAAAACCGGGATGCCGGAATCGGCAAGAATCTTTTCCATAGTCAGGAACTGTTCCTTTAATGGCAAATCTGTTTCCTTTCTCTGCGCCTTATAATCTGCGTAAAGTCTCCGGCGGAAGGTGCTCCTGGTCTTATCAAACATGACCGCCAGATAATCCGGTTTCCAGCCATCCATCAACATTAAAAGCTGTCGGGTCATACCATAAACAGCATTTGTATACGTGCCATTTTTGGCATGAAGGATTTTATCAAAATACCGCGCCCGCTCTTCTGGAACTTTGCAGAAACGAATCTCATTCGGTAACAGCGCATAATATGCGGTTGTCAACATGGAAGAGCCGTCAATAATCAATAATTTCTTTCTCATCTGTGCACCTCCCTAACTGTCTGGTAATATTTCTTCTTGGCATTCCACTCAACCGTAACCGGATTGCCACAGGCGATACACGTTACGTCCAACATAGGTTCTTCTATATTGGTACGGTATCTGGATTTCTGGCCGCATTCGCAGTCTGCCTGAAGAGGTACCAGATTTTCCAAATCCATGACCCTGTTGCAGTCCCGGCACTGATACCGGCTTGTGACAGCCCGGCTGTTGAATGCGTGGATGCGTCCACAGGTCGTGCACTTAATTAGAAGAAACCCTTTATATCCCTGCCGGACCTCTGCTTCCGTTTTGCCTTCGGCCGTCGTGGCCTGCATTGTTGGAATATTTCGCTTTAATGTTTCACAATGATCTTCCTTTTGCAGATGTTCCGCTTTTACTAGCATCGGCGTATCATCTGCCTTCACCGATTCTTTTGTTATGGGTGATGTTGTAAAATCCTCAAACATACTATCCGCAGTTTCCGGTGCAGGCAGTCCTGCCGGCTTTGTAGCATATGCAAACAATGTATCTGCCGCTTCCCGGAATGCATCCATAAATTTTTCCTCCGGCACTTCCACGTTCAGGGAAAGTCCTGGAGTGCTAAGTCTGATTTTAATTTTTGTATCTCTCACAAAAATATCCTCCTATTCTGTTCGGTCTAACACCACAGACCGGAAGAATTTGTCCAGCGTTCTCAGATCCTGCTCCTCCTGTTCCGGGTGCCCGCTTAACCATAGTCGGACCCGTTCGTCAATACTGGAAGCCAGCTCACAAGTCAGCGTATACGGTGCATCCCCGTGGCCGCTTTTGCACAGCTCCAGCAGTTTCCTGCACTCTTCTGCGTCCTGCGTGCCTGGCAGCACGGTCTGATCAATTAACGTTACAATATCGACCGGCGGTGCCGCGTGATACTGCATCGCATAAATGGCCTGCATGGCAGTCCGCATGATACTTAGGCAGTTCTTGGCCGGTTTCCGTCCGGACATTACTTCCTGCCGGAAAGACTGGAGCATCCCCGTGTTTGCGTAAAGGATTGATTTTTCCGCAAAGTACGGACGCGCAGCGTTTTTTAACTGCTCCATAAACCTAAGACGGTCCAGAATCACCGGGCACTGCATCCATTCCCAGAATGTGGCATTGGACTTTGCCGCATGCGACAGTGTGCGCTTTAATTCCCATCCGCAGATGTCGAGATCACCCTCTATCACCTGAATGGAATCCTGTGGTGACGAGAGGCTTAAGTACCGTTCCATCGGATATACGTAGATCAGCCGGATATCGTGATCACTACCTTCGGATGCATAGCCATATGCGTGGCTTCCGTATTCCACGGCCGCCAGGATCCGCATCTGGTATTCGGTTTCCAGTTCGCTCAACCTAGCCAAGATTTCTGCTTTCTTTCTGTCTTCCATCAGCATCCTCCTGTCTTTGCGCCGTCTCTTGTGATGTTATCCAGCTCCAGCGGGGTGCCGATCGCAAAATCCTCTTTTGACCAAAATACAGATTCCTTCAGTCTTTCGTTTTTGAACATGGAAGCCATCACCCGATCCAGCTGTTTCTTCGGGATTTTTGCTTTGACATCTTCCACTGTGCGGGCGCCGTTCTCATATAACAGCTTCGAGAGTTTCCAGTGCGAAACGTGGAATCCGTCTGTAATCTCAAACAGTCCGGCATATCCGGCTTTGACCGCCCGTTTCCAGGCTTTTTCTGTTTCCATCAGGGAGAGCAGATCTGTCATCAGTGATTCCAGTTCGTAATCAAGTACATACGGGCGCCCGTTCTGCGCGACCTTTTCTTCATGCTTTTCCGGGTGCGCCGCGATGATCGCCTGACGGAGTTTCTGCTCACTGTATCCCGGTTCCATATCAAGGTTATCGTCAATGCAGCCATCTGCGTCCTGGCTCCAGAACGCGATCTTTTTGTTTCCGAGGTACAGGTCGCCCTGTGCCGCGGTTCCTTCCCTTCCATCAAAATATTTTATCTTTTTTACTGTCAATCCATTGATACTTGCCATCTTTCTTCTCCTTTTCTTTCTTCCGTTTTTGTTCCTTACAGCATGGCACAAGAATGTTCGTGACTTTAGTCATGAGAGGGCGGCACCAGTCCTGTTCCGCACTGCACGCATGATCCGGGATCATTTCCACGTTTTTGCCGCAGTCGTCGCAGACCCAGTTTCCGTTTTCATCTTCCACCAGATATGTGCAATCCAGACAGCGTTCTTTCCGCTGTTTGGTGACGCTCTTGGTCAGGATGATGTCCGGGTTTAAGATGACGATGGAATCGCAATCCCATGACCGGAGCGCATTTCCGACAGGGCCGCTGCCGGCCTGCCTGAATTCGTCTCCGTACCATGCCAATTCAACGGCATCGATCCCGAGCCGGACACATTTTTCGAAGTCTGGCAGGCACATTCCATATACTGCCGGATTCGGGTTTTCGCGCATCGGAAGAACAGTCAGGTCTTTCATCGAGCGGATTGTGTACACGTTCGCATCCGGCAGGAGCGTAAAATCAAAATGCTTCCGGAGGGATGCGGTCTGGTAGTGTGTGCGTCTGCAGAACCCTTCCCATCCGCGGCTCGCGTCCACGCGTGATGCCCACAGCCCGCCATACGGCTTGCTGCGGCTCGGATCATTTATGATCTTTCCGAAATATTCCGGATGAAACGCTTCGGATCCAAAATGTCTGTATGTGATATGCTCGGTTCCCATTTAGTTTTCCCCCTTGTCTGCAAATTCCTGCGCAGCTGCCAAGAAACTCTGTACAAACGGACCAACCAGGAATTTTTCTGTGGCGTCATCGTATTTCCCGTTGCCATAGTCATGCCAGTAGTCTTTGTGTCTCTTCAGTAACTCCGTTCCGGTTTTCCGCGACAGCAGGTCACCGGCAGAAACGTACAGGCTGACGTCGCAGTTATACTCTGCCTTTTCTGGGTTTTTGATGAAAATGAGATCCTGCTTTTTGTCATAAATCCCGTAGACGCTGACCACGAAATCCTTCAAATACGGTAACTTCTGCAGCAGCAGCTCCTCGATGACTTTTCCGGCAAATCTGGACTGATACGGACTTGTCATCAGGACGATGGTTCCATTATCCATCACGGTACGTGACCAGCCGCCCCTGCTCTCCGTAAATTCCGTGCGCGTATGCTTCACGAAACGGATACCTAAGGATGCTTCATCCCGGTGTCCACGAACTGCAATTTCTTTTGCCATATCGGATTTATCCGCATGGTGTTTGCACGCAGTCAGGATCTCTTTGTCCGAGAAGTAGTTATGCAGATAGTTGTAGCTCGCAAAGAACTCCCGCATGAATGCGGTATTGTAGGTTTTATCCTGCATACGTTCCTTAACGATTGCCTGATGCTCCCGTTCCCTCGCTTCTTCCTGCAGTCCGACTGCATCTTTAACCAGGCGCTCCATCAATTCCTGCTCGGGAATGTCTGTCCATTTTTTGATATACTCTAAATCGATTCTCATATTTTTCTCCTTGTTCGTATTTTTTTTCTGCAATAGTGTTTGCTGATATTTTGGAAATCTTAGGCATCACGTTGCGTGAGCATTACTGCAAGTTCGCCGCTCCACATGATACCACCATGTTTCCATGTTCCGTGAGTTCCGTTAATGCCGTTGTAGCACTTAAGCCCCATACCACCAGCAGCCTTCCAGGCATGCAGGTTTTTGGAATAGTCATCGAACAAGATCCATGTCTCTGGCAGTTTCTCCAAATGAAAAACATCTATGACATAATCTGCTTTGCAGACTCCACAAGGCAGGAGCAAACGGTGCTCTTTCGGAATTTCCGGAAGATACTGATCCAGCCATGCCTGCTTGTCACCATAAGCGTAGCCTTCCACCAGACAGTGGCTTAAGATATAAACATTTTCAGGATGCTCCTTCGCGTATTCGCGGAAAGGATTCACGAATTCTGTCGGTTTTAAGTTCCGGAAATATCCTTCGCTCAATAATTCCGCCTCACATCCTACTTTCCATTCTGCCAGGGTGCCATCCATGTCCAAAAACCATCTTTCGTTCATATTTTTTTCTCCTTGTATATTTATTTGTCGTATTCTTTTAACAGTGCTTCCACAGCCTTTAAATGCTCTGGATCCATATGTTTTCCTGCGCGGTTTAACATCAGGAAACATCTCAGGAGTGTTTCTTTATCAGGGCGCACCAGGTCTGCAATCGGTACAACCCGTTCCAGAAAAACATGCCTGTCTTTGGCGCTGAGATCATTAAAATACAATCCCTGATATGGATATCGGTTTTCGTAATATCCGCGGATTGCATCCAGGCGCTGTTTGCCATCCAAAATTTCATAGAGACATCCAGATGCCTGCACTTCAGTATGATCCCGTTTCACAAATACGATCTCTCCAATCTTGATATTGGAAAAGATGCTGTCAATCAGCAATTCTTTATCTGCCTGTTCCCAGACATATCCGCGCTGATAGAACGGATCCATGTCAACGCCAAAATGATAATAACGATGCAGAACACCTTCAAGGGTATACGGATTGAACGATAACTGGAGATCCTGGTTCCGTTCCAGAGTGGTACAGTTGACGGGGATTGGGCGAATGTCTGTCCATTGGGCTGCATGATATACCGTTTCCATTTCCTCTGTGTTGTGTTTTCGCACGCTGCATCGGATTACATACAGTTTTCCGCCATGTAATACCTCTTCCACAACACTTTCTTCCATGCTGCCGTACCGCACATGTTCTCCAACACCAAATTGGTAGGTTGGTGTATCCAGATGTGGAAGTGTGTTGCTCAGCCAGTCCATGTCATTTTGGATCTGTTTTGCACGCTGTTCTTTCTGGATTAATACTTTTGCTCTTGCCATACTATTCTTCTCCTTATGCATATTTTGTCTCAGAAGCAATGCGCTTCCGAAATTCCACGAGTTTCCGATCCTGTTTTGCCAGTTCATCTGCCCAGTGCTTTAAATCTTTGTCGATTTCCGCAACTGCGCATGGATTCTTATAAATCAGCTGGTGTTCCAGAGCTGACCAACTATCCATTGCCATGGTACGGATCTGAACTTCGCACTTTTCACGCCGTACTTTACCGTGATGAAATACATCAACGCCGAAAATCAGGTGAAGGCCACGGTAGCCGGAGCGCTTTGGGTTGCGGATGTAATCCTTTTCATACAACAGCGTCATGCCGGCGCTCTGTTTTAACAATCCGGCTGTCTGGTAAATGTCGTCCAGGTACATGACCACGATTCTGACACCAAACAGATCTGCCAGTTCCTGACGGGCAGCTGCGATTGTCGGGTTTAAGCCTTTTTTTACTAGCTTTTTATAAATGCTGTCCGGGCTTTTCATCCTTGCGGATATGGAATGGATCACAGTACGCTTATGGCACAGTTCCAAGTCCCTCCCCGCTGCCTCTGCGCGCTCCTGGACAACGCCGGCTACATTTTTAAACAGGGTCTCGTAGTTTTCGTTCTCCATCTCCTTGCGGATCCGGTTTACTTCTTTGTTTACTTTCATGTCTTTTCTCCTCTGTTTTCTATATTGTTTCGGAGAAATTATGGAAGTGGATGGTGGAGAACTGGTTCGCGGTATAGCATAGCTAATGAGCAAAAGAAAACTGCCTGCTATTACTGCAGACGGTTTTCTTGAAAGAATGATTTGTGGTTTAAGAGCGGTATAGTAAAGAAAAAGGCCACTGCGTATAACCGCAATGGCCTTTAGAAGAAGACTTCTATTATTTTTTTGTAATACATTTACTGAAGAGTTTTTCCATATCTGAGTAGTCGCACAGAAAGGATTTTTGACTCGCAAGTACCATTTCACTTTCTGATATCCTATCGAAATGGATCACGTACCCATTTTTCAGAGCCAGGGATCTGATAAATTCCCTCTGGCTGCGTCCGTTACCTTCCCTAAATGGATGCAATGCATTTATTTCTGAAAAATAGTATGCCAATTTTCGAATCAACACATCCTCTTCCAATCCTGCTAAATACTTTTCCTTTTTAAGCTTTGAAAAGATTTCTTCAGCCTGTTCTGGTATAAACCTTACATTACAAAACATATTACCTTTTGCAATGTCTACGGTTCTTACTTTTCCGGCCCAGTCATAGATATCCTGAAAAATATACGCATGGATTTCTTTCAGGTGTCGGAAATCAAACTGTCCACGTATCGGATTATCCATTAATTCTAATAATCTGAGCATCGTCAGTCTTCGTTCAAACGCGTATAGTTTGTCCTGTTCCCTTATATTCAGTTTGTTGATTAACACGTCTGAATTCGGATAACAGTATCTTGTATCCGACATACTACACCTCGCTTAATATTTTTGTTCTTGCTTCATCATAGCTCATGTCGCCGCGCTCAATGCTTCTCAACATACCAAGATCATCATCATTCAGCTGAAGTCCCTCCATTCTCATTGTCGCCACCACTTCTTTAATTTTCTCTTCATCTGTATAAGATGGTTTGGTCAGTTTAACAGAGAACGGGATACCTTCCTGAATGATCAACTGATTCAGCGCCATATTGATATACGTAGACATATTAAGGCCAAGCTTATCCAGGATATTGATTGCTTCATTTTTTACACCCTCAGGTGTTCTTGCCTGAACGATCCCCATTGTTTCCATAATCACAGCTCCTTTCTTATATGTCTATTATATGACACTGTATATACAGTGTCAATAACATCTTGGCATGATTATTTTGTTCTCAAGTATTGTGCGTATTCCATCAGCGTCTTGGCTGTTCTTTCCAGACTGTCGATCTCAGAAATTACATCGCCTTCCACATCCGTACATACGGTAAAGACTTTCCCGATTGTCTGATCCGGTACATAAGCCGGAATCCTCTTTTTCGGTTTCCAGAAATCGACCATACAGCCGCCTTTTCCCGGATAAGGATATACATATCCATCGCCGACAAACGTATCACGATACTTCTGCGCATCCGCAATACGAATAGGAAAGCATGTACCAATACCGGCATTTAACCCTTCTGTTAATTCTCGGTTCTTTCGATACAACTCTATCGCAACCGGATTTCCAAAGCCGGCGATCCAATTGTACGTCAGATCACGTTCCGTATCATTCAGAAAATTATGCCCGAGAAGCAATTCCGGACTCATATATGTTCCATAACTGAACTCCCACGCAAACGGATCATTAAGCACTGGATTTACGATTTTAATTGGAAAATCTTGATCGCCATTTTCCCTAAGTTCCAACCAGCATGTCCTGCAACTTCCCTTGCAGGCCTGTAAAGCCAATAAAGCTTCCTGGTAATTTGTTGTTGCTGTTGTCCAATTTGTTCTGATCATAAGTGTTTCCTCCTCATTAGTTTTTTGCGTTTCGGCTGCAACCGCAGCTGTAGTTTCTTTGTTTATAAAATTTTTCCACATATGGAAAGTCATAGTATTCTTCCGTTTCTGGACAGGCATCATAGGTTACTACGATTTTTGCACATCCCGGGTATGATAGCGTCAAATCCTGGATCAGTCCTGCCAAACGTTTGTGATCATCCGTTTCGTACCACTCCCGGTACAGCTGTTTTCCCTGTAAAACGTAAGGTGGATCGATAAACAGGAAATGATCCGCATTCCAATAAAATTCTTCGATCACCTGGAGCGCATCCATATGCATCACCGTGATACGATTCTTGTATGCGGCGATCCTGTAAATTCGGTCCGCCACCTTTTTGTAATTCCATCGGCGCTCGTAGTCTCCTGCGATCCCGGCTTTTGTGATTCCGGAAAATGCCAGCTGGTTTGCTATCAGAAATGCCGCCGCCAGCTCAACCGCGGGTCTGCCGTCCGGCCGATCGAGTATCCTTTTTGCCTGCACAAACTCTTCCCGCGTTCCCTGTATGTTGCGGACCGCATTCAGGAGTTCTTCCGTGCATTCCAAAACAGATGTCCAAAATGCGTATACACCCGGATCCAGATCGTTTAAAACGATCCGATCGGCGCGTCCTGCAAAAAGCATAGCCAGGGATGCGGCGGCACCGCCGGCAAATGGCTCGACCATGGTGCCGATATGCTCCGGAAAATGCGGTTCCAACTGCTTGAGCATTTTCCCCTTTCCTCCGGGATAACGCAAGGGGGACAACCTCCCCTGTAAATCACTTTTTACCTGCTCATCCGTCTGGCGTTCCCGACAGTCACCGGCCTTTGTTTCTAAGCAAACAGATAGGTCAATGATTCTGGTTATGCCCGCATACGGCGTGAAGCTCTCGCATTCCGGGCACCAGAAACCGGTGCCGCGAACATCTTCTTCGATATCATCTTGCGAGGCGAATATCGCCCCGCACACCCTGCACTGAAGTGTCTTCAACTCCTCCACTCCTTATTCCCATTCACATAATTTGCAAAATTCTGCTGACCTCGCCAAATGGATACCTGTGATCAAGCATTGCATTCTGGCACTGCAGGAATCACCATCTGCGACCATCGCATACAGACGATTGACATTCGTTCGAATTGGATGAATCTCTTCCTTGCCCTGCATTTCGTAAAAATATCCACTCACGAGCAACCCAACAATGGCGACCTTTTCATCTGTCATGCCGGCGCTACTGTATCCGCCAGGGATCGTAAAGAGTACCTTTTCGGTATTAAGCCCGGTTTCCTCTTTTAATTCCCGTTTAGCAGCTTCTACCGGAGTTTCGCCAGGATCAATGAGCCCGGCTGGAAATTCGAGGCAATAGCCGTTGATCGCATAGCGGAATTCACGCGTAACCAGGAGATCACCGTTATCAAAGATAGGCACGATGCATACGGCATCTGTTTTGGTACCCAGCCCATGCTCCTGCACCTCTGGCCATCCATGACGGCTTACGATCTCATACGGGATCTCAGCCCCACAATCGTCATATTTTGCCTTATAGGAATGCAGATATTGCCCATTTCCATTTGTCGGTTCCAGTGTTTTTAATTTTTTCATATTTATAATCCGCCTTTCTGCGAAAGGCACCAATGCGTCATGAAACAGCTTGGCTACCTTTCACTTTTCTAATCTATCTTCCTTCTGATATTATTTCTTTATAAGACTGACACACTACAGAACACGTGGAGGTGAGTGGCGGGGCTGTATAGCGGCGACCTCGTATATATATTTGTTGTCGGTCATCCGTTAAGGCATCAATGAATGGCGCATAACAGTAGCCCGTAAACTTATCTCTTCCAAAGTCGACTCGATTTTGCCGGATGACCAGTCACTGTCAGCTTTATAACTACAAAATATCAGGAGGTTATTTTCTTGTCTTTTAAAATCTTAAAAAATAATTGTTGTGGACTTGATGTCCACAAAACATGGATCTTTGCCTGCATCGGTATTACTGATTCCCGCAGTCGTACAGAGTATAAACAAGCTCGCTTTTCTTCTTTTTCCAAAGGTTTGCAAGAGTTGTGTGATTGGCTTGCAAAATATAACTGTACTGATGTCTGCATGGAATCAACCGGCAAGTACTGGATTCCTGTTTTTAATATCCTGGAGAAGAATAACGTTTGGGTTACTCTTTCTCATCCCAAATACACGAAGCCTCAAAAAGGCAATAAGACTGACCGCAAGGACGCCAGGTGGATTTGTGATTTATATATGTGCGGAATGGTAAAGCCTTCCTTTATTCCACCTGCTGACATCCGTGAATTAAGGGATTTGGTAAGATACCGATACAAACTCACCTGTATGATTACCGGTGAAAAAAATCGTGCCCAAAATTGTCTTACCGTGTCTAACCTAAAACTAGATGAAGTCTTTTCTGATGTATTTGGTAAATCTTCCCGTTCTATTACAGAACAGATTTTACAACACCCCGGGGAAATTTTTGATGTAACACCTTTTGTAGATGGCAGATGCAAAACTCCAATTGAAGAAATACAGGCTGCTGTTGATGGTGCTGTCTCTACAGAACAGGCTGTGAAACTCAAACAATGCCTGAACCACATCGATGAATTAGAAATGCACAAAGCAGAAATAGACCGGGAAATCTTTCGTCTCAGTGATAAATACGAAGAAGCCCTTATTCTTATTCGTACTGTTCCCGGATTCGACAAGAACCCTATGACTGCTATTCAGGTGCTCTCTGAAATCGGAGGTGATATGTCTGTCTTCCCCACAGCTAAAAACCTCGTCTCATGGGCAGGATGTTGTCCTCGCAACGATCAAAGCAATCAAAAAATCAAATCCACTAGGATTTCCCGTGCTGGTTCCTATTTTAAACCAGTTTTGGTGCAAGTTGCAAATGCTTTAATCAAATCGAAGAAAAATCCTGAATTTACTACCCGTTATCGACGTATAAAAGCACGCCGTGGTCACAAGAAAGCTATTATTGCCATCTGTCGTATGCTCCTGACCGCTATCTGGCACATACTCACAGATTTAAAACCCTATACACCGGAAGGCTTTCTTGAATCACGTCCTGTGAACGAATCAAAAGTCTTGACTACTTCACAGGCACTTAATCTGCTTAAACAACGAGGATATATCATCAAGGATGATGTAGTTCCTGTTTCCTGATTAGTGTGTTATGTCTATATTTGATTTTTTAACCACCGAAAGATGGTTTATTTGCTATGCCCTTTATTTCTTGGCTGTCTTCTACTTATTTGTTTCAAACTTTTTCTCCTTTTCAGTTTTCACAAAAGACCTGTCTGGCTTAACAGTATGCTGAATAATTAAACCTTCCAAGATGGGCGTCCCAGTCGAAATCTTTCGGCAGATACCGTTCCATTTTGTGCCGAAACTCGTTTACGAAATCCTCGTACGAATCGTACGGTCTCTTCACGAAACTCATTGGTCCGTCCAGAGGAATCTCACAGAAGATCATGTAGCTGGTTTCTGCACGCAGATCAATCCAGTCAACAAACTCCGGATTCTCTGTCTCCGCCCCATTCTTCATGTTATGGGGTACATTAAACTTATCATTGACGCGATACGGCATAAAGCGCATACCATCATAAATATCGTCATCCGAAATTCTGACAATGCCGAAGCGTTCCTCTGATTTGGGATCCATGGTTACCTCTGTTCCGGATAAATCGGAAGGGATATATCCACAGTCCGAATAAGCCTCGGTAGTCAGATCAAATGCTTCATCCGGTTCATAAGCGGCACCCGGATCAAATTCCTCGCCGGAATACTCCAGCGCCTTTCCCATTTCTTTCGGATTGCATGCCAGATACTGTTTGAAGAAGTTGATAAATTCCTCTTCGTTTAATTTCAGCCCACTTCCGTAATATGCTGCGTTCCATTCACTCATAGTTTTCTCCTTTGCTTTCTTTCCCGTGTAAATTGGGAGTCATTATTTTTTAGTGCTGTTCAGTTTTTTTGTTCCGTACCGTTACCCTTTGTGCCTGCGACCTGGACGTGGTTCCATTCTGCTTTCCCGCAGATTTTCTTGTCTTCGCATTCCTGGCATTCCAGGTACAATACCGGATACCCTCGGATTGGACACATTTTTGCCATCTTTTCTTCCTCCTTTGCTCAAATGGCTTATACATGGTTTCAGTGAAATTATGGAATGGGATATCTCTCGGCACATCCGTTATCCAAAATCCATGTGAGATTTTCCATAATTCCACTGCAAGAAAAATGTTAAGGAGGCATAATGATGAGAATCGTGAATGTTGAAACATCATGCAGAAAGCTTGTCAAAACAGTTGGCAACTTCCATATCCTGGAATACACCCATGACGCCAGCGTATCCCCGACCAGTGCCGTAAACGAATATTTTATGGGCAAAATGAACGTACGGCGCAGGCAGGTGCTGATCGAAATTGACAAGGATCACTCAGCAGTCATCCAGGCCGGAGCCATGCAGTGGATGGGTGGCCACGTTGAGGCTACAACCGGTGTAAAGGGGATCGGTGATCTGTTTGGCAAAGCTCTCAAGGGCGCTGTCACAAAGGAATCCGCCGTAAAGCCGGAATACATCGGCGACGGATACCTGGTACTGGAGCCGACATACAAACATATTATTCTTCAGGATATTTCATCCTGGGGACCGGTCGGTATGACGATTGAGGACGGGATGTTTCTTGCCTGTGATTCCAGAGTAAAACGCGACATTGTTACCAGAAAAAATCTTTCCTCTGCTGTATTGGGCGGTGAAGGACTGTTTAACATGAGCCTTCGGGGGAACGGCGTAGTTGCTCTGGAAAGCAATGTTCCAGAAGAAGAATTAATTGAGATCGAACTGGAAAATGATGAGCTTAAGATTGATGGAAACATGGCCATGTGCTGGTCTTCCAATCTTGACTTTACCGTGGAACGGACAACAAAAACCCTGGTCGGTTCTGCAGTCAGCGGCGAAGGCCTTGTTAACGTATATCGCGGTACCGGACGTGTTTTAATGAGTCCGGTAGCATCGACCTTATCCATGCAGACAGCAGCAAACTCTATCTCCGGCACAACAAAATAAGAAATCATAGCAATGCCGGGGCGTATAAGCCCCGGTGTTCTTTTGCATTCTTTTGTCTTCTTAGCATTATACCGGCGAGAGTGTGTGCCGGGCAGTGTATTGTTTTTCGGACTGCGTTAATGCCCTCCCGTCGTCCTGGGACAGTGTATTTTGTAATTCCACAATTTTCATATCGCATATTCTGTCATGATAACGTTCCAGCAATAGCAGTTCCAATACGGATGTTTTAGATTCCTCCATTACCGTGATGTTCATTTTTGCATATTTATATGCAACTGCAAGGTCTTGCATGGTTATCGGCTCTTTGCGCAGCCTGTTTTTGTAAACTAAATAATTAATTCTCTCTTTCACATCCTGATCAATGTCCGTCAATATGCTTTCCTGCATGTGATCACCTCCTATTCATTTGTTCTGTATGAGAATTATGGTCCATGATGCATTTGATCTCTGGTTTGTGAAGTTATCTCTTATGACTGAAGTCACGAGTATATGGCGATTGATGTTATCAACGGCTTGTTTATATGGACGTATGTGTAAAAAAAAAGGAACCTTCCGAAGAAGATTCCTGGAGAAACTATTTTTCGCCTATTTTGTTTGCTGCATCTGTCAATGCAGATTTTGTTAGATTGCGAACAGCTGAATTGATGTTAGTTTTCTGCTCCTGATAGATGCCCGAAACTTTCTCGTACGTTCCCGGGTGGCTTCCGCAATAGCAAGCTCCAATTACGAGGATGGTCAAAGCGGTCATCATCAACCGACGCATGCGTTTTCTGCCAATAATCATCTTGGCAATTCGATAAATTTTCCAGTAAGACATTTTAATTTCCTCCTGTATTGGTATTATGGTTTGCAGCTACCGCATGGTGTATAACCTTCTGCGATCAGTTCTGCGCGATCCGTCTCGCGTTCTTTCTTATTCTGTTTTGATATTTTCCCCACGCTGTCGCAATCAGGAAAATGGAATTTTCTGGTTTTGGCGTTGATCACATACAGCGTTGTTGCGTATTGCGCATGCTCTTCGGTGTCATCGACGATATCTGCCATGCTATTTGCAACCCAGCTGTCTCCGGTTGCATAATCAATTTCGATTCCAGGCTGAATATTATACACAAACACATGGAAGGATGTGCCTTCCCCATTGTCCTCTACAGAATACGCTTCCATTTCCACGCCTCTGCAGACCAGGTTATCCCCGACAAAGATCGGTGTGACCCGATACAGCACATGGTTATCCGTTTCCTTCACGTAGTCGGCTATCATATTTTCGAATGGCAGCATACCATCCACGTTCATGTACCGCGTGCCCGTCACAAGATTTTTCTCATTTGCGTTCTCTCCGGCGAGCTGAAATCCAATCAGATGGCAACGATTATAGAGATATTTGTCGCTAATGATGTCATCATACCGGACGGTATGCCAGCCTGTCGGTTTGATCATGCCGATTTCGCCGCGCTTTTCCGTTGGCATCAACTCTTTGCAGATGTTGGCATATGCAGTGCCACAGCGCCCCAGTGTGTCTAAATCAGAATAATGTTCAAACACATCTTCTGTTTTTTCCCTATCCGTAAAATACGGGATATTTCCATTGAGCTCTGTGTATGGTTCGCCTGAATAAACCGGTACCGTTTCTTGCCCGTTCCACGTCGTGAAGGTGGATATCCGTTCCTGTGACTGCGAAGATTCTGCTGTCGCAAGCGATTCCGCTACGCGCTCGATTGCTTCATGAAACTGGCTGGTTTTATCCGTTGGCATTCCAGGACCGGTTATGGAATGGTTACTGCATCCACTTAACAAATATGTTGCGGTTAATAAGCATATAAGAAATTTTCTCATCTTTATCTCCTTTGCGCTTCGATTGCGATCTTAGTAATGCCATTTTTGAGTATCTGCTTGTCCATACAAACTACCACCGAGGATTCCACAGAACGCTGCAGTACTGTTTGGATTTTCTACGGCACCTGACAAATCATAAATCAGCCATCTTCCGTTTTCGTCCTGAATAGCGTTCCACATGTGGGCATCATTTTCTATAATGGCCACCTTAATATAATCTGCATTTTGAACATTCCATCCCACAACTCCATCGTGAAATGGAATTGTTTCTATCATGGCACGAAACATACATGAGAAGGCGGTGCATACACCGCTTCCCTCCGTGAGCATATACCAGGCATCCGCTGCATTTTTCTTTGCATTCATCTGTTCCTTTGTGGTAGGATATGCGATTTCGTGATTATAAGTATAATGTTCGCAGATATATTGAATGACAGCAGATATTGCCTCTTCTTTTGAAAGTCCATCCCGTACAATTTCAGGCATATGGAACGCCATCCAGTCCTGAACGTATTTTGTGCGTTCCTGTAACATCTGTGCATCGCTTTTTGATAAGGATACGGAATTGCGATGCAGATACAACTCTTGAATTTCATATCCTGTACATGAACGAGTTGCATTCATGATCGCATCAACAAGTTCCGGTTCCCAATACTCCATATCATTTACATGAACGTAAATTGTATCTTTCATGGATATCATGCGTGGATCATTTGCGAAAACATTTATATTTTCGGCTTGAGAGACCAATTGCATACTTAATATACATACCGTTATGGTAATCATAAATATTAGATTTTTGATTTTTTGCATCATTTGGTGCGAAGGTATTCGTAATTTCAGTTGCAAAAAATTTCAATACCCACGCTTCCTCCTTCCCTGACTATAATCTTCAGCGTTTTCTGAATCTTACAGAACTTATCCGTTGCCTGTTATGTCATGGACGCCATAATTCACCTCCTTTAGCGAATCAGTTTTGTTCCGCAGTATTCGCAGTGAGCCGGAAATCCAAAGTAATCCGCGTCATCATTCGTGGCAATTTCTTTTCTGCAGTGCGGACAACGAATCACATCATCTGCATCATCGCCGTCTCTGATTACGGACATTCCGTCTGTAAAACGGGACTTTACGGATACTGGTTTCAGGTAAAAATGTTTTCCGCTATCCGTAAAAATTAACGAACAATCCTGCATGGCTCCATCAATCAGTACCTGCACCGTGGTATTTCTGGTTTTGTGAAGCGGCTGTTTTCCAATTTTCTGGAATAAGCGATACCAGCTGATTGATTTTGATTTTTTCTGAATTTGTTTTTCCATTGTTTCTCTTTCCTCCTGTATCTTAATAATTGTTTCGGAAGAATTATGGAAGAAGATCTGTTGGATTGGTTATGTTGTCATACAAAAAAAGACCTGTCATGTACGAGCAGGTCTTTCGGATGAATGATTATTCGGGCAATTTGCCGGTGGATACAATTTTTTCGAGTCTTTCAAGTGCTTCTTCTTTTGTTCCACGTATATGATCAATGATCATATAACGATCAAAGTTTTCTGCAAGTTCACAACAAAGATTCCAGGAAAATGTGCCATCCTTGTATGCGCGCCGTTTCAACAGATAGAAATGAAAAAGTCCAGCTCCGATATATGTCGGTTCATATATCGCGCCATAGTCATTTTCTTGGATGGAAACTAAAACGTGACTATCCGTCTCGGTCAGACAATGATGCGATTTCATTAAGCCTTTGAATTGCTCTGCCAGATTATCATAATCACTGCCGTAAATAATGGCTGTTGCTTCATCAGGTTCATCTTCCTTTTCAGGATTGTCAATTATTACTCCCTTTTCCTCCAAAAAATCTTCGACGATATCAACCATTTGACCGATGAATTCCGGTGTATCGTTTGGCTGTACCGGTACAGTCCGGAATTTAATTCCACGCGTCTCCAATTCATCCAGCAGTGCTTTGGTGCTCATGTTTTGAATTGCATTTTTATCTTTCATAGTTTTCTCCTTCTTTCCTTCTTTCTTTGAAGTCTATCGTTTCCAGCATTTGTATCCGGCTGCAAGCAGTTTCAGTCCTGCCAGAACTGCTGCTGCCGGAATATAATATTCGAATCCAAACATTGTCTCCTCCTTAATTTGTTTCCGACCAGATTTCCTTGATTAGCCGGTCGAACAATTTATTTAGTGTTTCTCGTTCCTGACCTCTCGGATACGCGTAGATTATTGTCCCATCATCCATAGTATATATAAAAGAATCAGCATTTGAGGTCAGGTAATCATTGTGACAACTACATTTTGTCAGCTTATCTTTGATGTAACAATCGAAGGCTCTTGCGAACATCTCACACTGATCTGACCAATATCCATGGCCGCTTTTTCGATACAGCTTGTCAAATTTACAAGAACCCAAATAAAAATCCGTCAGAGTCCCATCTTCATGCCGGATCATATTTTTCAGCAGTTCTTTTAAAACAGGCGGATATGCATTGGAATTGTACACATCATACGATTCTGTAGCCCACACAGCGGAATCGCCGGCGGATACTGCCATAAAATGATCCATTGCGTGTCCCCATTCGTGGGCAAGACAGCCGGCGCCATGGATTTTAGTCAAGTTGATCACCTCAAGCAACGGTTCAAAATGCGCAGATGCCGCTGACTGACCGCCGCGACCCCTGGAGCCGAAGGCAATACTTAACTTCCCACCAAATGTTATATCAGAAGGTTTGATACCAAGTGCTGTTGCCAAATCATAAAATGCCTCATAAGCCAGGTTCAGATGCCGCTGCCGTTCTTCATTTGACAGCCAGTTCCCGAATTCACCGCCGCGAACCTGGAATGTATCCATAAACCGCTCTGGTGAAACATTTTCTTCAGACTGTAGAATCGGTTTGCCGCTTCTGGTAAACTTGTCCAATTTTGTTAATTGGAAGCTCTTTTTCTGTTTCTTTGCGGGTGCTCTCCGTTTTTCATCAGCTGCTTCATCTATATTTTGTGGTTTCGATGCAAGTTCCTCGATTTTTTGCATAGCCGACTCTTTACTTGAAAGATTGTATGCCTCGATCTGTCTGGTAGCGGTGTTGACCACGAACCAGGAATCCTGCTTCCATGTCCAGGAATATTCTTCTACTTCTTTTGGATAAAAGTAAACGCTGGAATGTCCGTATTTTATGGTCAGACGCATGGTACCTTTGCGATCAAATTTTTCAAAGAATACCTGCTTTTTATCATAACAGCATGCGGATAATTGGTTTTTACGGATGGCGTATTCCTTATCCTGCTTCGGTACCCCAAAAGTGATATATTCACTTTTGCGTTTATAGTACAGTTCTCCAGCAAAGGTGATTGCCTTTAAAAACTTATTGGTGATGATTCCTTTTGCCCGATCCTGTACATGGACATAACGGCCGGTTTCCGGCGTCACAAATTTACCCAAAATATGATTTTTATAGAATTCTTCTGCCTCCTTTGGCGTCTTGACTCCCATGACCGCATCCCGAATCTGTCCTACAATTTCGACGTAACGATCTTCCTTTTGCTCTCCCGTCATGGAACTGGTATTCGGCGGCAGCGATTTACGTATTTCATTCTGCCAATAGCAGACTGCCTTATCTGACTTTTCTTTTGAAATCTTTGTGACCCAATCCGGTTTCGGCCAGACATTCTCTTTGGTCACGTACTTTTTTGCCTCTGAGTCAGTCAGTTCAAAAAGATCGTCTAAAGATAATCCTCTGGATTTCCATACATCTTTTCTTGCTCCGCCGATTTTCTGACCAAAATCTACTAATTTTGTTTCTTTTGCCATTTTGTTTCCTCCATTCAGAATATTCTATCGCGCTAATCCGCAATACAGATTGATCTCGGTTTTATATGCGGCTCTGCTGATACGCTCCAATTTGCAGGCATACCCACTATACTTAAATACAAAATAGTCTGCCTGATACCCGGATCTATCTGCTTCTTTCCATGAATAGGATTTCACCGGGGCTAAATCCACAATGGATGCACCTTCCGGAATCACGATTCCCCCACCGTCTGCCCATGCTGCCATACGGTGTACAATCAGGAAATTTCGCGCACTCTTTGCAAGGCTGTCCAAGTCATCTGTCAGCCAGTTTTCCGCATAATCCGTTGGTTTTACGGTACAGATATTGTAGTGTTTTGATTTCGTCAGGTTGATCACTGTTTCTGCCTTTGTTTGCTCAACAAACGTGTTTTCTAAAAATGGAGATACGACGATATTCGTCTTCAATTCCTGCACACTGCCGAATGTTACAGCCACACTGCATACAGCGACCATTGAGACAAGCATAAAACTAGCCACTGTTTTCACAAGCCCTTTCCATATTTTTTCGATCAATACTTCTTTTGCTGTTTTTTCTTCCATGTTTTTCATCCTTTCTCTTATGTCTTTCATCAGTTTCAAGGAAATTATGGCTTTGGAAGGGATGAAATAGACGGCGCCTTGCGTCCAGTTAATTCCGGCGTCTGCATAGTGTTGACTGTGTTAATATTCTTTTTTTTCCGGCCCAGTTGACTTCGCGTATTCGGCCTTATACAATGAATAGCATTATGAAAGGATGCGATTGGAATATCATCGCGAGATTATATTATGAACAAGATAGAAACCTGGGCGGCGGCCAATCGGACCGCCATTGAACAATATGTGAAGGACAGAAATTATCTGGAGTTAATCCAATTTTTTGCATGCGGGACCAAGCTATCCAACGTGAAGCTGGCAGCACTTTTTCGATGTGACCGCCGTTCTCTGCGGCGTTATTTATCCGGTGAACGGCAAGTGCCAATGGAAATTGTTGGGATCATGTTGCGGAATATGGGGATTCCCTATGTTGAATTGACCCTGAAGGATAAGATGGAAGCGCCGGATTGTAATCCGGAAGGTTCTCTGATTTGGTACGGCGGAAGTGAATTATTAGCCAATACCTTATATTTTTACAGGACTTTAGAATGGAAAATAAGTCGTTTCGAAATGGCTTGCGAACTGAATATTCGTGAAGATGTTCTGTGGGAATATGAGCATGGGAAACGGAGGATCCCGTCTGCGATCGTGGAACAGATTGTACAAAAATTCCCTATTACTGTCATGGAACTTTTTCCTACGATTGTTTCTTACGATGGAGGCAAAACGTATTTACAATTAGATACTCGCTATGATTTAACACTTGATGGAAAACACTATAATATTTTTGAGGATGTCATGTATGTTGACCCTAATGGGGAAGAAGCCAGCTTCTATATGCCTGAATGGCCGGCATGGCGTTATGACGCTTATACAAAGCCATTGCTGAAATATATGCCCAATGAATTGACGATGGATGAATATTATAATACCGATGATTTGTATTTTGTGAAAGACGATGATTGGGACGAAATTTATGAACCGGGAGAATTTCGTGGTCAAAAACTTCCGCCATCCTATGAACATATTCGAAAATATCTTACGCCTGGTGCAAGGCGCCGCAAGAACGCAACATTTAATTACCGGATTTTGTCATGCATATTATCAGAGCATTATACCGTTTCTATCACACTGTATAGAAAGCCTGCCAGGTTTGATCTATCAGATTATGTGTTTTCTGATAGCGTTTGGTATCAAATGCTGCAGGATCCTGAATATTTCAAAAAGGGAAAATTATGCAGTCACAATCATACTAATTTGGTGGCTGATTGCTACCTTTCATGGCCAGACGGGCAATATGTCAATATTTTGGAATTATATATGGACCAACGCAGGAATCAGGCTTATCCGCAAGTACGCGGTATAGGGGCTGGAAATCGATTATATTATTAAGGAATGTTCTGTTTTTAGTGAATGACCCATTACGGCCACTAATTGAAGTGATTTTTCTTATATGTCGTGATAAAATATCGTGAACCTGTTTTCTTCTGACAAAAGTGAAAATCCTGCGGTGGTTAACCGCAGGATCGTGAAAAAATTATTTCCTTGGTGTGAAAGTACCATCCTTCCATGTTCCGGCACGTTTGGTAAATTCTGGATGAAACGGGCAATCATAGAACATTTCCTGGAAATTTGTGACATTCTGAATATTCCAGTCATTAATCGCAGATGCATCACTTAATGAACGGCACATAAAAAACATCCTGTACATATCAGTAACGTTTTCAACGTTCCAGTTCGCAAGCGGGGATATATCTTTTAAAGAAGTGCAGCGGTGCAAAGTCTGCACGCTTCACGCAATGTGCGCTTTTCGATTTCGCAATGGCGTGTCAGGTAAAAAAATACCGCGCTGAGAAGTGAGGATTCTGCAGTTTCGAAAAGCAGGTCCTTGTTTTCTCCAGAATTCGTATTCTTTAGAATGCAGGTCACCAGCGCCTTTATATCGTCATCACTATTAATGTATCGCAGCGGGTTATATTTTTCAGAATGCTTCGGATCTGAAATATCAAGAACGTTGATTCTATATCCATTTTCACTTAGCTTTTCTGTCAAACAAATAAGTAACAAATCTTTTCGCACACTCGAATTAGCAAGATTCTGTTTCTTCTGTTCACTCATAACCAAAAGTCTCCTCGTATTAGTAAGATCCACTCAACCTTCTAATATGTACTCGGAGTCTAAAAATCGTGATTACAGAAAAAATAACGAAATTTCTTTATTTACGTAATTTTTTCATAATTTCCTCTTTTCTCTTTTTATTTCTCAGTTCATTAAGTAGAACCTCTAAACCTTCTTCTTCTGATGAATGTTTTGAAATAACATGGTATGCGCCTCTTTCATCTGTCTCATATACAACCCATCCATTATCATTGATACAACCTAAAACATTTGCTACTTTGGCTATTTCAAAAGAATCACCTATATTGAACTTATTTAATCCTTCAGTTTTAACAATATTATAAAACTCTTTTCCATTCATATTCTCTGAATTCGACCCTTTTACGTAATAGAAAATGTGAAGTCATCTCTCATGACTGAAGTCACGAGCTTCCGGTATCCGGTTGGATCCCGTTCCTGAAAGCCCTGTCATGAAAGTGTCCCGATAGCCGGATCTCCTTTCCGGTTGGAGCCTTTAGGACTCCCGGGCTGCCCTTCCTCCATACAGGCTGAACTCAGCTGTCTTCTGGCACTATGCCGCAAGTGCCGCATTCAGCTTAATAAGCGAGGATAAGGTACATTTGCTTCTATGGGCCAGTTCCGGTACGTTTGCCGTCACCGCCTGCCCCGCCGTTGCCGGAAGGGTCTTTAAGAGTTCCCGGATATAATACCGGGCACCGATGTTATAGCTTGCATTCAGGTCACAGTTATACTGCTTCCCGGTCGGAAACCGGCAGAGGCTGTAGCTTGGAAGATCTGCTTCTTTCCCTCTCATGACTCTGCCGCTTCCGTCAAATGCAAGCCTCGATGCATTCCAGGCACAGACTCTGGCTACCCGGATCATGTTCCGGTGTGCTTTGTCCGTTACCATGGTCTGTACATACTTTGCACGCCAGAGGTGGAGACGCTGCTTCTTGCTGCCGCGCTTCTTTCCGGCGAGATCCAAGTATTCCATCACAATGCAGTCCACGTCATACTTTATGGCCGTATCCACGATGAACCGGGCGGTCTTGACCGCAATGTCATCGTTGATGCCTTTTGCCTGTTTCCAGAGTCCCGGTGTTTTACGGGCACAGAGTTTCTGTGCGTGTCTGATGTGGCTTACCGCATGTTCCAGGGAGTCGTATTCTCCCGGAAGGGAAAGAAATTCCCTTCCGAGGACCGCGCCCTCCGGAGTCATGATGCTGCACGTACACGCACTGTTGAGCCCTAAGTCCACTGCCAGGATACGGGTGTGCTGAATTTTTGTATCCGGAAGTTTGACTGCTGTCTGGAATACAAAGTCCAGAAACCACTTCTTTCCGCGTTTCTGCAGGGTCGGCACGCATTCCTTGTAATTCGCACAGTGATGCTCAATATAGTCCACATCACTTTTCCGAAGATCCACCAGAACCCAGTCCCAGGTGTTTCGGATAAAGACTTTTACCGCCGCCTGATACATACCGGTACGGATGAACATACCGGAACGGTACATGGCCGGATACACGTATCCCACCTGCGGCAGTGACGGTTTCTCTCCGCGTTTTGCCGGGTCCGCTGCTTCCCAGTTTGTCAGGTTGCTTTGGTAGGATGATACCTTGCCCAGAGCTTCCGCAATGGCAGCACGTCGTAAGTAACTGGGGAACTTGTAAAATTTCGTCGAGAAGTCATAGAGAACAACGGGATTCTGTTTGGTTTTGACCGTGAGTGATTCCACGAAGCCGGAACGGATCTTCTGTCCCTGAATGACAGAAATACGGTTCCATTCTTTCAGGCATACATCCACGAAGAAAGAAACGGCCTGACGATACAGACGGACCGTTTCATTGAAGATGTGATTAAATCCCTTTGTTCTGACGCGGTATGTCATACTGAGTTTCATCTGGCAGCCTCCTTTCTGTGAGAATTATGGAAGAATCGCTGCACAAATTGGCAGTGCCTAACTCACGACTGAAGTCGCGAGTATGCGGCAACTGATGTTATCAATTTTTTCAGCTTCATGATCTTTTCCTCACCCCTCAGTGATTTCTCTTAGTGCTTCCATACTGTTTTCCTGGAGGTTATCCTCAGAAATCTCATGGCTGGCATCATTCAGATAATCGGACATCTTATCTACCAAAGTAGCGCATGCTGCGGTCGTATTCCACTGTCCAGATTCGGTATCCACGGATGAATACAAAACGACTTTCGGCCCATCCATGGCTGCCATATCGTAATAGAATTTATCTGGCCTGTCCTCCAGGCCTTCTACAAACAGCACGTCTTTTCTGGCTTCATCAGACCACATACTCAGCACCGGTACAAATAACAGGTAAGATGTCAGGTTATCCTCATCTTCTTCATTATCCGTGATCCAACCGACCAGATAACCTTCAACATTGTCTAAAGTGAATGTGTCTGCGGAAATGATAACGAAATCATTGTCCGTTGATTTTAACAAATCAATGGACTGCTGAAACACCTTTCGATGTCCATTCAATAGATCCGTGATACGCGCAGCGTTCATGTTAATACCGCAAAGCTTCAGCCATTTTGTTGCCTCTGCACATTCCCCGGCGCACCGGATGCTATCTGCGGAATCCGCTGGTAAGACCTGTAACTCGCGCATACGTTCGATATAATGGGTAAACCTCTTTCTCAACGTACTTCCATTCAGACTTTTTCCCTGAAATGGATTGGCAAGCCTTCTGCCTGTCCCTTCCAGATTCGTCTCTGCCAGGCATTCGATCAGCTCCTGTACATTGGCACCAACTGCGGCAGCAGTCAGCCCTTTATAATGTGCACCACTGCTCCCTTCTGTGGAAATATACGCGTCCAGGGTGTTGTTTGGGAGAATTTGTGCGTCTACCGTGATGCTACTGAGTGTAATTTTTTCTTTTGTCATTTTTATTCCCTCTTTTCATTTTTTTCGGCTTTACCATCAGCGCAAGAATGCTCGTGACTTGAGTCATGCAGATGAATTGCGCAAGCGGCAAGGCAGCTTCATGCCGCCTACTGTTTATGCTACATATACCAGGCCCTTGTTCTTTTGAACGACCTGTACAGCTTTTGCCGGGAAGTTTTTCTTGTCCTGTCTATAGGCGCGGTAATATGCGCCGCCGGTCAGCTGGCCGGTCATTACAAACCGTTTCCCTCGGTAGATAAATACAGCTCCCGGCATCATCCGGCCTTTCGTATTGTAATGTCTGGTACTTTTCTGTACGGTGACCTTTGACAACATCCGGCTGGCTGTTCCCTGTCCGTACTGTTTTGTCATGTCTGCAACCCAGTCTTCCAGGGAATCCGTCTTCTGGTCCATCCGCTTCTTGCGGTTCTTTGCGATGATCTTCCCGTCATACCGGTAAGTACGTTCCGTCTGATGGTTGATCAAAGCTCTACTGTGTCGTCTAAATTGTTTGATTTCGTACGGCTCTGTCTGCATGACTGGCTGTGCGTCCTCCAGGATACTGGCCGCAATACAGTAAGCGTCAACATCATGGTCCTTCTCCAGTTCATGCTTCTCGCGGAATTCCTTGGTGCTCCATCCGTTCGTCACATGGGCATGTCCCGGATACCGGATCCCAAGTTCCTCCGTGAGGGACGGGATGATCTGGTTCAATACGGACGTTCCACCGTATTTCTTGCTCAGTCCGTCTTTCTTTGACTGAAGCTTCTCAGCGGCAGCCTGGTCTTTATGTATCCGTTCATGACATTTTCCGCAAAGTCCGGCGATATTGCTTATCGTATTACTGCCACGCCTGCTTCTTGGGACGATATGATGGTAATGTTCAATCTCCCGTTCCCGGCATAACAAGCAGAGTCCGTCCTGCTGTAGGCTGACCGCGGCTTTTACGCCGCCGGTCCCGTACAACGGCCCGCGGCAGAAGTCGATGTCCCGCTTTTTCATGTCCGGGTCATCCAGCTGCATGAACGCGAACCGGTTGACCTCCAGGACCACTTCCGTCACTGGGAGGATCCCGGACAGTTTCCGGAAGGTCTCCAGATGGGTCCGTAACAACTGTGTGGCCGTAGGTGTCAGCCACCCTTCCGGACGCAGTCGGTTGTTAAACCTGGCTTCCGTATTGATGATGTCTTTTACTGCCAGCGGCTCCTTGCATCCCGGCAGGATCCTACCGTTTAAATGTTTGGCCGTCGTATGCAGCTTTTTCGCCAGACGTTTCCTTGCGAGGCGTTCTCCCCTTCTGGATGCCTGCCGGAATGACCGGCGGTCATTCATCAGGGATACGATCTCCTTATTGCGTGTCTCGATATGGGCACGGTACAGTTCCGTTCCATCGGAACGGACAGCGGCCATGCCGATGTTGGTTCTTCCTGGATCCTGTCCGGCAATGACAGGTTGGAGGATCCTGGTTTTAGTTGGTTTTAATAACTGGATCGTGAACGGCAGAGTATCCACCGCTTTTGCCTGTCCGGATTTCAACATCCGGCGGACCTTTCCGTGACGGCAGGTCGGCATGAGCGGCTTCCCATTCATATCCAGTACGTAAACATATCTCATAGTTCTCTTTTTTTGCTGTAAGCCAGGCACCGCCAGTTCCGGCCCGGCAGATATCCGGTCCTGACGGCTTCTGTTAAGTTTCCATAGCATGGGCATACCTAACCGGAGCGTGGGGCTTGGAGTCACCCGCACGGCGAACGGTATGTCACTGCTCTGCTCGATCACTCAAGCCTCTGTCGCAAGCTTACCGGGGCAAGCCTGTGACTTTAGTCATGGGTGATTGACGGTTGCATTACAATACTGATACGCTCTTCGTGATCACTTCCAAAAGATATGGAAGCCTCATCACTTCCGACATGAAACGCGTCGATCTCCGTATCCGGCGTGCAGCCAGCTGCAGCGTCATACATAGTTGCCGCCATTTCAACAGTTTCTACGATATCCAGTTCCACAAGCCTTGCAAGTGTATGCTCTTTCATAGCGATCTGTGCCTGTTCCTTAGTCAGGTTTGTTGCAATCAGAGCCTGCTGCATATACTCATCATTCCAGGAAATCAGGGCGTAGCAGGCATCATTCGAATACATAACCATACGTTTCATAGCCTCATAATATCCTTTTATTCCCATGGCCTGCAAAGCCGCAGGAGCATTAGCAAAAACATTATCATTTCGGTTAATCCATTTTTCGATATTGGATACCGTATAATAAGGATCGCCAAGCTTAGTAATCAGTTCTTTTTCCTTATCCGTAATCTTTACCATATTTTCTCCTTTTGCACATTGACCTAATCTTGTGTCATTTTTTCGAATCTCATCTTCTGCCTGATATCAGGGTATTTCTGATGATCCACCTCTGACATAAACATGGGAAGCGGTCTGGCCCACACAAGACTTGGGTCATCGAAATTCTTGTAGATGACAAGTGGTTCTTCAGTTTCGCTGTGCACGGCAATCGCTGTTACTATATAAACATCGCCTTTGAAGTGACGGTAACGACATCCAATCATCTCCTCACGTGTTTTTTGCAATTCTTTCTGTGCTTCGATTCTGCTCATTATTTTTCTTCCTTTCTTATTATTTCGGCAATTTTCCCACATATGATGTCACAACCGTCCCGCAATAAGGTGGTTATTCCCATGTGATGTCGTAATATTCACCAAGGTCAGTTTCTTTGAAAGCATCCTTTTTGAAAACGATCTTTCGGGTTGGGTCTGCAACGTCATAGAGTACCAGCTCGATGTTCTTCACAGCCTGCCCTTCAATGTAAGACTCCTCGTCGCCTTGCAGAAACAAATCCGTGACAGCAGCACCCTCAAGTTCTTCCATTGTTGCTCCGTCTGGGAAGTCTTCGTCTTCTGATTCACCCTCCGCGCATTCGATGACGACCGTATGATCGATGATATCAATCGTACAGGTATCAAAATCAAAGGTATATTCCTTTCCATCTTTTGCAAGGATGATCTTCCCGACATAAATAGACTCTTTTGCCGGCGTTTGTGTAAGGGTGATTGAAATCACTGCCCTCAATACAACGTCAGTTAGTAACATAATGTTTTCTCCCTTCTCGCTGTTCATAATTTGAGAACATTCCCCGCGGCTTTTAAAACCGCATCGTCTACCGGATATTCCGTTCCATCATCATCCAAAAAGCAGAGTTTCGTGACCGTTAAGGTATCATCTGAGTCTGCGTTTGCCGGTGCCGGCCAATAATCGATGTAAAATTCGCGGATCTCCGTCGCTTTCGCCATCACTTCCGGCGTCAGATCATCCCGGCAGATTCCAAGTGCTATCCAATCTTCCTCGTAACAATCATCGAGTTCGTTTTCTGCGCTGACAGAAAAGATTGTTTTCTCTCCATGGATGACAGTCATAGTTCCATCCTCATTGACGGATGCTGAATAACTGCACCAGTCGAACGGAACGCAAACGGTCTTTCCATGAATTGGCACATCCATTGCAAATCCACCTGGCGTAAAACTACTGTCTTTCATATCGGAAAATTCCTCCAGGCTCTTATTGCAAAGCCGACCAGATAATGTATACTGCATTCTGATTCCCATAATATGTATTCCTCCTTAACATATCCTTTCGATATTTTCGTAGATGACGGTATCCTTATCCGTCAACTGCATATTTCTGTGGTGGTGGCCAAAAAACCATTTTTTATATGCGGTTTCCTGTTTCACCTTTTCCAGGTATTGATTTAACGGATCAATCGTCAGCGTACCTCCGCCGAAAATCGCAACGTCTGATGCGGGGCCATCATGGGAAAAGATAAAATCCACCTGTTTTCCATGTTTTCTCAGGTTCTGCAGGCCGCGCTGCATTTCGTCCTCCGTAGGCATTTCCGCACGCCACCAGTTGACTCCTTCAATGCGAGTAGACGCTCCATAACGATCTAACAGCTGTAATTTTGTCTGGAGTAACGGATCGTCCGGCTGCAAAATCGCAAAAGTGTAATCTTTTTCCAGTGCGCTTTTGTCCGCAATGCCGTTGACGTCATGTGACCTCGCTCCACCGAAGATATACGCAGCCTTTCCGTTTAAATCAAAGATTTCCCCGCGCATCAGGTGAATAACGTTTTCCCGCACCTTGTGAACGCGGCCTCCGTTCCATTCTTCTTCCGGAAGGGTGTTAAGGCGCGTGAAATCTTCATGGTTTCCATCCACGACCAGTGTGGTATACGATTTTTCTGCTAACCAGTCAAGCCACCATTTTTCCCGTTTGCTTTCTTCCTTATCCCAAAGCAGTCCGAAATCCCCGCAGATGACCATATAGTCATTGCGGGTCATTTCTTTCTGTTCTGGGAAATTTTCCATGCTGAACCGTCCAGGATCGGCATGCATGTCTCCTGTTACAAAGATCATGTACGCTCCTTTCCAATAAAACCATCCCGTATTACCGAAGCAATTCCGGATAGAAATCATAGAGATAATCTCCAAAATCTCCATCTTCCTCTAAGCCTGTTCGTGCTATCCATTCCCGTTTCCATTCCTGGCCTTTTGCCGTTTTCAGAAATGCCTCATACTTCGGTTTCAAGTTTTCACGTTCCATGTTCACATTCATCTTTTTTTCTCCTTTCTGAATACCATCAGTTTCTACGGATCTTCCTGCCGCATTTTGGGCAGAAACAGATTGTTGGATCGAATCCATCTAATCCAAAATCATACCCGCAACAAGTTGTGATACCATCCTCCATAGAGGTCTCTGCGTCTTCGTCCACCGGATGAACACCGCAATCCCAGGTTTCGCCGATTGCAGTCTGTTCATGGGATTTAATCCGCATGACGTACCAGGTAGTTTCCTTCGGATTATGTGGTTCAGCCGCATCACGTAAGTAAGAATCCAGGATGGTAGCGCAATGCCCGGCATCACTTGACTCTCCATCACGAATGTGTTTACGAACCAGGTGAGCACCTTTTAGTCCCATAATATAAGGGACTCCGATTTTTTTCCTGTACCACAAATGTTGGTTTATCATTCCATCCTCGTTCTTTTACGTCCCGAGTCCATATAGCAACCAGATCTCCGACCTTCAGATTATTCCCATTGCTATCATAAAGATCGGTTGGATCTCCGCAGGTTCCCATGTACGCATTTCCGCTTCGTAAGATTTTTTTCATGATTTTTCTCCTTTTTTTGCGAAGCCGCAGGCAAAATGCCCGCGGTCATTATACTTAATAATCCATCTGTGTCTGAAAATCTGTTCCTAACATATCCCCGGCGGTTTTTACCGCAAGTTTGGATAAATCCAGGAATCGAATCTCTTTGTTGGTGATGATCGTTGCAATTCCGGCCACATAATTCAGTTTTTCATGTCCGGCTTCCTGCAGGATCATTGCTTCCCCGTTAGGGAGAATCTGCTGGAGTTCCTTGTAAAACGTATCCATGCCGTTGGAATCTTCCGCAAGGTCTTCTTTATCGCGGCAGATGCGGATTTCATAGCCAGAATCTTTTTCTGTGGCTTCCACGATGTATAATTCTTCTCTCTCTGCTTCATCCGGGTCCGCAATCTGCGTCCATACGCCGCTGCCCCATTCCGTTTCCTCGTAAAATTTCACGGGTCGATCATGTGTCGGTTCGTTCATCCATTCCGCAACTGTCTGGGCGCTGCAGTATGACATGGAACCGGTTCCTCCGAATCCATGCATGCCGTTTGAATTTTCGTCATCGAAAATTTCAAGGTCTTCCCCTGCTAATTTGTTGATTAACTTCTGATATTTTTCTTCATCCGTAACCCGGAAATAATTGGTTCGATAAGTACAGATGTAATCTGCCATAGTGTGCTCTCCTTTCTCATCGCTGATTTTTGCTTCTTACGCGGTTTTTGAAATGCCTCCGTTGCAAGGTCTGTATGCGCCGGAACCAAACTCTGAAAACATAGGCTCCGTGAGGTTGAATGCATAGATACTTGCAATTTCATCCTTACTGTCTTCAAGCGTATCTTCAAAACAGTCAGGATCGGATGAAATATACAGGCAATCCAAAATATCTCCATAAGATGCATGATAAAAATATGCATGATACACGAGGATTCCGTACTCTTCTTCCAGCTTTTTGATCCGCTCCTCCCATTCCGGATGATTGGACATCCAGTACAGAATGCCGTCAAACACTTTCGTGGTTCGCTCTGAATAATAAAGCTTTCCTGTATCCGCGAATTCTTTCTGCACATTTTCCAGAAGTCCGAAATTTTTCAGACACTGGCAGGCAATTTCTTTCTGCTGCTGCTTGGTTCTTTCAACGTCATTTCCGTTTGTTTTGTTTAATTCTCCCATCGTTTCTCTCCTTTTTGTGTATTGAAATTATTCCTGACGATTGCCGTCCCGATCCTCAAAATAATAAGAATCGATCCAGCCATTATCAAATGGCTCTTTGACGCTGATTTCCGGGTCGTCGTCCACCTTCCATCCATTAGACACCATATCGATCGCTTTCAGATATGCATCCCTCTGTGTGGCTGCTTCCGATTCCGGGATCCAGACTTTGGAATAAGTGGTTTGCCTGATGCATACCAGACGGCCAGACTCTTTGTGTGCAATTTCCTCCGCTTTTTTAACCGCTCTCGAAAGAACAGTGGCATTGGAATTGATTGAAATGCCAAAATCTGAAATGACGTAACGTCCCGTATAACCCATCTCATCCAGGATCTTAGGAAGAGCTGCCTTGCCTTCTGCTGACATATCGGTTAATTGATAATTTAACATTCTCATAAGAGGGCACCTTCTTTCTCTGTGCTGGTATCCAAAACCTCAACGAAATCTTTTCCAAGACTGAGTCCAAGTATGGTATCCGCGTTATAATGATCCGTGACGCCCCATCCGTTGTAATAGTCTCCGTCTTCATCAACACCAACACCAAAGTTTAAGTCCGAAAGAATCACTTCTTCACTAGGAAGATTTGTCTCTTCCGCAGTATCCTTTCCGGCATCCAGAATCTCTTTGCGTTTTGCTACACATTCAGCAATAAAGGCAGCGACAATCTCTTTGCCTGTTTCCGTAAGTACATACGTTCCATTCTGTGTTTCCATAAATTTTTCCTTTCTCTTATGCCTTATCAACTGTTTCAGGGAAATTATGGTATTGGATAGTTGTAAAAAAAGACCCACTGCACTTGACAATGGGTCTGATTGAAAATAAAAATGTTAAAAATTATAACGAAAAAAGTCCGTCCAGTTTTCAGGATGAGCCTTTGCAGTTTGGTTAGATAAAGTCATAGCGGAAGCGCTGCATCCGGCAGCCTTCCCGTACGCTGATATACGACGCACGCCAGCCAAGATCTTCCATCTGTTTGAATTTGTCCTTATTCCCTTTTACCGGCAGGGTGATTTCCGTATAAATAACATGACGCTTTCCGGTTACCGGGTCAGCATCCGGATCTTGCCCAAATACGCCAAGTTTAGTTCCCGGGAAAACCTGGTGCAGTTCCCGCTCTGCCTGGATCAGCTCCGCTGCATTGGTATACTGTTCGTACTGGTCACTTGGCTGATACGGTTTTGCCGGAAGCATAGCCTTTTCCTGTTCGGCCATTTTCTTCTTCTTAAGCGCTTCTTTCCTTTCTGTTTCCAGACGCTCAATTTCCGCCCCATATCCATGTGCAGTCAGCCAGTCGTAATACGTTTTCTTCCATCCGGATTTTGAAAACCCGATACATAAACTGTACCCATTAAAGTGCCCGGTAAGAGGACACTCCAGCTCGCCAACCATGTCAACTGCATACAAAAGCGTATTCCCGTTGTAGTTTCTTGCTCCAAATCCCTGGAAGATCTTAGGCAACGGCTCCTCAAGGAATGCTTCCATGGTACGCCAGTCACGTGGATCTAACTGGTAGAAAACGGAACACTTGGCGCCATTGCAGTCATCCAGGATATCATATGAATGCCGGCCGTAATGGTACTTAAGATTCTGGTTATAAATGCGTTCCTGTCTGCGGTACCCCCAGTCTTCCTGCTTAATGGCATCGAAACAAATCGTATCCTCGCCCCAGTCTATCTCCGGATGTGAGCTCTGATATGTTTTTTTGCAGATCAGATCAATGAACCGGTCTTTCCTGCTTTTCGCTTTTTTATTCCAATACTCCCAGGCATGGCTGGTGCCAAATTCCTGCAGCTCTTTTTGCATCTGCTGCTTGATATATTCAGCCAACTGTTTGCGGATTTCATAGTATACCTGCTTATCCATCCGGTATTGAGTTCCAATGAATTCCTCCACGTAAGCATCTTCTTGCATATGACTGCATGAAGCCAGTGCGGTTGAAAGATCCGGTTTAAATCCGGTGCCATACAGCGCCACCCATGGCACTGTATGCGTGTTACATTCAAATTCCCGGTTATAGCCTTCGTCCGTCATAATCTTGTCTGTCTCCAGGGTGCAGGTGTACTGACGGTTTCTGATGACAATTTCATTTTTCTCAACCACGGCCAGTTCCGTTTCCGTCATGCCTTTATGCTCCAGATAAAAGTTCTGTTCCATGAGCGTATTTAAAAATAGCGGTTCTGCTTCAAAACGCAGTCCTTCGTACTTATTTTTCAGGATGATCATCGCCACAAGGAGCGGCTGGTATACTTCGACGCCAAGTCTAATGAAATCCAGTTTTTCTTGGTCGATGATATAGGTACCTGCATATCCTTTGTAATCGTAATCTTCATAATGGAAAATATAATCATAAGGAAACAGTTTATCCATGTGTCGGTCTGTCCAGCGTCCGTTCCGTAAATTGCCGTGCTGTCCGATATACACCTCATCCACACGATCATGAAACGCTATCAGGTTTCCGTTATTCTTTAACAGGAATGCGAAATATCCCCCTGCGCTCTGATGGTTGGATATATAACACAGATAGATCGCATCCGGTTCATTGGAAACATGGAGGATGCAGTCTGACATACGCTCAAAGACCAGAATCCTGGTATGGAACTTCTTCACTTCGCTAACCGGCATCCCGCTGTTCTGATAGCAGTCAATCCTCATCTTTTTGATATCCTGGATGACCTGCATCGTGGATTTTAAAAAGTGTTTACGCTCCTCTTCCATGTCCCTGTCGCCGATCATGGCGATTCCCATGGAGTTTTTCAGCGTTTCATTCATGCTGTTTAAATAATGATCCTCCTGTTCCAGAACTTCCGGATCGTTTAACTGCTGCCACATGGTAGCATATCCCTGCATCTCCTGTGTAACCTCCGAGTTCGTCAGCCATCCATACAGGGGAATGTTCGTATTCTGCGCAACTTCCATGACTGCATCTCTCGCCCGCATCGCGGATAAAGCTCCGGACGGGTCATATCCGGAAAGCAGCGTCTCGATATCCTTGCCGGCGCCATGAAACACATAATTGGCGGATAACATATTGAAACGCGTCTGGTTCGGATCGTATTGTATAAACTTTGCGAATTCATCCAGTACTTCTTTAATCGTCATATTTTTTCTCCTTCCATCTCTTCCTGACAGTATCCCGGAATGCTGCATCCGCCTGCACCGTTACCCCACGGGCAATCCATGCATCTGTCATTTTCGCGTTCCTCCTGCATTTTCTGTTTGTATTTCAGTTCGCGCTGATACGCCCATTCTTTCTGACGCTCAGCCTCATCAGCAAACCTGCTGATATCATTCTGAAGCATCTGTGAAAAGAACGGGTGTCTCTTTGCCAGGGTTTTCAGATGATCTGCAACACCCTCCGGCTCACCGCAATGTTCACAGAGATTTTCCAGATATCTTTCTCTGTTAACTATATATCTCATCAGTTCTTTCATTTCTTTCATATTTTATTTTTTCTCCTTTTCCCACATCTGCAGGATTTTCTGAAACTCTTCCCACATGTTATAAAGAACACAAGAAAGACCGTATTTTTTCATCAGGTTCGCAAAATCACTTTTTTTCTGAACGCCTAGCCGGTTTGCAAGTTCTTTTGTATTATCCGTAAATGGACAACGTTTAAAGTCTGCAGCCAGAAGCTTTAATGGACCGATTTTTGGTTTAAAAAATTGTGGATTTACAACATGATAATCTACACGGTAAACTTTTGTCGGCTCCGTAAGTAGCCAGGATTCATGAGACCATTCCGCATCCGGCACGTATCGGGCGACTTCTTTGGTTGGAAGTACCTGCTCCGCCTGCATGTAGTAGGCATGAATGACCAGAGGCACTCCGAGCCGCTCCATGCTTTGCAGTGCCTCCGGCCCGGACGGCATCGCATTGATGCAATCCAGGAGCCGGTTGGAAACGCAGATTCTCGGAATGGTTCCGTCTTCACCGGGAATTCGCTGTCCGGGAATACGTGGAACGAACCGTTCCACGATATCCAGTGATACATGGATATATTTTCGTTCCAAAATGCTTCCTCCTCGTTATTTCTCGGTATTCTCCAGGTATTTCTCCACTTTGGTGGCAATCTGGTCGCACAATATTAAGATGCCACCCGTGCCATCCGGTTCTTCATCATCCCAGACCTCATCGGAACACTGGTTTGCCATATCCGCAAGTTTCTGAAGCTGTTTTCTCATCTCATCTGTGATATACCTGTTTCTTCCCATCGTTTTCTCCTTTAGCAAAGTGCCCCGCTATATGGAGGGGCACTGAACAATTTTAGTTTTCATAAAAAATAAGGTCATCCGCATACGGAAGCGTATGCATCCAGTCCATGAATCCGACGCGCCACTCGTCCAGCTTGTGGCCGGCTCTGGAATGTGCGATGTTCCTCAGGGTTTCATAGCTTAACGTGCAGGTACGCATCTGGTTATAGCTTTCCGGCAGCAACTGGATTAAGTCATACCAGTACGGTTTATCCTTTGTGGCCATGTAACGCTGTCTTACGGATTCCAGGTATTCCACGATCGCGCTTAAATAACGCTCGCTCTCTTCCGTCAGATGATCATGGCTGAAATCCGACAGTTCGATTGGTTTTGCGTGGATCTTATGCATGGTGCTGGTGGAATTTGCCGTAGTGGCGACTTTATAGGTGTCATATTCTTTCCACCAGTACAGAGGCGCCGTGATATTCACGGATACGAAGATCTGGCGCATGAATTTACGGTGGTCGCTTCCGGATTTGATCAGGCGTTTCGCCAGATCCATGTCCTTTGGTCCAAACTGGAATGTGCCATCCGGCAGTTCCTTGCTGTCAGAACGGTCCCAGCTGTTCATCGGATTTCTTGCTCCCAGCATGGCGTTTTTCATGTTCATCACCGTTGTGTTTTCGAATGTAATCATATACTTTTTCTCCTTTTCCTTTTTAATAGCTACTCATAATCGAATCGGATCAGAGCGAACTGTTCCGGATGATCGCAGACATCATGCATCGCCTCATCACTCATGAAAACTCCCTGGCATGCTTTGGTTACCTGGCCGACACGATAACGGAAATATGCAAGGTATGCCGGACTTCCACGAACAAACGCCCCTTCTATTGCAACAATGGACTTTGCAAACTGATACAGGCTTGCTGTTTCCTTGTCATTGAGCAGGTATCCGTTCTTTGACGAAACGGACTGCAGGTAGTCCGACATATGATGAAATCCATTCTTTGCCGTCAGCGCTTCCAGTTTCCGCAAATACTCCAAACTGAGCAGCAAATTTCTCTGGTTCCAGGTTTTTGCAATGTCCACAATCTGATCTGGATGCTCCAGGCCAAAAATCGCATCATTACTGTCAGGATCCATATCCAGTATCATATTTGTATCTACACGATGGATCACATCCGGGAACACTTCCGGCAAATCGCAATCCAAACCTTCCAGTAGCGATTTTACTAAAGCTTCACGTTTTTCCGGATCTTCCAGCGTCCCCATTGTCATGCCATCGTACACAGGCATGAGAATTCTCGTGGTTGCAATCATTGTGTGTTCCTCCTCATTCTTCTCTTACTTTCTTAGCGGAACGGTCTCCGTAAAATTGCGCAGTATTTATCCGCAGAACCTATTCCATCGGTCAGGCTCTTCTGCGTATTCGGGTGGTTGCTCTACTGCATCCCCGTTGTTGTCGATCGTGACCGTATACAATGTTTCCGGCAATAATGCCGGAGCATATTTTTCCACACATGACCTACACAACTGTTCCGATCCAAGCATGTAAAGTAAATCTACATCATCATAACCGCACCGGTCGCACACCAGATGGGGCGTATGTCTTCTGCCGCATGATTCGCCAAGGCACGGATATGCTCCAGTTGCGCAATCGCAGCATTCGTTTCTTTCCACTAACATTTTTATTTTTCCTTTCTCTGATATCTGTTACAGTTTCAGGAAAATTATGGATTCAGATAAGTGTCTGTTACTTGACAGAAATAAAGACCTGCCAAAAGCAGGTCTTTTGTGATGAGAGTCACGAGAGTGCGACGCTAGTTTTTTTCAATTTTCTTTTTCTTTTTATCGCTCCACAAAGCAAGCAGAAGGAAACCTGACATTCCCATAATGCATAAAGCTGTTGTTTCAACGTTATCATCGCCCATCTTTGGAACATACTTCTTAATTGTCTCGATTGCTTTGTCAATCGGGTTATCCGGGGATACGGCACCACTCTGACTGGAATCCTTCGTCGGAAGTTCTGGATTTTTCTTTTCTGTTCCCGGTCCATTTCCGTTGCCTGAACCTGAGCCGCCCTTATGACCGCCGGAATGGCCACCTGATCCGCCAGAACTATTCAGCTGTGCCCGGAAAATCCAGGTTGTTTTTGCATTCTCCAGCGCATAAATATTATTCAGTTCTTTTGGAACGCTAACGGTATAAGATAACTGCGTTTCATCTCCGTTATTTAATTTCGCAAGTAAAAGCTCTTCCTTCATGGTATCCGCAAGTTTCCCATCAAAAATTACATCATCCCCATTTTTGATACAGATCTGTAGCTGCTTTAACAATGCATCTTCCGATGCGTTTTCTGTCCGGAAATACAGGCTGACCTGCTTGGCGTAATGATTTGCCAGCTTTACGGTATCCGATACTGTATCGCCTGGCATCAGATGCCCCCAGTTAGAAAAGAAGTTGTCCCCGGTTTTGACCAAACCTTCCGCGCCTCCTTCAAAAGAAATTGAAAATGCCTGGCTCTGATTTGTCTGCCAAACAGTATCTTTTTTTGTGAATGCCTCGATCACGGTTCCAAACCACGGATCGTCTGATTGAAAGTCCGGAGTGAAGTTTGCGGCCTGCACCGCATCCGCACGGATATTGATTTTAAAATCTTTCCCGGCATCTTTAGAACTCCATGTGGCCGGGATCTTAATCTCCCGAATAAATTCCTCGGCCTCCCCTTTTTCAAGCACGTGTGTGCAATACCAGTATTCTCCCCGCTGTATCCAGTCGGACGAATCTGGGGAAATCATGTCATCTGTAAATGTCAACTCACCGCCTTCCGTGTGGTAACCAATCTTGACCCTGGTCCACACATCATTAGCCCGATTTGTAATCCGCACAATATCTTCCACGGTCGCTCCCGGGGTCACCAGCCGTCCATGGGTTGCCCCGATCTCCTTTCTGGATTCATCTGTTTCTGTTTCGGTCAGCATGATATCAACCGCACCGAGCTGTATTTCGCTGGGCACCTGCGTTTCATAACTTCCTGCTGCCATAGCCGGTACTGCAGGAATAGCGCTGAACACAACAATCACCATGGCTGCAGCTGCCGCCAGTCTTTTCTGTTTCCATTTTCTTTTCAATTTTGGAAATCTCCTTTCCCTTACTCTTTACCAACGTTTCCAACATATCCGCTTCCTACCCCGGCCGGTGTATAGCGGGACAGGTAAATAAACGGATCTTCCAGTAATAATCTGCTTCCCATGTTCCTTTTTCTTTTGTCATTGCAACAGTCTGCGCTGCCATTGCGGGGCATCGCCGAACCCATTGTAAGTGTTGCCGCAAGCATTGCTGCGAAAATCTTTTGTCTTATTACCATGCTTTCCTCCAAAGTGTTGATGTTATTGCGGTACAATTATGGAAGAAAAACATAGTAAAACAGTGCAAACAAAAAAACAGACCCGGGGACCGGATCTGTTTGGGAGTACGTTATTTATGCTCAAACCTTTTGTCATATTTCTTATCATCCAAAAGATCTGAATCTGTATAATTATCGAGACATCGTTCATAATGTCCCTCCTGTTTTGTGATGCCTGAATACGTCTCATACGGATTAGGCAAATGATGCTTCTTACAGCATTCGTAACAGATGACAAAGCTGCGTGCCTCGCCCTTGCTTCCGTATGGTTCATGATCGGTGTGATACCTTGCAAAATTCTGAAAAGGTGTCATGGATAACAAAGTCGCCGTCCGATCACAATCTTTCCCGCAAAAATCGCAGATCGCATAGATCATATTATTACACCTCCTCCGATTTGCTGTCTGTTTCTCCGGCAACATGCCAGTCTTCTCCGTCATCCGGAATCTCAACCGGGATGGTACGGAAAACCTGTGTATATGCATTCTCTCCAATTTTCCGTCTGGAGCTGAGTACTACATGTAATACTCTGGCGGTAGGTCCCGGTTCATTTGTGAATCCGAGCAGGTAGTCGCATGATACGTTCAGTACCCTGGCCAGTGCCGGTAAATCCGCGGAATTTGGCATACGATCTCCGGAAATATATCTGGAAACACTTGCGTCCGTGATATGAGAGGCTTTTGCCAGCTGCCTTGCAGTTTTAAAATCACTTTTCCGCATCGCCTGTTTTAAACGTTCTGCAAATATTTCGTTTCTCATTCTGTTTTCTTCCTTTCCTTTGCAGTCCCGACTGATGTAAAACCTGGCCTGATAAGTGCAGTTACTGCGCCAGCTGATCAAAATTAGTTACGTTACTGACATCCAGGTCTTTGATTGCATCCGGATCCCGGGAACTGCGCCGCGTATCCGCAGTACTTTCAACTCCCTTTTTCTTTAGATCAATCATTTCGATGACATCTTTCTCCTCTTCTTTCTTTTCGCAGGTCACAGTAATCTCGTCACCGGTACTGAAAAGCATATCGGTATCGTTGAAATATCCTTTGTAAACCCTCCCGGACTCCGCTTTGATGTATGTCCAGAGTTCTCCGTCAACCGGAAGGTAATACATTTCTCTTATGACATCATCAAACGAACTTGTGCTCTCCGTGTCGATCATTTCTTTCAGGTTATAACCATTTTTGCTCATATTGTTCTGGTATGAGCGCATGGCCTCATTCAATGTGTCGCCGGTTCCGATGACTGTATAGTGTTTCTCATTGACAAAAGCATATCCCTTTGTGAGCCCGCTCACGTCCTTCAAGATCATGGCATAGACCGGGTCTCCGCTGACATTGATTAGTGACGGGAAGGATGCCTGATAACCGTAGTTCTGTACTGCGCCTTCTGCCGCCGCCATAGCTGAATGCTCATCTGCTCCGGCTGAGCTGTAGAAAGTAAATTCACCGGTACGGCTGTTTACGATAATAAAACCAATGTTGGAATTATCGCTTGCTGCGGATGTAACGCCTGTATAGATACAAATGTCATTGTCAACAGCCAGATAGCCATAATCATCCGTTGTCCTGGTGCATCCTACCTGGGAGAACACGGAATTCCAGTATCCATTCTGCCACATGCCATACGAGTCATACAGCTGTGCGATGTTATCACCGGTATACACGGAATCAATCCACTCAGGCACACTGTCAAGGTCATACCATTTCGTTTCTCCCGTAACGGCGTTCACAACAATCACACCATCTGTTTTCCATACACTGAAACCTCTTTCGTTGTGATATGTCATTAAGGACCACACCGGATTTCCGTCATCGTCCAACTGGAACATACAGTTTCCGAACATTTTAGTCGGGTATTTTGCCCGTGCGTGACGATAAATGTTTTCGCCGAAAGCGCCGCTCATGGAATAACGGATCGGGTTTGGCAGTTTCACGTATTTTGCCGAATTGGTTTCCGGATCCACAATCACGTATCCAGGAATACCATTTTTATGGTTTGAGAACCATTTGAAGATGCCGTCGTATTCCAGAGGAGTTACCTTGACCACTTTTCCGTTATAGAGAATGGTTGAATACTCATTCTGGTTAAGTACATATTGTGATACTACATCGGACAGGTCACCGATTGCACGATTGCCTAAAATAGCGGCTGCATCACTATCCATTAACGGTATTTTCTTTAAGTCTGCGGTTTTTGGAATGTCAGCGTCAAAGTCGCCTTCCTGAACAGTGATGCGGTTTGCGGCAGTCTGGCTTACAAAAAGGACAGAAGACAGAACGTGTCTGGCAGCAAATACTGTAATGATTAGTATGCCTACTACAACCATGCCTTTTTTAACTGCGCTGCTGCGATACATAACATGGCCTATGGCCGTCATGATAAGGTAATAAATAATAAAGATAAGCCATAAGCTGCTGCTTTGCAGATTCCACGGAATAGAGGCAACATAGCAAAATCCATAGCAGAGCAGCGCCAGGAATGCCGCAATTGCCGCAACCTGTGCTGCATGACCATACATTTTTCTTTGTTCTTTCAGTTTTTCTTTCTCTGCGTACATATTTTTTCTCCTTTTTTCTAACTAGAAAGCGTTGGCCTGGCAGTGAAAAACAGTCTCGACAGGATACTTTTACAGAATCTTGCCGTTGCCGCTGTCACTCCATTGGCTACCATCTGCTGCATTGCGTTTAAACTTCCGTAAAACCGGAAGTGCTTATCCAGGCCCTGTAGTGCCGCTGCTTCCGAAACAGACAATATCCTGTCCCATTGACCGGAATCATCCCACTTTGGCGGACTTAACAGATATTTTCGCCAGTTTGCAATCGCTACGGATGGTTTGTTACGGTTGAGCCGACGATACATATTGGAATGAACACTTTTCGTCCAGTATTCTTCCGGCAGATCCCGCCAGTTCCCACCTTCCGGGATCATGGAAATTTTCCGCTTCACCGTTTCGCTGGATACCGTAATATCCTCCGCGTTCGGCCATGAATGATCCACGTTCCGTAAAGCGTCTCCGACAGTCCTCGCCGGTTTAAAAAACAGTTCAGGGATCATCGGTTCTCCAATGCGGCTTCCGATGATGATCGCCCGTTTTCTTTTCGTGTATCCGCCTACATCGCAGTCTGTGATGAGTTTTGATTTCGTGGTGAAGTCCGGCAACATATGTCGAATCAGGTCAAGATAATACCCTCCCTTATCCGAAAGCAGTGCCGGAACATTCTCAATCAGAAACGCCTTCACGCCGCTTTCACGGATCAGTCGCAGGTAATGCTTAAACATGTCGCCCTCCGGATGATTGTCGCCTCTTGCTGAATCATGCCGGTTTGCGGCACTGAATGGCTGACATGGTGGCCCGCCGATCATCAGATCCGCCTTTGGAAAATCACTTCCATGAAGGCTGCGGATATCACATTCGTGGATATGATCCCCGATGTTGCCGCGGTAAGTGGTTACGGCATCGTGGGCATATTCCGCCGCATAAACGATTTCGAAACACGGATCTTTCGCAAATGCGTAATCCAGCATCCCAGCTCCTGAAAACAGGGAAATAGTCCGGATCACATCCGGAATCTCTTTGTGGACTCTTTCATCCGTCCATGGGTGGATGCGTGGAAGTTTTGACTGAACAAATTCTGCCGCTTCACATCCTGCCGCTTTTGCCAGTTGCGGTGCTACTGCAATTTTCCCGATGACTGCGCAGATCTGGTTCTCTGCTTTTGCGATCATGGAAACCTCGATGTAGCCGTCGCAGAATTCAATTTCCATTCGATCCGCTTTGGCCGTCAGTTCGCGGATTTCTTTGCTGCGCAGATCGATCAGCGACTTCATCTGCAGCCCGACCTTCTTTTTGGAAACCGTATTGCCTCCGTCTGTGGACGGAAGAATGACAACCCTGCCTTCATCCGGATAAACTGCATATCGGTAATGTGTGCCCGGTATGAAATCTGTTTCCTGGCTGACAAAAGAAAATGTCAGCCCTCTCCGGCTTCCTTTAATTTTATGTACCTTGTTTTCCATCTGTAATACATGTCTCTCCTTTCTCTCCAATACCTTATAAATAGATTCAGGAAAATTATGGTTTGGGATGAAGTCGAGAAATGACTCGTAGATCGGTTTTCTTTTGGTGAACTGTCCGCCACTTAGGCTTACACCTTGAAATGTGGGCTTCGGCTCCGAAGACCTTCTGTTTTTCCCGCCTACGAGGATTAAAATTTGTTTGCGATATCCGTTTACCAGCCAAACAGGTTGCGGGAAATGCCAAATGCAAGCAGGACGGCAATGCATCCGTAAGCACACAGATTTTCATGCGGTATGTGCCACTGCTTTCCGGTCAGAATGAACACTGCAGATATGATAAAAACATATAGAATCAAGAATGGCAGCATAAAAAACAGAACCGGATTATACTGCACTGCTTCCTGTAACTGACCGGATAACAGCGCAATGCACATGCGGGTCATGCCACAGCCAGGACATTGGAAACCTGTAAATACGCGAAAAAGGCATGGAATCCTGATTGGCGTGAGACGGACCAATAGATTATACAGGACTGCGGCAGTAAGCCATGGCGCTGCAGCTAATGTTGTTTTGTATAAACGTTGTCTGATCATAAATTGAAAAATCCCGGCATTTCTGCCGGGAAATCCTTTCTTTACATTGTATCATTGTTATCTTCCTGTTTCGGCATTTCCGTAACCGTTTCCTCAACAGATGCGCCCAGCGTATTAAGGTCGTTCTGCAGAATTGCAATGGCAACCAGTCCAAGTCCAAAGATGCTTAACAGCAGGTATACGAGGCTGCGGTTGGATGCCGGAACTCCGTTCTTTGCTTTAATTGCATCCATGGTCTCTCCTGCTCGGAAAATCCAGAACAACCAGTAAATGCTGCATGTGATAAGGCTCAGCAGGAATACAGTTCCTCCGCTTTTTGCATTTTCATCCCCGGAAGCTTTTTTCAGGTCATTTACCAGACAGATCTCCCAATAAATAGCATAAAGCCCGCAGGTCAGAAACGAAAGCAGGATTGCGACTGCAATATTTCGTTTTTTGCTTTCAATCATAATAATCCCCTTTTCTGCACAAACCGTATATAGACTGATCCTGGCCGAACAAAACAGCGGTATCAATGATATCGCTGTTTTGACTGCTGGTTATCAGAATATTATTGGCATCATCTGATTATGCGCGGTTGTTTCCTTCAAGATCCTTTGCGTTGTTGCCATTTGCTTCCGGTACGGTCTGGTCATTGTTCTGCTTGCCGTAGATATCATAAATCTTCTGCAGATTCTCCTTGGTCAGGGTATCGGTCAGGTCGGTATCCTCGCCCTCCAGCACCTCGGCTGCCTGGATCGCATAAGCAGTAACCTTGATATTCTCGGGATCGGTATCAATCTGTCCCTCGATGATGTTCTGCAGCTGGATGCTGTCAAACAGTGCCGTGGTCTTGGCATCCTTTGCCAGTTTCTCCTTGTAAGCATAAACATGTACATTTGTATCAGCACCGGTATTATCACCCGTAAGTTCTACCCAGTTCTTTCCAGCGGTACTGCCGTCAGTTGCCGGATCGATATCGGTATTCAGCATGGTAAAGAGCTCGGTCACCGCAGTGGTCTTTCTTGTGCCGTCCTTTTCCGCCACAATTACGTCCTTCTTCGGCATCTCAACCTTTAAGAATACGATTGCATCGTTGACACCGGTATTCTCCACCTGCGGGTCCTTTGCCACGATCTGGTTCGGTACCAGGTTCTTCTTCTGGGTTTCCGTCAGTTTCGCATACTCCGGCTCCTCCAGATCAATCTTTACCTGACCAATGGTAAAGGTGTTGGTTGCGGTCTCGCTGTCAGTTAAATACGCCATGGTTCCTCCGATGGCCATTACTCCCATCATGGCGCAGGCTGCTGCTGCCATGACCATCTGCTTCTTTGATTTTCTCATATGAAAAATCTCCTTTCATTTTTTTCTTGCAGGACAATTATGGACAAAAATACTTCATAAATCGCAAAAAGTTGAATCTGTTGCTTCGGTTTCCCGGATCATTCCCGGACCACGTTCTCATTCCGGCGTCTCAATGGGTGAATCCGGCACGTTTTTGGTGTATCCTTCCGTTTCTGTCACTGTTTCAGCCACTGTTTCAGCCTCAGACGGGGTACTGATAGGGCTGTCCACGGCCTTTGCTGTCCCATTCGGCACTTCCACGGAATCCTCCGTTACTTCCGGTGCCATCTCCGTCGCGCTCTCTAGCGGTTCAGACACGTCTGCGGATATCACTTCGGGTTCAGCTTCCGACGGCGTTGCAACATTCTGCTCTTCAACTTCAGTTTCTTCTTTTATTTCCGTATCGCTCACATCCTGCTCATGGGTTGTCAGATATTCCTGCCAATCCGTGCTTCTGCCCTGGATTCCACAGGTAAGGACTGAACCTGTGAAAATATTTCCGTGCCATTCCACACCATGTCCGTAAGACCGGACCGTATCCATGGTCATATACCCGTACAGGAGATCTAATGCCATTTCCGGTTCACTGAACCGATACCGTCCGGTTGTTCCTTTACGGACACGTCCGACCATCTGGTCTGCCAGTGCTGTATTGCGGATATCATAAATCTTACAGATCATTTCCGCATCCGTCATGTCTGGTGAAAGGCTGCGGATGAAAAGATCCGGCTGGTTTCCACAGTTGACATTGACAGAGAATAACGCTGCGCTGACCGCAACGCTGCGGTTGTCCAGATCATATCCTGCTGCATTTAAGCGGCTGCTGAAAGCGTCCCAGTACCGTTCTCTCATAAATTCCAGCTGATCCGTTACGGCACCCTCATAGGAACGGTCCATGGCTGTGCGGAATGCTTCCGCGAGTCCTGCATTTCCGATAAGTACGGCGTCACCGTCTCCATAACCGGTAAATGGGGCAAGCTCCGCCCAGAGTTCCGGATGCTTTCCATACGCCCATCGGATAAAATCCGTCAGATCATAGCGGTAATCCAGCTGGCACATTCCATATGCCCGGCCGCGGTCTCCCATGATGATCTGTCCGCCGGACGTTTCCCCGGCGATAGACAGCATATAAAACTCCACCGGTTTCCCGGCAATGCTTAACCCACTGATGGTTCCCGGCGCTCCGGATGGATCCCCGTGATAGGTAAAGGATGGGAAAACCACAGATGGGTCATAGAGATATCCATCCTGATCCGCCAGTCTGCCATCCGGCGTTTTTACATTGACTGCAAGTCTTCCGTCCTCATAAAAATAAAAATCATTTCCGTCAAGCTCCTGATATCCGGTTAACATGCCGTTTTCTGTCATGTAATACCAGACGTCCTGTTCATAAATCCATCCATCTGCCAGTTTCCCGCTTGGCGAAAAGAAATACCAGACTCCATCTATTTTTTTCCACCCGGCTGTTATCCTTCCGCCCGCCCCGGCATAGTACCAGTGATCCTCTTCATGAATCCATGCATTTCTGACAGTCTCCCCATCTTTCCGATAATACAGGGATTCTCTTCTATCCGTATAAAAACCATCCGGAGGTGTTTCTTTTTCAGCATCCGATGGCGTTGCATCGGAAAATGTCGCGTTTGACGGAGTGGCTTCCGGTATGATCTCCATATCCTGTCTTCCTGCCTGATCGGGTACGTTCTGGACCATGGCTGCGAATGTGTTCTCAGCTGGCGGGGCAAACGGAAGCATAGTTCCCACCAGGCATATGGCTGTAACAGCCCTTCGTCCAAGGCGGACACCGCTAAAAATTCCGTGGTTTCTCGAATATAACGGTTGCTGCATTTTCTTTTTCTGCATCTTTTTTCTTCCTTTCATTCTGATTTACCGGGGAAATTATGGATCAAAAATACAGATTTTTGGTTCTGCATGTAAAATACTGTGAAATGTTCCTTGGCAAACTGTGTGGTATACCGCATTGCCATTACAGTGACTCTTATCGTTCTACTCGTGTTTCCATAATTTTCTCAAAGAATTTATGAAGCATTGAGAAATCATTCCGCGTGCTTGAAATGGAGGAAAATATAATGAAAAACCATATGTTCACGTGCTGTTGTCGGTTATTGGAATATTTAAGGAAACATGATGAAGAGTCTTATCTGCATAGCGTCCGTGTTGCGGATATTGCCGGCAGGATTGCCGAAGGATACGGTCTGGATGCATCCGCGATGCCGGATCTGCGTGTGGCCGGACTTTTACACGATATTGGAAAGCTTGGGGTACCGTCAGAGATTCTTCAGAAACCTGGAAGACTGACTGATGAGGAATATATGACAGTGAAACGTCATACCACACTCGGTTATGTCATTCTTCAGACGTTTAAGTTTCCAGAACATATCTGTGAGGTTGCACTAAACCATCATGAAAGACCTGACGGGACCGGATATGCGAAAAAACGGAACTTTCTGTCTTTTCACGCATTATCTGTGCGGCAGACTGCATGGATGTCATGATGCATGGCAGATCTTACAAGGCAGCAAAAAGCACCAGTGAAATACGTGCTGACTTTCTTGCAAACAGCGCCAGACAGTTTGACCCGGTGGTCGCGGATGCATGCATTCGTATTTTGATTTGAGGATGATAAGAAGCGGCTTTGGCTGCTTCTTTTTTTTTGTACATTTGTTTCTTTCCTTTTATTTCGCAAACACCATGGAAGTTTGGAAGAAAAAATCCTGCGGTGGTTGGCCGCAGGATTGTGAAAAAATCTGATTAGGTTGTTGGTTTAAATGTACCGCTATCCCAGGTACCAGACCGTTTGGTAAACTCCGGGTGGGAAGGACAGTTGCTGAACATGCGTTCAAATGTAGTTACTTTTGAGATATCCCAACTGTTAATTCCAACAGTATTGGTCAGTTTTGCGCAGTTCGCGAACATGTCACTCATGTCAGTAACCTTGCCTGTCTGCCAGTTTGTAAGAGGCGTCAGGTCGATAAGCTTGCTACAGTTATAGAACATGGTAGACATACTTTCCACATTTCCTGTATCCCAATCCGCAAGTCCAACCAGACCCGTGAGATTCGAACAGCCAAAGAACATGTCACTCATGTCAGTAACCTTGCCGGTCTGCCAGTTTGTAAGAGGCGTCAGATCGGTAAGCTGACTACAGTAACTGAACATGCTTTTCATGTAGGTAACATTTCCTGTATCCCAATCCGCAAGTCCAACCAGACCCGTGAGATTCGAACAGTTATCGAACATGTAAGCCATGTAGGTAACATTACCGGTCTGCCAGTTTGTAAGAGGCGTCAGATCGGTAAGCTGGCGACAGCCACTGAACACTTCCATCATATTTGTCACATTTCCTGTATCCCAATCTGCAAGTCCAACCAGACCCGGGAGATTCGAACAGTCCTCGAACATGCGATACATGTTGGTAACCTTGCCTGTCTGCCAATTGGAGAGTGGGTCCAGGCTGACAATATGGCTGCAGCCATCGAACATGTTACTCATGTCGGTAACATTACCGGTCTGCCAGTTTGTAAGAGGCGTCAGGTCGGTAAGCTTGCTACAGCCATAGAACATTTCTTGCATCCTTTTCACATTTCTTGTATCCCAATCCGCAAGTCCAACCAGACCCGGGAGATTCGAACAGCCATAGAACATGCAACTCATGTAGGTAACATTACCGGTCTGCCATTCGTTTAGTCCACTGATGTCAGTCAAATTTCGCATGTTGTAACATAAATAAGCGAGACTCTCACCTGCGTTTACATCTTTCGCTTCTGAAGTGCTATACTAACGTTGTAACAGTAGTGGCTAATAAGATATAATAAATCCAATAGAGAAAAGAGGTAATTATCATGCCACAAAGTTACACACCCGAATTTAAGAAAAAAATAGTACGTCTTCATGAAGAGGAAGGTCGTACCTACAAAAGCATCACCGCTGAGTATGGGGTATCGAAAGCCAGCATTTCTAAGTGGTGTAGCGAGTTTAGTAAAGAATGCCAGTCAAGCCCGGAAGCCAAAGAAGATTATGACAACATGAAGGAGATGCTCAGACTCAAAAGAGAAAACGAAGAACTTCGTAAGGAGAATCTTTTCTTAAAAAAAGCGGCGGCATTCTTTGCAAAGGAAATCGATTAGAGGCTTATCGATTCATCGAACAATATCATAATGAATTTGGCATTCGCTGGCTGCTTGGACGGCTGGGTATATGCCCAAATGCTTATTACAACTACCGGAAACACCGGAAGGCGGATTATTATACCCTTAAAGCCGAAGTCCAAGCACAGATTCAGGAAATATATCATTCGCACAATGGAGTTGACGGCTATCGGAGTATGAAAGTCTATCTGAAGCGTAAAGGTTATTCTTACAGTAATACCACCGTTCATAAATATATGAACACAGAGCTTGGTCTCCGTTCGGTTGTCCGTCCAAAAAAACCAGGATATGAGCATGGAAACCCGCATAAAGTATTCGATAATAAGCTGAAGCAAAATTTCACAGCAGATGAAATCAATCGAAAATGGTGCACGGATTTCACTTATCTGTTCCTTGCAAATCATGAAGTACGCTATAACTGCACTATTATAGATTTGCATGACCGGAGTGTGATTGCCAGCATAACAGATCGTAACATTACCAGTGATCTTGCGATCCGGACGCTCCGAAAAGCGCTGGAATCGCAGCCAACAATCAAAGATGGTCTTATCTTACATTCTGACCAGGGCTCACAGTATACGTCCAAAGCATTTACCGAATTCTGCGAATCGGTAAATGTGACACAGAGCATGAGCAAAGCAGGATATCCGTACGACAATGCACCGATGGAGCGTTATTTCAATACCTTGAAGAATGAATGCACAAATTTGTATGAGTTTACAACAGAGGAAACACTCTATCAAAAGGTAGAAGAATTTGCATACGTTGATTATAATCATGTTCGTCCACACAGTTATAATGGTTATCGAACCCCATATGAAGCAAGGACGGCAGCATAAATTGATAAGCACTATTTTTTTAGCCACAAGTGTTACAAAAAAGCTTGACCACAACAATCTTTCGCTTCAGACCACCATTTGATTACTCCATTCTCGAACCATGCATAAACTGGTTTGACAGATGCGTTTGTGGAAATCAACGAATTGGCGTCAGCCATGACCGCTTCAGTAGGCTTTTCGTCTGTCCTCTGGATTGCAGTGATTGCAGTGTCTTTGGTCTTATATTCCGCAGAACCAGTTCCAGCTAACTTCTTCATTTTTACATTGATCAATTCACCATCCAACAGCTCTGTACCGTTTTCTTTCCACTGAGCTGTAAAAGATATGTTTCCGGTGCTGTCAACCGGAATACTGGCAGGACTCCACCCAATAAATTTATAATCAGTTTTGGTTGGTTTCGGAGGCGTGTATTCGTAGTCTTCCACAGTGTAGGAAGTCTTCTCATCAGCCAGGCTACCGCCGTTCAGATTATATAAAATACTTCCCAATACTGTCGGTGTCCATTTTGCGGTTAAGGTCACTTTTCCGGTACTGCCAGACGGAATGTTCTCAGGTTCCCATCCCGTAAAAGTATAGTTTTTCTTTGCCGGAGCTGGCGGAGTATATCCATAATCGGCACTTCCGTACTCCGTCAAAGATCCATCTGCCAAAGTACCTCCATCCAGCTCATAGCTGATCTTTCCGAGTTTCCCAGTCTGGTTCCGGTTACCTTCATCCGCCGGCCGGCTTGTCTGGTTACCGGACTGGTTCAGGAAGATGGTGTATACCTGATCCAGAACATCCTTACTCAGATTTCCATCACTGCCAGGTGTCAGGTTCACATCCGGGATATCCGTTGCCTGGATGGCACAGGCGGTCACGACGATGTCTTCCACGTTGCCGCTCAAATCGGATTCCACGGCGTTTTTCATCTGTACCTTCTGGAACAGTTTGTCCGTGGTTGCGTCTTTCCCCAGGGTCTTTTTGTAACCGTACACATAAGATGTTTTTGCTTTCCCGTCTTCCCCGGCCACTGTTTCCGTCCGCAGCGGTTCCCACTGGTCACTGACACCTTTTAACCGGAACAGATCCTGCTTCTTCTGCTCTCCTGTGCCGTCATCCTCGTCGGTAAACGTTTCCTGTGGTATCTCCACCCGTATAAATACCAGAGCATCATTATTGCCGGTATTTTCAATCTGCGGATCCTTCACGATCTCCTGGTTTGGGATGATGTTTTTGACCTCATCACTGTCATTGCCCGGATAACCAGGTTCTTCCAGATCGATCTTGACCTTGCCGACCGTGAACGTGTTGGTGGCTGTTTCGGCATCAGTCAGATAAGCCACGGTGCCGCCTGCTGCCACGGATACGACCAAACCACAGGCGATCAATGCCCGAAGCAGCTGTTTCTTTGATTTCCTCATAAAAAGAAAACCTCCTTCCATAAATTCTTCTATCAGGATAATTATGGAAATTTTTTCTTTCTATCTGGGTTTTCTTTATATATCAACAAAATGTTGCGTTTCACTTATCCGCAACATTTAAAAATCAGTGTTTTTCAGGTAAATTTGTTACAATCTATGCATAACGATACATTGCACATGCAAATTTAAAAAATCAATTACAAAAAAGAAAGGGGTTCCATTTATGAAGTTATTCAATACTGGATTTAATCTGGAAAACAGCGTAGTACAAAAACATATCTTTGCAGTCACAACTATGCCTCAAAAACTCCGTGATACCCTGAAAGTTGTCGAAGTGATGTTTGAGACAGACCCGCGTTTCAGCCGCCTTGCTGATGAAGCAGATGCGTTACTAGATTTGTGTGGAATATGTATCCGGGATACTGCTACCGAGTTGTCCCAGGAGCTCAATGTCTCTGTATCTGTACTGAAACGCTGCAATGATTTTTACAATATCCATGATGCTGTGACTGTTGCCGCCTCCATTCAAGACAAAATTTCACAGTGGGAATTAGTCTTTGCGATGGCTGTGCAGGAAAGTATCTCAAGTACACCGGATGCAGCCATGAGTATTTATGACCGCATCCGAGACGATATCTTAAGTGGTCTGCCAACGCTTACGGTTTACGAGGCAGCCGATGTGCTTCGCGAATTTGATCTGGACATGATTGCCTGGATGGAATTATATTTCCCGGAAATATATGATGCGGATGATTGGGGAAAAGAGAACTCTGAATTTTATCCTTTTTATAGAATGATGACCGGTCTTGAAAAACTGGCTGAAGCATTAGAACAGCTTTAATTAATCCGGGCGCAGGCATTATGCCTGTGCCCTTTTGTATGAATCAGACAGAATTACAGCAAAAACGGTTCTGCTACTATTTTTTTGTTCTTCTTCCTTTATGATAGACTCATTATCATTTCTTTGGAGGTTTTTTATGGAAAAGGATATTAACAATGGAGAATGGGGATACCACTTTTATTATGAGGACCCGCATTTGCCCGAGCAGTTATGCGCATGGCTTGGAACCGTGCATTCATCAGGGCTTTGCATTGATGACCTGACCTCGTGGCTGATTGAGCATCATGTGCTGGCGCAGGCGTATGCCATTTCAAAAGAAGCCGCACGCTGGTCGGGTGCGGATCGCATTATCGACCGGTTTAACCAGCGTATGACAGATGCCGGTATGGTTCTGGGAACCATGGGACTACCGTCATAGCCGTTGCACTGGAATATATCAGCTTTCGTGATAATAACCATATCCGCAGTTATCAGCTTACGTGATAGTCTTTACCTGCCACAGATATCGGTATCCGTGATAGTCTGCTGCCCGGAATATATCAGCTTTCGTGATAATAACCATATCCGCAGTTATCAGCTTACGTGATAGTCTTTACCTGCCACAGATATCGGTATCCGTGATAGGGTGAATGTCTGTAACATATCTTCTTTTCTATTTTTTAGTTTTTCTTTTTGAATGCGGGGAGGACGCTATCTTGTTTTACGGTACAGTGCGAATGCTGATGTTGCGGATATTGCGATGCTGGATGATTCTGTGGGCTGCGATGGCGTGTGCGTCGCTGATTGGGTTTCCTATGGATGATGATATGGCAAGGTGCGGCTGTATGGAATGACTCAATCACTGTGTTGACAAGAGGTGATAGCGTGGTAAAAGTAGCATTTAGGAAATGGGAATGAGGACGTTATACCGAAAGTAAAGAATGTACCATGTTTTACTTATAGAACTCTTAATTTTTTGTAAAAGAAAATGCTTCGTTCCCACATTGTGACCGAAATAGATTTTGTTATATAAAGAACATTAACTTACTAGCAAATTCAAAATGCTAAATAAGTATTAGCAACTGGATTCTCTATTAACGATTCTTTGGCGCAGCGCGAGTTATAACATATGGATCATATGGCCGTTTATGTGTGATGCCGATCTTCTAATTATACAAAAAACAGAGCCCATTAAGGGCTCTGCGTGCGTCACTGTTCGTGTTCAGATGTTTCTACTTTGCTGTTGCTCTCATTTGCATCTTCGCTTCCATCATCGTCATTCTCGATATAACGGGTCATCATCAGAGAACAAAGATTTAAAAGTATGATCCATGCTGCAATAACACCCAACTGTTTGTGTCCAAGTTTTGCCATGACAAATCCAACCTTTGGAATAGAATATGCATAGGTTCCAACAATCTGTTCCTGGGAAACCGAGTTCATATCTTCAACATCATTGGCATCTCCTTTTGTGATGAAAACTCCACCGTCTTCGCGAATGATTCTGTGCGTAACCAGTTTGTTTTTTTCTTCTGTTCCAATACGGTATGTAACAACATCGCCCGCTGCAACATCTCGGTCTTTTGTATCAATAAATGCGATAGCACCCGTATGAATCGTAGGCTCCATTGAACCAGACTCTACGATATATGGAGTAAAACCAGCCGCTTTTGGCAAGATGAAAATTGCAGCAATCACAATGCATAAGAAAGTGACCGCTGTAACAATAGTGCTAAATGTCTGAATCGCTTTTTTCATGAAAATATCTCCTTCCTAATACTTGTTTTATACAGACTCGCACGTAAGACGGGTCAATGAAATTCATGTTCTAAAAATTTTTCCATGCCAGTAAAAACGCTGCTTCCTCTTGTGACAAGAGCGAAAATGGACAACGATTCGCTTGGTCTGCAGGTTTTCTTTTTGATGATAATTTCCACACATATTCTCCTTCCTGTTTTTTGCTGAGAGAATTATGGAACTTTTAAGTCAGATATTGGTCTTGCACTCTTCTGCCCCATAAGTGCCATCAGCACGACAATATACACTTGGGTCATTGGAACGGAAATATTCACGAAAGAAACACAGATATATACTAAAACCGCTACAGCGCAGGCCGCTGATTTGTCCTGACTGCGTATGGCATAAATGCAGGTGAGGATATACCATGCATACAGGCTGAAACACCCTATCATGCCGGATGTAAACAGATACTGCAGAATCTCATTATGCGGGGAATCAAATACTTGGCCTGCTACCGAAAGCATTTCGTCGTACCGCGCATTCTTTATCACGATTCCGAATGTTTCCAGACCGGTTCCAAATAGCTTTTGCCATATTGGAAGGTTGGCATATTCTTCTGTGGCTATTCTCCACACAAATCCCCGCCATGTTCCCCACTGGTCGTTAAATCGTGTGTATTTCTGTATTGCTTCTGATGCCACGTGTCCGGTATTAGCCAGGATAAGGATCTCAATTACACATAGGCCGCAGCAAATGATGATGCCTATGAGCATTTCTCGCCATAAGCGCAGAACCCGCTTTTCTTGCGTTCTCATGCGATTCAAAATCTGACGGACCATTTCAAGCCATACAATGATGCAAATGCAACATTGGAATATTTCCTTTTTTAATGCTAAAGCCAGAAGGATTCCTGATTGAATATTGATATACGGGGAAACCGGGCCACTGAAAAGATTGACATAGCAAAACAGTGTTGCTTCTGCCAGAAGGAGGATTTGTACCAGTCTAAACAAAGCGAGAATTTCCGTAATATCCCGGCAAATGAATGCTGTAATTGCAAAGAAAGCAAGAATACCGATCGCGGCATTGTCTGAAAGTCCGGTGATCATGGCGATACAGAATAAAAAGAACAGCGTTCGGTACACAAGTTTGAAAATTCTTTTATAATCCTTATCCGCAGTTCTGTTTTGAACGGAAAGGACGCCGGCAATAGCCATAAACAGTGTCATGGCAGCGGTATATGTATTGATATTGCCGTAGGAAGAAACAAACATGCCGCGCTGGCTTTCTTTTATCGCCGCGATCCACCCCATTGGATCTATCCCGGCAAAATCTGCAATTCCCCAGACTGCCGAGATTCCACCACCCAAAAGCATGAAACGTATGCATAGTCGGATAGATTTCTCGCTGACGGTATGTCTGATCATCAGGTACGCAGCTGCATAAAAAAGCCACATTTTTAATCCCTGGTATCTTCCGCCTGCCCCAGTCCAAATCATTTTTGCATTACCAGAAAACAGCAGAGGAATCATCGTGCTTACTAGAAATACACACAAAAACAGATCCGGCAATATCCGATCTCGCCACGGTTGTTTATTCATCCTGCCTGCTGGGACGCGAATTTCATATTGATGTCGCCGGCAAGACTGGATAACGTATAAGAATGACATGGTGATGAAATACATCTTTGTCAGGTTCTGGAAATAACTCACGCGGTCTCCAAGAACGTGAAAATACCTGTCTGTGAAATAAAATGGGAATCCTGAGAACGTGTTCCAATGCCGTCCGGTCATCACGGGCAATCCGCATACCAGTTCAAAAATATAAATGAATGTAATGATGCCATAATAGTTTGGGGATTTTTTTTGATCTATGAATTGCATACTTTGTATGGGTATGGCCAGAGATGGCCACACCCTTCTCCTTCCCTTTGTTTGTTGTGCAAATTATGGGAAGAAAGCCTGAAAAATTGGTTTGCGCTGTGCCGATCATGGTATTTCTGGTCATTCGGCATTGCAATATAATATAATTTCATCTGTTTCCATGCATGTTTGATAAGAAGAATGTGTCTGAAAATAAAGATCCATTTTACTGCCTTTATCCACTATAAAATAATCGAATTGATAACGGCTGAAGTAATCATCAATCTGCTCCTGCCGGTATGATCCAATTACCTGCTTGAATTCTGTATATAAATCTGCATGATGGTTGATAGCGCTGTCTGAGATTTCCAAACGTGGTTCCAAAAGGACTTTTGCCCCGAACATTTCAAGAGCGGGATTTCCGGGCCATATTGTTGTTCCATCCAGATCAATGCCATGATTGTCAAAATACTGTAGTAAATCTCCGTCATCTTTCATGGCATAGACCTGTTTGCGAATATCTCCAGTTAAAAATATGTTTTCAGTCAGTTTTATTTCCCAGAAAAATCCCAGGAACACCATTGTAAGAATTAAGACAAGTTTTGCCAACTGATGCATCTTCTGTATCCTTGGAATGCTCTGTGTCCATTTATCTTTAATCCGACTTGCAATCCATGCCACCGCTCTACAGACTTCGTTCCAGACCAGCATCATGGCCGGTATCAGGAAGATAATATTTCGCTTGCATGTAAAAGCAAAAAAACCAAATCCCATCAAAAGAAATAGTCGGTAATAATCTATTTCAGGCGAAATGCACATGATTAAAAAAATGATGAATACAGTCACCAACCCTAATACAATGAATGGGGCGTCCCATGTTTCCAAGGAAAGAGGCTGGAGTTCCGGCGCCTCCACATGCCCAAGTGATTGAAACAGGTAAAATACGTTTGCAGCTTGATATGGGTTTACGAAAGCCAGTAAGCCGGCGGCTGCCGTGCTTATCCCTAGTGACGATATATATGTATTCGTGCTCCTCTTTTTGAATCTGTTTGCTGCCCATGCGGCCATAAATGCAATGATCGGGCAAAATAAAAACATCAGATTGGAGGACTGAACGTTTGCGGTAAAAATTGATGCCGCCGGCAAAACTGTCAGAATCATTTTCGAGTCGTTGTTCCGATACTGTTCCAGCCCATATATGATCAAAAGAAGCCAAATAAATGTCAGAAGTGCTGGGCGTGCCGATTTCATAACATGCGCCATGCAGATATCGGACAAGCATGTAAATGCTCCGGATTCCATATCCGTATGTCCAAGGGCATGCAACAGCCGAAAACAGATATAACTGAAAAGAATATACTGTACAACGCTAAGCAGCTGCGCTCCTATCAAGCCAATGTCGCGACTGCAATAATAATGCAGTACGCAATAAAGCCAATTCTGAATGGCGATATCCATTCCATCCATAACAAGAAATGGATTGGTTTCCGGTATCCCGTGTTCTATGATATATTTCCCTGTTGCTATCATATAATAACTATCTGTGTTGATACGCAGAATAAATGGCAAAACCAGAATAACGGGAATAAGCCAAAAAAGGCAGTGTGAAGATAAAATTTTTCGCACTAACATACCGTCCCCTTTCTGCCTGCCAGTGCCAGTTTGACAATCCGAATACCATCACGCACTGTGTGGATTTTGGACTGACTTCCATGTAGGCGATCAAGATATGGTACATCCAAGGACTGTATATCAAAATGTTGCATCCAGGCATGAAGCGCCATCTCAGTTTCTGTTTCAAACCCGTCATACAATGCCGGGAAACTTTTTACAAAATCACGTCCCATGATCCGACTACCGCTTAGGACATCAATGTTTTCGAACCCATACAACGCATGAAACATGACACTGAGAAAACGATTGCCTATGGCGTGAGAATATGACATGACTGCGTGTTTTTTTGCATTCTTTCTCTTTCCAATCACAATGGACTTTGGATTTTCCATATACAGGCGGATCATCTCCCGCACCATGGTCGGCGGATAAGTGCCATCTCCATCCGTCAGAACATAAATATCTGCATTGACTTCATGAAAAGCCTGTCTAAGCACGGCCCCTTTTCCTGGTATTGTACAAAAACGGATTTTTGCTCCGGCCTTCACGGCTTGTTGTGCTGTATGATCTGTTGAATCGTTGTCATAAACATAGATTTCCGCTTCCGGAAGTGCTTTGTGATAATCCTGGATCACGGATGCAATGGTCAATTCCTCATCCAGGCATGGAATAATTACTGCGATAGTGTGTTTCTGCATCAAATCCCTCCTTTTCTTTTCGTAATTATGGCAAGAAACTGGTGGAAAATGGTTCTAAACACGTTGCATTTTCAATCCGTATTCGATACAATGGATTTTGTTATTAACGGAGGAATTTACATGAAAAACGAACGATTACTGGCACTAATGGGAGCCCGCGGGGTAAATAAAAATACATTATCTAAACTTACAGGCATTGCGCCGTCTACCTTGAGCCGTATTATTGAAAATAAGGTTAAGCATATTAAGCAAAGCCATATGCAATCCATTGCCTCGGCCTTGGGCACGACCATCCACGCGATTTTTGAAACAGCTTCGGAAAATGCTGTTTTATCTGCTATTCGTCCAGACGAAGCTGGTGAGCCGTTGACCAAACTTCTCTCTCCGGATGAATGTTTCCTTTTATTCTGGTATCAGAATTCCTTACAGAACGGCAGAGAAAAGATTTTTCAATGCGCAAAATCTGAATACGAACACGCTGTTGAAAAAATCAAGAATCGAGTCGAGACCAGAACTGTTCGAACGGAAGATAACGAAATTTCAATGGTACAATTATCTCTCCCTCTGGATTTGTGATTGCATTCTCATCCACAAAAAAAAGATCTCTCCGATAGCTCGAAGAGATCTTGAGATGAATCTTTTAACTGTGTCATGGCCTGCGATCAAGCGCCATTCTGCATTGGGTTCATACCCAATAATTGCATTGTTAGTTTAACAATCTTTTTAACTGTTTGTCCGATAAATTCCGGATAATATCGTATCTCGAAGCAATTCTTAAAGAATCTTCCTTGATGTAGAATTTATGAGATCGTATTTTTACTAACAATATATCTTTACATTTTCCCTTTGTGTAGTTAACCACTTCCACGACTTTTCCATTATAGGAAGATGTTTTACTGTGAATGACGCATAAATCCCCGCTTTTGTATCTCATGCAGTGTTCTCCTTTCTATGGTCATTATGGTAAAAACATGCCGATTGTCGACATTTGCAGCGTTTTACTTATGACTGAAGTCACGAGTATTCGACGGTATCTTCTCAAGCTGCAAACTTCCTAATGGTGGCTCAGGGTAATTCATCTGCCTCCCCGCCAGCTGCAAAGCCATATCATGCATGGACGATGTTTTTATAGCATCCGGCGTTACCACCGTAATAGTGCCGGTTACATATTCCAGCAGATCGTGGCTGATTTCTGTCAGAACAAAAACTTCGTTTTCCGGAAGAATCTTCTGAAGCTTTTCATAGAAATCTGTCATATCTCTTTCAACCGGATCGGCATCATCCGTTTCTATTTTGACATAAACAGTCACTGTCTTTCCGTTGAAATCAATGCAGTCGATATACCATTCCGGATGAGAGAAAACAATGTCCTTTGTGCTCTTCTCTGGCCACGTTTTCCAAACATAATACCAGACTGTCAGATCTTCATTTCTCTTTTCCAGGTCGTAGTCCAGGATGTACTCTTTTACTGTCATTTGTTCTGCATATTTGATTTTTCTGAAAGCACCAAACCCATGACGGATATAACCGTCATCACCCGTTTTTGCCCAGAACTTAATTTCCTGATCATCTGAATATAGGCCATTGATAAGTTCTTTGTATTTTTCTTCGTTTGTTACACGGAAATCATTTGATCTCGTTACGCTTCGATTTGCCATATTGTTCCTTTCCGGACAAGTCCTTATCTGCGAAATTTCTATCGTTCATCATTTGTTCGACGAGTCCCCATGCAACCCCGGCAATGCCAGGAAGCTCGATTTTGAGCCAGGACTCAACTGATAATGTTTGCATAAGTCCACATTCGTGCAAAATGACGCAGGCAATGATGACCAGTATCGTCCACTTACAAACAGCCAGAATGAAGCGTTTTATGTATTGAAGAAACATTTTCATTTTCATATTCCTCTCTATATTTTACAATAATTATGGTTGAACAGTCTTTGATTTCGGTCATGTCCAGATTGCTCTGGATTTGACGAAAGCTTCTATTCTGCCATATTAATGCCGAATTGTTTCATTACGGCAACGATTTCTTTTTCACTGTTTCTTCCAATGCCTCGAACCAAATCAAGGTGCCCATGCAAAGAAGCTACACTCTCTGCATTTTTCTCAAGATGGTTGCAGGCAAAATACCTGTAGAGCGCATTATATGGTCTCACAGATAAACCAAGTTCTTCCAGTGTTGTTTTACGACGCTTTTCAGCCAGCGCTTCGTACAGATTGGTCTCATCAGGATTTTCGCGCAGGCTCTTGGTTTCAGCCAGTACACATTCTGTTTCGATCCGGATGTTTTCTGTCGCTTTCGATAACTCCTTGATTTTTTCATTGAGCAAACGCTGAAGTTCCAATTCTTTTGCCGCTATTACCCGTTCGTATTCCGCCTGGGCAGAATGCAACTTCTCCAATGCCTGGTTGTATCCTGCTCCAAGACACAGTTGCCATCGGTATTTTGGATGACGAAGTTTTCGCATGACTTTAGCAAGGATCTGACGAATACGTTCAGAAGACAAATGCTTGTGTTCTGCAATTTCTCTCAGCGACAAACCTTCCTGATAGCGCAACTGCAAAACCTCCCGCTCCACATCATCAAGTTCCGTGATAATCTGTGCATATACCTCGTCAAAATCTGCCGGCACCACAGTTTCCTGTCCAGTCAGATCACACAGAAAATCCTCTCTCCAGTTTTCCCAGTCTTTCTGCGTAACGGTTACACGGTCTTTTTCCCGGTTCTTCGAAGCGTCAATATTCTGCTTGACAAAACGCATAAACCACAGGTAATTGATGTTTTCTCTTTTGCATGCCTGACTGACTGGAATCCCATTGACCAGGACGGCCTCCAATACATTTTGTAATCGTGCAACTTTGTTCTGGCACTCTGTATACAGAGTTTTCTGTCCACCCACTGTTCTCATGATTCTTTCTCCTTCCTCAATGTCTGATATTGTTTCAGAGCAATTATGGATGACAATACGGCGATGTTTTACAAGAAAAAACACTCCCCAAAATAGAGAGTGTTTAGGAATATCAGAAATCTTTAGCCTTGGTTCCTTGCTTTCGCAAGTCATGACCGTAAAAGATCCCGGTGCTGTAATCACTAAATAATACCAGATATCGTAATTCTGGTTCACCTGTTATCGGTTCACCAATGACGATACCAACCCTGTTATTTGGTATTGTTCGCACAATATCTTTTCTTTGCAATTTGCGCCATTCTTCGCATCTTTTTTTGACTTCGGCATATTCCATTGCCAATACAAGATTGTACGGTACGCCAAATACAGTTATAATTTCTTCTGGCTGCATCAGGTAAATGTGACGCATCAGATCCCACGCTTCATTCGCACTGCTGTCTTTTGAATCTGTTTGCTGCACGCTGGATTTATTGTCCTGATTTAATGTTACTGTCTTTCCTAAAAATGGGGATTCAACGCATTTATGCTTCACAACGATTGGACTTTCGTCTGCCTGATTCACCACATCTTTGGCCCAGTCGATTAGCCACGGAGCGTCTTCTGTGGTGAACATCGGTGTTGGTTCGGCTACGTATACAACGCCATCCAGAATTTTGCAACAAAGCAATACTTCCTGCTTGCCAATTTCCAGTTGATGTTGAATGGCGGATGTCATGACACCGTTATATTCTGCCTGCGCCATAAAATTCCGAATCACATCAGTACCAGTGCATCTGACCATGATTGTTTTCTTTTTGAATGCATCCCAACTAAATTTTTTCTTCATTCTCTTCCTTCTTTCTCAATGTCTCTATTGATAGAACTATAAAAATTATGGAAGGGAAAAGGTTCCGATAAGCCCCTCAAAAAAGCTGCCCATACGGACAGCTTTTGCATGAATGCAGAAAAATGATTATGTGGTTCTTTGCACGTTTTTTACAGCGGATGCTGAGAAAATCCTGGAAATACGATCGCAGGTTTCGATACGGTCTTTCAGTTCGCGCTCCAATTTCTTATAGACAGAATGATCGAAACTACTGCCAAGCAGATCATAAAGCTTGTATGCCAAGTCCGCCGTGGCCGATGCATAATGTTCGAGACAGTACTCATACCGCTTTTTACTGGCAACAGCCTGTTTGGTGATCATGCCATAATAAGCTGCCGGATTCTGGCGGTACAGAACATATAAACCATCCTGAATATTCTGACCGGATGATGTTCTTAAAGTCACCGTGTATTTGGAATATAATCCAATAATATTTGCTTCCTCCTGAGTCAGTCTGCACTTTGGCATATCCAATGAAGATGAGGCTTCGGAGCCACCGAATAAATCAACGCCTCCCATAGCTTCTGCCATAATCGTATATGCCTCATCAGAACTACATCCCGTATATTCCATGACCATATCATGCGTTGACACAAATGTACCGCAAGCCCAGCAGTAATATCCATTTTCTTTCAAAACACAGTTTCCGATATTCATATCCGGATGCCCAAGCCGTTTTTCATGTCCGGGGCATAAAATATACGTATATTTACCTTTTCGCCTCGTATCCATCTGGATATAATCCGCAACAACTTCCGTGTCTGCTTCCATACACAATTTTCTGATATCCATTGTTTTCACTCCTTTTCATGAATCTATGCCTTATGATTATTTCATGAAAATTATGGGATTTGATGTTGTATGGAAAGAGATCTGCCGTGTGCCAACAGATCTCTTGAAAAGATTGGAAGTTCATTCAGGTTAATTCGGAATTTCTCCCACATCATTTCCATGATTTCACGCAGTCCGTGGGTGCCCATATTCCGGATACAGCGAAGATCCGTAGCCGAAAAAGTAGCGATGCTATATGCAGTTAACGGTAAATTACGGGAATAAAAAGCGCGTTTCAGTACATTGTATGGGCGTACTGACAAGCCGAGGTCTTTCAATGGCGTTGCTTTTAAAATTTCCGCAAGATGTATCTCGTCCTCGTTGCTTCTACGTTCCGGAGGATCCAAGGCAAGCTCATGCAACGCAGAGATTGATTGCCCGAATGTTCTTTCCATCTCATCAACAATTTCCTTCACAAGCCCACGGTCTTCATTAAATGGATCGAACAGATTGGATCCATAGGAATGCGCCACGCTCCATGCTGTTAATGGCAGATTTTCGCTAAGAAGGAATTGCATCAGCACTTTTTCTGTATTGGGACGTAAATCCAGCTGTGAAATCATCACATCCTGCATGCGTCGTACTCCATCAGTTGACGTATCCACGGTACTGTGCGTAAGCGGTGCCGTAACACCTTCCTGTTTCTGATTTCTCATTGCCGCAGCTACTTCAGCTGCCAACTTGGAACGGGTAATTTCATTTTCAAGAAACGTACAAACAGCGCACGAACCAGATTTACCTCCAAGCAGCTTCAGGGCATAGGCCAAGCCGTTTGTCCGTTTCGTGAGGTGCGGCGTGTCAATCTGATCCAGGCAACCGGCAACAATGATTTTACAATCCTCTCCTGCACGGGTCAGGATTCCCTTCATCTGCGATACCGTGGTATTTTGTGCTTCATCCACAAACAGAATTTTACGTTTTAAAGACCGGCCACGGAGGAAACTCAGGGCTTCGGCGGACAGACATCCTCGTTCAAATAATTCCATGACTTTATCGCTGACATCTGTTTCTGACCCATCCTTTGTTTTTCCACTGACATATGCCGGATCTACCAGGGTTTCCAGATTGTCCATGCAGCCACGCAGCAACGGGCCGACTTTTTCCGTCTCGTCCCCTGGCAGGGCTCCAATCGCATGATCAAATTCCACATTCGCTCTTGTCACGGTAATTTCTCGATACGTATGCTCCACATATGTCTGCTGCAGCGCACATGCCAGAGTCAGGAAAGTTTTGGCTGTACCGGCATCTCCATGGATTACTACAAGCGGGATTTCATTGGCAGGTGCCATCAATGCTTCAATACAGAATCTTTGACCAACATTGCGTGGAGTAATACCAAATGGCTGGCTATTTTCATATTCCAGACATGCAATCACGCCGTTTTTCTCTTTGGCGAGTTTCGTCCCTCCGGTCACCTCATGACGGACTAAGAAAAATTCACATTTATGTATTTTTTCTCCATGTCTTTTTTCAAATACTGCTGTTTCTTCGGGCGTCAGCGAACCGTTTTTACACAGTGCGCTAAACAGCTCATCTGAAACCGTGACATCTGCACGGCCAGTGTATTCCAAATCTTTTGCATCTACCGCTTCGTGAGTATATACCTGTACTTCCACGCCGAGCAGATCTGCTTTTACAGCCATGCAGAGATCATTGGATACAAGAACAGTTTTATTTACTGTTTCTCCCAAACACATCGGATTCGACTTCAGCGCCGCGATTGCCAGTAAAATTTCATTATCCGTTTTCTGTACGGATAACCCATAATCTTCCTTTTTAAGATCCGGCTTGATATTGCGGATAAAGAGCTTTCCTCCGTTACCGGCAGGGACGCCGTCATTCAGTTTCCCTTTTGTTTTCAGAGCATTCAGATTACGGATTGCCCGGCGGACGTTATACCCGCGATCCCCGGAGTCATTCTTGTGATTATCCAATTCTTCTAAAACCTGTGTCGAAATTAACACAATATTATCGTCAAAAGCATGAATGGCATTCGGATCGCTGATCAACACATTTGTGTCGAGAATATAAAGTTTTCTTCCCAATATAATGGCCTCCTTTTTTCTTTGTATTACAATTATGGTGTTTTTTCTGTATTTTTTTAGACAAAAAGACCTCCTCCTGAGGATCGGAGAAGGTCTATGTTGACAAACATTATAATGGTAATGCTGCAAGTGTATCCACATTCTGTTTTGTGCCTTCCATTGGAACGAACTGGATCACATTAAGATCCGGTGCACCTTTACCTCCACGCAAGGAAAGAATAACTGGGTCACTGCTCAGGTCATTGCCAATTTTTTCAATAATACGACGTATGCAATCATCGCTTTTATCGCAATGATAGGATCTTACAATAGTCGGTACTGTTTCCTCTCCCAAAGTATGGCGAAGATAAATTTCACATTCTTCATCCGTAAAAAGCTGATGCATGCGTGCAACGATTGCCTGAAGCATCATTTTGCTGATTGTCGCTCGCTCCGGAGTCTCGAATGCTGTGTTTACTTCCGGGTTTCCCGCTATCAACTGTTCGTGCTGCGGGATTGCTTCCAGATGAGTGTTAAAATCCATATTAAGCTGGCGTAATGCATTGCGGATCTGAGATAACGTCTCATCCGTTTCCAACATATAATCCGCTTCTGTCGGCTTTTTTCCAAGTTTCTCATATTCTGCACGAATTTTAAGAATCTTTTTCTTTAATACTGCATCAGCCTGCGTCATTTGATGCTTATTTGTCGTTGTTGTATGTGACAGGGCAGACTTGATATGATAATAAAAAAATGTGGATGGAGCACCTTTGGTTGCATCGTACCGCGGAAGGTTTTCCATGATAGCCTTATAGGCTTCATGCTCCAGATCTTCTTTGTACTCCGGATCGCGTTCAATATAGGTCATATATCTTTTGAAAATAAAATCACGCACCAGGCCTTTCATATAAAAGCACGCAGATTCCATGGCCTCTTTTCTTTCATTGCCGGTTTTTTCCCTGACTGTTTTTGCAAGCTGAGCATAAAATTCCTTAGATTCCATACCTTTTTTGATTTTTGCGTCTGTTTTATAAAAGTCAAACAGCTCATCTTCCTGGTTCATCAGTCTTTTGCGAAGTGCACGAGTTTTTTCCTCATCCTGCTGCTCCTTGGTTTCTTCATCCTCGGATGTGTAATCCATGGTTTCATAAGCCTGGTACTCAGAATCATCGTACGCGTCCTCTTCTTTTAATTTTGCTTCATCATATACTGATAACATATGCATGCAATCTCCTTTCAATCAGCGGAATCAGCTGTAAATAGTAGTCTATGGTGTCTGGATCTCTCACCGCGTTCCCAGTTTCTATCATCCAGTGAGTCAGGATTCCGTCATACGATTCTTTTGCGCAGTCTGTACTTTCTATAAATTTCATCAGGCTGCGTATCTGTTCAATATCGTGGGTCATGTCTCATTCTCCTGACGGTCCGAACGTCGAACCCTATCGGTTTGCTTTGTATGGGCATATTATATTCGGTTCTGACAAGATTTTCCAATCAGCTTTCTCTGCGGATATCGTTTTTGCATGTATTTTGAAAAAATCTGAAATTTTTGTGAACAAAAAACAACAGGGTCCCAGATTTTACGTTGGTTCCCTGTTATTGTGGCCGCAATGACTTATTAAAGGCAGGAATAGCAATCAACAATTAATGCCGGCCTTCCTCCTCTTCTTCTCTGCTCCAGTCAATCAAAGTTACATCACTCAGACTAAATTTAAAAGATCCGTTCTCCCAGTGTCCGCGGATTACTTTTTCATTTGCATTGTAGCGATACCGTAACATATTGCCTTCTCGTCTTTCAAGCGGATACTTGCGGCCGCGCAGCTCCACGTATCCTGTAATCGGAATATTCTGTTCACCACAGTTATGGTCTTTGAACGGCACGATAAAATGAGCCGGCTGCCCCTTCCTCTCCAGACGGAACTGATCGAGAAATGCATCGGAGTCCGTACGTTCTGGCTCTGTTTTTTCAACCGTTTCTTCCATGCGGTTCTGACTTTCTGTTTTGCCTGTCAGTGTAACATAGGATGTGAAATGACCATTATCCCAAATACCATACACATTGAATTCCTTATTGTCTGACGTCGTAATCGTGATCATATCCTGTCCACGTTCCGTGCAATAGGAACGCTCTACGCCGTTTTTATCCACAACATAAATCAGAAGATCTGCAAAAGTCCTTCCTGGATACATCTCAACGATACGGGTAGGCCAGATAATGAATTTAACCTGGCTCAAAATAGCATCTCCAAATTTCGGTTTCACCGTTACCTGATGGATATGCTGGAATAATACTCCTCCATCCTGACTGTGATCCGGTTTAGCAGGTTCTGTATTATTCTGCACAGGCTCCGATGTTGATGCGGATGTTGGTGCCTCCTCCGCAACTGTATGATTATGGTTTGCCTTATCTTTTACTTCTTCCCCGGTTTTTTCGGTTTCGGCTTTCTCTGCCATTTCTTCCTTTTTGTCAAATGTCTCAGTCATGTTCTGCATTGGAGTCTGCTCATTCGGTTCTGCATTGGATACCACCGCCTTTTCTTTGGTATTTGGCTGAAATTCCGGCAAAGATCCATTTTCAGCCGGTTCTGTTTTTGCATTTTTGGATCCGATGCCAAACAGACTGGCGATAAAGCCATGTTTAGGTTTTGACTTTTCCGAAGAAGTGTCATTTGTATTCTGCATTATTTCCTCATGCTGAAGAGGATGCGCGTTCTTTTTAGGTTCGAACGGCATTGGATCCTCAGCATCTGCACGCTTGCTCTGATCGGCAACAGTCTGACTCTGTTCTGTATCTTTGTCCGGCATCTCATTTTCCTGCGTCACTTTGATATCCTGATGTGTAGATTCGGCTTCATCATCAAGAACCGGTGCATCAAAAGCACTGTAATCATCCATACCGGCGTCTTCGTTTGCTTCCTCTGGCACGTCGCTTTCACTCTTCATACCATCAGGTACAGTTTTCTCCGAAGCATCCTGGATGACTGGCATATCCTCAGTATGCAATTCCGAGGAACGGATTTCCGAAGTGCTGTCTTTCTCCTGTGCGCTGGTATCTGGTGTATTCTGATCCATCGTTAATTTTGAAGAAGTGACCGGTTTATTTTCGGGCGTATTCTCGCTCTCGTGCATAGCGGCATCCTGCTTGGATTCTACGTCGTAGGCATGAGCCGGTGTAGGTAAATCATCCACGGTTTTCGATTTATCCGGGGTATTACTATCCAGATTTGCATTTACAGGTAACTCATGTGCATCCGCATCTTGCTCTGTCTGTGATAAGGACACTGAAGCGTTATTGTTTTCCGGGACCTTTCCGCTTGCAAAGGTGCCTCCTGCAGAATTGTCCATGGTTGCTACGATAGCATCGAGATCCAGCTCTGGTTTTTCTTCCAGAGGAGTAGAGGGTATTGTTTCTGCAAACGGTCCAGCAGTCGGTACAACAACTGTTTTTGCGGTATTAGTGACTTTTTCTTCCGCTTCTTTCTTTGATGCGGCCGTTGTGGTTTCCGGAATTGGTTTCTGCACGGGAACATTTACATGAATATCCGGGAGTACAGAACCAAATGTCGGAATTACCCTGCTAACAGGAATTTCGTGAGCGGCAGACGCCGGTTTTGTATGCTGGATCCCAGCGTTTTTTACATCTCGTTTCTCGGTGTTTGTTTTTGCATTGATTTTCTTTGTTTCCTCTTCTGTTGGTGGCTGCGCTGCTGTATTTGTCGCATGCTCGGTTTTTGTTTCATTCAGCTTACTTGCCTGTTTTTTCTTGGGGGATGTTGCCACAAGTTCCGGATACCCGCCGCTCTCCAAAACGGTGGCAAACTCTCCTCTCAGTGTATTTGAGACGCTTGTATACGGACACGCATGCTGCATCCCGTCGATTTTCATCTTGATAAATGTCGGGTTGCCATTTTCATTTTTTTCAATGGTAAATGGGTAGCCTGTGCGTAAAATACCGCAGAAAGCGCTGTTATAAATGCGCGTGTTCATCTGATGAATGACCGGCACCAGTTTATCTTCTTCTGATTCATTCGCCATCAGTTTACGTCCGCACTCCAATGCCAAGGCATAGGTCTGTGGTGCATAAAAAAGTTCTTTACTCAAATCTCCATGTCCTCCTTCTGACTGTTCCTGCCGCATGGAACTGGCAGATCATTTTTTTCTGTTATAATTATGGAAACAAAATGCTCATGATTTGCACACAGCACAAGCGTGTCCAGGCACATACTCACCGTTTTTCTTCCGGCAGGAACAGTTCTTCATAACGCCGGATAATATCTTTTCCAGTCTGTGTCCCGCAATATTTTCTTGTTTCCTCACGGATCCAGCGGAACATATTTGGATATGCAAGCATCAGATCTATAAAGTAGTTGTTTCCTGATTGTCTGTCACCAAATAAAGTTCCAGGACCGCGCAGTTCCAGATCCTTTTCAGCAATTTCGAATCCATCATTTGTCTGTGTTAAAAAGGCCAGCTTGTCATTCGGGGATTCCGTCTGCAGAATACAGTATGACTGGTCTTTCCCACGTCCTACTCGTCCGCGCAGCTGATGTAAAGTTGAGAATCCAAACCGGTCAGCGCCGGTGATCGCAATTACCGTTGCGTTCGGCACATTCATTCCTACCTCGATCACGGTGGTTGCCATTAGCACATCAATAAGACCGTCCGCAAAATCTCTCATAACTGCAGTTTTTTCGGCCGCTTTCATTTTTCCGGTCAGTATTTCCATATGAATTCCCGCCGGTTCAAAAATCGAACGGTATATCTTTTCTTTCTCCTCGATGGAGACAATTTCCTGCTTTTTTGTGTTGGTATCAATCGCTGGGCATACAATGTATGCTTGGTGTCCTTTTCGTACTTCCTGGATAATGCAGTCAGCAGCCTCTGTGTCTTTGCATGTCAGTGTCGTTTTCACTGCTAAACGTTCTGCTGGTTTATCCGTAATTGTGAGGATCCCGGTTTGTTCTCCATAAATGGTGGAGGCCAGAGATTTGGGAATGGGGGTGGCCGACATGGTGATTTTATGGCAGTTCTGAACGCCTTTCTCAAGAAAGTGCTCCCTGTGCATGACCCCAAATTTATGCTCTTCATCAATAACCGCAAGGCCAAGGCTCTGGTATTCCACAGCATCCGCGAAAATACTGTGGGTACCAACCAGAATGCTGACGTCGCCGTTTTTGACTGCTGCACATATTTTTTTCTTTTCAGATGCTTTTGTCTCACTGGTCAAAAATGCAATATGAATGCCAAGCTTCTCCGCTTCTGGCTGCAGATCCCGGTAATGCTGCCAGGCAAGGGTTGTGTACGGGGCAGCGAGTGCACCCTGGAACCCGTTTTCCGCAGCCTGGATGAGCAACGCAAAGGCTACGCAGGTCTTTCCGGTTCCCACATCTCCCTGTACCAGTGTATTTACCGCAGCTCCGTCAGCCATGGATTTTGAAATACTCTGAATGGCACTCCATTGACCATTTGTCAGGGCATATGGCCTCGATTGAATGTATTGCCGCATTTTTCGTACAGTGGGCATTGCAGCGATACTGTGCTGGCTGATATTTGTTCGGTTTGCTTCCAACTTCATGTTCAAATAGACCAAGTCATCGAAAATCATCCGTTTTCTGGCTATCTGACATTGTTTCCAGTTTAAAGGATGGTGCATGAACATTGCCGCCTGTTGAAATGAAGGCAGCTTCGCTTTCTGTAATAATTCCGACGGTATAATATCAAATGTACTGATTCCGCGGATAGCCCTGTTGACAAAGCGGGCATGATCCATGTTGGACCATCCTTTTATGGCGCTGTACTGCACGTAAAACTGATGATACATTGCAATATTATCTGACAGTACCGGCGGGTTCATAACCGAATAGCTTCCATAAAGATCATTGTACTGGATAAAGCCTCCAACAATCAGATGTTTGTTATACACCACTTCTCCTAACCGGATTTCGTCTAACTGCACCTTACGGATACACAGATCCAGTTTTAATCCGCGAAGATACCAGCGGATGCATTGTAACGTGGCCTGTGAAGAATCTTTCATTGCGCGTGTAATTGTTTTGATCCAGATAATCGTTTCTTCCGGCAGCATCCGCTTCGCGTTTTCGAAAGTCACCTTGGAACACGCATCCACGCCGCCAGTTTTTAATCCTCCAAGCATTTTGAGCGACGGCGTATTCAATGCATTGATCTCTTCAATTTTCTTCTTGCAGGATTGCTTGATATCCTCCATGACTACGGGGCTGATCTTGTTAATTTCCTTTGGGATAGTAATATTTTGTCCGCAGGGATTTTTTGCGCTGTTTTCCAGGTATGTATACTTAAATGCCTCCACACCCATAACATTTACATGCAGGATATTACCCGTACGGTCATCTTTTATTTTTATTTTTGCAAGATTGGCATGCCTCTGCGTTTCTTCCGTATACGAGATGCAGATGCCGGTTATGGCAAATGGCATGCGATGCGTCATGTGCCTTACGACATCCGGATCCGTAAAGTCTAGCGGCATCAGGGAAGTAAAATTCCAATAATGCAGCGGTTCCTGCCGCAGGAGTGCTTCCGCTGATACGATTTTTTTCTTTTCCAGGATTTCTATCTGTTTCTTTTCGATTCCAAGTTCTTCCAGTTTCATAGCTCGCCTGAGACAGTCTCCTTTCGTAATATGGACTATCGACAATGTATTCTTCTTTTTAGTATATCTTGTTCGCATGAATTTTACTGTTTTCGTGATTCTGCGGATATTTAAAAATATACAGTTTTCAAAATGATTTCATCCGCTTCCATAATTTTCTAAAATCATAAAAGAAATCAGGAGGAAGCATATGAATGGAATGAAAAAAATAACAATGCTTGTACTTGCACTGGTCTGCGTCATCAGTGGATCCGTATGGGTAAATGCTTATACCAAAAAAATGGCTGATGAAGCGGCTTATGAAGAAATTCGCGAAACAGTCCAGATTCATGATCTGGAAGTTCAACCTACAACCGTTGCACCGACTGAAACAAAAGTTGTAGAAACTGTTGCTGACAATAAGCAAGAGTCTTATGTAGCTCCAGCGGGATTGGCTGACTTGATGGCATCTAATCAAAATGTGATTGGATGGTTAACTATCGGTAATACAAAAATCGATTATCCAGTTTGTCAGAATAAATCTGATAACGAGTATTTTTTACACCGTGACATTAACGGTCAGAAAAATACAGCTGGCAGTATATACCTTGATAGTATACAGGATATTAATGCCAAAGGTCTTCACGTGGTTTATGGACATCATATGAAGAACGGAACAATGTTTAAGGATGTATCCCGATTTACTTCCGCGAAGTATATGGCGGAGCATCAGGACATTACACTCTGGACCGGCAAGCGTGAAATCAAATTAAAACCGATTGCATGTTATGCAGGTCCGGCGGATGGAAGTTATCGGACAAATTTCCAGACCACAGATGAATTACATAAATTCATCAAGACCAAATGCGGAAAGGATATTATATCTGATAATGTATTCGTTTTCATCACCTGTTCATATGGTGGGAACGATGAACGTACGTATCTCATATGCGAAGAGGAGGGTTAGTCCCTCCTCTTTTGTGTTATGTTTCTAGTTTCTAGTTTTTAGTTTCTATACAGACCCGCACATAAAGCGGGTCGGCATCGCCTCGTTTTTCATAATTGACGGATATGGTTTCTATACAGATCCACACATAAGGTGGGTCCGAGAATTTCCTGAATCTCCTCTGCGCTGTACAGTTTCTATACAGACCCACGCGTAAGGCGGGTCCCCGGCGGGCACGACAGGGGTGCAGGGGTCTCCCCGTTTCTATACATACCCGCGCGTAAGGCGGGTCAGCGAAATTCAACAAAAATTCCGCTATATAAAATCTTGATTTTATCCAAATAGTCATTTGGATGCATTTCTTTACCATTGCAGACAATGACAGTGAAAAATACGCATAATTAATGATGCTTGTTTTTGGTTAATAGTCACAAAATGAAAACTGATTTTTATGTGTACATGAGGTTATAAATTGCGTATCGTGCGTCAACAAAATCTTATTCGTCAACGTCCACGTCATCTGCATCAAGATTATCATCTTCTCCAAAAATTTCTGCTCTGGCCAGTTTTCCTTCCTCGATCGCCCGCTGCTGCTTAATCTCTTCGATTTCTTCCATCGTCTTACATCCTGTCAGATATTCCGTTGAATACGGCACAATCTCGGTTGCGGTATCCTTATACTGATATGTCTCTCCGCAAGTCGGGCACTGATGATTTTTCAAGTATTCCCTCGTCTGAATCGCTCCATCCACAAACACCATGCCACCTTCCTGAATTGCCAAAACATCATTATCTGCTACTACACCATATGATTTTACAAATGGGAAATCGTGTTTATTCGTTTCTTGATCTTCCTTGATGCGGTATTTTCTCATAACATCCAACTGATAGTTTGCAATACGCTGCCCTTTATCCGTAATAAACAAGGTGGGTGGAGTGCAGACTTTGCCGATAATGGTTACTCGGTTTGAAATTTCAGCATTCCGTCGCATTTCCCGATTGGATTCTTCCGGCGCTAATGATTCACATTCTTTTTTCATGTAAATTGGATTCACAAAGGTCATGGTAGCTGGTATGGCTTCCGGTGCCCCACAATGTGGACACTTTAAGGTCAGCGTATAATTGACAGTAGCCAAGGTACCGCGCATCAGAATCACATCTCCCGTCTTCCACGCGCTGATTGCCTTCATCATTTTTTCATTCTGACTCAGAATAATTGGCAGGTCGATACGGATACGTTTGTCCACAGCTCCAAAATCCCTAATACCGCGCAATACAGACAATATACCAATGGTACGGACAAGTTTTCTGTTCGGATCATGCACGTCGCTTGTATTATACAGGAGTTTGGGAGATTCCATAACGGTGCCATAAAGCGTTACTTCATTATGTCTTGCCATAAGTTATATAGCGGTTCCCGGATTTTCCAGTCCCGCCGTTCCTCCTTATTTTTTCTTCTGTGCCAATTATGGAAACTTTTTTTATGAAAGTTGCAAAAATATTAGCATTCTCACACGCATGGGGCAACCTACAAATTTGTATGTGCGAAAGCACAACCAAAATCATTATGTGAAAATCACATCATGATAACATTGGCGTGACATATCATACTCACGCATTTCCATCCACTCCTCATCATACTGCTTCTTATTTTCTTCTGTCTCAGCCATCCCGTTCCAGGTGAGAAATTCTTCCATTTCCAGTGTTGCCGGGAATGCCTTTACGGAAAAGGCAAGGCTGGTTACTTTACGGCCTTTTTTATTTTCCGTAAACGTTACGTTGATATCTGTTTTTTCATTAATTATCTGAATGGCCGGAGCCAAATAGTTACGTTTTAAATGCTTGTAATCACACGTTTTGCTGGCACCTACGAGACAGATCAACTCTTCCAGACTGTAATTGAATGACTCCATGTTTCGATATCGGCAAAAAAATGGGTACAGCGTAACCGCCGCAGAAGTTTTTAACCGATTCAGGTATTTCAGTTTCACCACGGTAAATGTTTTTTCCAATTCCTTTCCAAAATAATGTCCAATGTCCGAATTAAACCTAACCTTCAGGGAATCTGCATCATAATCCGCATATACAGTCTGCAGCCATGCCATGCTGAGAAGTTTTTTTCCTGAATCTGCACTGACTTTGAAAGGAATAGTCAGTCCGGTTACTGCATCGGAAAGAAACTTCATTACACGGGCAAAGTTGTTGTTTTTATCATGATGATACCCAAGTGCTTTGCAAAGCTCAGAAATGTTCATTTCTACTGTTTCAAAACAGCCTGGTGTCATAGCGTTGCACTTCCAGATAATATAAAGCAAAGCTTTTGTTTCTATCGGACTGAGATTGCCAGTCAGTGGCAGGATTCCGTATTTTGCAATCGTATTCGCAGTAAATAGCTTAAACTCATCGTTGTACATATAGCCTCCTAGATGCCTGTGCTGTTATTGGATCGACTGTTACAATTATGGCGAATTTCCTTGTCAAGTTGGTTACTGTCTAAATCCCAAAAAATCCCCGGCAATTTGCCGGGGATATGGAAGCAATACTGTTATGTCTGCGGATAACAATTTTTACCGTGCGATAGAAACATGCGGATATGGGATTTCGATTCGTTCCTTTGTAAACTCACGGATAATCCTGAGCCGTATGTTGCTGGCAGCTCGAAAACTTTCATCCACAGTTTCTGTCCAGATGGTTGTCTTGATTACGCATCCAGAATCATTCATCGAAGAAAGCAACACGGATATTTCTTTCTCTCCATTTCCCTTGCTTTTATCAACCACGGCAGGTTCTGCCAGAACCGCTTCTTTGACAACCTGAATTGCCCGTTCAAGGTCTGCTTCATAAGCGACTGATATTTCCAGAAATGTTCCGATCACATTACCATCGAAATTGCTGTTTCGCAGCACCTGTTTATTCACCACACTGTTTGGAACCAAAACACGGCTTCCGTCATATGCACGGATTACGGTATGACGCATTGTGATGTTTTCCACGATTCCGGCAATTCCCATGTTCTCAAGAACGATTCGTTCGCCGACATCAAACGGTTTTGCAAAACTTAAAACCATGCCGGCAATAACATCCGCCAATACCGCTTGTGCCGCAAAACCGATCACGGCTACCATGAGGCTTGCACTCTGAAACAGAGTTAAGGTCAGTTCTCGTGTAATCGAAAACTGCATTCCAAAAACCAAGATTGTCAAAACCACGAGTATTCCTTTAGCACATGATATAAAGAAGCGGACATGGAGGGATTTTTTACGCTGAATCAGAATTTCTCCGATCAAATCTGCCAAATGCCAACACGAAAGCGCGATCAGTACAATGATTACGCTGCGTAATGCCACATTTTCCATCACTGTCTGCATTGTAACGCCTCCTCGCTCTGCTCTTCCTCGTCCTCGTCCTCATCCTCATCCTGTATCTTCCGAATCTCAGGAATCCAGTCTTCTGTATATGGTTTTAATAGCCCATATGGCACATACTCCTGCAGCGCAGAATTACACGCCAAGGCCATATCAATCAGGTAAATGTCATCGCTTCCATCTGGATTGGTTCCGTTCAGCATAACATCTAACGACCACTGCCCTTTCAGGTCAAGGTTCGGAAGTATTGCTTCAATTTTACGCGCCACCTTATCTTTATATATTTCATATTTTTCCATTAAAGTGTGTTCATACGCACTGTATGTAACATAGTCATGGATTTTATCCGGATTGCGAAAATCATCTTCCATGGAAAACCGCCGTTTCATCGTTTCCGGGTCCCAGTACGGCGCAATTCCAAGGACACGCTTTTCTATTGCGTCAATGAAGACGCGCATTTCCAAACGAAGCGGCAAGCCACAGTAAATCTCCGGAAGTTTTTCTTTGGGCTCAATATACTCACGCACCGCCCATTCCACAGTAGTCTGCATACCATAGATAGACGGCTGGCAAAGCGGGCCGGCCATTGCTGCCCCTCGGGAATGGTTGTACAGTAAATACTCTCCAAGTTCATGCACTTCCTTTGCCCCAGATACTTTTGCGTTCCGGAAATCAAATTTGGACGAACATGTTCCAGTGCGTACGAAATACGTTTTGTTTTCATCCAGTCCAAATACCCTGTAACAGTAATCATCCACAATTTTCAATGTGGTTGGCGTATGTGTTCCATAATCCAGTCTGGTAAGCTGAAGCAATGTAAGCGGAACTTTGATCATGGTGGTTGCCGGGATCTTGAAGTGATCCTGTTTTTTTACTGCTTCAACCAGTGCTGGGAGCCAATATCCCATAGAATTTGGATTTTTGTCGATCATGGCATACATCAGACCATCCAGATCCAGAAGATCAAGCCCAGAACGAAATCGGTCATATGCCTGCTTGCGCGCAGTCCGTGAACGTTTCTGCGACTGAGAATCCATGTACATGGACAGTAACATCCTGCCATTTACACCTTCTTCTGTATTACAGTCTTTTTTCATTAAATTACCGGTGCAGGCAGGCCGAAATGCTGCAGGTACAGCCATTACCTCCTCTTTTGTAACCATTTCATGATCCGGCAATGCAAGTGGGTTGAGGGTAGAGATGTTTTCTCCATCATAACGATATACCGGAGTCAGCGCGATCAACTCTTCCACGATTCTGCAAACCAATTCATCCAGTGCTTCCGGCGTTTCACGGTTCATAACTGCCGCCGCCTGTTTTGCATTCGGTACTCCGTCGTAAGAATAGTCATTATCGTCAATCACTTCCTTGCGGTAAGCTTTTTCAAATGCATCCAGCGCTTCTGGCGTTGTTTTTAAAAAATCTACCAGGGCATCTTTTCCTGTTTTGGATTCACCTTTTTCAGCTGAAAGAACTTTATCAGCCGTCTGTACAAATCCTGACATCCACGCTGACATTCTGTTCAGCGGCGATGTCGCTTGTTTTTTCACTTTCTTTTCCATTTTTTTCTCCTTATTGTTCGAGTTTTGCCATACATGCTTCGATACCGGCATGATCCGGATAGAAAAACTTATGGCTTTTGTGATAATAGCGGATGATCTGCTGCAATTCAGATGCATATTCCATCCAATACTGATAAGCAGTTTGTACGTAATCGGAACCGTTGTGATACTGAGCTTTGATTTCTTTCGTCGGGATCGTCCACCAGATCATGTCGACGGCATACATTTCGGTAACATGGCAAAAATCACACCAGGCTTTAAAGCGATCGTTCACGTGAAAGGTCTGCTCATTGTGCAGATAATCGACAATCGCATCACCCAGGTAGGAAACCGGCCAGAGCACTTCGTAATCGTCAAATATACCGCTGATATCATAAGCACGGGCTTTCTGAAGCTCATCGAATGTGCATCCCTCCTGGATATCGGCCCATACAATATGCCCTCTATCCTGCGCCCAGCATAACTGTCCGCCAAAAGCAGTTTTAAGCATATTGGCGAAATAATAACAGTATCCGGCGGAAAATAGATGATCAATTTGCTCCCCGGATTTCCCGTCTCGGTCAGGGAAATTTGTAATTTCATCAATGAATTTGATAACCTTAAGATTTACCTCTCCCTGAAATTTTTCTGTATTGGTGTACCATTCTAATAAGTGTCCCATATTTTTCTCCTTTGTTAAAACAGCGAGAGTTCTTTGGACCGTGTCACGTCACAATCCAAGTCTCTCACATGTTTACATTCTGTACTCATATTATTTTTTCGTTACAAATTATCTGTATTGATCCAATATCCTACTGTCTTCATTTCCTCATAACTATCGAAACCATGCTGCAATGCGACAATATCCAGATAATCCTCCAGCGGCATCGCACCCATGTTGGTATTCACAATCTTTTCTGCACTTTCGCCCATAAGATTCTCCTTTGCTTTTCTGCAAATTGCCGTCTTTTTTGTTACTGCACTACCGTAAAATCAGTCGGTATAAATTTCGATGGCCAGCGATAATGTCCATCACTCCAAAAAGTACGCAAGCCGACGCAGCGCTTCTGAATTGTTACCGTATCACCGGCGTGGACCACTCCGTTGCCATAATTTTGATCAGCAACGAAACTGATCCATGTAAATAATGGCAGTGCATTCAGTTTTTCTCTGCTTTTCCGATATTTTCTTACTTGCTCTGCATATTCCTTGCATTTTTCGCGCCAGGCGAGTGCGGTTTTATTTTCTGTCTGACTTAAGCATTTCAGAATACCAACCGGGCAACGCGCTTCTGGTCCCATGGTTTCATCCATATCTTTATAAGCAAAGTTGTAATAATCCCGCTGGTTAGTCTGCGTTAAAAAGATGACTGCATAAACATCCTGCTCTGCCTCCGGAATCGCTTCAAATTCATCGTTGTGTCCAGTGCGTCTTAACAGGGGCCGGATTGCCGCATAGTATGTAGCTCCGACCATGCTGGACTTGACCACGGCGAAATGCCCCGCATTCAGTCCTTCCAACCAGTACGCATCACATTCCCGCTTCCGGTCCACTCTGCCTGATTTTGTGTAATACTGTGCATGATAACTTGTCCATCCCATATGTTTTCTCCTTTTTTGTATATTGTAAAACAGCCCCGTCTACGCATCTGCATGAACGGGGCGTTGTTTGGAAGTTACGCTGTTTTCTTTTTTCGACTCTTTTTTGCAGCCTCTTTTTCTGCTTTACGTTTTTCCGCTTCATGGTCAACCGGATCATAGGTTTCTCCAAGAATCTGGTAAACTTCACGCAGAAACTGATTCTGCTCATAACCGGTTTCTTTTGTACCATAGGCAATGTACTGCCCGGTTACAGTCAGGGAATCCCTGGCTCTTGTCATTGAAACGAAAAGAAGTCTTCTGGTTTCCTCTAAACGTTTCTTGGAATTCCGGCTGTTTTTGTGCAGGTACTCGGAATCGTATTTTGAAACACTGTTAAACACATATTTCCATTCCAATCCTTTGGAAGAATGTGCGGTGACCAGGGTGACCCCCTCGTATTTTTGTTCCATTCGCTTTTCTTCCTTTTCGCCGTAACGCTTAAAATCGCGGATATACTCCAGTTCACTCTGCAGATCCTCATTGGCGTATACCAGATCAAGGAAATGAGCGTAAATTTCATCGTCACCTTTGATATCATCAAGCATCTGGTGGAAGATTACACGCTGCACATCAAATGGCAGGTCCTCCATGGATTCAAAGGAATCCTTCAGCTGTTCTACTGCCTCTGTTACGGCATCATCATCCATATCCGCAATCAGATCGCCATCATGCTGTGCAACCAGATAGTCAAAATAACACTTAGTCGCGTCGGGTTCATAGAATGCCATGGCTAACGAAAGCGCCGCCTTTACACGGCTGTTTTCCATTAAACGCAGTGGATTTTTCATTACCCACGGGATGCGGTTTTTGGAAAGAGCTGCGGACATTTCGCTGATCTCATTTTTTGTGAACGCGATAAACGCAATCTCTTCCGGTTGCACACCGCTATCAATCAGTTCTCCGATCTGATCCGCGATCCACGCGTATTCATCCTGCTTCTTAAAGAAGCCCTTGACTCTGGTGCTACCGCCATTCCCTCTTGTGGAAACCATGGTTTTATCCACTTTTTCCGTATTGAGGTCATTGACCGCATTGGAAAGCTCCACGACTTCCTCGCAGCTTCTGCGATTCTCTGTCAGAAACAATTCCGTACCGCTTACACCCATTTTCGTAAAGAAATGGATAATATTATCCGGCGATGTATTGCGGAAAGAGTAAATGGACTGAGCGTCATCGCCAACCACCATAAGACTCTTAAATGACGGGCAGGCGCAAAGACGTTTGATCTTGTCAAGCTGGCCATCATTACTGTCCTGAAATTCATCCACCACGATATGCTCAAAACCGTAGCGTTCCTCCAGGTAATCCGGGTGTGCATCCAGGAACTTGTTGGCAAGCGGTTCCTGATCAGCAAACTGTACCAGGTTATCTTTCTTAAGTTCCTCGTTATACCGTTTACACAGTGCCAGAATATCACGAAGCTGATTGGTATCAAGACTGCTGATATAACCGGAGTCTATGATGGCATGCTGCAGGTTGTTCACCGACGCGGGATCATCCGGGTCAAGGTTCTCCGCTTTAATCACTTCAATCACCTTGGATACGCAGGCGAGCGCCCCGTGGTCCATGGTATAGTTCAAATAATCAAGTCCAGGAATCTCTTTCTCTTCCAGCAGTCTTGTGATCGTAACGTAATTGCGCACGCGATCAATAACATTAGGCATGGCTGTAAAGCCAAGCTCTGCGTAATTTTCCTTCACGATCTGGAAATCAAAGCTGTTGAATGTCATGGCCTGAATGTCATCCGTCCCGATATTTAAACCTCTTGCCGATGCTTTCTTGGCAAGGCGCTCCTTCATTTCCGTAGCGCCCGCCTCCGTAAAAGTGATAAAAAGCATCTTATGCGGGTCGGTCCCGGCTTCAAACATCCTGGCTCCGCGCTCAGTCATGCATTCGGTTTTTCCGGTTCCGGCGCCTGCGTTGACCTTGCAGTAACCTTCCCGGAAATCGATCACCCGCTGCTGTGCATCGGATGGCACGATTTTCCCTTGTTTGCCTGACAATGTTTTTTCTTCGTACTTCTCTGGGAGCTTCTGCCAGAAACACTGCGTATACATCTTGCAGTATCGGCAATTATCTTCTCCGCACATATCAGAGCCCTCTGTGTAAGTCTCCAATTGATCACGGAACATTTCATCATTCGGGGTATCTCCCATGGTATCACTCCATACTTCTTCAAGCGTTACCACATTGCCTCCGTTTCCGGAAAAGAAATCCATGTCCGAAAGCGTATCAGCTGTATCTGTGGTTTTACGCATGAAATAGTAGGAAGCCTTCACCTTCCAGATTTTTCCTGCCGGCACGAGCGTGCGTGCATAGCGGAGCAGGAAATATAACTCCAGACAGTTATTGACGGATGCATCCTGTTTGCGCCCTTTCTGGGTAACTGTCGGTTTGCCAAGACGGTACAGCACCACTTCCACGCTGTCCTGTTCGAAAAATGCTGCGTCCGGGAATACCGTCACCTGGTATTCTCCCTCCACAATATGCTTTGGGCCGACAAAGGTTGCTTGGCGCTTCTCAGAATTTGCCGCGCGCAGGAATAGTTTACAAAGGCGTTCTGCCTTAGCTTTTCTCTGTTCCGGCAGAAGCATCTGCTCGTCATCAAGTCCTTCTTCCACAAGGCCCATAAACTCGCCCGGTTTATATTTTCCGGCAAGGTAGCCTTTCATCAGATCCTTCATCAGGATCGCTTCATCAAAGTTGGATTCCTTTACAGTATCCAGAATGCCGTTCAGACCATCATAATTACGAAGCACCTTACAACGATCTGCACCACGGAATTCCGAACTTCTCTTTTCTATATAGCCATTTTCATTTTTTCTCATGCCGTTCTCCTTTGATCATTCAGGTTCCCGCTTACGCGGAAACCTTGATTACATACTCCACGCTGTCCTGGCAGTCCTGATAGACAATGACCTCATCCATCATGAATCCGGAATATCTGGACTCCGCCCAGGTGCATAATGCATCCGGCGCAATGGATTTCAGTTTTTCCCAGCACAGACCGCTGTCCAATCCAAGATGCCCGTCATAATAAGTGCCGTCTTTTCCGACCGCAACCTTGCAGACTAAAAGCAGACCATAACTCTGTCCACCGCTTGTCCACTTCGCTCCGACTCTGGATGTATATCCCAAGGACTTGATAGCATCCGGTGCGAAATAGGAACCATATCCGTATGCCTTACCGGTGAGGACAGTATCTTTCGGCGGGCGGTTCTTGATGCCTGTTGTCAGGATAGACCAGACGTTTTCATGCTTAGTGCCGTGGAATAAATATTTAATTCCATTTTCCATGGTCAGATCATTTGCTTTAGCAAATTCTTCCAGGTCATGTTCCGTTGCGTGGTTGCATACTTTAAATGCCTCGATATACTTTCCTGCATTCCCGGTCAAAATCTGTTTTAAATAGTCTTCCTCTTCATCGGTTACCGGGCGCATTTCAATACCATTGGCATCCAGGATTGTTTTTTCATCCTTGTGATCCATGCGATTTTCACGTACCTGGGAAACCATGATGTCGAACAGATCCTGCTCGTCTACCAAGATGCCCGCGAAATCCTGTTTGTGCTTCGCAAGATGCAGAGAGAGTTTGTCCATTCGTCTTGGAATGGCAGTATAAAGCAGCTTTAACTTGTTATTAAATTCTGCTACGCTCATATGATCCTGTCCCGCCACGAGATCTTTGATTGTCTGTTCGCCAAGCGCGATCATTTCATCTGAAATGTCGTCAACCTTGACGGTATATGACTGTTCAAAGATGTGCTTTGCGAATGCAAGCAACTCATTCACAAAAGCCTGGGTTTTAGCATCCGGGATTTCTGCAAACGAACCATCCTGTACACCGCCATTCCGTTTGGTAACCTCGATCTTGTCCATTTTTTTAGTTTTGATCGGCATGTATCCCTTACGGATTTTAGCGGCATACACGTTGTCCCAGTCCTCAATCGGAAAGATCTGGCTGGTCGGTTTATATCGCCCGATTGTGATACCTACTCTTCCAGTTGTGATTTTCATGGAACCATTTTTCAAGTTTTCCATGATAAAAAACTCATTGTGCCCACGTCCGGTTGCGGTTTCTTTGACATACGCCATTTCCACATACTCACGCGGGATCTCTTTCTTTTCTTCATTTTTCAGTAAATCTTCCATGATATCCTCCTTCATGTCTTGTGATTATTTCAGAGAAATTATGGGATCTGATGAATCAATATAGTGAATGGCGTGAAATATCACAATTTACCATATCCGCAGCATTTCGCTCCATGCACGAACGCAAATGCGGGGTTATAATAAGGTCAATGAATGAAACACAAAGGGGAAATAATGATGTTCCAGAAAAATTTAGCTCAGGAAGAAGCTGTTCAGACTCATAACGGTCCGGTATTATTGGTAAGCTGCCCAGGCAGTGGCAAAACTACAACTATGCTCCGCCGTATCAATTCCATGATCACGTCCGGAATTCAGGCGAGTTCTATTGTGATGGTAACATTCACAGATGCTGCTGCGCAGGAAATGAAAGCCCGTTATATCAAAGAATATGGCGAATGTTGCGTCGCATTTTGTACAATACACTCCATGTGCCTTCGCATTTTAAAAGAATATTCTGACGTGCCTGTCAACGTTATGCCTGCGGAAATTCAATATGGATTGCTCAGACAGTGCTTTCGTAAAATCCGCGTACCATACCGAAACGCGGAAATGCTCAAGGGTGCATTTACAGATATTAGCGCCTGCGCCAACAGCGGTTATGAACCAAGCATGTTTCATCCGGCTTCCGTTGATAAGAACATTTTTCCGGCGCTCTTTGCGGCATATCAGGAAGCAAAACATGAAGCCGGGTACCTTGATTTTGATGATATGCTCTGCGCATGCAGAGACATGCTTCGCTCCAACAGTGCTGTCCTGGCCGCATTGCGGAAACGTTATTCCTATCTTTTATGCGATGAATACCAGGACACCAACCTGATGCAGAAAGATATCTTATACATGCTTGCCGGTGATACTGCAAATCTCTGTGTTGTCGGAGATGACGACCAGTCCATTTATGGCTTCCGCGGTGCTACACCTGGAATCATGTTGGATTTTGAAAAAGATTTCCCAAATGCAAAGGTTATTTCCATGGATACCAATTACCGATCCAGACCGGAGATTATTGAAAAGGCCCGAAACCTTATCGGACATAACAAAGAACGTTTCCAGAAAGATATTAAAGCGGCGCGGGATGGACACGGCGATGTGATTGTCAAAACATTAAAAATACGCAGTGAGGAGCTTTCGTGGATCGCAGAAAAAGTCCAATCCATGATTTCTGATGGCATTTCTGCACGCGATATTGCTGTTCTGGCACGAACCAATCTCCAACTGGAAGATCTTGCATGTACTTTTGACATTTTACGGATTCCCTATACGGCCGGCGAATCCATACATGATGACTATGAGCATTTTATTTTTCGCGACCTTATCTCCTATCTGACTTTGATGGAAGGAAACTGGGATAAAGAATGCTTTTTACGGATTCTGAACCGTCCGGTCAGATGGTTGAAGGAATCATTATTTTCCACTCTTGACGGGTTTGATGAAAAAGCCATGCTCCAGCTTGCTACGCTGCATAAGCCATATGAAAAAAGAGCCGTGGAAGAAGTCAGACAGTTATATAAAATACTGTGTGGTTCCCGTCAGTGTCCCCTTGTTGATAAAATAAAAATTATCTGTAATGAATGCTGTTACCGCGCTTTTTTATGTGATTATGCAGACAGTATCGGCATGGAACCTAGCGTGTTTTTTAGTAAACTGGATTTCTTTTTACGCGAAGCTGTGAAATATCGTTCCGTCAGCGAATGGATGGAAGCGGCAAAACGTCATGTTGCTGTGCATCGCAGGAAATTAAGCAAAAAGGATGATAATGCCGTTACCCTCGCTACCATGCATCGTTCCAAGGGGCTTGAATGGGAACATGTGTTTATTTTGGATTGCTGCCAGAATATTATGCCTGGTAAAAATCCAGCAACCGCACAAGATAAAAATGGTTCTGAAAAATCAGCGTCTGAGATTGAGGAGGAGCGTCGTCTGTTCTACGTGGCCATGACACGTGCAAGAGAATCCCTGTATCTATGTAATTACGCATATCGCGAGAAGAAAAGCAGACAATCCGGTGAAAATCCAGGATTTACTGGTGTTGCTCCTTCCATCTTTTTAGCGGAAATGCAGGAAGATCTGGAAGCGAAGAAAAAGAAAATAGAGTTGGATGAGAAAAACAGAAAAGAAAGTGTATGTGCGGTCCATGATGCGTTTCTCGAAGGCTCTCCAGCCACATTTACAACCGGCATGGAAGTGCATCATTCTGAATTTGGCACTGGCACCGTTATACGCAAAACTCCTGCATTTGTAATCATCAATTTTGGTAATGAAAGCAAAATGTTTTTTCTGAATCTGTAATCCTCTCCTAGCAAACAAAAACTCCCGGGGTGTCCTGGGAGTTTTTTGTTACTGCTTATTTTCTTGATAGAAATTCTGTCCATGCCTGTTTCCATGGATCACTGCCCGTAAATTCGGCACCATCCTTATCAGCAGTCTGTACGGATTCTGCATAAACAATGATTTCATAATCCTGTACATCCGCTGCAGTCTGAAACGTCGTCTTTACCTTTTTAAACAAAGCATCTGTCGTTTTACCCGCAGCCACCGGTTCTGTATAGTAATAGTATCCTCCTAACTCCGCATCATCGGGCTCCTCGATATATGTCCAATGCTCCGGTAAATGATCCGCGTAGCTTTCCGCCGAGAAAAAGCTGCTACCGTCCGGGGATAATTCCGAAACATCTGCAACGTTTGAGTCTGAAAATGCTACATACACGCGTACATAGCACGGAACTGTTCCGGTATTTTTCACTTCCACATTTTTTTTGTATGTATTTTCTCCGGTGTTCATTTCTTTTGGCGGAGTAAAATCTTCTTTGATGGTAATTGTATTATATCCGACTGAGAGCTGGTTATTTATGATGCTTTTTGCCCGGAAGAGTGCTGCCGTTCCGCCGACGGCGGTCAGACAGATCATTGCAGCAAAACCAGTCAGAATCATTCTTTTTGATCGTCTCATACGCCAATCCGTGCGCGGTCGTCTTTAACCGCGCACGTCATCCCTCCTTTCGTTATGATGCCGGCTGCGCTTCGGTTTCCGCCTCCGGCTCTACCTCTGTTTCCTGTGCGATATTTAACCCAACAGACTCTTCGCAGTTTACCCATACACGTCCGAGCTTATCGCCCTCAATGTCAAATGTATAAGTTCCAGCTACCAGGTTCGGTACCTTAATGACATACTTACCGCCCTCATTAGCCATGATGTTGCCAGGGGTGGTTGCAGCGGAATATTCCGTTCCATCCGGCGCAGTCAGGCGAATATTTTTCAAAACACGGTCAGTCTGTTCCCATGTGATGGTAAAATCATGCGGAGTTGCAGATGCATCATAGTAAATGGAAATGTTACCATGGCTGCTGTTATGATAATAGCTGGTTGCATTGCCGCTGCTGATGTTTATTTCAGCATTTTTATAGGTGTTTTCAAAATTTTCATAAAGAAGATACCAGTCTCCCGCGATCACATCCTGAATACTTGCACTCAGATAAGTATTGCCGTTCTGATTACTGCTGTCGTAAGTTTTACTATTATCCTCTTGCAGTCTGGTGACTTTACCAACCGGATCTATCAGATATGCCTTCGGAAATTTACCGTTTTTATTTGCTTCCGTACGGTTCTCATCGCTGATATAACGGTATGCGACAGTTAGATCCATATTCTTCTGCGTCTGGTCGATTGAAATTTTCTGTTTTTCCGCATAATCGTCCGGATTAATTTTTAAGCCAGTCTGTTCCGTGGCGGCCACCCCATCATTGCTTACGATTCCATTCGCTTCCTGCCATTCATAAAAAGTCATGGTCTTGCCATCTGAGCCCTTGTAATAATAAGGGGTTTCCAGACTGATTCCGCTTTCATCCACACCGCGGTCTACGTTCAGGAATTTTACAAGCCCGGTTCCATTTAACAGATAATAGCCGGATTTGAAATACGATGGTACTTCAACAACGGCATAACCGTCTGTAGACAACGTATAGCGGTCTGTCTGATAAAGTTCAAAGGAACTGAAATAACGTGTGTCAGCCAGTGCAGTCAGCTGAAGTGGCACTGTGCCAACATAAAAATCAATCTGGGCTGTCGCATCTTTGCTCATGCCTGTGATGATTCCCGCTTCATTGACATACTGTTTGGAAATTCCTGTTCCATTGATTTTGTCCACGGTCAGATCGGAGCCTTCCGGCATCTGTACCCCGGATAAGGCCGCCTGTAAGGAAGAACCATTTGCCAGTCTGGTACCATCTCCGGACTTGGCTTTCCCCGAGTTGGTCATTATCAGCCCGGATATGCCAATAGAATACCCGCAGTCTTTAAAGCGCTCCCAGGAAAAGGAATTAACCGGATCCGTTGACACATAAATCAGCTGATCATTTTTATACAGGGTTGGAATCGCCGAGTCCTTATAAACAAAATCCAGCAAACGGTTATCGTCCTGTTTAATCATGCCATTCTCAGAATCTTCCGTAGATTTTACTTCTTTGCTTATATCAAAGTTCTGGTCTTCGTATGGAAGCAGATAAAATGAATCACCGGATTTCACATAGAAGTTCCCGGCACTCAAGTCATTGAGTGTGATGGCGGTCAGTGTTTCTTCTACCGGTCCCTCCTGCACTTCTTTCTTTTTGCATCCGGACATCAGCACACATGCGATCGCAACAATCGCCGTGCTGCACACAAGTAATTTGCTTTTATTCATGTTTTTCCTCCCTTGCAGTATTTTCTAACGGCACCGGACTCTTACCGGCATTGGACAGATATTTTTCACTGACGGAAAGTTTGACGTCTCCTTCCAACCCACTGTAATGAATCAGATGCATAATGAAATTGATCAGGTTATGGTGGTTGACTTTCTCATCATCAGAAATGTTGATTAAGCCAAGAGTGCCCTGAGTCAGACGGTTAAACATATCCGGCGCCTCTTTGAAACCCGCGATACCAGCAGAGACTTCTCTGGTCAAGGACGGTTCTTTGTTTCCTTCCGGATCAAAAGCTGCTCCATTCACCTTGGAATAGAGTAAGATGTAATCATCACAGTCAACTTCTACATGTTTTTCATCCATGCCTTTCACTTTGGTGTCAATCTGAATACGAATCGGTCTATTTGTCATATTTTTTTATGGCGGCACCAGGATTTCCGGCACCGCCTGCCTCCTTTCTAATTTTCGCGTTCCGGAAATTTCATCTGGGTTGCATATGTAGATCCCTTTGGCTGCAGCTCCAGATATGCGTCATACGGTTTCCCGGTTTTCTTGGATTTTCCCCATGAGCGGAATACTCTTGTCCGCTTCTTTGTGATAAGTTCTTTTAAATCTTTTTCTTTCAGTTTCCCGTTATTGGAAGAAACGGCGAAATTGCAGCCTTTCTTATAATCCTCGCATGCATAACCCCAGGATGCCGTATGTACCGTTTTCCCACAATAAGGGCACGCAATACCATCTACGTTTCCGCCGCCGGAAGACTGTCCAAAATCAGCGCGCACGGCAAACTGAGATCCCTTCGGTTCCAGCTTCATTTTTGCATCGTAGCTTTTCCCGGTCTTCTGGGATTTGACCGCATTTTTAAACATGCGTGTTTCGCCTTTTGTCAGTAGGTCATCCATATCTGAATCTTTGACCTGCCCGTTTAAATTCCCGACTTTAAAATTGCATCCGCCATCTTTGGATGCCTCGCATGCATAACCCCACTTAAACTTTAAGATGGGTTTCCCGCAGTACGGGCATGTGTGCGATGTATAGGAATGAATACTGTTTGGAGCTGGCGCACACTGCATTGCCCCGACTTCCCGTACAAAATCATGGACATAACGGATAAACTGCTGCTCCGCATCCGCATATGCCACACTTCCCTCGCGCACATTCTGGAACAGGTTTTCCCACTGTGCCGCCTGTACCGGATCGGAAATGGTAAAGTTTGCAATGGCCTCCACATACCGGATGCCAAGCTCCGTAATGAAAAGCTGGTTTGTTTTTCCTTTGGATTCCATATACCCGGTATCCAGCAGGGCTTTGATGATCGCAGCTCTTGTGGACGGCTGCCCAAGTCCCTGCGCCTTGTCCATGGTCTGTTTCAGCATTTTATCGTCAATATATTTTCCGATGTTTTCCATGGCGGTAATCAGGGATGCTTCTGTTAAACGCTTCGGCGGAGTGCTTTTCTTTTCATGAACCTGCATATTTTTAATATTCAGGACGGTGCCGCGGTTAATATTAGCCGGAATGGTTTCCCCTTTGGTCTGACGATCGTATAATTCCGACCATCCCTTTTCCTTTATGGATGTTCCGTTGGATTTGAAAATACAGTTTTTGATATCCGTAATTAGAACTGTTTTCTCTTCTAACAGCTCCGGCAGGAACTGTGCTGTCAGTCTTCTGCAGATCATGTCATAAATGTTTTTTTCGGCATCACTTAAAGAATCGAAATCAGGATGATTCTCCGTAGGGAGGAGCGCATCATGCGATTTCTTCTGTACTTCCGCATCATTTACCACATTCTTGTTGCCACGGACACGCGCAATGTCTGACGCTGTGATATTTGCAATATAAGGTGCAAGTGCTGGCACGAAGGAAGCGGATGTTAACAGTGCTTCAAACTCTTTGGCTTTATCCGTTGAAACATACTCGCCGTCCGTACGTGGATAAGACACCAGTTTCTTTTCGTACAATGTCTGTATCGTGTCCAAGGTTTTCTGTGGGCTATAATTGTATTTACTTCCGGCCTCTCCCTGAATCGTGGAAAGTTTATACAGTCTCGGCGCTGCTGTTTTTACGGCTTTTCGATTGATGTCGGTCACAGTCGCTGTTGATGCACCTCTCAGAGTTACAAGAAATGCTTCTGCCTTTTCTTTGGTGTCATATAAAACCGGGCCATCCTTTGTCACATAGATACCGGTAAATCCTTCCTGATACACGACCTGCGCCAGGAAATCGGAATGCGGTTTAAACTCATCAATCGCCCTGGAATTTAAGTATACCAGCCTTAGAGTTGGCGCTTTGACTCTTCCGACACGCATCAAAGTTCCCATTTTGACAGTCAGGGAACGGGTCGCGTTCATTCCAACCAGCCAGTCCCCATGGGAACGCACCAGATACGCCTGTGTCATATGGACATCCCTTGGATCCTTCCAAAATTCCGTCATGGAATACAGTGATTTCAAAATTTCCGCATCGGTCAGGGAGGCTTCAAAATAGCGCAGTGTTTTGTACTGTCCCAGTTTTAAACATTCACTTAAAAGATAATAGATTCCGTTGCCTTCCACATCCGAGTCCGTGCCAACGATGATACCGTCGAAATTTCCATTCTTTAAAGTGTCACGAATGTCATTAAACACACGCTTCTTCTGAGTAGGCTGACTGATGTTTGTGATCAGGAACGGATCCGGGATCATTGGCAGGTCGATTTCATCCCACCGCTGTCCCTTCCATTTTGAATATTCGTCCGGATCAAGGTATCTGCATACATGACCGGACAAGGCGGTGAATTCAATTTCGCCGATTTTATTTGCAATGTCTGCTTTGTGGCGGTGATAGGTATCCTTCACCGCGTTCATTACGGATGGCTTCTCGGCGATAAACAGGTATTTTAGCATGTCTTTCCTCATTTCTATTCATTTCAATTCGAGGCCCGTATATGAAACGGGCCAGATACTTACAGAGACGTGAAACCAACCGGTCTACGCCAGTTCTTATGCAGATTTTACCTCATCCGTGATAAATCTACGATTTCCATGGTTCTGCGGATATGTAAAATACATCTATTTAGCGCCTTTTCATCAGATACTGATACAACAGATAAATCAGTCCGGCAATCGGAATGAATAAAAAATTAGATCTCAAAAACTGCAGAAACATATTATCATCCGTTCCGTCCGGCTTTTTAAAATCCAGATAAACATTTCCATTTTCTTCCGGAATCGTCAGTCTTGCTCCGTCATCCAGCTTCTTACCGTTGCCATCCACAACACTGGTCAGGCGGTAAGTGCCTGGCTTGATGCGGATCTGCTGCCCCTGGTATGTGATTGACATAGTTGTTTCCTCATCATTTTTCTTCATGGTAATCTTGACCGGAAGCGCAACATCATCTGCCGTCCGCATCGTCATGGTCACATAGCCTTCCTCATCCGGCCCGTTATCCGGTGTCAGAATATCAATCATATCTTCTTTTTCGTCATCCTGTTTTTTGGTTTCCTCCTCTGTTGCAGGCTCTGACTCCGACTCTTCTGATTTTTCCGACATTGTCTCGGATTCTGCAGCTTCCTCTTCACTTTCTGCTTCAAGATCTTCTGTTGTTTCAGTTCCTGTTTCTGTTTCCTGGGCGGTTTCACCCGGAACGGTGCCAGGCTCTGATTCGGCAACAGACTCCTGCGCAAGGACTTCTGATGTTACTGTCTCCGTTTCCTGTTCTACTGGCGCGGCATAAACCTGACCTCCAATGCACATCAAACAAAGTGCAAGTGCCGCGGTTTTTACAATTTTTCTTTTCAAAATCATTCCTCCTCTGATGATTGCTTGTGATACTGGAATTATGGAATTTTTCCGTCATTTTCCTGTATGAACGGTGTCGGCCTACTTTTCTTTTTCCTGCAACATGGCCCTTTCGTAATTGCGCTGAACATTATCAATAATCTCTGCCACATTCTCAGCAAGCTCCGGGTTCGTCTGATTTGTCCATTCAATGCCCTTTTGCAGGTTATCACGGTAATGGATTGCATGTACAGCATTCTCCACGCTTCCAATTTCATCCATAATCTCATCCACATACTGCTGGTAACGTTTTTCAATTGCCGCTTCCAGAGTCCGATTGGCTTTCGTTAATGCTTTATTTTCTTTGGTTAACTGATCGATCTGATAGTCCTTGCCCAGCATACGCAGGCATTGCTGCTGATAAAACTCATTTGCTCGCTTTGAATAATCATACAAAGTCTCATCATCCCTCGGGCCCGGAAGCGTTTTTTCAAGCGCCAGGTTAATGTTGGAATAAAACATACCGACTTTCTGGTGCTGGATATGCATGTAACGGTTTTCCGGTTCCAGTCCAACTTCTTTTGTATACTGGTAATATTTGGTATGGAGATCTCGCATGGCCTGCCGATCCGGAAGAAAGGCGCGCGCACTCAGTTTTCCGTCCTTGATTGGTATAATTACTGCATGAATATGCGGTGTTCCTTCATCCATATGGAGTACGGCGGATGCGATATTTTCCTTGCCAAACTGGTCCATAAGAAACTGCTTGGATTTCTCCATCCATTCTTTCACGGAAAAATCCTTGGGAAGACCGCTTGTTCCATAAGACAACATGAACTCCAGCCCCAGAGTCGCATTTTTTCTTATTTTGTGCGTCTCGTAATACGGAAGTTCCATGAGTTTTTTTTCAAAAAATGTATTATAAGTCTCACCTGCCGGTAGACGGATAATCTGTTCATTCATGTGACTGTATGCTTCGTTAGCATTTGGAATGGCGCCGATTCGATAGTTATGCTTGAATTTTGCAGAGAATGCCTGCATGGAATGGATCGGTTCCACCCTCATAATCTGTTTCCCCATTCTTTTCCCTCCTTCCCATATTTTCTGATGGTAAAATTATGGGCGAGGATACAATCAAATATCACGGATTGCTAATAAATAGCATTTACGCGCATATAGAAAATTGCAAAGAAAAAGACCACCCCTGCGGATGGTCTTTCAAAAACCTGAAGACTTATTTTTTCTTTTTTTTGTAATACACGCAGGCTCCGATGGCAACACCAACGACAATGGCTGGTGCAATTTTTGCTACCTTGGTAAAATCAAAAGCCACGTTTGATGTTACTTCAGCTGCCGGAATTGTTTCTTCCATGGAGGAATCAGATGGGAATTCTTCCGGGAAAGCTTTCTTCAATTCTTCATTTTCATGGTTCTGTTCTGCATCAATCTGTTCCTCGATAACACGTCCGTTATTCATCTGATTGGCATTGACTTCCGTTGTTTCCGTGCTGTTAACCATATAAACGATAAGATCGGTATCTTCGACTGTTTCGCCGGTTTTAATCGTAAAATATCGACCAAACGCACCGATATTTCCCTTGCGTTCCCACTTAAATGTCATATCAAGGTTTTCAGGTACCCAATCACAAAGCTTGTACTCCATAGTGCCAGTTTCATAATATTCCCCGGCAGGCAATGCTACATTTGCTTCAAAACCATGATCCATGTCGAGCACAACGTCATACACTGTTTCCCCAACAAGATGATAGGTCAGGCTCTCAAAGACTCCGTAATTTTTTGCCTGAATATGGATGAGCCCACTCTCTTTGCCATCTGAATAATCATATACGGCCGGTCCATCTTCCAGTTCAAAATTTTCATACGCGCCATCGCCGGTCTGCTCCGTTGTATGATTGTTGGAAGTCTTTCCATATTCCGGATTTTCCGCTACATTTACCGAAAGCGTAGTGTCAGAATGGATGTCCAACGTTTTCTGTACGGATGCTACGTACTGGTTCATCACGTCTTTTGGCAAAATGACATGAACATCATAAAGGCCAGGATCTACTGGGATGGTGATGGAGTAACCATCTCCCGCCGTGATTCCATGTCCTTCTTTATTCAGGTATACATCAACCCTCTGGTCGAAACCTTCGGGAACACTCACCTGAATGGTAACATTTTTTGTATTTTCATTGATTTCCGTAATTTCTTTTAAATAATCATCCGCGCTCCTCGCATAGCATGGAATACACATCATTAAGGTCAGCATTGCACAACTGATCAATCCAAATTTATTTTTCTTCATGGTCTTCTCTCCTTTTTATCTTAATATTTTCTTTTGTAATTATGGGGCCGGATTCCGTAGCTTTGCTGCCGCAAAAAAATGCGGCAGCACAACCATTATCCCTTATATACGGTATAATATCCTGAGTTTAGATACTTGCTGATAAAATCAGGGGAATATGCCTGGTAACTATATGCCTGATGGTTGCTGTTCGGATCATTCACATAAATGTTTCCAGAAGCATCAATGCCGGTCAGTACAATGATGTGAGCGCTTTTTGTAAAATAGCTATCCGACCCTTTTTTCGTGGACATGGCAACTGGATTGCCCTTTCTTAATTCTTCCAACACCGCATTCATGGAGGACAGTGACTTGTATTGGAGCCCGTAAGCAGCTGCCATAGCGCTGTAAAGTTGTGAACAGCTTTGGCCTACTCCTTTCACGTGAAACGCATTATAGTTTCCTTTGACTTCGATCAGTTTATTATATACATCACTTGGATAGATCCAGCTGCCGAGCTGATAAGAAATCAGCATGGACAAGGATGTCAGGGAACAACCGCTGGTTGCAATCGTTCCGTCTCCGAAAGGCAGGGCGGACCATGGCTGACCACCGCTCTGTGCATAATACGGTACTTTGTTGTTGCTCTGGTTATTCGGCACACTGTATCCGTTTGGATCGATATTTAAAAGTCCATTACCTTGTTTCGCCTGGTATATCTGCTGCGCGTATTTTCGTCTCTGTGCAAGCTCCTGATATTTTTTTCCATTAAACATAGGGCACTCGACTATGGTATGGGAGGGATTGTTGCAGACACATCCCTCGTAAACAGCCGCCCATAAATCACAGCCAAGCTGCACGTCATCAATGGATTTGTAATCGGATTTGCCATTATATCGTCTTAAAGCCGATGTAAAATATCCAGAATAACCTTCAAGTTCCTTCAACATAAATGCAATCTGTGCATCCGCATCCGTCCAGCTTTTCCCCATACTTGCCGCAAAATTTTTCATTTTTGGGCCTCTTGAACTGCCATCCCATTGCACCAATCCCAGGTAACCGGAACCGCTTACATCTGAGGGATTGAAGTGTGATTCCTGCCAGATATTTCCGCATGCACCTGCGGCAAATTCAGGGGAATATCCGGCTCCGGTCAAAGCATTGTACACTTTTGTCATAACCGCAATCTGCTCCGCTGTAAGCCCTGTCAGGCCGCCGAATGAATACGCCCCAAAAGTCGTCATCCTGCTTGGGTCATAGTACTGCGGAGTGAATGTGGCTCCGTTTAAGTCAAGACTTACATTAATCCTCCCTTTGACTTGGAAGGCTTCTCCTACCGGGTTTTTCTGCTCAGATTTCTTCGCATATGCATTCACACAAAACAAACCGAAAATCCGATCTTTCAGACTTTTAGTAATCTTTGTAGGCGCCTGTTTCTGTCCCGCATAAGCCGTGATGCCGAACAGACCATGGGAAAGATTTGATGTCAGGGTTGTTTTTGCAGAGCCGACTATGACGGTGCCGCTCTCATCCTGTGATTTGTATTTTTCGTGTAATCCGTCCGTATAAGTATCATACCATCCAGTCCATATTTTTTTATATGGGAGCATTTTATTGAATGCTGATTTAGAACAATACGAATCTTTCCACTCAATCCCTATTTCTGCTAATGCATCTTTTATTTCCTGCGTATCCGGATAAGCTCCGTATACCAGAGCAAACTCCACCGCTTCGAATCGTTTCATGGATTCACTGTCCCAGTTGGAAACATTATTGACCCAGGAATCAGTTTTGCCAAGGCTCAGCCTGTCAATGGCAAGAAGCAGGTTGTTTTTTCTTGTCAGATCTGAATAGTATACCATGGAATTACCGTACACATCCATATACAGTGCGGAATCATCCTGTTTTAACACACTATTGATCTCAACCGGGAGATTGGAGTCCTCTACATTGTTTCCGTATTTATCTTTTGTATAGTCTTCCGGGTTTTTCTCATCCCCTCCGTATTTCAAAGAAGAACTTGTACTTCTTTTTTTTATCCGGCCTGGGATTCCCTCAATTGCCACATCTGGATTCACGTTTGTGCGGTTTCCTGTCCGTTTCAAGAGTCCAGCTGCATCAATCGTTACGTTGTATCCCGCTCCGGCAGCCTCATTGATGGCACCAATATCAGCAACATTGATTTCCTCTTTTTTGCCTGCCTTTTCACCGGTATTTTCATCCACTGCGTTTGGATCCCAGTCTTCATCATATTCGTAATATGCGTAAAAATTCACATTTTTGTTCCGCATCACCTTATATGTATCCCCGCAGTCATAAAGTTCTCCGGATTCCTCTTCTTCCCATCCTTTCATGGTTGCTTCCCAGATCAACGCCCCGAGGGACTTTTTCAACGTAACGGTCTCACCGGGAATGACGGTCTCCGTGGAATACACGCCACCTTCCTGCTCCGTCACATAATAAGTCGGCACATCGATCGGATAATATTGCGTGATCGTCACCGGGTCATCCGTCACGACCGTGAAATAATACTCTCCTTCTTTGAATTTGGCCTTCATACCCTCCTTGAAAAAATATTCCTTATCGTTATCATCCATGCAATACCAGCCGATTCCGTTTCCGGTCAGTCCTTCATTGGATTCGATCGTTTCGCTTGTAGCGTCCGCATCGTCGCCGGATTCAAAGAGATATGCATAATCCGCTGGGTTCTCAAAGGTATATTCATCCTTTGGGGCGATGGATTTGGCCAGGGAATAGATCTCGTCGCCGTTTACATTCTGGAAATACAGGTGTACCTGATGATCAAAGGATATGGTAACGGTATTTTCTCCGGTCAGTACCGGATTATCCGTTTTTACATAAAAGTAATGGTTTCCCGCTGACCATTGGAACGCATCACCTTGTTTGTATTCTTTTATCGTATTCCCATTTTCATTTACTTCCGCCCAATGGGTGCCAGTGACCTGATAATACAATTCCGGATAAACTTTTTCCTTACTGTCCGGATCCACCGGAAGATATTTCCATTCGTCCGGGTTTTTGAATGCGTATGTCTTTTTTGAACCTATCTGTTTTTGAAGTTTTGTGATTTCTTCCCCGTCCACCGTATAAAAGTAGAGATAGGCGGTTTTGCTCAGATCACTGCTTTCCGCATAGGTCGCTTTTGAAAAAAAGATGCACCAGCAACTGAGTAATGCGGCAATCAAGCAGATAACGGTGACAGTCTTATTTTTTGTAGCATTCATATATTCTCCTTTCTTTGCTATGGCTCAGACATAAATCTGAACCATACAATACTTTTGTGACTTTAGTCATGGGTTATTGACTCCGTAGCTGTTTCCGTTTCTTCCTGGTTTTCCGTGGATTCCGTTGTTTCGCTGTCACTAACGGAATCATAGTTGCCAACCTTGTCATAATTCACGTCTTTTGCTGCCGGGAAACTCGGATCCCTGGAAAGGTCTCCGATCGTGACGTATACAACTGCCGCCACGTGTCCGGCACATTCATACTTCCATTCGTATTCATAATGCCAGTGGTTGTCCTTCTTCAATTCTTCGCAGTCATAATATTCCACATCATCATCATGTTTGACTTTGTTGTGATCCGCCTGGCAGTTGTAAACTTTCCTTTTGTTACCAGTGCGCTTCCAACCGCCATGTTCGTTATTTTTGCCATTATTGCAAAGATCGCTTCCGTCTTCTCCATATCCATCGGAAGGCACGTCGTCACAGGAATCGCAAACCCAGTCTGCTTCTCCCCAGTGAATAATGTTTTTTTCAAACCCGTCTGTCAGCCAAACAATTGTTCCATCCTTGTCGCATTTACCTTTATCATAAGTAGTCTGCATTTCCGAAGTGTCCACGGCCCCTTCTACCACTTTTGTCACAACTGCCTCATCAGTATGTTCCGCGCCGCAACCGGTACATGCGTTTGTGTCTGATGCATTACTGGTACCGCAGTTTTTGCAGATCCATACATCGATGGTACTGTTTCCGGGATGGTACTCTTCAATCGAAATCTGATGAGTAGCCGCCCACAGATAATAGCAGTAATCCTTGAAATGCTGGGCCATGTCTTCATATTCCTTTTTAGCCTCTACCGTCGCATTCTCTCCCGGTTTAACCAGCGGATATGGCATAAATTTCTGGGCCATGGCAAGAATCGCCTTGGTGTTATTTAAGTCCACATGTTCCGGGGTCAGTTCGACACCCGTCATGGCATCGCGGAAAATGACGTTATAGGACTCATAAGTCGTTGCATTTTCATTTGTTACAAGACCTGTGGTTACGCTGTATTCCCCGCGATGGTTCGCTGCATCATTGATATCTGCCATGAACTGGTTGTTTTTCTGTGTCAGTTCCGTGGTGATTTCCTGGATGATTTCGTTATCAATATAAATACCATTTGCCGGACCACTGTCTTCCACTTTACGCTGGCTGTCCACTGCTTCACCGAGAAGCAGAATGATCAAAACCACAACCAGTATCCATCCAAGAGTCACGCTCGCTTTTGCAACAAAGGACGTCAGGGCTTTACTGGCTGTTGCTGCTACCTTATCCAGGCCGAGTTTTACAATCAGTTTCTGCGCCGGCTTGGTGATCGGTTTTGTCAGGAATTTCAATGCGCTGGATGCGTGGTTAATGATTGCTCTTCTGGTTTGTATCAGGGAATTTTTTACCCCGATTTTATCCAGTGCCTTGCCAAGGTTTTTGGCAGCCCGTTCGCCGGCCTTTTTCTTTGCGGCACCGAACGGGTTCTTGATTGCATCTAATACATCCAATGATACCTGTTTTCCAAACATGGAGGCTATTCCGTCAGCATCCACGCGGATGGCTCCGAACTGCCTGAGTGTATGCAGAAACAGTTTCATACCGGCCCGGTATGCCATATAGGTACTGGTAACAAACATATTGGCATCGCCAAGTGCCCTGCCGGCATCGGACTGTCCGGCAATTGCTTTCAGCAGGTTCTTCTGAAAACCCTTTCGAATCATCCTCGCGATACCGCCCGGTCCAACATGGAATTTTTTCTGCGCGATACCAGCCGTGAGATTATCCAGTACTGCCATATCAGCCGGATTATTCCTATACTTTTCCTTAAGTTTTGCCAGTTTGACCAAAATATCTTCGGAAGACATATTAAGTTCCGCAAGATCCTTTCTCAATCCGTCCGAAATATTCAAGTTTGCCGTCAGCTGCAGGATATCTTCCGTGGACGCACGCCCAAACCAATCTGAAAATGATTCTCCGGCGCGAAGACCAAAACCATCCGGACCATCGGCAAGAAAATTCTTCTGGAACTGCGCAAGGAATTGTTGTCCCTTTAACCGTTCAAGTTCCTGCGTCAACTCAGCGATCGTGTTTTTATCCGAATCTGTCAGGATTCGTTTTGCCTGCAGGTTGGAAATCTGATCGCGCAGTTTTTCCATCCGTTCCCCTAATGCCTCAATATTTCCGTGAAATGCACGATCGAAAGCGTACATGCTGATTGCCCCGGTTCCAGCGTTATCACCATCGATAGCAGCCCGTGTCAGGAAACGCAATGCGCCTTCCGCATCCTGCCTGCTGTTACCGGTTGCGGCCATATTAAAAGCAATTAACACCTCGTGATCCATCATGGTTTCCTTGGTCAGGTTCATGGCGCCATTTGACATCATGGTGGCAAGCATGGCCGCTGCAATTGGGGAAGTGTTGTCGATCACCTGGTTTGCCACGCGGCCCCCATCCGTTTCACGGCTGACCACGGTCTGAGCAACGATGCGTCGCGTTGCTTTCTGCAGCTGCTTGAAATGTTTCGGGGAAAGGGCATTTTTAGCATCGTTGATGGTTCGGTTGCGCAGAATGGTTTTTGTTTCAGTGGCACGATCCACAGATTCCTGCGTGCCCTGAAAGATTTTTATTGTTTCTGGAGCGGTGCGTTCTGCATCAATCCGCTGAACGCGTACAGTTTGTTTTCCAGCATCATTTCCGCGCAATATATCGTCGCCGCTGTTCATGCTATAAGGTTGCCGAATAATTCCGCTATGCGTATGAGTCGGAATCTCATTGTGGCATGTTGCTGCTGTGCCAAGAATCTGCACGCCACCAGCTTGGACCTCACCCGAAGCAGAATGCGCAGTTGCTGCATTGCGGTGGGTAAAATCCACCTCTGTATTTCTGTTTCCTCCCGCTAAAGCCGAACGCTCTGCATGACTTCGCGATGCAGTATCATGGTGTGAAGCTTCTACGTAATCTCGTGTGTTTTTTCGTTCTTCGTACGATTGCTGAGCATGGCGATCAATATCCTGATTTCCCCGAAAGATACCCCGATTTTTTTCATAATCCTGTGTTTCATATCCACCAAACGGGGTCTGATGGCAGGAATGGTCTTTATTTCCCTCAAAATTTTCGGGCGTATGCTGGGCAGGTGATATTTTATCCTGCGTATACGCACCAGCATTCGTCCTGTCGATTGTTCGATTATCCCCATGAATGGTTTCTCTCGCAGAAGTATTTTCATCAGTATGATAAAACCCTCCATGGCTGCCAAACCCGGCGGAAATATTGGCATTGGATTCGGCGCCGGCCGAGCGCCTTGCCTGGTCGCCACGTTCCGGTCGTGAGTGTGATGCTTCGCGTTCAGTCTCTTTCAGACGCTCAGATTCGAACCCGGAATAACGTTCTGATTCCTGATTTCTGTGTTCCTGTCTTTTTATCGCCTCACGAGATTCTGTATCGGCAGTGCGTTCCCGTTCCAATGGCTCATATGATTCACGCTCTCTATACCGCTGCTGCTCTTGCCTTTCGTGATTTGAAGCGCACTCCTCGCTATATGTCTTTTTCTGTTTCTTTTTATTTTTAGTATCAGATTCTGACCCATCTTCTAATTCGTCCGGCGTTTCCCGACCTTCCTGTTCCTGTTTTTTCTCGGAATCAGTGTCATTTTCCTTACCGTCATCCTTTTCTGGTTTTTCCTCGTCTCTGGAGTGTTCGGGCTCATCAGTATCCTTATCTTCCTCTGTCTGTTCTTTTGTCTGTTCTGCATCAGCGAGAATCTTTTCATTAATTTCCTGTACAACTTTGTAGATACGATCATAATCTACTGTTCTACAACAATAAACGTAGAAACCAGAGGATTTAATGTCATCCGGCAGTGTTTCTGCGGTGCTTTTGACGAATGGGATTGTTTTCTCCTGTAATGCCAGTTCCAGTGCCTGATCCAATTCATCTGGCGGGGTCACAGCCACCATTTCATCTGTATGTTTCAAATCGCGCATGACGGTATCGTAATAATAGGAGTAATTTTTAAACCGTTCCATCACCTCAAAGAAATTGGGAATGGTACTCATAATGCTTTTCCAGAATGCCATTGTGATCTGGACGCCACTCATTTCTTTCATCAAAACAGTCTCCTTTCCATGGTTTGTTTAATTATGGAAAGAAAAATGGTTAAAAACGGAGAATGGAGTACGTGCGCAAATGTAGAAATAATACGATTTTTGTTATCCGCAAAAATTCCTATTTGTCAATTAAGGATGAATGCGATATGATGAATATAGAAAACAGATAAATTGGGGCCATTAAGACTGTGAGGTTTTTTTATGAATAGAAAAAAAGTAATATTGCAGGATATGCAAAAGCAGCATACGCAAAATCGTTCTATTGTTGATCAGATTTTTCAGAATCCGTTTATCCGCGATCTGCCGGATATGGCGGCATTACGTGGCATGTACTGTCGCTTTATTGTTGGCGAGACAGATGTATATGTTGCATTTGGTTATGATGAGAAAATGGTATATGGAGAATTCATTGAAGCGCGAGGGGCAATGATCCCCGAGTCGGTTGTAAAAAAATGTGGATACTTTGTGCCAGAATTTGACGCCGGAGTCATTCGCCTGTTTTGTGAAACCAGAAAATTGACAGGTGATTCATGCAAAAATATCGATGAGATCATGAATTTAATGATCTGGATGGATTTTTTTACTGCACGTTGCATGAAGCACGGGCTTCAAATTCCAATGTATTGCAGCCGTGATAACGAGAACGAGGTGACGGCTAATTTTGTGGCTATGTTGGACAATGAGCGAGTTATAGATTCTCCTGGAAGAAGATCATTTGACGCACAAGAGGTACAATACTATCGTGATCGTCTGATTCCTGAATGGCCAATTCATCCTCACGGCGCACGCCCAGGGTTTATCGGATTCCAAGAGTCTCGCTACGCATATCATTGCTCTACAACTGCAGAAGCGCGTGACCTCTATAACTCAACAAATAAATGGAAAGGTAATTTAAGCGAGCACGATTTTGATAAGCATGATTATTTTAATCCATGGGTTGAAAAAAATTTGGATTCCAAGGCCGAAGCTGATTTTATAATCCATGGAATGAATTCAATGAATATTCCATGTATGTATTCTGATGTTCATGGATTTTCACAGGCTATGAAGACAGACAACCGTGCATTTAATAGGCTGGGGTTGCGTAAAGACGCTGGCCAAACCGTGAATGTATGTTTTAATTCTACAGACATTGGAGCATTTATATATTGGAGAAGGCAATTCTTAACCACTCAATTTTCAAACGCAGAAACAACGCTTGGCACAAAGTTATATTATGCACCAGAAAAAGCATCATATTTATTTGGTGTATCTGGCAATGTTCTCACATGGATGTTGCAAAATCTGCGCAATGAGGGGATTCCATTTGGATATCCATTCGATTGTCCACGTAACGTGGCGGGAACGAATATGGTATGGCTTTGTACGGATATCAGCGAAATGCCTCGTGTAATTCCCCTGGTTCATGAGGCACATTCCATGTTTTTTCATATGCATCGATATGGGTTGGATTGGGACTCCACCAGAGAGATTCGCCAGTACGCAAAAATGAGATATCCTGCCGATCATATGCGGAGCCTCTACATCACCTCCGATCAACCAGCATATGGCGGTAAGAAAAATTTTTCCGGGTATGTCCTATCCATGGATGGAAAACGATCAGATAAACAAATTACTACTGCCGACATTGATCCGTCCCTAACACCTCGTTGTATTCCGATCGATGAGGCGATTGAAAAAAAACTCATGATTGTACGCCCGGAACTGCGCAAGTCATAGAACCATTTTGCAGGTAAATATTTCCATAATTATCTCGTCGAAGGGGGTACAAAAAATCGCAGAGTAATTCGGAGCCCCGAAAACTATCAAGATATAGTATATGTATGGTTTCACACATGCAATTTATAGAGTTTATCCCACGTATGTGGGAATGATTCGAGACCGCGCCAGACGATACCACGCCGCCGCAGGTTTATCCCACGTATGTGGGAATGATTCGTGGGACTCCATCAAGGCTCTGCGCGCGACCTTGTTTATCCCACGTATGTGGGAATGATTCGTTTTTTCATTGAGATTTTTTATCTTCTATACGGGTTTATCCCACACATGTGGAAACGCTGTCATACCCCTCTCAACACAAAAAACCGCTATTCCCATTACAGGAACGGCGGTTTTTCTTTTGAAAGTTTTCATTGAGATTTTTATCTGCTATACGGCGGTATGGCACCGGGCTGCGGTCCGCGATATCCATTCCCGTACGTCTGTCCTGGCATATTACCGGCCTGGTTTCCATTCTGATCCCCATTATTTGGAGACCAGCGGTTTGCCTCATCCAATTTTCTCAACGTCGGATACCACATTGCTCTGACCATCCGCATGTTTTCGTCCAGACGGTCCAGAACATACAACCATTCCGCTTCTGTCAGATCCACATACTCCTTTTTAATATCCTCCGCATTTTTCATGTCGATCGGCTTCAGACCGTTCGCCATCTGTTTTAACGGTGCAAGGCAGTTCATGATTTGCACGCGGTATGGCTGGTCCTTATCCGGCAGGCAGCTGATCTCGATTGAGTAACAATTATTTTTTCCGGTTCTTTTATCCACTGATTTCTGATGCTTCACCGGTGTTTTATAAATGACATACTGCCCCGCCGGTGCACTTTCCATTTCATAAATTGCATCTGCATTTGGTTTTATGGATGTCAGTACTCCCATGCTCTGACAGTTCAGGGCATCTTCAATCGCGTCAACATCACTTTGATTTTGCGGATATTGTTCAAGATGATTTTTCAACCACTGGCGCTGCTTCTGCAGCATTTCTATGGCCTGCCCCAGGTTCTGCGCAGATAATAAAATATCTCCCGGTGTCTTCCCTTTCAGGTGTTCTCCTCCCATTCTCAATGGAGTAAAGGCCGGCGAAACGCTTTGTCCCGTGCTTTGCTGCTGTGTTTGTTTCGGCGTCTCAACTTTTTCAAACGATGCCCGAAACATCAGATCCTCCGCGCAGTCAGTCCTCTTTTTAATCATCGGCAGATCTTTGATCGGAATGTTGGCTACCAGGCTCTGTTTTAGTCCGGCAGGTTTGTTTTTATCACTCTGGTCAAAGTGGGAAATTCTGGCCAGGTAAATTGATTTTGCGGAAAAAATATTCAGGTAAGGCTCTCCCTCCTCTTCTGTCATTCTGCTTAATCGATCCGTGAATGACAGATGTACATCTTTTCGTGCAATATCTGCCACCTGCCCTGCATACGTTTTATTTTTCTTTTCTCCCATTATTATTTTCTCCTTGTATTTCCTTTTGCGTTGTTTGAAGCCTTATGCACGCGCAGCTGCTTTGTCAGCCAGCGCTTCGCGCAGCCTGTTGTGACCATTGTTTTGTTCCACCGGACTTATCAGAGTATAGACCATCTGTGCTTTCTCATAGCCAAGATGACGGTTTACGGATAATGTACCATATAAAGAAACATGTCTCGGGTATCCGAGTTCTCGGTACTCCTCCCTTCCGTGAAAGGACACAGCGTCAAAATCTTCACCGAACAACTTTACCCCTTCTTCTCCGGATATGAATTTATAATATTCCGATCCGTTCGGCATCAATGTCAAATCTTTCATGAAAAAGGTTGGCACAGGATTTCCAATGCCGTACGGTGCATACTGCTCCACTTCATAAGCAAAGTTCTTTGCATTCTTTGGGGTTACCTCAAGATCATACAGGGTCTCATTGCTTTTCTCCGGTCTTTTCCCATCCAGATAATGCTTTGCTGCTGTTCTAAATGCATCCAGATTTTCTTCTTTCAACGCAATGCCGGCAGCCATGGCATGACCGCCATATCTTGTCAGAAACTCCGGCGTATGATCCAATAAATCTTTTAGGTCTACGCAGCCATCTGATCGACAGGATCCCTTCAACTGTCCGGTTTCCTCATTATCCCCAAGCAGAATACATGGCGTTTGAAAAAGCTCCGACATTCTTCCAGCAATGATGCCGATAATTCCTTCCGGGATTCCTGACATATGCACTACCAATGGATAATCGTTTTCCATGTGGTGTGCGCGGATATAATCCTCCGTCAGCTGACTCCATTTTGCAGATTCATCCTTGCGTGTCTGGTTAATATCAACCAATTGCTTTGCCATTGTCTGAGCCTTTCCATATTCGCCCTCATATATCATCAGCATGAGGGATTGCATGGCACCGTTGTCCAGAAGTCTTCCCGGGGCATTTAATACCGGGGCAAGCTTATAACCGATTTTTACTTCATCAATCTGGTCTTCCAAGCCAAGCTCTGTCAGCAGAGCATACAACCCGATTGTGGACCCCTGTTGTGTAATCATGTCCTTCATTCCCTGTTTGACAATCCGTCTGTTTTCATGTGTCAGAGGTACGGAATCTGCCACAGTCGCAACGGCTGCCAATGACTGAATTTTTCTGATTATTGGATCATTTCCTAACAACGTCTGACAAAGTTTGAATGTCAGACCGGCCCCGCAATAACCGTCAAAATCCGCACTACCCGGCATGGCATTTGGATCGATGATACAGTCCGCATCCGGATAAACCGGTTTATCAGTACCCGGATCTTTGACTGGCAGGTGATGATCAATGATAATAACCGTCATACCCTTTTCTTTAGCCAGCGCCACTGCATCAATCGAGCTGATGCCGTTATCCACAGTAATCAGGATCTGCCCGTCCCGGCAGTCCATTACAGTTTCTCTTTGCAGTCCGTACCCCTCCGTAAAACGTCTTGGCAGGCGGACCATTTTCTTTGCATGTAATCGGCCCAGTCCCATCACCATACCGGCGGATGCCATGATACCATCCACATCAAAATCTCCCATGATGTAAAAGATTTTGCCTGCTCTGATTCCGTCGCGGATGATCTGCGCCGCTGTTTCAAGACCGTCAATGCGGTATGTGTGTGTGTCGTGAAGCAGAGCTTCTTTTGTCATTCCTGTATTGCTGCATACAACATCAGCGATGCTGTGCAGCTCTGCATTTTTCTGTCTCAACATAGTTTTCCTTTCTGCATTCTCATAAATGCCTGATATATTTTCGGAAAAATTATGGAATGGAATCAGTTCTGATTAGTCCACTGCACATCCGGCTCCATAATTCTTTTGTAAACACAGAGGAATGCGAGTAATCAGAGAATCTGGTTTATGTGAGGCACAAAGCCTCTGCGACAATAGCGGAGGTGCCACGTGCATCTCCATCAGAAAGGAGGTGCAAATAAACATGAGAAGAAAAGTCAGAAAAAGTCAGCCTGACAAAGTTGAAAAACTTCTGGAAGACCACGCAGATGTTTTTGCGGATATCATCAACGCATTCATTTACCATGGCGAAGATGTGGTGAAACCGGAAGATTTGAAGGACGGACCGACCGCAAGCATGTATAAAGCTGCTGAAGGAAATTTCCGTCAGAAAGAGCGCGATGTCGTCAAAATCGATGAACGTCGCGGTGTGGTTTATGCTTTGTATGGTGTGGAAAACCAGACCGCAGTAAATTATGTCATGCCGGTCAGAAACATGGGCTATGACTATGCATCCTATGAGAAGGCAGTACGTGATCTAAAAGCAGAAAACGATGTGAATGGTGTCAAGGTACCATTTGCGGAAGAAATCCGGCCGGATCAGAAATTATATCCGGTTGTCACCGTGGTGTTATATTTCGGCACTAAACGCTGGGATGGCCCACAGACATTACATGAGATGTTGAACCTTCCAAAAGAACTGGAACCGTTTGTGTCAGATTACAAAATCAATCTGATAGAGGTTGCTTTTCTCGATGAGAAGGAACGCGCCAGACTCAAAAGCGATTTCAGGATTGTTGCGGAATATTTCTGCGCACTTGCTGTTGGCAAAGAAAAGGAAGTGATGTATAATTATCGTAAGCAATGGAAACACGTCGAAGAACTGATGGAATTTTTCAAAACATTTACAAATGACCATCGTTTTGAAAAATACAAACAATTCATGGTTGAGGCGTCCAAGAAAGGAGAGGTTATGATGTGTACTTTATTGGATGAATTTGAAAAAGATGGAATCAAAAAAGGCATGGCAGAGGGTACTGCATATGGCAGATACCAGTCATTAAATATGCTGATGAAAAATCAGAACATTTCTGAGGCATCAGCAATGGAGGCACTTGGTTTTTCCGAAGAGGAAAAAACCGGTTACAAAGTATGGCTTGCCAACACTAACCAGTAACACTGATAAGGAGGGGATTCGTTTCGAATCCTCTTCTTTTTGTCTAAAATCCGTTTCCATAATTTCTTTGCAACGAATACAGACATCCGAGTTTACATACTGGATCAAGAACATGGAGGAACATATGTATACAACTGAAAAAATGTGGAAAAAATTTATCAGAACACGGCATTACAGAAAATGGAGAAAAAAATGGTGCTTCCCGCTGCAAACGGAACCGGAAAACATGACTCCGGAAGAATTTGCTATGGCAGACGCCTATATGCACGGGTCTGAGGTTGCCAGTGCGCTGCCGGATGGATATGATCTTCGTATTGACCCAGAAGATGCAGCAAAGCCAAATGGCGGGCGGAAAGGTAAACATATTACCCTCTCCGGCATTTACTGGATTGCTGCCGCAGGAAAACTGTTTCCAGATAAATCCCTGCGCTATAACCGTCTTCATATCCTGTTTACGCTCCTGCATGAGAAGCATCATTTGGATATCGGCAAGTGGGATTACTGTCACAAATGGTATTGGCCGAACGCATGGTTTGTACGGCATTGTGAAGAATGCTACTGTGACATGATGGCGACAAAAGATCTGATGTTACTTGGTGTAACGCGAGAAGAAATTGGTGACATGATGGCGGATCGTGAAACTTTTGAGAAAAACGCTATGCATGACGGGACCACACATCCATCCAGATCGTTCCGCAGCAAGATTGTTGCTGGTCAGCGTTGGAATAAAGAAGCAATTCAGCAGGTTGCGGATCACTACATGCAGTCTGCGGATATTGCAAAATGGTGTAAGAACGTGACATCGGAAACAGTCGATGCCATATCTCAGTATTACGCTGATACGTTGGATGCATTTTTTGATGAATCCGGTTTATAAGGAGTCTTTGATGGCTCCTTATTTTTGCGCAAAAAAAAAGAGACCGCTAAGCGATCTCCCTTTCCTGCTGTCACACATTGATTGATTATTCCACGGTGATAATGTAGCCTCTGTCTTTCGTGGACTTGCTTACGAGTGTCTTGAACTCATAATTGTCATTGCTAAAAGTCAGAGTATACCGATACTCGCCTTTGGTGATATCGATCAGATGATTATATCCCTTCAGCTTTGCAATCTCCGGGCTGGTAACATGGAAATTCTTGTTCAGAACAAGCAGCTCCTTATCGTTACAGATTACCCAGTCTTTTTCCGCGTGGCTCCAGGAAATCTGAAGCTCGCCATCCATCTGGAACTCCTCATCAGATCTAACGGCGTACCACTTGCGCACATCGCGCTTTTCAACGAGATCCTCGGCATCTGTGATTTCGTCCGACGGCACAAAGACTTCGTATCCATCCGGACATGCAATCACCTTAATGTCCTCTACACATACCGGGTCGCGGAAGGGGCTGCCGTCAAATACTTTACCATCCTTGATGGTCAGCAGGCCAGCCTCCTGGAATTCTCTGACTGTGGTCTTGCCACCATCAGTTTCTGTTTCTTTCTCAAGGGTTTCCGAATACGCCAGGAATACTTTGTCCGCAATATTGCCTACGTGCTTCGGTACTGGGAAGTCTACACACAACTCCACAAAGCGATCCCTTGATAACTGGTAGGACATTACATCCACATGTCCATTCTCAGTCTTATTGCAAGCTAAAATCAGGTGATCCGGCTGTGTTGCCAGGATACTGTCTACCACGATCGCGCCCTGCTCGCAGACAAATACACCGTTTTTCACGATTTTGCCATTAGATACACTGTATCCTTCCGGTACCGGGTATGGTTCTGGATCGCTGACCAAGCGAAATGCCAAGGCGTTTTTTTCGGTGATGAGCACCCAGTCCTCACCGAGCTCCTCATCACAGCCAAACGGAGTGTCCGGAGTGTCCGGATTGTCGCATAACTTATATGCGGTACCAACCTGGTTGCCATCCTGAACGGACACGTTGGTTACCTTATAATACTTGCCATCTACCTTGTTTGCGACAATGATTCCAGTTCTCATTCTGTTGATTCTCATATTGTTTTCTCCTTTTTTGATGTATTTGGCACATCGGCGCATGATTTACGCAAAGGAAAGCATTTTTTTGTGTGACAGCTTGCTTTTCTCAGTGCCTTAATAATTGTTACGTTGTAATTATGGTGCCGGATGCATTCGCAAAACGATGGAGCGCGTCGGGTGCTAACCCAGCTCCAAAATACCGGGTGCCGTCAAGAAATGCAAACCCATCAATATAAGGTGCGATTTGGTTCCATCATAAGATGAAAGATTTGCTGCACCAATTTCCTTATAAAATACCCTGATTTCATTATTTTTGTTTTTTAATGTGATTCGAACATTGAAAATCATGTGTTCTTTCTTTTTTGTATTCCTTACATTTTTTCACATTACAATAAATAAATGGAATTACTTCTCGGCTCTTTTTCTCACAAGTATATGAATAATTCGGATGATCAAATGCATCTCCATGATAGGGAGTTGCATCTTCCACTTTTAAAAACTTACAATCTGTCATTTGCATACCTTTCTATTTAGAATTATTAATCCAAAAACGCTCTTTTGTGTTTTCCAAATATAATTCACTGTTTACATTCCAACCACCAGTTAAATTCAAAATCTCATTTCTTATTTCATGAAACTCTTCCAAATGTTCTCTAAAATAATTTACCGCATCATTCTCGCATTCGAATTCTCTCTCATGTTCCCAAAAGAAATATCTTTCATTTGTTGCAAAGAACGAATTTGAGTCAAGACAATATGCAATTATCCATATTGGATAAGTATCTGAAAAATTTTGGCTTTCATTTAATTTTTTATACATCTTTTATTCTCCTTCCATTCTGAAATCATCCTTTCATTCGACAATTGTTCCATACGGTTTAGCTACATCTTTGATTGTATCAACTGTCTTATAAGGAACACCTCTCAGTCTTAATGCTCCATAATACCCTTCATAAAATCTGTGTTTACCCCAAATTGCATATCTGCCTTTTTTGTTTACATAACATTTAAGAAGTCTTGTTGCGTAATAAGCATTCTCTTGCGCATCGTAACAACTTATCTGAATGCAGCCATCTGGATATTTCTCACATATCAGATTCACCCATCTGATACTTGATATATTTACAGGATATAACTGTTCTGAAAATTCATTATATTGATTTGTACATTCATATACCGGTAACTTCATTTTACTACCTCTCTTTTATATTCCTACTTTCGAGTCTTTTCTTTTGGCTTGTAAGAAAATAATCCGTCTTCTTTCACTTCATGCCAAACCGGAAGTCTTGTCACAGCATCCATACCTCTTACATACTTTACGTCAGGATGATGTTTTAAAAGTTCTTTTGTTCCATCTTCAAAGAAAATTCCTAAAAGCTTTTCATCTTTATCATAACAATCATACATATATTTCCCCGTCATTGTGAGTTCTCCTCCTTTATGAATATTTAATTTATCCATGGTCATACTCCTTTTTATTATTTTCAGATTTTTCTTTTAAAAACCTTTTATAGTCATTGTCTCCCAAGCAAAATAATTTACAACCATCATCTTCTAAATTAACAGTTATAGGACAATCATTATCTAAATCAAAATCTGGATGTTCTTTATTTATACACATCCAACCAGGACATGCCCAAGTGCAAAACACACAATTTTTACATTTATACACAATATACCCTCTTTCGCAAGAAATCGTCGTTTTATAGATAAGCGCGCTAAGACTCGTGACTTTAGTCATGAGATACAGCGCGCGA